>Ga0315912_10006872_pt1 | contig 10096 bp, 5 predicted proteins | sample VfabasoilMG_FD_204469 | JGI IMG/M metagenome (GOLD analysis project Ga0315912, IMG submission 204469) | Garden soil microbial communities collected in Santa Monica, California, United States - V. faba soil | ecosystem: Environmental > Terrestrial > Soil > Garden | place: USA: California... | reverse complement strand
CGAACACGCGGCTCTTGTCGATGCAGTAGGTCTCCATCAGGTCGTCGTACCAGCCGTAGACCTTGTTGATGTCGGTGTTGTAGACCCACTCGTTGCCCGAGCTTTTGCCGAAAGCGCGGACGTAGTTCATGTCGAGGGCCGAGCCGTTCGTCAGCTTCTGGATCTGATCGATGGGGTTACCCGCCGCGTGGAACCCCATGAAGAGCGGGACCGGCGTCGTGCCGTCGTAGCTCGCGGGGAACGTGTAGATGTGGTCGCTGGTGGTGACGTTGCCCGGCTTGCCGCCCTTGCCGCAACCTGCGCTCGGTACGGCGGCCGAGGCGCCACCTGTACCGCCGGAGCCGGCACCGGGACCACCGGCACTCGACCCGCTTGCACCCGCTGCAGCGCCGGTTCCGGCTGCACCACCGGTCGCAGCGCGACCCGCAGCACCCCCCGCGGCTCCCGAGCCACCGCCGGCCGATGCGCCCGCCGTGCCGCCGACCGAGCCTCCGGTTCCGGCACCGCCTGTCAGCGAGCCGCCCGTGCCACCCGCAGCAGTCGCACCCGCTCCGCCGCTGCCCGAGCTGCCGCCGCGACCCGCCGTCGCTGCTCCGCCGGTTCCGGCCACGGTGCTGCTGCCGGCGCGACCTCCTCCACTTTGCCCCGCCGCGGTTCCGCCGGTTCCGCCGGTTCCGCCCGTTCCGCCGGTCAGGTCGGCAGCGGTGGGATCGGCCGAGGTGCACGCGAGCGTGAGGGCTGCGATTCCGAGCGGGAAGGAAGGGTTCATGCTGTGGCCTATCTAGCGCAGTGGCGGCGCTCCGGCGGATCCATCACGCACGCGACGTCTCGTTCCACGCGCACTCCGGAAGGAATTTTGCACAAGCGCCACGCCATGCTGCCCCGCGCCCCGCTCGCGCGGGCCGACGGGTCGGTGTGGCAGTCGCGGCTGCGTCGATGGTCCTTGTTGCGCATTAGCCGTCGGGTGGTTCCGCTCCTCTTATGCCCGCTGGCGGTCGCGGCGTGCGGGTCCGAGGCACCGACAGAGCGAGCGGGCTCGGTGGAGCACCTTCGGGAGGCAGTTCGGCGGGCACGGCGGGCGGCGACGGCGGCGCGGGGCTGGCGGCGCGGGCGGTGCGCTCGCGAACGGTGGCACTCCAGGAACGCGCCAGCCGCGAAACGCGTCGAGCGGGTGGCCGCTACGGATCGAACGTGATGTCCGTCACGAACGAGTTGATGCTCCAGGTCGCATCGGCGTCGGTTTGCGACGTGATCGGCTGGCCTCCGATCACGACGTTCTTGAAGTGGACGCCATCGATGCCGTACTGGGTCGATTTCGCCTGCAGGTTGATGGTGCGTGGCCCGTAAGACGTGATGTCGTAGAAATACGTGTCGCGGATGATGCTCTGATTGGCCGCGGTGCGCCACGTGGGCGGGTTCGCCTCGTCGAGGCTGATGAAGAGCGAGTCGGCCGCTTCGACGCGGATGTTCTCGTAGCGCGTATTCTGCACGATGGCCGTGTCGTACGCGTCGATGTTGAGCGCACGCCCCGCCTTCACCACGTCGATGTCCCTGAACACGACGTTGTCCATCGACGACCCCATTGTCTTCGTGCCGATCTTGCAGCCGACGGAGTTGCTGTAGGCGACGACCTTTTCGTGGAGGATGTTCTTGGTATTGACGGTGCCCGAGGGCTCCTCGTTCTTCGTGGCCATGCTGTCGTCGCCCGTGTAAAGGAGTGCGTTGTAGAGCAAGCCGTTCGTCGCTTCGTCGAAATTCACGCCGTCGGTGTTGTTGTACGTGGTCGTCGTCGGGCGGCAGTTGAGCATCTTGTAGTTCTGGAACGTGACCTCGTCGCTGCGATAGACGAGGGTGTTCCAGAAGCTCGGATCGCGCACGAGGATGCCGTCGACGAGGATGTTCGCGCTCTCTTCGATCTTGAACAGGTTGATCTTGGTGTCGTTCTGCGCACGGACGGCGACGCCGTTGCCATCGATGACCCCGCGACCGAGGACCTTGGTGTTCTGGATCTTGTACATGCGGATCACACCATGGGAGCAGCCTTCGATGTCGATGCCGCCACTGCCGGTGTTGAAATCGCCGGTCGTGCCCGAGCCGTAGAGGAGCGCACCGCCCGCGAGGTAAAGCGTCATGTCGCTCTTCAGCCACAGCTCGCCGATCAGGTACTTGCCTGGCGGGAAATAGAGGACGTTCTGGGTTGCGCCCGAGGCGGCGTCGATGGCGGCCTGGATCTTGGACGTCTGGAGCGTGGCGCCGGTCGCGTCGACCCCGTAGTCGGTGATGTCCTTGACGTTCGCGTCGCCGAGCTTCGGTGGGTTCACCTCGGCGTCGTCGAGCAGGATGAAGAGCAGCTCCTTCGTGTCGAACGTGAGGATGAGGTAGTTCGGTCCGGTCGAGAACGTGATGGTGCGATCGTTCTTCGTCACGGCGAGGTTCCGGCTCTGCGGGCTCACCGTGTACGCATTGAACGCTTCGCCCACGGTGACCTCCACGTCGGCGGCGTCGATCGCGGAGAGGGACGCATGGGCGTAGTGGATCTGCATCTCCGGCGCGTACTTCGTGAGCTTCTCGACGAAGAGCGACACGCCGTTCACCTTCACCGTGTAGAGCGGGCTCGTGACGGAGCCGGGGGGCGTCGGGTACGTGACGACCAGGGGCGGCCCGCAATCGGTCGTGCAGGCGCCCGCCATGCCTGCCGTGGCGCTGCCCGCACCGCCCGGTGTGCCCGCGCTGCCACCGGCGCCGAGGCCAGCTGCGCCGCCGAGCGTCGACACGCCCGCGCCGCCGCCGTCACCACCGGGCGGCGTGCCGCTGCCCGCCGAGCCGCCCGTCGCCGCGCCGCCGCTGCCGCCGCCGCCGCCGCCGACCCCGCCGCCCCCGCCGCCCGCGGAACCGCCCATGACCGCTCCACCCGACCCACCGCTCGAGGTGGCGCCGCCTGCGCCGGCCCCCGCGCCGGAACCGCCGCTGGCGGACGAGCCACCCGCCGGCCCTCCGTTGCCGGCCGTCGCGGCACCGCTCCCGCCAGCCCCTCCGCCCGCGTCGTTCGACGCACACGCGGAAAGACCCAGGGCGAGCAGACAAGCCAAAAGCACGCGGTGAAGCACGACTGAGACCCTCTCTAGCAGTACAGAACAGGCTTTCAATGCGCGTGGGCGAGACTTGCGGCGTCCAGCGCCGCTTCGTCTAGATTCCCGGTCGAGCGACCAGGGATCGATGAGGCGCTTCCCGCCCCGTTTGCCTCAGGCAGTGGCCCTGGCGAGTAGGTTCCATCACCCGAAGAGGGCGACACCGGCGCGCCAACGTTCGCCGCTCGAGCGCAGTCGCACGCTCGAGCGTGCTGTCCCGCCCGCCTGCCCCTCGCACGCGAAGCGCGGGGCTCGCTCCGCGGCGCCCGTGAAGGAGACGACGAGCTCCTACTCCGCCGAATTTTCCGCTCGGTCTCTCGTGTACGGATTTCAGGACGGAAATCGGTCCCGGGTGCCACTGCCACCACGAGGTCTGATGTCTCACCTGCGTTGCATCCAGCTCTTCGTGCTCGCGGCCCCCGTGCTCACGGCGACCCTCGGCTGCACCGCAACCATCACTGCTCCGGGTGATGACACGGCGAACGGCCCCGGCGCCGGCGGTACGCCGAGCGTCGGTGGTGCCAGCGCCAAGGGCGGCTCGAGCGGAACGGCCGGCTCGGGCAATGCCGTCGGTGGCTCCGGGGTTGCCCCAGGCGCCGGCGGCAGCGGCGGCACGTCGGGCGCCGGCACGAGCGGCACGAGTGGTGCGGGCGGGGGGGAGCCCCCGGCCGGGCCGCGTCCCGTCGACCTCGAGGGTGAGCCGATCTACACCCGCATGCCGCGACTCACGAACGACCAGTGGGAAAACAGCGTGCGCGATATCCTGCGCCTCGACGCGCCCACGGGTGTCTCGGAAACCTTCGTCCACGCGGTCGCCGGAACGACCGACTTCGACAACAACGAGCGAGTCGTCTTCGTCGACAACGCAGCCTGGAGCGACTTCCAGCGCGGAGCCGAGATGGTGGCGGACCAGGTGACCGCAACGGACGCCGCCCTGCAAAAGGTCGTCGCAACGACTGACGCGACGACGTTCGTCAAGACCTTCGGGCGGCGCGCGTTCCGGCGCGATCTCGCCGCCGACGAGGTCACGGCTTACCTGGCCATCCACGACCAAGGGGCCCTGGTGACCGAGGGGACGCAGACCCCGTTCACCAAGGGTGCTCGCTTCGTGATCTCGACGCTGCTGCAGTCTCCGTACTTCCTGTATCGGAGCGAGCTCGGCGACGACGGCGCGCCGCTCAGCGGCTACGAGATGGCGGCCAAGCTGTCGCTCTGGCTGCGTGACACCACACCGAGCGACGCGATGCTCGACGCGGCAAGCTCGTTTGCCGATGCGGAGGGCGCCGCGACCCAGGCGACGCAAATGCTCGAGGAAGCGGCGGCGACCACCGTCATGCGCAAGCTCCACGGCGCGCTGCACAAATTCGCCCTGTTCGACTCGATCGCGAAGCCGGGCGTCGCCGGCTACAGCGAGGCGATGAACGGGGAGTTCAAGGACGCCTCGGTCCTCTTCTTCGATCGCATCTTCAGCGAGGGCCTGGGCGTGAAGGACATCCTCACCTCGAACGTCGGCTTTGCCGGGCCGGCGCTCGCATCCATCTACGGGATCCAGGTCTCGGGTAGCGGCGTCACGCAGGTCAATCTGCCCGATCGCGTGGGCTATTTCTCGCAAGCTCCGTTCCTGGCGCTCTGGGCGCGAAACAGCGATCCGGACTCGATCCACCGCGGGGCGCGCGTGAACCTGGACGTGCTGTGCGCCGATCCCGGACTGCCGAGCTCCGTCTTGCCGTCGATCCCGGCGGCAGAACCTAACCAGACGAACCGCATGGTGATCACGGAGCTCACGTCCGGTTGCGGCGAGGTGTGCCACGGACAGATCATCAACCCGATCGGCTTTGCCTTCGAGAACTTCGACGGCCTGGGCCGCACCCGCATCACCGACAACGGGCAGCCCATCGATACCAGCGGCGTCTACCCGTTCCAGGAGGGCGACCTCGCGTTCGCGGGAGCTCCAGAGCTCATGCAAGCGATGGCCGCCGGCGCGCAGACCCACCAGTGCTGGGCAAAGAAGCTGGCGAGCTACGCGCTCGAGCGTGACCTGGTCGAGTCAGACCGACCGCTCGTCGAAGCGCTCGGCGCCGTGAGCCAGGTGCCCGGCTCGTCGCTCAAGCAAGTGATGCTCGCGCTAGTCAAGAACGACGCGTTCCGCACGCGCGTCCGAGGTGCACTATGAGCCGCCCCAGCGTTCCAAAACGGCACGTCGTCAACCGCCGCGCGTTTCTCTACGGCGCGGGCGGCATCGCCATCGGGCTCCCTTTCCTGGAGGGGCTACCCGAGCGCTCGGCGTGGGCCGCGGGCTCGGAACCGGTCTTCACCTTCTTCATGTGCGCGGCCTGCGGTGTCGAGCCGAAGCGCTTCTGGCCGACCGGCTTCGGCGAGCTCTCGAGCGTGCTCGCCTCGGGCGACAAGGCCGTGAACGAGCTCAAGGACCACGCCGAGAACCTGCTCATCATCAAGAACGTCAATTTCCCGCAATCTGGTCCCTCCGGTTGTGGGCACGCCGAAGGTCTCGTGCAAGCGCTCACCGCGCAGGCGCCCGCGAGCACCGGCAGCAGGGCCACGGCCAAGGGACCTTCGGCGGACGTGGTCATCTCACAAGCGGTGAACCCTGCCGGCACCGATCCGATCACGCTCTACGCCGGCAATCTGAACAACGGCTTCATCGAGGAGCGCCTCTCCTTCGACAGCAGCGGCAAGGTGCGCGCGGCGACGGACAGTCCTTACAAGCTCTATCAAAGCTTGGTCGGCGTTGCGGCGCCCGCAGGCTCGGGCGACGGCACCGGTGGTACGGGCGGCGGCGCCCCTCCTCCGCCCCCCACCATGACGGATTGGCTGCTTTCGCGCCGCAAGAGCGCGAACGACCAGGTGCGCGCCGAGCTCGGGTCGCTCCTGAAAAATCCAAAGCTCAGTGCGGCCGACGTGCAGCGCCTGCAGCAGCACTTCGACGCCATTCGCGACGTCGAGGTCACGATGATGGACCCCGTGACGCCCGGGGCCATGCTCGGCTGCTCGCTCGACGGTCTGGATACGGCCGGACTCGAGGCGGTGAAGTCGTACAGGTACAACAAGACGAACGTCGCCGCAGGCGGGATGGAGAACGTCGTCCAGCTCCACATGCAGCTCGTCGCGCTCGCCTTTGCGTGCAACTACAACCGCACGGCGACGCTTCAGTGGGGCGACGGCACCGACGCGACCATCTACCAGGTGCCGTCCAACACCACGCTCGGCAACTGGGGACTTCACTACATCAGCCACCGCGTCCAGTCTGACGGAGCGGTCGGCACCAACCCCACGGCGGAAGCCGCACACGCCGAGATCGACATTCTGCGCATGCAGACCGTCGCGGCCGGGCTCAATCACTTCCGCGATCGCGGGCTCGCCGACAAGGCCGTCGTGCTCTGGACGAACCACGTCGCCGAGGGCAACCACACGATGAGGAGCGTGCCCCAGATCATCTGGGGGAGCGGCGGAGGCTACTTCAAACAGGGCCAGTACGTGGACGGCGGGGGAGCCGCGAACGGCAAGCTCCACAACATGATCATCACCGCAGCCACGGGCAACAGCGCACCGAATTTCGGCTCGAGCGGCGGGGGAGAAATCGCCGCCATCAAGGCTTGATCGGCCCCGAGGGCAAGGCGGTAGACGGCTTCCGATGGCGGAGGAAAAGTCTCCTCCGGCGAGCGGCGCGGGTCGGCCGGGCTCGGAGCGCGAGCCGCGAACGTGGCACGAGCCTCTTTTGTGAACGGAATTCGAGTGTGCCCGTCACTTCTCCGCATGCAGCGGGTCGTGCTCGGCTTCCTCGGCCTCCTGGCTCTCGCCGCGTGCGGCACTGACGCCCCACCGCCTCCCGGCAGGTCGACCGCGCAGGGCGGCGGCAGCGGCAGCGCGACAGGCGGCGCGCCGGGGCTCGGCGGCGGCGCCGGAACGGGCGCAGGGGGGACAGGAGGTGCTGCAGCGGGCGGCTTCCCCGCGGCAGGCGGAACGAGTGGAGTCGGGGGCTCGCTCGTGAGCTCAGGCGGCGCGCCGGTGGCCGGCGCACCGAGCGCAGGAGCGCAGTCGGCGGGCGCGGCCGGGAGCCCGGCGAACGGTGGTGTGAGCAATGCCGGCGCGGCTGGGCGCGCCGGGCGCGCCGGGCGCGGGGGCGAAGCGGGCAACGGCGGCGCCGCCACAGGTGGAGGCATGGCGGGCAGCGGCGGTCAGGGCGGCGCGAGCGCTGCCGGTGGCGCGAGTGGAAATGCCGGTGCGGCGGGTGCGGGCTCGACGACGGGACCGTGCGACATCTACGCGACCGGCGCCACGCCTTGCGTGGCAGCGCACAGCACCGTGCGCGCGCTGTACGGCGCGTACGCCGGCAACCTCTACCAGGTGAAGCGCGCCTCCGACAAAACGACGAAGGACATCGCGGTGCTTGCGCCGGGCGGCTTTGCCGACTCCGCCGCGCAAGACACGTTCTGCATGGGCACGACCTGCACGATCTCGATCATCTACGACCAATCGCCCCGAGCCAACAATCTGACGAGCGCCCCCGGCGGCGGCGCGAAACCCGCTCCGGACAACGAAGCGAGCGCCACCGGGCTCAAGCTGACGGTCGGCGGCCACCCCGTGTACGCCGTCACCATCAGCACGGGGATGGGCTACCGAAACAACGAGACCCAGGGCGTCGCCACGGGGGATCAGCCCGAGGGCGAGTACATGGTGACGAGCGGCAAGCACTACAACGACGGCTGCTGCTTCGACTACGGCAACGCCGAGACCACGAACAACGACGACGGCAACGGGACGATGGAGGCCATCTACTTCGGCAACTGTACGTTCTGGGGCAAGGGCAACGGCAACGGGCCGTGGGTGATGGCCGATCTCGAGAACGGGCTCTTCGCGGGGCAGAGCCTTGCGGCGAACAATGCCAACACGCCCCTCAACTCCGACTACGTGACGGCCGTCGTGAAGGGCAAGCCGGGTGGGTTTGCGATCCGAGGCGGGAACGCCCAAACGGGCACGCTGAAGACCATGTACGACGGCGGCCGTCCGACCACGCAGGGCTACAACCCGATGAAGAAGCAGGGCGCCATCATCCTCGGCATCGGCGGCGACAACAGCAACAGCGCGATCGGCACCTTTTTCGAGGGCTGCATGACCTCCGGCTACCCGTCGGACGCGACGGACGACGCCGTTCAGGCCAATATCGTGGCGGCTGGGTACGGGCTGTGATGCCCCTGAAAGGCCTGCAAACACGCAGCGCAGCCCATTTCGTCACGGATTTTCCGACGCCAAGCCACTGCCCAGGGCAGGCATGAAACCTAGTCACCCGAACCGCTCGCCACTCGCCGCCGCTGCGACCGTGCTCGGCTCCGTGCTCACCGTCACCCCTGCCCTCGCCGACTACCCGATCGCGTCGCACCGCTACCTGGCGGATCCGGGGGCGCTCGTCGCGGGCGGGCGCGTCTACCTCTACAACTCGAACGACGACGACAACGCCGTCGGGGGCGGCTACACGATGCATTCGATCGTGTGCGTGTCGAGCGCCGATCTCAAGAACTGGACCGACCACGGCATCGTCTTCCAGGTGCCCGCGGACGCGTCGTGGGCCGATTACTCCTGGGCCCCCTATCCGCTCCAGCGCGACGGCACCATCTATCTCTACTTCGGCAACAACGCGAACGGCATCGGCGTCGCCACGAGCACGACTCCGACCGGCACGTTCAAGGACGGTAAGGGCAGCGCCCTCGTCACCTCGAGCACGCCAGGCGCCTCCGGAACCAACAGCTGGCTCTTCGATCCGGGCGCGCTCATCGACGACGACGGCCAGGCGTACCTCTCCTTCGGCGGCAACGGTGAGAGCAACGCGCGCATCATCAAGCTCGGCAGCGACCTCACGAGCGTCTCGGGCTCGGCCATGCAGCTCTCGCCGACCGGCTTTTTCGAGGCGTCGTTCATGTTCAAGCGCAACGGGACGTACTACTTCGCCTACTCGAGCGACTCGAGCCATGGGCTCCGCATCGACTACCTGACGAGCACGAGCCCGATGTCGGGCTACACGTACCGCGGCGTGATCGCCGGCCAGCCGCCGCTCAACGACAACAACAACCACGCGTCCGAGTTCGAGTTCAACGGCAAGTGGTACCACGCGTACCACAACCGATCGGTGGCTACCGCGGCGGGCATCTCGACCACGTACAAGCGGAACCTCGCGCTCGAGGTCTTGAATTTCAACGCCGACGACAGCATCGAGGAGGTCACGTACACGACGGACGGTGTGCCCCAGCTCGGGCACCTCGACCCCTACGCGCGCGTCGAGGGCGAGACGATGAACGCGCAGAGCGGCATCGAAACCGAGGCTTCGACGGGCGGCGGGATGCACGTGACGGACATCGACGACGGCGACTGGGTGAAGGTGCGCGGCGTCGATTTCGGGACGATGGGGGCCAAGACGTTCAGCGCGCGCGTGGCCAGCCAGGCGGGCGGCGGCAGCATCGAGCTTCGGCTCGGCGGTGCGACGGGAATGGTCGTCGGCACCTGCAGCGTGCCGGCGACCGGCGGCGCGCAAACCTTCATGACGACGACGTGCGATGTCGCCGGCGCGAGCGGAGTGAGCGACCTCACGCTCAGGTTCACGGGCAGCGGGTTCAACGTCGACTCATGGCAATTCACCGGTGGCGACCCGGGGATGGGGAGCGGCGGAATGGGTGCCGGCGGCGCAAGCGGCGCCGCGGGGCTCGGCGGCGCAGGCGGTGCGGGCTCGGCCGGCGCGCCCGGGGCAGGCGTCGGCGGTGGCAGCGGGCTGGGCGGGCTCGGCGGCGTTGCGGGCGAGACGGCGCGCGCGGGCATGGGCGGCATGGCCACGGCGGGAGTCGGCACCGGGGCGGTGGGGGGTGGCGGCGGTACGCCGGGTGCCGGGCGCGGCGGCGCGGCGGGCTCGGGCGGGACGAGCGCGGGCGCTGCCGGCCGCGCGACGACGGGTGGCGTGGGTG
>Ga0315912_10006871_pt1 | contig 10096 bp, 9 predicted proteins | sample VfabasoilMG_FD_204469 | JGI IMG/M metagenome (GOLD analysis project Ga0315912, IMG submission 204469) | Garden soil microbial communities collected in Santa Monica, California, United States - V. faba soil | ecosystem: Environmental > Terrestrial > Soil > Garden | place: USA: California... | reverse complement strand
CCCAAGGGCCGCGAACTGGCTTACAGCCTCCGCAAGGTGCCGAGCACCGGCCCGAGTGTTGACCTCGCGCACGGCCCGCGACCGTTGCTCTCACCGAAAGACCCGCGTTACGAGACGGCCCTGCGCGAACTGCGTGCGAAGGAGTTCTATATCGCGCCCTTGAAATGAGCGTGCGGACAAATCTGCATCCGGTAGGATAACGAGCGGCGGCCAGTCCGCCGCTCAACGAAGTTGAAGCCTATGAAAACTAGCAATTCCAACGAGAATGATGCTCCGCTCCGCGCGTTGTTGAAGGAGTGGAAACCGGAGGCGTCGCTGCCTCCGCGCTTTCAGGAGCAGGTCTGGCGGCGCATCGAGCGCGCCGAAACCGCGCCCGTGCCTTCCGTCTCGCTCGCCACCGTGTTCGCGAACTGGCTCACGAACCTGCTGCCTCGGCCCGCGCTCGCCACGGCTTACGTGGCCGTGCTGCTGGTCATCGGCGCGAGCGTAGGCTGGAGTCAGGCGCGGCAGGAAACGGCGCGTGTCACCAGTGAACTCAGCAGCCGTTACGCGCAGGCGGTTGATCCCTACCAAACCACGCCCCAGCCATGAAGCGCGGACTCCTGATTCTGGCGCTCGGCGTGGTTGGGGCGTTCGTCGCCTACTGCTGCGTCTATCTGATGGGCACGGCCAAGCCCCGCGCGATGATGCAAAGCCCCCAGCCGGAACTCGCCTGGCTCAAGCACGAGTTCAATCTTGGCGACGCCGAATTCAAGCGGATCTCCGAGCTTCACGCCGGTTATCTGCCGCAGTGCATGGAGCGTTGCCGCCACATTGACGAGTTGAACGACAAGCTCTCGAATACGCTGGCCAGCGCCACGCAAGTCACGCCGGAAATCGAGAAACTGTTGAATGATCGGGCGCAAATGCGGGCCACCTGCCAGGCCGAAATGCTCAAGCACTTCTTTGAAGTCAGTCGCACCATGCCGCCCGAACAGGGCAAGCGTTACCTCGCATGGGCGCGGGACAACACCTGCCTCCGCGAACAAGCAATGGATCACGGCGCGGACAGTCACGCCGCCACGACCGCACCAGCCCAGCATCCTTGAGCGCCTGCATGAACACGCCCAATCCGGACGAACTGGACGTGCAGGACATGAGCCGCCTCACAGCGGGGCACGAGGCCGCGCTGAACAGTCTGATGGAGCGCCACGCCGGGAAACTTTTCAATTACCTCGTCCGCTGCCTGCAAAACGAGGACGACGCGGCGGACACGGCCCAAGAGACCTTTGTGAAGGTCTATCAGAGCCGGGCGCGATTCGACCCCGATCAAAAATTTTCAACCTGGCTCTACGCCATCGCGGCCAACCTCGTGAAGGACCGCTACCGTTGGCGCTCCCGCCATCCACAGGTTTCACTCGATGCTGAGAGCGACGCCACCGGCGATAGCTTCCGCGAATCTCTGCCGGGAAACGACCCGCTTCCTCATGAACGGGCGCAGACTGCGGAACGCTCGGAAGCCATCCGCCGCGCCGTGGCCGCGCTGCCTGAAGAACTGCGCCAGCCGCTCATCCTCGCCGAATATGAGGAACGCTCACATACGGAAATCGGAGCGATGCTCGGTTGCTCGGCAAAAGCCGTGGAGACGCGCATTTACCGCGCCCGCCAGCAACTGCGGGTCAGCTTGGGGTGTCTCCTGGAAACCGCGTGAAGCCCGTGATGAAAGATTCTGAAGATTCTTTGAGGGGTTCGGCGCGGGGCGGCGTAGTAGCCAGCAACTGCCCAAACCGTCAGTTGCGGTCGGCGGGACAATTTGAGTAAAGTTCGATTATGCGATTGCGTCAGACAACCTTGAGTCCGTTGCTCCGCTCCCTGGCGGCGCTCGCGCTCGTGGTCTTCGTCGTGGCGCAGGCGATGTGCTTCGTCCATTGCAACTTTGGCGGTGGACATGGAGACAAGACGCAACCCTCCTGCCACGGCTCGCCGCAACACGCGGCCTCGCATGATGGCGATGATGACTCAGTTCCGTCCGCCCCGTCGCCCACTGCCGCCTGCTCGACGCTGAAGACCATGCTGGCCGGAGGCGACGCTCCCGCGCTCACCGCCTTTCAGGCACACACGTTGTATCTGCTCTCTCCGGTCGTGCTGGCTCTGGATGCGACCGCAACCCAGCCGCAAGCCGCTTTTGACCGCCAAGCCCACTCCCGCGAATGGACCTTCACGCCCGAAGTGTGCCTTGGTCCGGCGTTCCGCAGCCTCGCTCCCCCCTTCGTCGGTTAAGTTGATGCCGGCCCGCGTTCGCTCGCGCGGCTGACTCAACTCCCTCTCCCGTTCCGTGCCCTGTCGTCACGGAAGTCATCTGTCTGTCGCCTGAACTCTCGAAACCGAAATTGAATGAACACAAAAATGAAATGGATTCTGCCGAACCTGCTTACGCTGGCGGTTGCCTTCGCGGCGTTTGCCGTGACCGGCTGCAGCAAATCGGAAGACCACAGCGGCCACGCCCACCAATACACCTGCCCGATGAAGGAGCACTCCGATGTCGTGAGCGACAAGCCCGGCAACTGCCCGAAGTGCGGCATGAAACTCGTGGAGAAGAAGTGAGACGTATGCGCCATCGCCCGACCATTCCCAGCACCGTCAGCTCAGTCGCGTTCGCGATCTTTGCCGCCGCCGCACTCGTCTCGCCGGCTCATGCTCAAGAGACGCGTCTGCTCGACGCGCCGTTTCTCGACACGCTGCGCGCCGAGGTTCGCACGAATCACCCGTCGGTTGCCGCAGCGCAAGCCCGCGTGCTCGCCGCCGATGCGGGTGTTCGCGGGGTGCGGCTTTGGGAAGACCCGACGGCGAATGCGGGCGTCATGGCGGCGGATCGTGAGATGCGTGCCGACGACGGCGACCTGATTTTCGGCGTCGAGCAGATGCTGCCCCGGCGCAAGCTTTACGAGGCGCGCAAGGCAAGGGCCGGAGCAGAGCGCGCCATCTTCGAGGCGGAGACGCGCACGGCGGCGCTGAATCTGGAAACGCTCGTCGCTCAATCCGCCATCGAACTCGCTCTCGCGGACGAGATGCTCGCCATCCAGACGAATCAACTGGCGTGGCTGGAAAGCATGGCCGTGAATGCGCGCGAGAAGCTCAAAGACCCGATGGCCAACGCCTCTGAACCGCTCCGCATCGAGAGCGAAGTGGCGCAGGAACGGCAGAAGATTGACAACACCCAGCGCCAGCGCACGAGGCTGGTCCGCCAATTGAACATTCTGCTTGGCCGGGGCACGGACGAAGCGTGGCCCAACCTCCGTCTTCCGGAGTCCGCCACACTGACGCCGGGACTCTCCGATGAACTCGCGCGGCTCTACCAGGTGAATCCCATGCTTCAGGCGCTGCTCAACACCGCCGAGGCCGCGAAGTCTGAAATCGAAGTCGCGCGACGAGAGCGCAGCCCAATCTTTTCCGTCGGCGTGGAGTCGAGCGTCTATTCAGGCGGGGATTTCCGGCAGGCCACCGTGGGTGCAAAGATGACGCTCCCGTGGTTCAACAACTCCGTGTATCGCGCGAACACCGATCGCGCCATCCAACAACAGGCCGCCGCTGAAAAGGAGGCCGAGGCGCTGGCGCGTCGGTTGCGTGGCGAAGCAGTCGCGGCGCACACCGAGGCGGAAACTTCGGCCCGACAGGCGAAGACGTTTTCGGAAGAAGTCATTCCGCGCGCCGGGAAGGCCGTTGAGTCCACGCAAAACGCCTGGATCAGCTCGAAGGCCAACATCCTCGAAGTTCTCGACGCTCGCCGCTCGCTGCTCAACGCACGGCTGGAGGAGCGCCGCTCCGTCGCCGCGCACCGTGGCGCACTGGAGATGCTGCGTTCCATCGTTCCACCACCGACCAAACCTTGACCCATTTCATGAAAACCATTCCTGCCATACTCCTGACGCTCGCAGTCGCCGTTCCGGCGACGTGGTTCGCGACGCAGAAGCTTCACACGGGCGGCGCGAGTTCCGCCGCGACCTCCGGCCAGCCCGCCGGGCGCAAACTTATTTATTACCAGAGCGCGATGCACCCGTGGATCAAATCGGAGAAGCCAGGGCGTTGCACTATTTGCGGCATGGAGCTGACCCCGGTTTATGAAGGCGATTCCGGCTTTGACGCGGCGGGCGGAGGCGATGTCGTGCCGCTGACGCAGACGATGATTCAAGTGGTAAATGTCCAGACCGCGGAGGCGCAAGTGCGCCCGCTCACGAAAACGCTGACGGTCGCGGGCATGATTGACGACAACGCCACGCGGCATCGCGTGCTCTCGGCCTACATTCCGGGCCGGGTGCAAAAGCTCTACGTCAACTTCATGGGCGCGGAGGTGAAGGAAGGCCAGCCGCTCGCGGAGTTTTACAGTCCAACGTTGCTGCAATCCGAACGCGAGTATCGCACGCTGACCGGCGAGCTTCGTTCAGCGACGGCTCTGCGCTTGTTGCAGATGGGACTGACCTCCGCGCAGATCGAGGCGCTGCCGGAGAAGCCCGGCGACAAGTTGACCTCGCAGATTCTTTCGCCCATCGGCGGCACAGTGGTCGTGCAGAACGTGTATGAGGGGCAATACGTGCAGGAGGGCGAGCGGCTGTTTGAAATCGCGGACTTCTCGACCATGTGGTTTCAGTTCCGCGCCTACGAGCAAGACCTGCCGTGGATCAAGCCCGGCCTCAAGGTGGACATCACCACGCCGTCGCATCCGGGCAAGACGTTCACCGGCAACATCACATTCATCGACCCGAACTTCGATGAAGCGACGCGTTCGACCAAGGTGCGCGTGGAACTGGAAAACCCGCTGGTCGATGGACGCCGCCTCCTGCTCCATCGTCTCTACGCGGACGGCTTCGTACAACTCGAAGCGCCGGAAGTGCTCACCGTGCCGCGAACCGCCGTCATCGAGACAGGGCCGGAAGCCGTGGCCTACGTTGACCAGGGCGGCGGGGCTTACTCGCGCCGCGTGCTCAAACTCGGCCGTCGTGGTGACGCGCTTGTGGAAGTGGCCTCCGGCCTGAGCGCGGGAGACAAGGTGGTGGTGAACGGCAACCTGCTGATTGACGGGCAGGCGGAGATGAATCGTGCGTTCGCCGAACCGGCCACCACCAATGCGCCCGCAACCGCGCTGCCCGCCCTCACCGACGCGCAACGCGAAGCGGTGAAGGATTTTCTGTCGCTCGCGGATGCCATCACCGGCGCGCTCGCGGCGGACAAGCTCGACGACTTCAACACGCAGGCGGCGAAGTCTCACGCGGCCATGCCTGCGTTGATGGACGCCTTCGTGAACTCGGACAAGGCGTGGCATCCGTTGCTCAAGAGTATCGAGGAAGCGGGACACTTGGAGAAGGCCGATGACCTCAAGGCCGCACGCAAAACCTTTCATCCGTTCAGCAATGCTGCCGTCGCGCTCGCGCAAGCGTTGCGCCGCGGCGAGAAGGAGTTCGCCTCGTTGAAAGTGTTTCGGTGTCCGATGACGAAGGCGGTGTTCCCCGGCGCACCGGCATCGGCGGAATGGATGCAACTTAAGCCCGACATCAGCAATCCCTACATGGGCGTGCAGATGAACGATTGCGGGACGGAAGTGAAGCCGTGAACCGGGAGCACCAGCCATGATTCAACGCATCATCGAATGGAGTTTGAAGAACCGCTTCCTCGTCTTCTGCGGTGCGCTCCTGCTCATTACGCTGGGCGTGCGGGCGGTCTTCAAGACGCCCGTGGACGCCATCCCCGACCTCACGGAAAACCAGGTGCTCGTCTATGCCGACTGGATGGGCCGCAGCCCGCAGGAGGTCGAAGACCAGGTGACGTATCCGCTCTCCACCGGCCTGCAAGGACTCGCGGGCGTGAAGGACGTGCGGGCCGTGTCCATGTTCGGATTCTCGCTGCTCACGATTATCTTCGAGGACAACATTGACACTTACTTCGCGCGGACTCGCGTGCTTGAACGGCTCAACTATTTGGAGGGCGCGATGCCCGAAGGCGTGAAGCCGCAACTCGGCCCGGACGCCACGGGCCTCGGTTGGGTCTATCAATACTATCTCGACGTTGACCCGACGAAAGCGCCGGACGGCGGCTACGACCTCGGCAAGCTCCGCACGGTGCAGGATTGGCACATCCGTTACCAACTCGCCAGCGTGCAAGGCGTGGCGGAAGTCGCGAGCATCGGCGGCTTCGTGAAGCAGTATCAAATCGAACTCTCCGCCACGAAGATGCGGGCGGCGAACGTCACCATCATGGAAGTGATGACGGCGGTGCAGAACGCGAATCTCAACGTCGGCGGCAAGACGATTGAGGAAAACGGCGCGGAGTTCGTGCTGCGCGGCATCGGCCTCGTGGAAAGTTCGGAAGACCTTGAACTCATTCCCATCAAGGCGATGGAGGGCACACCCATCTACGTGAAGGACATCGCCAACGTGCAAATTGGCGGCGATTTCCGGCGCGGCGCACTCGACATCGACGGGCACGAGGCGGTGGGCGGCACAGTGGTCATGCGGACGGGTGAAAACGCCAAGGCCGTCATCGAGCGCGTGAAAGAGAAGATTGCCCAAATCTCCAAGAGCCTGCCGCCGGGCATTTCCATCAAACCGTTTTACGACCGCAGCACGCTCATCGAGCGCACCATCGACACTTTGAAACACGCGCTCGTCGAGGAAATCATCCTCGTCACGCTGGCACACATCATCTTCCTCTGGCACTTCCGCAGCATCCTCATCGTCACGCTGCCGCTGCCGATTTCCATTCTCATCTCGTTCCTGCTGATGAAGGAGTTCGGCATCACGAGCAACATCATGTCACTGACCGGCATCGCCATCGCCATCGGCGTGCTGGTGGACGCGGCCATCGTCGTCACGGAAAATGTCCTGCGACACTGCGAGCACGCGGAGGAAAAGAAAGGCGGGCGGCTCACCCCGGCGGAGACGTGGCACGAGACGTTGGCGGCGTGCCAGCAGGTCGGCCGCCCCATCTTCTTCGCAATGGCCATCATCATCCTCGCGTTCGTGCCGGTGTTCGCGCTCACCGGACAGGAGGGCAAGCTGTTCCATCCGCTCGCGTGGACGAAAACCTTCGCGATGATTGGCTCGACGCTGCTCGCGGTGACGCTTGTTCCCGTGTTGTGCAGCCTGCTTGTGCGCGGGCCGTTCCACGGTGAGGACCGCAACTACGTGATGCGGCTCTTGCTCAAGCTCTACGACCCGGCGCTGAATTGGGCGCTGAACCATCGCAAGACGGTGATGAGCGCGGCGGCGTTGCTGCTGGCGGCGGCGCTGTTGACGGCGTTCGGTCTGCCCCGCGCGTGGGTTAAAGATTTGCGCGACCGGGGTTGGGAGCGCAGCGCCGACCTCGCGCAAGGCTTCGGCAAGGAGTTCATGCCGCCGCTCAATGAAGGCAGTTTGCTCTACATGCCGGTGCTGCATCCCAAGACCGGCCTCAAGGAAATCCAGCGCGTCATGTCGTGGCAGGACACCGTGCTCGCCAGCGTGCCGGAAATCGAAACGGTCGCGGGCAAGCTGGGGCGCTTCGAGACGCCGACCGACCCCGCGCCTACCGAAATGTTGGAGACGACCATCACGCTCAAGCCGGAGTGGATTCCCACCAACCGCACCGTGCTCGGCTTCATCAAGCTCCCGCGCGTCGTCCGCAATCCCGAATGGCGCGACGGCATGACCGTCGAGAAGCTCAAGGCCGAGTTGACCGAGAAGATGAAACACGTCCCCGGTTACGTGCCCGCTTTCCTCCAGCCCATCGAGAACCGGATTCTAATGCTCTATACCGGCATCCGGGCGCAGGTCGGGGTGAAGATTTACGGCGACAATCTGAACGCGATTCAGGAGAAGGCTTACGAGGTCGAGCGCGTGGTGAAGCAAATCCCCGGCGCAGCCGGCGTTTCGCCCTCGCGCGTGCAGGGCAAGCCCTATCTGAACGTGAAAGTGGATAGAAAGGCGCTCGCTCGCTACAACCTCAGCGCCCGCGACGTGCTCGATGCCGTGGAAGTCGCCATCGGCGGCAAGAACGTCAGCGTCACCATCGAGGGCCGCGAACGCTTCCCCATTCAAGTGCGCCTTGAACGCGGCGAACGCGATGACATCGAGAAGATTGGCCGTATCCTCATCGCCTCGCGCGGCCCGATGGGCGGCGCGTCTGCTTCCGCTGGCGGTGGAGGCATGGGCGGTGGAATGGCTGGTGCAGTTCGCCCCGCCGCCAACAGCATGAGCGCGGGCGGCGACAGCCAGCCGCTCACTTACATCCCGCTGGCGATGGTCGCGAAAATCACGCGCGAGGTCGGCGCGAACGAAATCGCCAGCGAGAACGGACGCCTCCGCGCCTACGTGCAGTCGAACGTGCAAGACCGCGACCTCGGCGGCTTCGTCAACGAAGTCGAGCAGGCGCTCAAGAAACTTGATTGGGGCAACATGACCTACCAGATGACCGGCGAATACGAGAACCAACGCCGCTTCGTCCGCACCATGCAACTCGTGTTCCCCGCCGTGCTGCTCATCATTTTCGTGATGCTCTACATGGTCTATCACAGCGCGCTCGAAGCCGCGCACGTCATGCTCGCTGTGCCGTTCGCGTTGAGCGGGGGCGTGTTCCTGCAAAAACTGCTGGGCTACAATTTCAACGGCGCGGTGTGGGTCGGCTACATCGCGCTCTTCGGAACGGCGGTGCAGACCGGCGTCGTCATGGTGGTCTATCTCGAAGAGATGGTGAAGAAGCGCATGGCCGAACGCGGCAGCGCCTTTAATTACGCCGACCTCGTGCAAGCCGTGAAGGACGGCGCACGCCTGCGCCTGCGCCCAAAAGTGATGACCGTCGCGACCATTGTGGCAAGCCTCCTGCCCATCATGTGGAGTCACCGGCAAGGCGCGGAAGTGATGAAGCCGCTCGCCACGCCCGTCATCGGCGGGATGATTTCCAGCTTGGTCCACATCCTCATCGTCACGCCCGTCATTTTCCTCTGGCTGCGAGCGCGCGAACTCCCGTCGAGTCCGGCTACCGCGCCCGCGCCCACGGAAACAACAAACCAAAAAGACCGCACAGAACCATGAACGCAATCAAGTTCCCGCCCATTGCACCAGCAATCATCATTGCCGGCGCTCTCATCGGCCTCGCCGCACTCGGCTTCACCGGCTGTTCGAGCGGCCATCACGACCACTCCAGCCATTCACACGGCAGCGCCGCCGCGAAGGCTTATCCCTTGACCAAATGTCTCGTCACCGACGAAGGCTTCAACCACGGCAAGCCCTACACGTTCGTCCACGAGGGCCAGGAGATTAAGCTCTGCTGCAAGGACTGCCTCGCCGACTTCAAGAAAGAGCCGTCGAAGTATCTCTCGAAGCTGACCTCTAAGTAATCTCTTTATGCGAAGCAATCGCGCGCTCATATCAAACGCCAGGGCATTCCCGCTGGCAATCGTCGCCGTGCTCGGCCTCGCCATCGCACAGGCCGGCGCGGCGGTGAGCATCGAGCGACTGCCGGAGTCGGGTCTTCAGCCCCAGGCCATCGCCGCGCCTGATGGGACGATCCATCTCATCTACCTTGCCGGTGAAGCCAAAGCGTCCGACATCCTCTACCGCCGGCGCGCCTCTGATGGTGGTTGGTCCGATCCGCTCAAGGTCAACAGTCAGCCGGGCAGCGCCGTGGCCATCGGGACGATTCGCGGGCCGCAGTTGGCGCTCGGACGCAATGGGCGGGCGCATGTTGTTTGGAACGGCTCGCAATCGGCTGAACCCAAACCAGCCAACGGCGGGTCGCCCTTGCTTTACGCGCGACTCAGCGACGATGCCCGGAGCTTCTCCGCCCAACGCGACTTGATCGGCCTCACACACGAACTCGACGGCGGCGGGTCGGTCGCAGCCGACACCGAGGGGCGCGTGTTCGTGGTCTGGCACGCTTCGCCCGCCGGCAACAAAGGAGAGACGAACCGCACAGTGTTCCTCGCGCTGTCCACGGACGACGGCGGCAGCTTCGCTCCCGAGCGCGCCATCAGCCCTGTTGGAACGGGCGCGTGTGGGTGCTGCGGCTTGACCGCGTTCGCCAACGCCCGTGGCGATGCCTTCGTGCTGTTCCGAACCGCGCGCACCATGATGCAGCGCGACATGGCGCT
>Ga0315912_10006870_pt1 | contig 10099 bp, 7 predicted proteins | sample VfabasoilMG_FD_204469 | JGI IMG/M metagenome (GOLD analysis project Ga0315912, IMG submission 204469) | Garden soil microbial communities collected in Santa Monica, California, United States - V. faba soil | ecosystem: Environmental > Terrestrial > Soil > Garden | place: USA: California... | reverse complement strand
CGGATAAAATTATCCAGAGCTTCGATGGAATGTACTTTGGATGCGCGTCCCCGAATTACTTCTTCACCAGAAGCATTGTGGAAGGATCGAGTTCCAGCGCGAGTTTCGCGACATCCGGGTTGTCGTGATCCTTCAGCAGCGACAGTTTAACCGTGCCGTGGTCATCGGTCATTTGCACGACAACCGAGATCACGGAGGCAAACTTCGCAACCGGTTCGGGAATGCCGTGCGCGTCCGCTGCGACGCCGCGGTGAGTCAACGCAGACATCCAGAGTTCGACGTTGAATTCCGCGGCCAGTTGCCGAAGCGCTTCGACATCCGCAGAAACCGCGTTTTCGAAGGAGAATCCCTGCAGAATGACGCAAGCCGGCTCAAAGTGGGCGACATCCTTCAGAAACTGGATCGAATGGCGCAGTTTGTCGAGGGTGAATTTTCCACCCGCGTACGTGTGGATTATGCGGTGGCGTTCCATCTCGAGGCGCGCCGCAGCGAGGTCTTCCAGGCCTGCGGAGTGGGCGAGATCCATGAAAATCTCGTCGTAAAACTCCCGGACGTGATCGACCGTCTTGTCCAGCGAGACGTGCAGCACCTTGCGGCCGCGCATGGCGTCATCGAGGGCAATTCCCACCAGAAATGCAGTCTTGCCAATACCGTGCCTGGCAACGACGACTCCGACATTGCCGGGGCCGAGGCCGCCATGAATCGAGTGATCGAATAGCCGAAGCGGGTTGCGTTCGTTAAGTTCTTTGCTATACATGGGCTCGTTCCTCGCTTATTCGTCGTCGCCTATTCGTCGTCATCGTCAACCAGACCGGTGCCGAACTTCTCAACCAACTCCTTGTGAACCTCTGCCGGAACCGGAGCATACTTCGAGAACTCCATCGTGTACTCCCCTTTTCCCTGCGTGGACGAACGGAGATCCGTCGAGTACCCGAACATTTCAGCCAGCGGCACTTCGGTGTCGACCCGGACAAATCCTTCTTCTTCCGTCGTTCCGATAATGATGCCCCGGCGTTGCATGACCGTGCGGACGAAAGCGCCCTGGAATTCCAGGGGTCCCTCCACCGAGACCTTCATGATCGGCTCGAGAATCTGAGGCCTCGCCGATGAATATACCGCCCGGAACGCCCCGCGCGCCGCAGCCTGGAACGCATTGTCGGACGAGTCTACAGCGTGGGCCGCGCCGTCATTGACCACAACCCGGAAACCGGTGACGGGAAAGCCGATCAGGCGGCCTTTCCCGATCATCGACTTGAAGCCTTTATGGACAGAGCTGATGAATTCCTTGGGAATCGAGCCGCCGTAGGTTTCGTCGACGAATTCGAAATCGCCGCTTTCCATCGGCTCGACATATCCGGCAACGCGTCCAAACTGTCCGGAACCTCCGGTCTGCTTCTTGTGAGTGTGGTTGAACTCCGCCTTGCGAGAAATCGCCTCGCGGTAGGCTACCTGCGGCGCGCCGGTTTCGACCTCCGCGCTGTACTCGCGCTTCATGCGTTCGACGTACACATCCAGGTGAAGCTCACCCATTCCCGAAATGATCGTTTCGCCGGATTCCTCGTCAACCCGTGCACGGAACGTGGGGTCTTCCTTCGTAAAACGCTGCAACGCCTTGCCGACATTCGCCTGAGCCTTCTTGTCCTTCGGCTTGATACTCAAGTGAATGACCGGTTCGGGCACGAACATCGACATCATTGAGTACTGGATCTTCTCGGAGGTGAAGGTGTCGCCGGACGCGCAGTCAACGCCGAAAAGTCCCACGATGTCGCCTGCGGAGGCGTCCACGATGTCTTCCATTTCGTCCGAGTGCATCCGCACCAGCCGTCCGACTCGAACGTCGCGGCCCGTTCGGCTGTTGACGATCGTGTCGCCTTTCTTTAACTGTCCCTGGTAGACGCGAATGTAGGTCAACTGGCCGAAACGCCCCTCTTCCAGCTTGAACGCCAGAGCGACAAACGGTGCGGTGGCATCGGAGCTAAGCGTGACCTTCTCTTCGCCTTTGGAAATATCGAGCGCTTCGTTGGTGACCTCGATCGGGCTTGGCAGGTAGCGCGTCACAGCATCGAGCAGCGGCTGAATCGCCTTGTTCTTGTATGCCGAGCCGCAAAAGACCGGGGTCAGGGCGAGTGAAATGGTGCCCTTGCGGACGGCGTCATGAATCAGCTCGGGAGTCACCTTCTCTTCGAGCATCGCCTCCATCAGCGGATCAGAATACATGGAGACGGCGTCGAGCATTTCGTTGCGCTTTTGGTTCGCCTGCTCGCGGAGCGCCTCGGGGATCTCCTCGACGCGCCGGATATCGCCGTTCGGTCCATCGAAATAGTGCGCTTTCATTTCGATCAGGTCGACAACCCCTTCGTGGTCGGCCTCGAGACCGATCGGAATCTGCATCATGACCGCGTTGTGTTTCAGCTTTTCGCGCAACTGCTGGGTGACTCGGAATGGGTTCGCGCCTGCGCGATCGCACTTGTTGACGAAGGCGAGCCGCGGAACGTTGTACCTCCGCATCTGGCGATCGACCGTCATGGATTGCGACTGAACACCTGCAACCGAGCACAACACAAGGATCGCGCCATCCAGCACGCGCAGCGAGCGCTCCACTTCGATTGTGAAGTCGACGTGACCGGGCGTGTCGATAATGTTGATGAAGTGGCTGTTCCACTCGCAGTAGGTTGCCGCGGACTGGATCGTGATGCCGCGTTCGCGCTCCAGATCCATGGAGTCCATCTTGGCTCCGACGCCATCCTTGCCTTTGACGTCGTGAATTACCCGGATTCGCTTGGTGTAAAAAAGTATCCGTTCCGTTAACGTCGTTTTGCCGGAATCGATATGTGCACTGATTCCGATGTTTCTTATTCTCTTAAGATCGCTGATCACTACAAATCCTCACCTTCATCACTGTATTGCCATTTTACGGGATTCAAATCGGGAGTTCCCACCGCAAAACCGGCCCATCTTCGGGATCCAACACTTCACCGATTAACTTGAATCCGCATTTCTCCAAAACTCGCTTGGACGGGTCATTCGTCGCCAGCGTGTGCGCGCAAACCAGGGAAACCCGGCCGGACTCACGCGCGAACTGGATCAGACCCTTCGCAACCTCCGTGGCATAGCCTCGCCGCTGGTAGGCCGGCGAGATTCCGTACGCGATCTCGACCGTTCGAGCCGCGTCGGGAGCGCCTTTGAAGCCGCCCATGCCGATCACCATGTTGTCGTTATCCACGGCCGCGAATCCCCACGACCACGGATCCGGCTCCGTCGCCGACTGCAACCGCTTGAGAAAATCTTCAGAAGCCGCGCGCATGAACCCAGGCAAATCGTCCGCGACCTGAAATCCCGAGACTGCACGATAGGCCTCAGGCCCCTGGGCCAGGGCACGCAAATATTCGGGCACGTGCGGAAATAGGGTCAATCGTCTGGCGTCCATACGGAGAGCGGAAGCTATTTCATGCCGCTGAACTTAGCCTGCAGCGCCTGAATCTTTTCTTCCATCGTCTGAGCAGCAACTGGTCTGGCCACTTCGACCGGCGGCCGGGGCGGACGTTCGGGACGCGGCTTGGAGTCCTGACGCGGCTTGCCGTCGGGACGCGGGCCTCCATCGGGCCGAGGCTTCCGCGGCGGGAACGGAGGACGGGATGCTCTCCGATCCGCCGAAGGACCCCCTGCAGCAACGACGGTCTCCGTGCCCGGTCGCGCTTGCGATGCAACCGCCACCGGTTTTTGAGGCTTCTTGCGTCGCGGAGGACGCGGCGGCTTCGGCAGCAACGCCTTGATCGAAAGACTGATGCGCTTCATCGCCTGATCGACACCGATCACCTTTACCTTCACCACATCGCCGACTTTTACAGCCTGCCGCGCATCCTGGATGTATTTGTGAGACAACTCCGAAATATGCACCAGGCCGTCCTGGTGAACGCCAAGATCGACGAAGGCACCGAAGTTGGTCACGTTCGTGACGCTGCCTTCCAGCTCCATCCCTTCCTGAAGATCCACAACCTGCTTCACGTCCTCGCGGAACTTCGGCGCGACAAACTTATCGCGCGGGTCGCGGCCCGGACGCAGGAGTTCTTCGCGGATGTCAGAAAGCGTGAACTTTCCCGCCTCGCCTTCGAGCGCTTTAAAGTCCGCGGCATTCACCCGCTCGCTGTTTCCGATCAGGTCCGCTACGGCCACAGTCAGCGTTCCGGCGAGTTTTTCTACGATCGGATAGGATTCCGGATGCACCGCAGTGCGGTCCAAAGGATTCTCTCCGTCCTTTATCCGCAGGAATCCGGCGGCCTGCTCGAATGTTTTGTCTCCAAACCCCTCGATATCGCGAAGCTGCGCGCGCGAACGGAACACTCCCGATTGAGTGCGATAGGCGACAATGTTCCCGGCCAGCTTGTCGTTGATGCCGGACACATATTTCAGGAGATCCTGCGACGCCGTATTCAAGTCCACACCAACGCGGTTCACGCACGAGGCGACTGCGCCTTCGAGGCTGTACTTCAATTTCTTCTGATCGACGTCGTGTTGATACTGTCCAACACCGATCGACCGGGGCTCAATCTTCACGAGTTCCGCAAGAGGGTCCTGCAACCGCCGGGCAATGGAGATCGCGCCGCGCACGGTCACGTCGAGCTTCGGGAATTCTTCCCGCGCTCGCTTTGAAGCCGAATACACGGACGCGCCGGCCTCGTTGACGACGACCACAACAATATCCCAGCCGTTTTTCTGCGCTATACCGCGCACGAAGGACTCAGCCTCGCGCGAAGCCGTACCGTTGCCGATGGTGATCGCCTTCACGTTGTGTTTGGTGACGAGGTCCGTCAGCGTCTTCTCTGCGGCTTCGAGGTCCTTGCCTGGATCTGAGAGTTGTAAGACCTGATTCTCCAGGAATGCTCCCGTCTCATCCACCACGGCAACCTTGCATCCGGTTCGGATGCCCGGGTCGATCCCCATCGTACTGATCGGACCGGCGGGTGGAGACAGAAGCAGCGTCCTCAGGTTCTCTTCAAATACCTTGATGGCCTCTGATTCCGAGCGTTCGCGTAGTGCGGTTCGCGCTTCATTGCGAATCGAAGGCGACATAAGGCGCTCATAACTGTCGCGCACGGCGCGGTCGAGGAACGGGGCAAACTGGGAATTGCTGTCCTTGATAATCTGCGGCATGAGCCAGGCAAGATATTTTTCGGAATCCGTTTCAATCGTATACGTGAGTACGTTCTCGCGGGTCCCGCGACGGATTGCGAGCATTCGATGTGACGGGATCTTCGGGACCGTCTCTTCGAACTTGTAGTACATCTCGTACTTCGTTTTCTCGGATTCCTTGCCGGGCACGACGTGAGCGCGAACGGTTCCTTCGAGCATCAACTTGTCCCGCAGATACTTCCGCGACTCGGGATTCTCCGCGATACGCTCCGCGAGAATGTGCAACGCTCCTTCGATCGCTTCCTGGACATTGTTGATCCGCCGCTTCGGAGCCGGCTTCGGGGGAGCGGGAGGAGGGGGCGTGGGTGCCGCGGCAACCTCAACGATGGGCTCCGTGCTCGCGGGGGGCTCCGCACTTTCGGATGCCGCTTCCGCTACGACTTCGCTTGCGGCCGGAGTTTCGCTAACCGGAGGTTCGGTGACTTCGGGAGCTTCCGTTTCAGCGACCGGCTCGGCGGCGACTTCCGGAATTTCGGGTATCGCCACTGCCGCAGGCTCTGTCACGGGGACTGGCTCCGGTTCTGGTTCTGGTTCGGGCGGACTTACAAAGCTCTCCGCATACACACCCACGGGATCCGATCCCGTCTGTTCCCAAATGTAATCCGCCAGCGGCCCCAACCCCATGGCGATGGCGGCGCCGGCCTTCGTCTTTTTCTTCTGCTTGAATGGAAGATACAGATCCTCCAGTTCGCTCTTGCTGAAGCAGCCCTGTATTTTCTGTTTCAGCTCGTCGGTGAGTTTCCCTTGCCTCTCAATGCCCGCAAGGATCGTTGTGCGGCGCTGGTCGAGTTCGGAGTAGTAAATGCGGCACTCGTCGATGTCCTGGATCTTTACTTCATCCAGGTTGCCGGTCGCTTCCTTCCGATACCGGGCGATAAAGGGAACTGTGGCGCCGCCTTCCAGGAGAGACACCGTCGCTTCGACGCGCGAAACAGATGCTCCGACTTCTTTGCTGATTCGAAAAAGGGTATCGGTGGTCAACATGACGCGAAGGGATAAATTATTCCATAAAAGGAGCCGGGATGGGCACGCTACTTTGTATTCACGATTCCGTAATCTGGGCCCTCGGTTTCGACCCACTTCTGCAACTCTCGGTCAATTCTCGCATAACGACTCGATTGTGGAGACGTTCCGATGAAATCGGATCGCTGCTTCCCGGAGAGCTCAACCTCTCCCACATAGGTATATTGCTTCTGCAAAACGTCCAGTAGCTGCGCACTCAGAGCATCAGCGGTTCCATTCACTGAGGGAACGCGCTGCATCAACTGGATCGCATCACTCAATTCCCTGCGCGCGTCCCCAAGATTGCGCGTATTCCCGGACGAGAGAACCTCTTCGGAACGTTCGAAGGCGGCCTGCGCCGCGTTGACAGCATTGACGAAACCTCCGATAGATGAGCCCTGAGAGCGGCTGAAACTGCTCATCAAATTGCTGAAGGATAAACTCGGCCCCTTGTAATGAAGGGATACCTGAAAGAAGCACACACCGATCAGGGCCACCAGGGCCGCCTGCAGAACCTTGGAGCCTTTTCCGGGAATCTCTCCCGGTTTTTGGAAAGGAACGACAGCGGCAAGCACGCCTCCGGCGATAAGACCGCCCAAATGCGCGGAATTATCGACCTGGGGAATCATGTAGCCGATGACAAGATTGATCCCGATTGTCAGCAGAATTCCTTTGCCCAAAGCCTGACTGAAGAACGTGGGAATCGTCTTCCTGTATTTAAAGGAGAAGACCAGCAGAACTCCAAATAGGCCGAACACTGCGCCGGAGGCTCCGGCCGAGGCGTCGTAGGGGTGGTACCAATAGCTGGCCACAACTCCGGCGATGCCAGTCAGGACATAAAGCAGAAGAAAACGGGACGCACCGTAAAGCTTCTCGACCTGCGGGCCGACGATCCAGATCGCGTACGAATTGAACGCCAGGTGGAGGATTCCGATATGCAGGAAAACAGGTGTAAGGAATCTCCAGATTTCGCCTTGATTGATTTCAAAATTCGATTTCACGCCAAAGGCGAGCATCGTCGACTCGCTCGTCGAGCCGCCGGCAAGCTCCATCAAGATAAAGATGATGATGTTGAGCGCGAAGACGCTGTAGGCAACAACTGCCCGCCGAACCCAGAACGCGCGGAGAAACTCGAGATCGTGCTGTTCGACCATTATGGCTGCGCCCTTTCGGGCTGTTCGCTCCGCTCACCCACAATTAGAGCTTAAGCCTTTTTGTAGTCAGATCGCAGCTTGTTGGCGATTTCGCGAGCCGCGTCACGGGCGTTCTCCAGTTCATCGGGTTTGAAAGAGATCGCCGCCACGACCGCGTGGCCGCCTCCGCCGTATTGCTCGCAAAGCTTCGCGAGATTGTGGGTACGTTCGCGAGGACTCCAGGGATTCGATCCCACCGACACCTTGGAACGGATCGGCGAACGACTCACGCCGACGCAATAGATCCCCTCAGGAAAGAGGTAGTACGGGATAAATTTGTTCTGTCCCTCGAGATTCCGGTCGCTGATGTCGTATTCGATGACGCCTTCGCGGCAAACCGCCCGTTGGCGCATGGTCTCGATGGACTGCAGGTGACTCTGGTAGAGGCCGTCGAACGTGGACTTGATGTCCGGATCCTCGAGAATCTGGGCCAGGGTCTTCTGCTGCATCAGCCCGATGATCCGGTGAAGCAGGCTTTTGTCACGTGTCGATTCGATCACTGTCATCAGCCTCATCGCCGGCTCTTTCAGTTCCACGGCGAACTGCGCATTCGGGAACTGCGCTCCGTCGATGATATCCGCCCAGTGCACCAGCTCTTCCAGGGCCGTATCCGTAAAGCCGAAGGTGTTGGCGGCGACCCAGGCGATGAATTTGGTGCAGGACTTGAAATCCGGGTTGTGGAACTTCCTGCCGCTCGTATCTGCACGGAAATGGCGCTCGTCCGCTTCCGACAGAAACGCGCTCTGGTGATGATCAAACCACCAGGTCAGCTTTTCAGACGCGCTGTATTTGAAATCGACAATCACGTTGTCGTTCGCGCTGAACGCACCTTCATCGATGAGCTGGCCGGCCTTGTGAGTCAGCCCTTCGTATTCGATCTCAGCGCCGGGCTGGATCTTTCCCCGATAGAACGTCGAAAAGACCGCGGCCGATGCCAGGCCGTCAAAACAGTTGTCGTGATACAGGACGCGTAGCTTCTTGTTCATATGCCTACTGAGCTGCGACGGAAAACTGGGCATTATACCGGAGTCCCGACGGAAAAGTTATAATGCTGACAACATGAGCGGAGCGAATGCAAGCCCGGCAGGGCGCAGCCGTCAATAAGATGGGCACCGGCCATAGCCATCACACAGCGCATCGGCACGCGCACGCGCGTAACGCCCTGAAGCTCGCGCTGATCGTCACCGCGACGTTCCTGGTGGCGGAGTTCATCGGCGCCCTGTACACGAACTCGCTTGCCTTGCTCGCAGACTCCGGCCACATGCTGACGGACGTCGCCGCGCTGGCGCTCAGCCTTACCGCCACATGGTTCGCCACCCGTCCCGCCACTCCTCAGAAGACGTACGGGTTTTACCGCGTGGAAATCCTGGCAACCCTGCTGAACGGGGTGTTCCTGGTCCTGATTTCTTTGTACATCTTCTATGAGGCCTATCACCGGCTCAAGAACCCGCCGGAAGTTCAAGCGGGCTGGATGCTGGCGGTCGCGTGCGCCGGTCTTTTCGCCAACCTGTTCAGCGGCTGGTTGCTGTTTGGCGAGCATAAACACAGCCTGAATGTGCGCGGCGCCTTCTTCCATGTCATGGCGGACGCAGTTGGTTCTGCCGGCGCCATCGTGGCCAGCCTGGCGATTTTGCTGGGCGGCTACTATGCCGCCGATCCCGCAATCAGCATCCTGGTCGGCATCCTGATCCTTTCGAGTTCCTGGGTTCTGATTCGCGACGCTGTCGATGTGCTGCTCGAGGGCACGCCTTCGCACGTGGATATCGTCTCGCTTCAGACGGACCTCAAGGGAATCAACGGCGTCGAGTCCGTACATGACCTGCACGTGTGGACACTGACTTCAGGTGTATTGGCGATGAGTTGTCACGTTGTGATTTCCGAGGCGGTCCTCAATCGCAATCTGGTTCTCGTGGCCATCAAAGAACTTGCTCACTCACGGTTTCAAATTGATCACATCACCGTCCAACTGGAGGAAACCGGCACTCCGGAAACAGTTCTGGAATCCTGCGACTGCCATTTCGGCGCCTGGGATAATTCCATGAGCGGAGCGAATGCAAGCCCGACAGGGCGCAGCCATCATGAAAGGTAATTCATGACTCAATTTGGATTGTTCGTCTTGACCGCTCTCCTTCTTCAATCACCGTCGCTGGAAAGCCCCAGCCCCAAAGAACGTATGGACGCGGTGGAACAGATGTCCATGCTGGGCAAGACGGAAAACGTCGCGCCACTGGCGGATGCGTTGAAGAAGGAATCTCGAAGCGAAGTGCGCGCGGCTATCGTCGCGGGACTTGCGCGTATCGGGGTGCCGGAAGCGGTGCCCGTCCTGAACTCGACATTGCTTACAGATCTGAGCAAGGACGTCAGGCTGGAAACTGTGGAGTCGCTCCAGCGAATCTATATTCCGGTCGAGTCCACGGGCACCATCAAGACGGTCTTCAACAAGGTAAAGAGCGTGTTTGTCGGACCCGGCCGCCCCGTCGTTCAGAATGAATCTCGTGTCGATCCGACCGTTAAGGCGACGCTCGCCGATGCCATGCAAAAGGATTCCAGCCAGGAGGTACGCGCCGCCGCGGCGCGGGCGATGGGTTCGCTGAAGGCAAAAGACCGGGTGTCCGTGCTCATCACAACCCTTGAGAATCCACAAAACCAGGAACATCCCGAAGTGCGGCTCGAAATCGTCGAAAGCCTCGGGCTCATCCGCGACGACGCCGCCG
>Ga0315912_10006869_pt1 | contig 10100 bp, 9 predicted proteins | sample VfabasoilMG_FD_204469 | JGI IMG/M metagenome (GOLD analysis project Ga0315912, IMG submission 204469) | Garden soil microbial communities collected in Santa Monica, California, United States - V. faba soil | ecosystem: Environmental > Terrestrial > Soil > Garden | place: USA: California... | reverse complement strand
ACGGCAGCACCACGAAGAAACATACCGCCAGCGCCCAATGGTCGCCGCGCCGGCTCGGCGTAAGTGTTGCATACTCGCGTAGCGCAACGAACGACACCAACGCGAACAGCACCACCACGCCGCTCTTGCCAAACCATAGTGCCGCGCCGAGCAGTGCGGCCATCACCCACCACGCGCGTATGCGCTGGTTCATGTTGTCGATGGTGGCGTGTGGTGCGCCGTGCGCGACGCCGGTCTTCAGCACGGCACCGGCGATAGAGGCGAGCACGAGCACGCCGAAGATGCCGGCGCTGAGCCATATAGCGTGAAGGTGCAAGTTCATTTCAGGTGGAGCGTTCCGCCGCAGAGGACAAGGAGGTCATTGAGAAAATCAATTTAGAGCGCCTAACAAAATGAAAGCTGCCCTTCGACTTCGCTGCGCTACGCTCTGGGCGAACGGGTAAATGGAGCCGTTCGTGCTGAGCGTAGGCCGCAAGGCAGCCGAAGTCGAAGTATGAACGGCGCGCTTGATGAGTCATTTTGGTTGCACCGATTCCGCCAACGCCAGCAACGCGCCGCGCGTGCGGGCGATGAATGCTGCTTTTTCCTCGCTCGCCATGTACTTCATCGGAGCGCCAAAGTTAACTGCGCACAGCAGTGGCAACGGCACGATTTCGCCCTTGGGCAGAACGCGGCCGAGGTTCTCGATCCACACCGGAATCAGTTCGATTTGCGGCCTGCGCGATGCGAGGTGATACAGCCCGCTCTTGAACGGCAGCAGCGGATCATGCGTCGTATTGCGCGTGCCTTCCGGAAAAACAATCAGCGAGTCGCCGCGGTCGAGCGCATCAGTCATCGCGGCGATGGGATTGGGAGCGTGAGGCCTGGGTGTGCGCTCGACCAGTACGCCGTGCAGCACCTGGTGTATCAGATAGCGGCGCAGCCAGCCGGTGTCCCAGTAATCGGCGCCCGCCACCGGCCGGGTGTGCCGGCGCAGGCTCGCGGGCAACGACGCCCAGATCAATATGAAATCCGCGTGGCTCGTATGATTGGCGTAATAAATGCGCTGCACCGCCTGCGGTGCGCATCCCGTCCAGCGCGCCTGCGCACCTGTCAGCAGACGCGTGAAACCGGTTAGTGCGCCTGCGATGAAGTCCGCAAACAGGTTCATCGCGAGTGACCTTTGAGTTGCCGGGCATATTGATCGAGCAACTCAAGTTGTTCGCGGCGCAGCACGGCTTGAGGACGCACCTTGAGGATTTGCGCGGCAGCGTCGGTACCGTCAGCGGCACGCCCACTCGCGATCAGCCACGCTGCCGCGGCCGCGGCGCTGCGTGAAAACCCAAGCGCGCAGTAAATCAGCACCGGTCCGTTTTGCAGCGCGTGGGTGACTGCGCTCGCGGCTTCATCCAGGCGCACTGCATCAAGCGGCGTCAGATCGAGCACGGGCAGATTAACGTAATGCTTGCTGTCCGCGCGGCGCGGCAGTTCTGCGCTGAGATCAATCAATGTGTTCACACCGGAGGGTAGTTCGCCGTTGTCCGTATTTCTGCCAGGTGCGCGTCCCAACCACACATCCGGCGCAATTAGATTTGCTTCGCGCGCGTTGCGTGTCCACCAGCGCGAGTTGAGCCACGCGCCGATGAAGTACGGCGCAAGCAGCCACAGGCTTGCCGGCATCATCATTCCATCGCTGCGTTTCTGAAATAAATTATCGTTTAAAAACAAATAGATAGAGCATACGATCCACAGTGATATGCTGACCCAGAGCAACCACAGCGCCCAGCCGCCGAGTGCAACCGACAGTACCGCAATGACCAGCGCGCCCAGAAAATAGTGTGCCGCGAGTAAGCGCCGTCGTGCATCAGCACTCAATTTCGCTTGCGCGAGCAGCGGAGCGCTATCGTCGGGAAACAGCCATACGCACAACCAACCTGCAAGGAGGCCCGTGGGCACGTCGATAAAGTGATGCTGAAAGGTGGTGAGCACGGATACACCGATCAGCACGAACCACGCGTGCAGCAGCCACCGCCATGCACCGTGCAGCCGCCTGGCAAGAGGCACCCACAGAACGATCAGCAGCGCGATGTGCAATGCCGGCGCCTGATTAAACGGCATGTCGAAGCTCGCGAGCGCGTCGAACATCAGACCGTAGATTTCGTCGGTGGCCGGCCGCACCGATGTTTGCCGTAACGGAAGCAGGATGAAACATGTCACCGCGACCACTTGTGCTGCGATCAGGCGCCGCACGTGGGTGTCGAGTTCGCGCTGAGTCGCGCACACCAGCAGCGAAGCGATGTAGAAAATATCTATCGACCAGTACGGAACTATCGTACATGGCCAGAACGGAATATGCCGCTCCCATTCGAACACGATTGCGCCCACATCGTTGCGCCGGCTCGCGAGCCAGTTGGAGAAACCGTAGGTTGCAAGGAAGAACGGGCCGAGGAACAGCAGCCACAGCGTGGCGCGTTTCCAGGGGCGCCCGGGCGCTTGCTCCATCAAGGCCACCGCATCATTGTCGGACGGCCAGTGACACCGTAAATATCCCCCACTCGTCGGTCCACTGTTCGATCTTGCGAAAGCCCGCATGCTCGATGAGTTGGTCGAGTTCCGCCTGTGTGCGCCGCCGCATGATCCACGCCTGTTGCCCGCGGTGGCTGGTGAGGGTGCGCGCGATGAATTCGAGTTGCGGATGCCAGGGCTGTCCGGTGTAGACAAGACAACCGCCGCGTTCCACGGCGCGCGCGAGGCCGCGCAGCGATCGTGTCACCAGTGCGTTGTCGGGGAACAGTTCATACAATCCCGATACCACGGCAATGGTGGGTTTGGGCGTAATCGTCGCTACGCTTTCTTCGTCGAATGCGTCGCCTTTTACAAATCGCGCGATGCCGGAGAGGCCTTTCTCGCTGATCAGCTCCGCGCCGTTGCGCGCATTTTCGTCGCTGTAGTCGCGCAGCAGTATGGATTCGGGCTTGTGCGCCAGCCGCGTTGCTGCGTCGAGCACATAGCGTCCGTGTCCTGCCGCGATATCGGCAATGTGCACGCTTTTCCCTGCCGCGGAGACGAATTGCGCGGCCTTGGCGATGGCCACCTCGATGTGCGTTTTACGCACGCGTATACCGCGCCAACCGACCGCATCGAGGTAGTTGCGGTCGATCATGCGGCCCAGCGGTGTGACGCCGCGCGTTTCGTTACGATAAACGTAATCCAGCGTCGCGCCGGAATCGAACCCTGTTGCTAGTCCGAGGCTGATGCCATCGGACAGCCGGCCGAGGGTGCGCATGGACAAACGGATCGCGGCAAATTGCATGGACTTCAGCGACAGCGCGGGCAACGGTGTGCGCAGCCGCTGTTCTTCGTTGTGCGTGTAGCCGTTTTGATGCGCGTCGAGCAGCGAGGTCGTCTGCACCGGCTCGGCGAATCGGGCGTTGATGAACGCGCGGATTTTTTCGATAGCTAATGCGCGATCCTTTTCGCCCAGCGTATCATGCAGGAATCCAGGCAATTCGACGACCTCTTTGGTTTTGGAGCCGAGGTTGGCGTAAAACTCGCGTTGCGGTCCTTGATGCACCACCCAGTCGTCGCCGGAAATCAGCACCTGCGTTGGCAGATGGATGGCCTGCGCATCCGTTACCACGCGTTCAGCCGCACCGTAGAGTCCGAGCAGGACGCGCACCGAAATCGCGCGCGTGATCAGCGGGTCTGCGTTGTAGGAGCGGATGCGCTCCTCGTCGTGCGTGAGAAACTTTGCTTTGATATACGAATTGATGAAAAAATTTCCCCTCAACTTATACAGCAGCGCAAGTCCTGCGCGGGCGAACGGAACGTAGAGTTTGACTTTGAACGCCGGCGCGGTAAGGACGAGGCAACGTATTCGCGGCGCGTAGTCGTGCGCCCACGTGGAAACCAGCACCGCGCCCACGCTCTGGCCGAGTACGGCGATACTCTCCGGCGCGATGCCGTGTGCATCTGAAATGTGACGGATGAAGGTATCGACATCTTTCACTGAATGCTCGAATCCGGGGCTGTCGCCGCGTGCGCCCGGCGAGCGGCCGTGCCCGCGTGCATCCCAAGCGAACATCGCGTAATCGTCGAGCCTGAGTTCATCCACCACATGCTGCAGGCGGCCTGAATGTTCGTGGCCGCGGTGGAATATGGCGACGGCCTTGTTTGCCGCGCCTGCCGCAGGCCAGTGCCGGTAAAACAGCTCAACGCCATCGTGGGTAACAAATGTTTTTTCTTCGGCAGTACGCATCAACTGATTCCCTTGGCGTTGCTTTCGGCGAGTGCGCAGCGTACGCGGTTGACGATGGTCAGCAGCGTGAGCGCTGCGACTGCAATCCAAATCCAGTTTACATACGTTGCAAGCGGTACCGACATTCCGACGAGCAATCCCATAACTCCGAATACAACCGCGCGGTCGCTTTTGCCCATCGGTCCGTCGTAGCGGCGGCTTGCGCCGACCGTGATGCCCAGTATGCCTGCGAATTCCGACAGCATCGCAAGCAGGATGACCGTTGCTACCAGCCACGGATTCGAGCCGGCGATGAACGCAAACGGCAGGTACAGCGCCGCATCCGCTATCACGTCGCCAAGTTCGTTAAGACATGCGCCCAGCGCCGACGCCTGCCCAAACTCGCGTGCGAGCATGCCGTCAATTGCATTGAGCGCCATGCGCAACGCGAGCCAAAGCGGAATCAGCATGAACAACCATTGTCGCTGTGGATACGCGATGACCAGCAGTGCGAGTGCAACCGACAGTACGCATGCTGCTACCGTAACCTGATTAGCGGTGACGCCCGCCGCGTAAAGCTGCTGTACTAGCGGACGCAACAATGCCTGAAAGCGTGGCTTGAGGGCATAGATACTCATGTAGGCACGATTCCCGCGTTGCTAATCGACGCGCAATCCCGCCGCTTTCACTACCTTTGCCCATTTGACGATCTCGGACTTGAGATGCCGGCCGAATTCCTCCGACGTACTACCCCATGGATCAGCACCGTCGGCGGCGAGGCGGTCGCGTACTTCCGGTTGTTTCAGTATCGCGACGATCTCGCCGTTGAGTTTTGCAACAATGTCACGCGGCGTCGCCGCGGGCGCGACCACGCCGTACCAGGTCGCCGATTCGTAACCGGGCACGCCTGCTTCCTGCATGGTCGGAATATCAGCCGCAGCCTGCGAACGTTTTGCCCCGGTGACAGCGAGCGCACGCACCTTGCCCGATTTCACCTGCGGCAGCGCGCTGATGATGCTGGGAAAGGTGAGCGACACCTGTCCGCTGATGACATCGACCAGCGCCGGTGCCACGCCCTTGTAGGGAATGTGCAGCATATCCACGCCGGCGAGTAGCTTGAACAATTCTCCCGACAGATGGCCGCCTGCGCCGCTGCCGGCGGAAGCAAACGTGATTTGTCCCGGTTTGGCCTTGGCGAGCGCGATCAGATGTTTCACATTTTTCGCCGGCAGCGAGGGATTCACCACCAGCATCAGGTTTTGCGTAGCAGCCAATGTCACCGGCGCGAAATCGCGCAGTGGGTCATAAGGCAGTTTACGTTGCAGGCTCACATTCGAGGCCAGCGAGGCGACCGTACCCATCATCAGCGTGTGGCCGTCCGGTGGCGCTTTCGCCGTTAACTCGCCCGCGATCACGCCGCCGGCGCCGGAGCGATTGTCGACGACGACCTGCTGATTGAAGCGCTCGGAAAGCCGGGTGCCGATTGCGCGTGCGAGCGTGTCCACGCTGCCGCCTGGCGTACTGGGCACTATCAAGCGAATTGGACGCGTCGGATAGTTTTGCGCCCGTACCGCCGTGGGTAGCAGCATCGTCAAAACAATGCATAAGCAATATTTTTGGTGTGGCATCTATTCACTGATCCTCTTTCCGGAAGCACGCATTCTTACATACCGTGAAAAATTCAGTCCACATGTTCGGCTTTAAGGCGTCGCGCGCGCCACCTGTTGCTAAAATGTTCGCAAATCCAAAACAGGAGAAGAGTATGGCCAGCAAAGGCAGGCAGTTCAGGGAGTTGCTGAAGAAACCCGGGATTCTGGTGTCGCCGGGGGTTTATGATGGATACAGCGTGCGACTGGTCGAGCGCGCCGGTTTTGAAACGGGCGCGATTTCCGGCGCGGGTGTGTCGGAAAGCCGGCTTGGCTGGGCTGACCGCGGCGTGATGACGTTCGAAACCAATCTCGACAACGCGCGGCGGCTTGCCGATTGCTGCGACAAGCTGTTGCTGCGTGCCGACGCCGACACCGGGTACGGCAATTCAATGAACGTGCATTTCGTGGTGCGTGCCTTTGAGAAGGCCGGCATGGCGGCGCTGATGTTCGAAGACCAGGTGTGGCCCAAACGCTGCGGCCATATGCGCGGCAAGGCGTGCATACCCGCCGAGGAAATGGTACAGAAGGTCAGGGCCGCAGTGGATGCGCGACGAGATCACGATTTTGTCATCATCTCGCGCACCGACGCGGCAGGGCCGCTGGGCGTCGATGAGGCGATACGTCGGCTGAATCTGTACGCCGAAGCCGGCGCCGATTGCATGTATGCCGACGCGTTGTTATCGAAGGAGGACATCGCCAAGGTTGCGAAGAACGTGCCCAGGCCTTTGATCGTAAATATGGGACTTGGTTTGCGTTCGCGCAGCACCACTCCGCTGATGTCGCCGAAAGAGCTGGAGGATGTCGGCGTCAAAGTTGTCAGCTATCCGCGCCTGCTCACCACGGCCGCACTCAAGGGCATGATGAACGTGATGGACGTATTTAAGGAAGATATTGTCAAGCACAACCGCGTAGTCAATCGCACCGATCTTCAGGTTGGCTTCGAGGAACTCAACGACCTGATGGGCATGAAAACGCTGGACGACATCGAACAACGTTTTGCCGGAGGCTGATCATCGTGGGCATGACCATAGCCGAAAAAATTCTCGCCTCGAAAAGCGGACGCAAATTCGTGGCGCCTGGCGATGTGGTGACGGTGCAGCTAGATACCATCATCCTGTTCGACAACAACTTCATGCCCAACAACTGGCGCGACATCCAGCGCGTGTGCGATCCCGAGCGTATCGTGGTGGTGTTCGATCACCGCGTGCCGGCGCCGAACCAGATCGCTGCGGGCGCGCATCGCACCGGACGCGAATTCGTCAAAAAATTCGGCATCAAACGCTTTCACGATGTGGGACGCGAGCAGGGCATCAGCCATCAGCTCGTCGCCGATTACGGCTATGCGTGGCCGGGTTCGACGCTGGTGTGTAGTGATTCGCATACCTGCAGCGCTGGTGTGTTCAACGGCCTCGCGCGCGGTGTCGGCGGACCGGACATCATCTACTCTGCGGTGAAGGGTGAAACCTGGTTTCGCTGCGGCGAGACCATACGTTACGAACTCGAAGGCAGATTGTCGAAGACAGTAACGGCGAAAGACGCGTTTCTGCAAATCGCCGGTGTACACGGTGACCACGCGACGCAGAATGTCGAATACGGCGGGTCCGGCATGGCGGGACTCTCCATCAACGCACGCAAAACGCTGACTACGATGTCAGCAGAACTCTCGGCGGAATTCGCAACTTTCGAGTGTGACGATGCGCTCACGCAATGGGTGCGCGCGCGTACCTCGCGTCCGTTTGAAGCAGTGCGCCCCGATGCCGACGCGAAATACAAAGCTGTGCGTAATGTCGATTTGTCAGCGTTGGAGCCGCTGGTGGCATTGCCCGACAGTGTGGTCAACAACTCGCAGCCCGTGGGGATGTTGAAAGACACGCGCATCGATCAGGCTTACATAGGCTCTTGCGCCAACGGCACGCAGGACGATCTCGAGCTGGCTGCTTCGGTGGTACGCGGCAGACGCGTGGCGCCTGGCGTGCGATTCATCGTCACGCCGGCCTCCCAAATTGTTTACCGCGACGCGCTGAAAAGCGGCGCCATCGCAACTTTGATGGAAGCGGGTGCAACCATCGCTCCACCGACCTGCGGTGCTTGTGGGGGCGGCCACATGGGTGTGCTGGCGGCGGAAGAAACCTGCATTACCTCGACCACACGCAATTTCAAGGGTCGCATGGGCGAACCGAGTTCACGTGTGTTCATGGCATCGCCGGCGACAGTGGCGGCGTCGGCGATTGCAGGGACGATTACCGATCCGCGGGAGTTTTTGAATTGATTTTTTTGACGCAAAGACGCAGAGGCGCAAAGAAAAATTGGCTAACAAGGTTTTCTTTGCGTATTTGCGTCTCCGCGTCCGAACTTTTCAGTGTGGGGAGACCTGAATGAAATTCAAAGCTCGCGTATGGAAAGTCGGCGATAACATCAACACCGATCTCATCCTGCCCATCACCGCGTTCTATCTCACGCACGAGGAGCAGACGCAGTACGTATTTAGAGCCAATCGCCCGGGCTGGGCAGCGCAGGTGCAAAAGGGCGACATCCTGATCGGCGGCAAGAACTTCGGCATGGGGTCAAGCCGGCCGGCGGCGCGCTCGCTGAAAAACCTCGGCCTCGCGTGCCTGGTCGCACCGTATATCAATGGCTTGTTTTTTCGCAATGCGGTGAACTTCGCGTTTCCCGCGCTCGAATGTCCGGGTGTGGACGAGGCATTCGACGAAGGCGACATTGCCGAAGTCGATGTCATCGAAGCGCGTGTGCGCAACGTGACCAAAGGCACTGAACTCAAGGCGAAAGCGCTGCCTGCGCCACTGCTGGCGATTGTCAATGCGGGTGGAATTTACCAACTGCTGGAAAAAGAAGGCTCGATCGCGCCGAGAGCGGCGAGCCGGTAGTACCCACCAGCGTCGTGTGGCTTGATATGACGGATTGTGTAAATGCTCCGTACTGATAAAACAGCCGCCCGAACAGCGGATGGTCGAGGCTGATTTCGACGGTGAAATGCTCGTGGTCGATGTTTCTGTGGGTGAGCGTGAAGCGTCCGACGGTTAGCCAGCGCGGCAGCGGCAGTTTTAGCGTACCCAAGCGCAAAAAATACCCGTCATCACGAAAATGGAGGTTGTCGTCCTCGGCGCCGAGTTTGATCTTCATGCCCAGTCCGTACGGAAACTGTTCGATGAGATCGCCGTTGGCGGTGATGCTCATCACCGAGCGGAACTGGAAGCATCCCTCTTGAAAGCGGTAGAGCCGCTCCTTGATCCAGCCCGCGCCCTGTGCCGGTGCGAGATTGAATTCGAACGGCACATTGCGCGCACGCGTTGCCGGCAGGATACGCACAAACGCGATCAACTTCGCAATCAGCCAACCCAGCGCCGAGCGATTGACTTCGCTCATCGTGCCGGTGAAAGTTTGACAGGTTTCGCCCGGTGCCAGCGTGAATCGGGCGCGAATGTCAGGATGCAGAAGCTGCCAGTCTGCGCCCAGCGAGGTGCGCAGCAGTGCGGCAAGATCATTCAGTGGATCATCCATAACCAATTGTTTTTATTGATTATTTTTTAATGAGTTACATGGTGATGCTGATTTACACCAAATCAGTAAGTGCCGACCTCAATGTTCTGTAGCGGAACTCATGATGCAGCGTGCGCAGTTTTCCCGGCAGCACGCACGGGCCTTCCACCAGCATGATCGCCATTTCGCCCAGCACCTTGCGCAACAGCTGTTCCGGAATTCTAAGCCACACCGGGCGGTGCGCGATGGTGCCTGCTACGTTTATGAATTCCTCGTACGACACCGATTCCGGTGCTACGGCGTTGATGGGGCCGGCGAGCTTTGCATCGCGCACCGCGTGGGCGAGTATGCCGAGCGCGTCCTCGATGTGTATCCACGACACAAACTGGCGGCCACTGCCGATCACCGCGCCTGCGCCGAGTTTCAGCCCCATCAGCAGTGACGGCAGCGAACCACCGGTGCGCCCCATCACGAGTCCAAAGCGCAGCGCGACGTAACGCATGCCGAGCGCCGTGCATGTTTGCGCGCGCGCTTCCCAGCGGTGACACAGTTCGCTCGCAAAGTCAGTGACATTCGCGTTCACCGTCTCGTCGATGTTGGTCGCGGTCTGGCCGTAGTAGCCGGTGGCCGATGCCTGTATCCATACGCGCGGTCGCGACTGCGCGCGTTCGGCGTAGCGCAGCAAATCCTCGGTGGGTGCGAGCCGGCTTTCGATCAGCACCTGCTTGCGCACGCGT
>Ga0315912_10006868_pt1 | contig 10101 bp, 3 predicted proteins | sample VfabasoilMG_FD_204469 | JGI IMG/M metagenome (GOLD analysis project Ga0315912, IMG submission 204469) | Garden soil microbial communities collected in Santa Monica, California, United States - V. faba soil | ecosystem: Environmental > Terrestrial > Soil > Garden | place: USA: California... | reverse complement strand
AAATGTGATCGGCGGGTCTAGTACGGATTTCCTTCTCAGCGTGCAACAAACTCTCGATGGGGGTTACATGCTCGGGGGATATTCAAGTTCAGGTATTTCAGGTGATAAAACAGAAGGAAATTTGGGGCTTCCTGCTACCTATGATTATTGGGTAATAAAACTGGAAAGCGAATGTATTATTTCACCTGAGATCTGTAATGCACTCGATGATAATTGCAATGGTTTAATCGATGATGGCATTTCCGAAACCATTTCCATCTCGGCAGGAGGCGCAACAACATTTTGCCAGGGAGGGTCGGTTTTATTAACTGCTACTTATTCCGGCACATCGGTGCAATGGAAAAAGAATGGCAACCCGATTCCAGGCGCAACATCTCCTACCTACAGCGCAAATAAATCCGGCAACTATACCTGCGAAACTTCCAGTGCATGTGATACAGAATTATCCAACAGTATATCGGTCACCGTCAATAAAAACCCTGCGGCATCTATTTCCGCTGCCGGATCAACAACATTCTGTGCAGGCGGTAGTGTAACATTGAATGAAGTTCCTGTCGGCGGCTCAACCTATCAATGGTATAAAGGTGCATCAGCCATTGCCGGCGCTACTACCACGAGTTATGTCGCTACCACCGCAGGCAACTACAAATGCCGTGTAACCAAAATTGCAACGGGATGTTATAAGAATTCGAATGCTATTTCTGTAACTGTACCTTGTAGAGAAGACAATTTCCCCCTTGGGGGGGCAGGGGGGCTATTCACCATATACCCCAACCCCAGCACCGGAACATTTACAATCGCCGGGAACGGTTCCCCTCTTGAGAGGGGTAGGCCCGCCCGGTCAGACCAGTCGGACGGGGGTGTGTCGGTCGAAATATATAATTCTTTGGGCCAGCATATCTATTCACAACAAATCAACTCAGTTGACGTAAATATCAATGAAACAATCGAATTAAACGACGTGGCAAAAGGGATCTATGTGGTAAGAATTAAAAATGGTGAAAACATAAAAGAACAAAAACTAATTATCGAATAATAAAATCTACCAACCATGAAAAAGAATTTATTTCTCTATGCTTTGGCGCTGTGCATCACGACCTGCGCTTTTTCCCAGGATCCCGCAATCCAATGGCAGAACACCATTGGTGGTGAGCACCATGAATCTATGTACGATATGACCCCCACTTCCGACGGGGGGTATCTGCTGGGAGGAACCTCACGGTCTGATGCGGGTGCAGATAAAAGTGAAGATAATATCGGGAATGACTATACAACTGATTTCTGGATTGTGAAAGTCGACAACGAGCTCAACATCGAATGGGAAAATACCATCGGTGGCATTTATGACGACGAACTGGATGTAGTATTGCAAACACCTGATGGTGGCTATTTTCTTGCTGGAAGCTCCAGCTCAAATATATCCGGAGATAAAACCGATCCAGTGGTTGGCCCCGATATTTATCCGGATTACTGGGTGGTAAAAACCAATGCAACAGGTGTGATCGAATGGCAAAATGCACTTGGAGGAACTATATGGGATTTCTTCACAAGTGCAGAGTTAACATCTGGTGGCGGATACATCCTCGGCGGTTATTCTAAGTCAAATGCCGGTGGCGATAAGTCCGAAAACTCACTGGGAGAATATGACTACTGGATCGTGAAGCTGAATTCGTTGGGCACGCTGCAATGGGAAAATACGATCGGTGGTTCGGGATCTGATTACTTGCAATGTATCAAGCAAACACCGGATGGAGGATATATCGCAGGAGGTTATTCGAAATCTGAAATATCTGGCGATAAAACAGAAGGCGTAATTGGCGGCGGCGCACCTGAATACGATTACTGGGTAGTAAAATTAAATGCCACAGGCGGCATTACCTGGCAAAATACTATTGGCGGGGTTGACGATGACTATCTCATGGATATTTTGGTAACACCGGATGGGGGTTATCTCCTGGGAGGAACTTCTGAGTCGCCAGCTTCTTTTGATAAATCGGAAGGGATGGTTGGTGGAATAACAGGCTACAAGGATTTCTGGATTGTGAAGTTAAATGCGGCCGGTGGAGTTGTATGGGACAATACAATCGGCGGGAATGGTTATGATGAATTAGCACATATGGAATTTTCGGCCGACGACAATTATTTGCTGGGCGGATATTCCGCTTCCGGCATATCCGGGGATAAAAATGAAATTGGATATGGCTCATCCGATTATTGGATGGTTAAAGTAGATCTGTCAGGAAATATACTTAATCAATATGCCATCGGTGGCGACAGGGGTGATGACATGGTGTCTTTTACGCAAACAGCCGACAATGGATATGTGATGGCCGGCACATCTAACTCAAGTATAGCATTTGATAAAACAGAAGATGTGATCGGGGGGAATTTTGCGATGTCCGATTACTGGATCGTGAAAATTTCCGCTGGTGATTGTATACCGATGATGGAGATCTGCAATACCCTCGACGATGATTGCAACGGCATTGCTGATGATGCTGTGGTTGAAACAATTTCTATTTCTGCAGGTGGTGCTACAACATTTTGCCAGGGTGGAAATGTAGTATTGACAGCAACTGCTTCCGGCACATCGGTGCAATGGAGAAAGAATGGCAACCCGATCCCCGGAGCAACATCAATTATTTACACTGCAACAAAATCCGGCACCTATACCTGCGAAACATCAAGCGCATGCGATATGGAATTATCAAACAGTATTGTTGTAACTGTAAATAAAAATCCTCCCGCATCCATTTCTGCTGGAGGAGCTACTACTTTCTGTGCAGGTGGCAGTGTAACATTGAATGAAATACCTGTTGTCGGATCAACTTATCAATGGTATAAAGGTGCGTCAGCCATCGCAGGCGCAACCACCACCAGTTATGTGGCCACCACAGCAGGCACCTATAAATGCCGTGTGACCAAAACAGCAACAGGCTGTTTTAAAAACTCCAATGCGATAATCGTAACTGTCCCATGCCGTGAGAACGAAACAATAACTAATAACTCAATAACTGATAACAGCTTCACAATTTATCCCAACCCGAATAACGGGACATTTACAATTACCTGGAACGGTTCCCCTCTTGAGAGGGGTAGGCCCGCCCGGTCAGACCAGTCGGACGGGGGTGTGTCGGTCGAGATATATAACGCAATTGGCCAACTCATCTTTTCAAAACAAATTGAACTCGAAACAGAAGTAAATGAAACAATAAATCTTGGGAATATTTCAGCAGGAATTTATATCATCAGAATTGATGACGGAGTATCATTATCTGAACAAAAATTAATCATAGAATAATATCCCAAACTCAGAATCCGCCAGAGGGCGGACAGGCCCAGAATAATATCGAATATCGAACAGTGAATAACGAACATTCAAGTAACCCAATAACTCAATAACCAATAACTTATAACCGATAACAAAACCCAAAACCTTGAACTTTGAACCCAAAACAATATCGAATAACGAACAATGAATAACGAACATCCAATAACTTAATAACCTAATAACTCAATAACTAATAACTCACTCCACCAATGAAGAAAAACATTCTCGTATACGTATTACTTACTGCCCACTGCCTGCTGCCCACTGTGCCCTGCTTCAGCCAGCAACCCGGGATCGAATGGCAGCAAACGGTAGGCGGCTCCGGACTTGATTATTTCAAATCGCAGGACCTCACATCTGATGGCGGTTATATCATCGCGGCATATTCCTACTCCGGTATTTCAGGGGATAAAACAGAAGCGAATATCGGGTCAGCAGATTACTGGATCATCAAATTCGATGCTGCAGGAACGATCGAATGGCAGAATACCATCGGCGGTAGTTCAAGCGACCTTGTTTCAGCAATTGAACAAACCACAGACGGTGGTTATATTGTAGGTGGATATTCGAAATCGGGTATCTCAGGCGATAAAACAGAACTCAATTTTGTTGGTGGTGAGGGCTACGACTATTGGGTGATCAAATTAGACGCAACAGGCGCCATACAATGGCAAAATACCATTGGAGGAAATGGCGATGATCTTCTTTCAAGTATTCACCAAACCACAGACGGCGGTTATATCGTCGGGGGATATTCCTCTTCCACTTTATCGGGTGATAAATCGGAAGGGAATATGGGAGGTTCAGGAACAAATGATTACTGGGTCATCAAATTAAATTCTGTCGGCGGCATTGTTTGGCAAAATACTATTGGCGCCGATGCGAATGATGTACTTATTGATGTGCGGGAAACAACTGATGGGAATTATATCGTCGGCGGACATTCCGATTCAAAAAAGAATGGAGACAAAACGATTAAACGATGGGGAAGTTTTATCGATTATTGGGTGATGAAATTAAACAGCAGCGGCAACATCATCTGGCAAAAAGTATTCGGCGGTTTGAGTAACGATTTCCTCACCTGCGTTATTCAATTATCCGATGGCGGATATCTTTTTGGCGGTTATTCCGATTCAGATCTTGATGGAAATAAAACAGCACATGCTTATACGGCATCGCTGTATGATTTTTGGATCGTAAGAACAGATGGATCCGGAAATATGCTTTGGGATAAAACGCTGGGAGGGGATCTAAGTGATTACCTGACCACATGCACAGAAACGCCGGATCAAAATATTCTGCTCGCCGGATATTCTATTTCACCTGTTTCATATGATAAAATGGAACCCACACAGGGCATTGAAGATTTTTGGATCATGAAATTAAACCCTTCAGGAAATACATTATGGGAAAATGACCTGGGCGGTAACATCAACGACAGGCCATATGGCATTGCACTTACCGGCGACAACGGATTTTTTGTAAGCGGATATTCCAACTCAGCTGCATCGGGAGATAAAACAGAAACAGGATCCGGCACTTATGATGGCTGGATGATGAAATTTCAACCCGATGTTTGTATGCTGTCGCCATATTATTTTGATTTTGATATGGATGCATCAGGTGATCCGGCCAATATTAAAAATGCATGTGAATTAACCTATCGGTATGTGGAAGATCAATTGGACTGCAACCCATTGCATTCAAATCAACATCTGTCCGCCCCTGAAGTTTGTGATGGCATTGACAACGATTGCGACGGATCGATCGATGAAGATATGGATTGTTATCCCGGTCCGGCTTTCTTATGGCAAAATACCATTGGCGGTGCCGGTGATGATCTGATGAGAACAGTTCATCCCACAACAGGTGGGGGCTCTGTTTTTATTGCAGGTTCCGACTCAGATATTTCAGGTGATAAAAATGCGAACTCAAAAGGAGCAACTGATTACTGGATCGTAAAACTGGATGATAGTGGTAATATCAACTGGCAAAAAACAATTGGCGGGTCCGGTTATGACTGGCCAACATGTATTAGTCAGACACCTGACGGTGGTTTTATTGCAGGAGGTTATTCGAGTTCAGGTATTTCCGGAGATAAAACGGAAGCGACAATGGGAGGTGATGATTATTGGATTATTAAAACGGATGCCTTGGGAAATATCGAATGGCAAAATACCATAGGTGGCAATTCAGTGGATCAGCTTTACGATGTAAATCTGACAAGTGATGGTGGTTATATCGCAGGTGGTCGATCATCATCAGGAATTTCTGGTGATAAAACAACGCCAAACGCTTCATTTGATGCATGGATATTAAAATTAAATGCTGCAGGTGGCATCGAATGGCAAAGATCAATTCGGGGCAGTCTCTTCGATTATTTACAAACCATACAACAAACGACAGATGGTGGTTATATCGCTGGTATATACTCGCAGTCGGGGATTGGATTAGATAAAACAGAAGCTACACAGGGAGGTTACGATTACTGGATCGTAAAACTCGATGTTCTGGGAAATATTGAATGGCAAAATACAATCGGCGGTGGTGCTGATGATTACCTGATGTCGTTGGAACAATTGCCGGATGGAGGATATATTGCCGGCGGAACATCTTATTCGCCAAACTTCGGCGATAAAACCGAAGCACTCATCGGTGAAAGTGATCTCTGGGTTGTACGGCTCGATGCTCTGGGAAATATCGTCTGGCAAAATACGATCGGCGGAACCGGGTTCGATAATTTGAGTTCAATTCATGCAACCAATGATGGCGGATTTATCATGGGCTCAAGTTCGTGGTCTGATATTTCCGGCGATAAAGCAGAAAATAAAATTATTGGCGGTGTGGAAGATGGATGGATCATCAAACTGAACAGCGCTGGAGATATCGTATGGCAAAACTCAATTGGCGGAAACCGCAACGATGTTTGTGTGAATATTGAACAACAGGCAGATGGAACTTATATTTCCGGATTTTTCACCTCATCGGAACTGTCTGCAGATAAATCGGAGAACACCTTAAATTACTCCGACAGCTGGGTCATTCGCCTGGAAACGGATTGTATACCGCAGGATGAAATTTGTAATGGCATAGATGATAACTGCAATGGGTTAATTGATGAAAATGTTTCAGTATCCATTTCCATCTCAGCCGGTGGTGCAACAACATTCTGCCAGGGGGGGGCTGTATTATTAACGGCAACATATACCGGCACCGCTGTTCAATGGAAAAAGAATGGCGTCAATATCGCAGGCGCAACAGCATCAACATATAATGCAAATAAATCAGGCAACTACACCTGCGAAACTTCAAGCACATGCGATACGGAATTATCCAACAGCATTGTCGTCACCGTCAATAAAAACCCCGCTGCATCCATTTCTGCAGGTGGCCCAACCACATTTTGCCAAGGCGGTAGTGTAACATTAACTGAAGTACTTGTTGGTGGATCCACATATCAATGGTATAAAGGTGCATCAGCAATTGCCGGGGCAACTACAACAAGTTATATTGCAACTTTAGCCGGTAATTATAAATGCCGTGTAACCAAAACCGCAACGGGCTGTTATAAAAACTCCAATGCGATCACAGTAACTGTACCATGCCGTGAGAACGAAACAATAACCAATAACTCAATAACTGATAACTCCATCTCCATTTATCCAAATCCAACTACCGGCACATTTACAATCTCAGCTAACAATCATGCGTCAGCAAATTCCCCCCTGGGGGGACAAAGGGGGCTGTTTATTTATAATTCCATCGGCCAACTCATTTATTCAAAACAAATTGAATCTGGTACAGAAGTAAATGAAACAATTGATCTCGGAAATGTTTCTTCAGGGATTTATATCATAACAGTAAACGACGGGTTGTCATCATCAGAACAAAAACTGATCATTCAATAAACTATAATCATGAAAAATAAAATACTCATTTTTACGGCTGCCTGCTGCCTACTGTCCACTGCCCACTTGTTTGCTCAGGCTCCAGACATCGATTGGTCGAAAAAGCTCGTTGCCGATAACTATGATCTTGGCAGGGCGGCATTCCCAACACCCGACGGGGGTTATCTTTTGGCAGCCACGTCCGATTCACCAATATCCGGATCAAAAACAATTGCGTCACTCGGAGGCTTTGATATCTGGCTTATCAAGTTAAATGCATCAAGAGTTGTTGTATGGCAGAAAGTGATCGGTGGAGCAGGTTACGACGGTGTTCAGCAAATGAAACAAACAAGCGATGGAAATTTTATTATTGGGGCAGTCTCATCCAGCGGAGTCTCTGCGATGAAATCTCAACCCAGCAGGGGAGGCAATGATTATTGGCTGGTAAAAATTGATGTAGACGGAAATATTTTATGGGAACGCACATTCGGCGGAAGCAGCAGCGATAACTTGAGGGCTGTTAACGAAACACCCGACGGGGGATTTATTATGAATGGTTATTCCATATCAGATTCATCAGGTGAAAAGTCGGAGGACAATTTCCCTGGAGGTTCATTTGGTTCAAATGATTATTGGGTAGTAAAAGCAGATGCAACGGGAAATATGCTTTGGGAAAATACATTGGGAGGTGATGATGGAGATTTTGCATATGCTGCGATCGGCACACCCGATGGGGGAGCAATTGTAGGAGGATCTTCTTATTCAAATACATCTTACGATAAGTCCGAAGACAGTTTCAATGACTATACGGATGATTTTTGGATCATTAGGCTGGATCATCTTGGAGCAGTGATATGGGATCAAACCATTGGCGGCTTAAGTGGTGATGAATGCCATGATATCCTCCACCTCTCAGATGGTAATTATTTACTGGGCGGACGTGCAAACTCGGATATCAGTGGTGATAAAACAGAAAATAGCCGGGGATTGGGAGATTACTGGGTAGTAAAAATTAATGATGACGGCGATATTCTCTGGCAGAAAACTATGGGCGGCGATCAGTATGATGGTCTGCTTTCCATGGATGAATGTGCCGACGGGTCAATTGTAGCATGCGGTTATTCGTCGTCTGCAATTTCAGGTGAAAAAACGGAAGCCGGCCTCGGCTTTGATGATTACTGGGTAGTGAAGTTCAATTTCGATGGCGAGATGCTTTGGGATAAATCGATCGGATTTTCAGGAGATGATGAGGCTAATACCATTATTCAAACTGCAGATGGGGGTTATCTTGTGTCGGGCGAAACAGGTAATGATCATCAACAGGCATATTTTGTCAAACTCGAAGCTGACGGATGTTTTCCTTCAACGGAAATATGTAACGGCCTCGACGACGACTGTGATGGTTTAACAGATGAAGGTCTTACAGAAACAATTTCCATTTCCGCCGGTGGCGCAACAACATTCTGCCAGGGGGGGTCAGTTTTACTCACCGCAACTTATTCCGGCACTACTGTTCAGTGGAAAAAGAACGGCGTCAATATCGCCGGTGCAACTTCATCAACATACAGCGCTACAAAATCAGGCAACTACACCTGCGAAACATCCAGCGCCTGTGATACAGAATTATCCAATAGTATTGCCGTCACCGTCAATAAAAATCCCGCAGCATCCATTTCGGCCGGGGGTGCAACCACATTTTGTGCTGGCGGTAGCGTAACATTAACAGAAACACCCGTTGGCGGATCAACCTACCAATGGTATAAAGGCGCCAACCCGATCGCAGGACAAACAACCACAAGTTATATTGCCACCACAGCAGGTAATTATAAATGTCGTGTAACCAAAACCGCAACGGGATGTTATAAAAACTCCAATGCGATCACGGTAACCGTTCCCTGTAAAGAAGGTGAAGCAAATACAAATAACCCAATAACAAATAACGAAATAACTATTTTCCCCAATCCCAGCGCTGGCACATTTACTATTACGATTAATACTCTTGCGTCAGCAAATTCCCCCATTGGGGGACAAAGGGGGCTGTTTATTTATAATTCATTGGGCCAACTCATTTATTCCAAACAACTCAATTCACCCGATGGCAATGTCAACGAAACAATTTCACTCGATCATTTGAGCAGTGGAATATATTTCGTACAATTACATAATGACCAATTTTATTCTGAACAAAAATTAATCATAGAATAATATACCAAACCCGGAACTCAGAACCCGGAACATTGAACTTTGAACCCATAACAATATCGAATAACGAACAATGAATATTGAACATCCAATTAACCCAATAACCAATAACCAAAAAACACAATCATGAAAAAGTACCTGCTCATTACACTACTGCTTACTGTTACTGTCAACTGTTTACTGTCTGGACAGGAACCCGCTGTTCAATGGCAGGCAGGTATAGGCGGCAGCGAATATGACTATGTCGTATCCATTGTGCAAACCAGTGACGGTGGTTATTTTATTGGGGGTTATTCTGAAAGTCCGGCAGATGGCGATAAAACCGAAGGGCTAATTGGCGGATACGACTATTGGGTGGTAAAGATCAATAGTGCAGGCGTTATCCAATGGCAAAACGCCATCGGCGGCAGTGACAATGATTACATGTCACAGGTGCAACAAACCAGTGATGGCGGTTATATTCTCGGCGGATATTCAAACTCACCTGTATCGGGAGATAAAACAGAGGGTGTAATTGGCGGAGGAGCCACCTATTACGATTACTGGATCGTAAAGCTGAATGCATCAGGAGTTATTGAATGGGATAATACCATTGGCGGAACAGATTATGATTATTTAAGATCGATCATTCAGACTCCCGACGGAGGCTACATGGTAGCAGGATATTCTTTGTCGCCTATT
>Ga0315912_10006867_pt1 | contig 10101 bp, 4 predicted proteins | sample VfabasoilMG_FD_204469 | JGI IMG/M metagenome (GOLD analysis project Ga0315912, IMG submission 204469) | Garden soil microbial communities collected in Santa Monica, California, United States - V. faba soil | ecosystem: Environmental > Terrestrial > Soil > Garden | place: USA: California... | reverse complement strand
GTCCTGCGGATATCAATCCATGCCTCGAGTCCGTTGCCGGTATAGGCGATATACTTTTGCGTGAGGATCTGGTTTTGCTGATTGGCAACTGTTCCGCTCAGCGTCGCCACAGCGGTTGGAGTCGCTGCAGTTGCACCTATGTAGGTGTTGATCGTTGCTGCGGCAACACCTGCTTCTGTGAGGGAAGCTCTCATCCCTTCATAGTAGAGGGACTGCGGCGTTTGACCAGCGTAGACGACACCAAGAGTCAACATCGCTTCTGCCAGCATGAACGCTCTTCCGGCGTTAGTGACAAGACGAACCGGTCCTGCTCCCAACGTGGTAGAAAGCGTGCTCGTAACTGCCGGGGCCCACTTAGAGAAGCTGGTTGCAACTGCGAGAGTTCCGCGGTATCCATTGTCATAAGTCACATAGCTTCCCGTCGGCGATGTCACAAACAAAGGTAAACGAGGATCCGCCAGGCCTTGCAGGAGATTCAGATAACGCGTGCTAACCGTCATGTCGTTTTGAAAGGTTGTAACGAACATATAAGAGTAAATCGGGCTTTGGCTACCCACCGCGGTTCCAAACTTTACAGCAAGGTTCTGATTGTTGGCAGAGATCATCTCGTTGGCCGCGATGACCTCCTCTATGATTTGCTTTGCCAGCGCGGGTTCTTTTGCGCTGATCGTCATTGCCATTCTGATCATGAGCGTGTAACCTGCCCTTCTCCAGTTGGCGATGTTACCACCGTAAACCACGTCGTCTGTTCCCATTGCCGGAAGACTGGCGGTTTGAAGCAGCGCGATTCCTTCGCGTATCTGGTCGAACAAACCCTTCTTGCCTGAGTTTCCTTTATAGATTTCCTCCTGGCTGTCAACCTTAGGGCGTGTAATTCCAGCAACGCCCTGGAGCGCTTCCGAATACGGTATGTCTCCCCAGGTATCCGTGGTGAGCGACCAGAGGTAAGCCTGCATGATTTTGGCCACGCCTACGTAGTTGTTCGCACCGGCTGCTTCCCCCTTCTCAATAATTTTCTGGAATTGAACTAGCCCCCCATTCCAGATCTCGCCAGTCCACTGGTTACCGAAGTCACCACCGGTTATTGCATAGACGTCATAGCTGGCAGGAGCATTTCCGGCTCCATACAGGTAATCCGATACTGTTGAGTAAAAGCGATTGAGCTCATTGGCGTTGGCGAAGCCAGACGCTACGAGGCCAGAGCTAAGGAGCGTATTCAGCGGCACGTCCAACGGATTGTTGGGCGAGTCATTCACGTCCAGGAAGTCTGCACAGCCGATCAGCAAAGTGAAGGGCAGTACAAACAGTGTTTTAGATATCTTCTTCAAATTCATACGATTCATCAATTAAAAATATTAGAACGTGAGCCTCAGGTTACCACCGAAGTTGCGTGTGTTGTACGCGCCACTCTGATCTATGCCCTGCGCAGTACCGCCGTTGGCAGCACCCTGGGTATTGATCTCAGGATCAGAAGGTGTTCCCGGAGCATAGAACCACAGGTTACGACCGCTTACTCCGAGTGTTATCCCTTTAATCGGCGTTCTTGAGAACCAGGCAACAGGCAAGTTGTACGAAAGAGAAAGCTCGCGGAGCCTGTACACTGTTGCGTCATAAATGCCCGCTTCGCTGCCAAGACCACCAAGTGCAGCCCAGTACGATTGCGCGCTCATTTGGATGTTGTTCGGGGTGTAACCCGTTACATTGCCGGCGCCATCCTTCACTTCGAGAACACCAGGAAGGACCCTCGGAAGTTCTCTGCTTGCTGCTGTCTGCAACAGCTCGCCATTGTTCTTCATGTCGATGTTACCAAAAGAAAGGTATTGGCCTCCTTGACGAGTGTCAAACAATACTGAAAGTACAATTCCCTTGTAGCTAAACGTATTGGTTACACCGCCCAGCCAGTTCTGCTGGGGTGTTGCAATGATCTTTCCACCAACCGATGTGGCATACAAGCCAGTAGTGCTGTTCACAATCAATTCACCGTCAGCGTTCCTCGCCATAGCATTGCCAACAATAACGCCCAGAGGCTGACCTTCCCAAATGGAAGGAATCATACCAACGAAGTTAGACTGGCCGGGGATTGCACTGTTTTCATTCTGAATATCGTCCGGGGTGATCTCAACAACATTGTTGCGAATGCGGGTATAGTTAGCTGAGATGTCCCATGAGAAGTCTCCTATCTTCAACACGTTTGCGTTCAAAACGCCTTCCCATCCCTTGTTTGTCATCAAACCGATATTGGTGGTCTGAGTTGCATACCCTGAAGTATAGGATACCGCCACGTTGAAGATCTGGTTTTCAGATCTTGTGTAGAAGTAGCCCACGTCGACGTTGATCCTGTTATTCAGCAAGCCCAACACAACAGCTCCGTCATATGACTTCACAAATTCCGGTGTCAGGTTCTGGTTACCGATCCTCGTGCTTGGTGTGAAACCGTTAAGGCTGGTACCGATTGCAATCGGGAAACTGACCGATGCAACGTTGTTACCATAGCCTGAAGCAACGTACACGCTGTTCAACTGATATGGAGGAGCATCCTTACCCACCTTTGCGGCACTGGCGCGAATTTTCACGCTCGAAAGGATGTCGTTCTGAAATCCGAGCGCATCGGTAAGCACAATGCTCGTAGAGACCGAAGGATAGAAGTACAGGTTGCTGCTTGTGGGCAGCGTAGAAGACTGGTCGCCGCGACCGGTCAATTCCAGGAATGCCCAGTTGCGGTACGAAAGGCTCAACTGTCCATAGTACCCAACGAGGCGACGCAGTGTGCTGGATTCACCACTTCCCGTCAACACGCTGGTGTTGCTGATGTTGTTGAAGAACGGGATTGCCATTGTCTGTCCATCAACATAAGAGTTCTGTGACTGCCGCTGGTTGATGTTGTTACCCAGCAACAAGTTGGCATTCAGTCCTTCCATGAACAGGTTGTCCTTGGATGCGGTGATCATCAGGTCGCCGTTCAACTCCGAGTTGTAATAGATGTCCTCAGTGATACGACCTGTTGCGTTGCGGTTTGAACCAATCTGATAAGTGATCTTACGGCGATCGTTGTACACGTCACCAGTGATGCGGTAGCTCACATTCAACCAGTCTGTGACATTGTATCCGATTTTCACCAAACCAAATATGCGGTCCACAGCTGACTTGGCAACCTCGTTAGCCGTGCTCCACAACGGATGGTTCTGTGATGTGCTGTAGTAGATACTTCTTCCGTTAACATCCGAGAATGGCATACCGTTCAGGTCATAGCTCACAGGAACACGCGTGATCTGACCTAACGCGCTACCGCCATTACCCTGGGGATTGCCCTGGGTGGTCGTGTGCACGTAGGTAATAGATGAGTTCAGACTCCAGCCGCCTTTCATCTTCGTACTGCCGCCGAATTGAATGCTCGTGCGACCAAACTCGGAGTTCGGAATAACGCCATCTTGTTCGCTGTTTGAAACAGACAGTGAAACGTTATTGTCTGCGTTTCCAGACGCGATCGTAAGGCCATTCTGAAAGATGGTACCCGTATTGAAGAAATTCTTGATGTTATCCGGGTAAGCCTGGTAAGGAACGGTAACGCCCTGGAGCGTAGTCACAGTCGAGGGACCACCTTCAAAGGCAGGGCCCCATGAGTTACCTGAAGTGTTGTTGAAGTCGTTGTTGGTTCCCTGGCCATACTGCTCCTGCATAACAGGAAAACCATAAACCTTCTGCATGTTGTAGGAAGACGTAAATGTAACTTCAGTCTTTCCGCCAAGGCGCTTACCTGATTTGGTAGTGATGATGATGGCACCCGAACCTGCACGTGATCCGTAAAGAGCTGCAGCAGCAGGGCCCTTCAGGATGTTAATGCTCTCAATGTTTTCAGGCGCGATATCCGCCAGACGGTTGGACGGCTGGTATGTAAATACGCTGGAACCTCCATCAACATTGTTTCCGAAGATGATACCATCAACCACGATAAGAGGTTGGTTGCTGGTGTTACCGAACGATGTCAGACCACGAATAGTGATACTCGTGCTGGATCCGGGAGCTCCCGAGGCGCCTACAATATTTACACCGGCAACCTTGCCCTGCAAAGTGTTGAGGACGTTGACTTCGGACTTTTGAGCCAGGGCGCTGCCGTTCACATTCTGAGTGGCATAACCCAACGATCTGGTGTCCTTTTCGATCCCCTGACCGGTCACGACGATCTCAGCGAGCTGAGTTACATCGGCGGCCATAGTCAAATCGACAGTCGACCTCTCACCCACGCTTACTTCCTGGGTTTGAAGGCCGATGAAAGAGAACACCAGGACAAGGTTTGAGCCAGATGCACCGACTCTGTAGTTACCGTCAGCGTCTGTTACCGTCCCATTTGTTGTTCCCTTAACGACTACGTTAACGCCCGGAAGTGCGGAACCATCTTCGCCGGAGACTACTTTCCCGGAGATGGTGCGCTCCTGCGCCATAGCAGATCCCGCCAGAAGGCAAAGGACCAGGGCAAGAATGGCATTCCATTGTAAAGATTTCCTCATAGTATTGGTTTTTGTTAGAAAGAAATGTGGCTTTAAGGCCGAGTCAAACTAAGCCAAAAATACCACGCCTGAAATTTAGGCATGACACATTAGTCGTCACAATAAATCAAAATAAATTACCGCCAGAAGGGGTAGTAAATTAGTCTCGCATGGGTTTTTAGGGCCATTTCGCACTCAGGAAGTTTTGCGCATGCGGGACAAAACGGTTTCATCCGACAACTGTTCCGGCGGGAGGGGATAGACTACTCAATTAATATAGTAGAAGTGCTAACTGTTAGACGGGCGTTGACCAGGCCATGATCATGGCAGGATCCGGAATTCAATTCTGCGGTTCACTTGCTTGTTCTCGTCGGTGTCATTGGGGCGAAGCGGTCGTTTCGAGCCGTAACCAATTTGCACCAGCCGTTGCCGCGGGATGTTGTGGGCAGTGAGATATTCAACCACCGACTGTGCGCGTTTCAATGAAAGAGTTTGATTGTAAGATGCGGACCCGGTGTCGTCGGTGTGGCCGCTGATCTCCACCCTGATGGATGGATTGTCAACAAGGAAGCGGGCAATCTTATCCAGCTCGGTCTCCGATTTCGCCGCCAGGTCGAATTTGTCAACTTCAAAAAAGATATTGTTCAGGATCACCACGGCGCCAGCGTCCGCCTTGTCGAGGTCTATGTCAATGATTACGTCTTCGCGCCTGTAGTTTTGTTCGTAGTTGAAGTTCAAACTCTTGAACAGATATTTCCTGGCGTTGGCATACAAGGCATAGTCGGCGCCCTCCGTCAGGACCATCATGTACTTCCCGGAAATGGAATCGGAGTTTGTGACGGATACAATTTCGTTCTTGATGATGTTGAAGAGCTCGATATTGCCATTCAACGGGCGGCGCGACTTGCTATCCCTCACCACTCCTTTCACCACGCTGCTCCGGTATTTGACCCGGAATTCTTCCGGAACGTAGAATTCATATATAAAAGAGGTGGCTTTGGGTGCTACCTCCTCATGCGAGTAATATCCCCTTTCCCCGTCTGGTGTTATGAACATCGAAAACTGGTCGTCGGTGTTGTTGATCGGGTAACCGAAGTTCACGGGTTCCGACCAAACACTGTCTTCAAGTTCACTGCGAAAGATATCATATCCGCCAAAGCCTGGTCGACCTGTGGAAGCGAAGAATAAGGTCTTTCCGTTCGCGTGTATGAAAGGTGAAATCTCCTCATACCTGGTGTTGATGGCCTTGCCCATATTGGTCGCCTTGCTCCATTGGCCGTTGTCAAGCCTGTTTGAGACATAAATGTCCCAGCCGCCAAGGCCACCTTTTCGATCTGAAACGAAATAAAGAACACGGCCATCCGCTGAAAGCGCCGGATGAGAATCCCATGCTGCGGAGTTGACCTGAGGTCCCAGGTTAACGGGAACACTCCATTGATCACCGGTCTTGACGCTTTCAAAGAGGTCGCAATCTCCGTACGTCCGCCTTCCGGCACAGGCTGTAAAGACCAGGTGCCTTCCATCGGCCGACACGGTGCAGGTACCTTCATTATACCTTGTGTTGATGTTGGGAGACACCGACTCCGGCCGCTGCCACTTACCGTCTGCGGACCGCCGGCTTATGACGAGGTCCTCATCGTCCTCATCACGGAAACTAAGGCGCCTTGTAAAGATCATTTCCTGCTGGTCGCCGGTGATCACCGGGAAGTATTGCAGCGAAAAGTAATTAACTGTATCCGACAGGCGATGCGGCTTAAACTGCCCGTTGGACTTCATGTTCTCCAGACTAAACTCAGCGCTTCTCCTCCACAGTGCCGCCTGTTCAAGCTTTGCCCTATTGATTGTTTCATTGCCGAGATATAGATCAAGGTATTGAATCACCTTCTTGTATTCGCCAATTTTCAGGTTGACTTCGCCGAGCTCTATCCAGAATACTTTCTTCCACCTGACTTCGGGCGTGATGGCAACTCCCTTTTCATAATACTCGCTGGCCATCCTGTAGTCCTTTGCGTCCTTATATGTGATGCCCAGGCGCAGGTAGGCCTCGAAAAAGTCCTTGTCTTTCTCGATCGCATATTTCAGCAGGTCTATAGCCTCTTTGTATTGGCCGCGAACGCGGAAGTTGTCCCCTTCCACGTATGCCTCAATTGCCTTTTTGTTTTTTGTGCTGAGTATACTTTGCGCGCTGGAGACCGAATCATGGAGCAGCAACAAGGCGAGCAATGTGCAAAAACGCGACAACTTCATTTTTTTAAAACTACTCAATAATATCTGATACATCCGCGTCCGTCGCGGATTGGATCCGTCCGTCTTGAGGCCTTTGGCAGGCGGGGGCAGAATGCCGACTTACGTCTCAAAAATCCGACCAGAATCCAAATCTTTTGCCCAACAGAGCCCATCGACGAATGAAGTGCAGTACAGGTCACCGGCATCTCAACGTCCATTCCTTCCCTCAGGGTATGTTCATGTACTTGTGTATTTGCAGCGAGATCTTCCAGCGCGGATTTTCCTTCACGTAGCGGATGATCTCGGGCAACATTTCTTTTTCCTTCGACCACTCCGGCTGCAGGAAGAGTTCACAGGAAGGCGCCACCATCGCTTCGTATTCTTCGGCCCAGTCAAAGTCGCTTTTGTTAAAGATGATAATCTTAAGTTCATCTGCGAGCGCAGGAACGGTCTTGTGAGGTGCTTTGAACTTCTTGGGTGACAAGCACACCCAGTTCCAGTCACCCGTCAGGGGATAAGCGCCGGAAGTCTCGATATTGGTCCGCAGGCCACGCGCCCGCAGAGCTGATGTCAGTGCGGAAAGGTTGTGCATTGCTGGCTCGCCTCCGGTAACCACCGCAATGGGACTTCCGCTTCGCCTGGCCTTGTCTGCAATCTCGGATACGCTTATGACCGGATGCGCTTTGACGTCCCATGATTCCTTCACGTCGCACCACACGCAGCCGACATCGCAGCCACCCAGCCTGATGAAGTAAGCGGCCTGCCCCTGGTAGAAACCTTCTCCCTGGATGGTGTAGAAGTCTTCCATGAGCGGCAAGGAATCCATGAAGAATCGGATTTGGTATGCTTGGTTCGACCTAAGGGTGCCGGAGTTCAGTAGCTCGCAGCGTATTGAGAAGCAGAGATACTATTGTCATCGGGCCTACACCACCCGGCACCGGTGTGATGAACGACGCTTTGGTGGAGACCGAAGGAAAATCCACATCGCCTTTGAGCGAGTAACCATTCTTGAACTGAGGACCTTCAACGCGGGTAGTTCCCACATCGATCACCACGGCGCCATTCTTGACCATATCAGCTGTGATCAAGCCTGGCTTTCCGACAGCGGAGATCAGGATGTCCGCACTGCGGGTGAACTCGGGAAGGTTTTCGGTGTACTTATGACAAATGGTAACTGTCGCAAGGCCCTGTTCCACCATCATCATACTCAGCGGCGCCCCGGCAATCCGGCTTGCGCCAACCACGACGCAATGCTTGCCCCTGGTAACAATGTTGTATCGCTTGAGCAGTTCAACGATGCCAAACGCAGTGGCAGGCATGAGCAGCGGATTCTTCGAGATGATGCTGCCGAAATTTCTGTTGGTGAAACCATCGACGTCTTTGTCGGGTCTGATCTTCTCGGTGATTCTCTCTACCGAAATATGCGGAGGCAGTGGAAGTTGAACGATGAACCCGTCTACGTCCTCATCGCGGTTCACCTGGTCGATATGCTTCATCAGCTTGTCCTCGGAGATGGTATCGGCAAACCGCATCATGGTGTAGTGATAACCTACCTCCTTGCACGCCTTCACCTTGTGGTCTACATATGTCTGACTGGCGCCGTCATCGCCAACAAGGATGATTGCCAGGTGAGGAACTTTCTTGCCCTCCAATTTGCGGGCCGCCAACTTTGCTGCAATCTCCGCCTTGATCTCGCCTGATATCTTGCGGCCGTCGATAAGGGTATAGGTTTGGGTCTCCGTCATGCCTGGGGTGATCAGTCTATTTTTAGGACAGCCATAAACGCCTCCTGCGGGATCTCCACGTTACCAACCTGTCTCATTCTCTTCTTCCCTTTCTTTTGCTTCTCCAGAAGTTTCCTCTTTCGAGAGATGTCGCCGCCGTAACATTTTGCGAGCACGTTCTTCCTGATAGCGCTCAGTGTCTCGCGCGCGACAATCTTTTGTCCGATTGCTGCCTGGATCGCCACTTCGAACATGTGACGCGGTATCAGCTCTTTCAGCTTTTCACAGAGTTTTCTGCCCCACTCCTGCGCTTTGCCGCGATGCACAATAGCAGACAATGCATCTATCTTTTCGCCGTTAAGCTGCACATCGAGTTTCACCATGTCGCTTTCGCGTGAATCGATGAGGTGATAGTCAAGCGATGCATACCCTTTGGAGATCGTCTTCAATTTGTCGTAGAAGTCGAATACAATTTCTGCGAGCGGCATTTCAAACGACAGTTCGACCCGGTCGGCAGTGAGGTAGTTCTGGTTCTTGATCAATCCGCGCTTGTCCATGCAAAGACTGATGATCGGTCCGATAAACTCAGACTTGGTTATGATCTGGGCGCGTATGAAAGGTTCTTCAATATGCGCGATCATCGTAGGGTCGGGCATTTCTGACGGCGCATTGATCTCAACAGTCTTCCCGCTGGTGAGCTTCGCCCTGAATTGCACAGAGGGCACGGTTGTGATTACCGTCATTCCGAATTCGCGCTCAAGGCGTTCCTGGATAATCTCCATGTGAAGCATCCCAAGGAAGCCGCACCGGAACCCAAATCCGAGCGCTGCCGATGTCTCAGGTTCCCACACAAGCGACGCGTCGTTGAGTTGCAGCTTCTCCATAGACGCGCGCAGTTCTTCAAATTCCGAGGTGTCGACCGGATAAATTCCCGCAAACACCATGGGCTTAACATTCTCGAAACCCTTGATGGATTCTGCGGGGCTATCCGCGTGCGTGATCGTGTCACCCACTTTCACTTCCTTGGCCACCTTGATCCCTGAAATCAAATAACCGACGTTGCCCGTGCTGATCTCGGGACGCGCGTGTTTGTCGAGTTTCAGTACGCCGATCTCGTCAGCATTGTATACCTGCCCTGTGTTTACAAACTTGACCTTGTCGTTTTTCTTTATGGTGCCGTTGAAAACCCTGAAATACACTTCGATCCCTCGGAAAGAATTGAAGACAGAGTCAAAGATCATGGCCTGCAGCGGCGCTTCCGGATCTCCCTTTGGGGCCGGCACGCGATTGATAACGGCTTTGAGAATTTCTTCAATGCCGATGCCTTCTTTGGCGCTTGCGCGGATGACGGCCTCGCGCTTGCACCCGATAAGATCGACGATCTGGTCAGTGACTTCCTCCGGCATTGCCGCAGGCAGGTCGATCTTGTTCAACACCGGGATGATCTCCAGGTTATGCTCTACAGCGAGGTAGAGATTGGAAATAGTCTGCGCTTGTATTCCCTGGGCTGCGTCAACGATCAACAGTGCTCCTTCGCACGCCGCAATAGACCGCGACACCTCGTATGAAAAGTCTACATGGCCAGGAGTGTCAATGAGGTTCAGGATGTAGTCTGTGCCCTCGAACTTGTAGTTCATCTGGATCGCATGCGCCTTGATCGTGATCCC
>Ga0315912_10006865_pt1 | contig 10102 bp, 10 predicted proteins | sample VfabasoilMG_FD_204469 | JGI IMG/M metagenome (GOLD analysis project Ga0315912, IMG submission 204469) | Garden soil microbial communities collected in Santa Monica, California, United States - V. faba soil | ecosystem: Environmental > Terrestrial > Soil > Garden | place: USA: California... | reverse complement strand
CCATCCGTGATCACCAGCCGGTCGATGGCGGTCTGGCCCGCGAGGCCGAGCAAGGCGCTGCGCAGCGGCGCGTCACTCTGGTCGAGCGTCGGCAGCGGCTCGCTCGCCGGCGCCGCGGGGACCGGGTGTTTGATGGCCGGTTCTTCGGGCGGTGCTTCTTTTGGCAGCGGCGCGGGCGCCGTCACGGGCGCCGGTTGTTTGGCCACCTGGGGTTTGCGCTGGGTGATGTACACGGCTGCGCCGATCGCGAGGCCAACCACGGCCAGGGCGGCGCCTCCGTACTTGATGTTCTCGTTCATGATTCCTTTGGCGATCCCGCCCTGGATAAGGTTCCCCGCGTCAGGCGGAACTGGGCGGTCCCTGCACCTTTTCGCGCAGCAGCACCAGTTCCTCCGCCGCCGTGGGATGCAGCGCCACGGTGCTGTCCCACTGCTGCTTGGTGAGTCCGGCCTTCACCGCCACGGCCGCGAGCTGGATCATTTCGGGCGCGTTCTCGCCGGCGATGTGCACACCGAGCAGCTGATCGGTCTTCGCGTCCACCACCAGTTTCATCAGCGTGCGTTCCTGGTTGCCCGACAGCATGTTGCGCATCGGGCGGAAATTCGTGCGGTAGATGTCGACCGCGCCATGCGACAGGCGCGCGTCGCCTTCACCCAGGCCCACGGTGCCGATCGGCGGCCGGCCGAACACCGCGCTGGGCACGCTGCGGTGATCGACGGCGGTCGGACGGTTCTTGTAGACGGTGTCGGCGAACGCATGGCCGTCGCGAATCGCCACCGGCGTTAGGTTCACGCGGTTGGTCACGTCGCCGATCGCATAGACAGACGGCACGCTGCTCTGCGAATACTCGTCCACGACCACGGCGCCGTCCTGGTCGAGTTTCACGCCGGCGCGCTCGACGCCGAGCCCGCGCGTGTTCGGATGCCGCCCGATGGCGAACAACACCTGGTCGGTGTCGATATGTTCACCCGTGGACAGGGTGACGCGCAGCGCTCCGCCGGCGCGCTCGATTTTTGTCAGCGTGGCCTTCATGGTCAGCTTGATACCGGCGCGCTCGCTCTCGATGTGCAGGTGGGCGCGCAGGTCGTCGTCGAAGCCGCGCAGCATGCGATCGCCGCGATGCACGATACGCGTCGCGGCACCGAGGTTGTGGAAGATGTTGGCGAACTCGAGCGCCACGTAGCCGCCGCCGACGATCAGGATGCGCGCGGGAAATTCCTTCAGCAGGAAAGCCTCGTTCGAGGTGATGCCGAGCTCGACGCCGGGCAGACCCTCGGGCAGCTGCGGTGCGCCGCCGGTGGCAATGAGAATGCGTTCGGCCGTGAGCTGGCCACCGGACTTCGGCAGCTGCACGGTGTGCGCATCGACCAGTTCGGCGCGTTCCTCGAACGGCGTCACGCCCGCCTTGTGCAGGTTCGAGGTGTAGATGCCGGAGAGCCGGGTGACTTCCTTCTGCACGTTGTCGCGCAAGGTCGGCCAGTCGAAGCTCGCACCACTGACGGTCCAGCCATAACCCGCGGCGTCGGCGAAGCTCTGCGCGAACTCCGAGCCGTACACCAGGAACTTCTTCGGCACGCAGCCGCGGATGACGCAGGTGCCGCCGATGCGGAATTCCTCGGCGACCGCCACGCGCGCTCCCGCCTGCGACGCGATACGCGCGGCGCGCACGCCGCCGGACCCGGCGCCGATCACAAACAGGTCGTAGTCGTATTTCATGTCGGGGATACTAGCCTCATGAGCGCATTCCGGGCATTTCGCATCCACGAAAGCGACGGCAAGGTCGTCGCCCGCTTCGAGGACCTGACGCTCGAACATCTTTCGCCCGGCGAAGTCGTCATAGATGTCTGGTATTCGGATATCAACTACAAGGACGCGCTCGCGGCCACCGGGGCTGGGAAAATCCTGCGGCGTTACCCGCTGGTCGGCGGCATCGACCTGGCGGGGGTAGTGAGGTCTTCCTCGGATGCGCGGTTCGAGCCCGGGGATGCCGTGCTGGTGACCGGTTGCGGCCTGTCGGAGTCCGTCGACGGCGGCTACGCCGAACTGGCACGGGTCAAGGGCGACAGCGTCATCCCCATGCCCGTCGGCCTCGACGCGTTTCGCGCCATGGCGCTGGGCACGGCGGGTTTCACCGCCGCACTCGCCATTCACCGCATGGAACGCAATGGCCAGACCCCGGCACGCGGACCCGTCGTGGTCACCGGCGCCAGCGGCGGCGTCGGCAGCATTGCCATCGACATGCTGGCGGCGCGCGGCTACGAGGTCGTCGCCATCACCGGCAAAAAGCAGGAGTTCGAATACCTGCGGTCGCTGGGCGCCGCCACCGTGCTGGCACGCGAGCAGTTCGCGCCGGGTTCGCGGCCGCTGGAAGCGGCGCGTTACGCGGGCGCCATCGACAGCGTGGGCGGTGAAACACTCGCGGGACTCATCCGCCAGGTGGATTTCTGGGGAAACATCGCCAGCGTCGGGCTGGCCGGCGGCGCGCAGCTGCAGACCACGGTGATGCCCTTCATCCTGCGTGGCGTGAATCTGCTGGGCATCAACTCGTCGGCGACGCCACGCCCGGAGCGGCTGGAGGTGTGGCAGCGCATCGCCGGCGACCTGGCGCCGCGGCATCTCGAGCGCATCGCACGGCGCACGATTCAATTCGCCGAGCTGCCAGCCGCCTTTCAGGCCTACATCGACGGCAAGGTGGCCGGGCGTACCGTGGTGCAGATTCGCCCGCAGCCGTAAACTGCCGGGCAACATGAACGACTCCATCCCCGCGCCGCACTCCGCCGGCGCGAAATTCCGCATGGCGCTGGCCGCCGAGCGGCCGCTGCAGGTCGTGGGCGCGATCAATGCCTACGCGGCGCGTATGGCGGAGGCCACCGGCTTCCGCGCGCTCTATCTATCCGGCGGCGGCGTGGCCGCGAATTCGCTCGGCCTGCCGGATCTCGGCATCAGCACCATGGACGACGTGCTCATCGACATCCGGCGCATCACGGAAGCCAGCAGCCTGCCGCTGCTGGTGGACGCGGACACCGGCTGGGGCGGCGCGTTCAACATCGCGCGCACCGTGCGCTCGTTCATCAAGGCGGGCGCCGCCGGCATGCACATCGAAGACCAGGTGCAGGCCAAGCGCTGCGGACATCGTCCCGGCAAGGAAGTGGTACCGCGCGAGGAAATGGTGGACCGCGTCAAGGCGTCGGTCGATGCGCGCACCGACCACGGTTTCATCATCATGGCGCGCAGCGACGCGCTCGCCAGCCACGGCTTCGACGAAATGCTCGCGCGCCTCGTGGCCTGCGTGGAGGCCGGCGCCGACGCGGTATTCCCCGAGGCCATCACCGATCTCGCCATGTATCGCAAGGTGCGCGATGCCGTGAAGGTGCCGGTGCTCGCGAACATCACCGAGTTCGGCAAGACACCTCTTTATACCCGCGACGAACTCGGCGCGGCGGGCGTGGACATCGTGCTGCACTGCTGCTCGGCGTACCGCGCCATGAACCTGGCCGCGCTCAAGGTTTACCAGGCCATCCGCCGCGACGGCACGCAGAAGAACGTGCTCGCCGACATGCAGACGCGCGACGACCTGTACAAGTACCTCGACTACCACGCCTACGAACGCAAACTCGACGATCTGTTCTCCGCCGAGAAGTCGGCCAGCCGGGAGAAGCCGAAATGAGCGTAACGGATCCCGCGCCGGCCGGGTTCAAGCCGAAGAAGTCGGTCGCGTTGTCGGGCGTGCCCGCGGGCAACACCGCGCTGTGCACCGTCGGACGCAGCGGCAACGACCTGCACTACCGCGGCTACGACATCCTCGAGGTCGCCGAGACCTGCGAGTTCGAGGAACTGGCCTATCTGCTCATCCACGGCAAGCTGCCCAACCGGGCCGAGCTGTCCAATTACAAGGCGAAGCTCCGCGGGTTGCGTGGCCTGCCGGCGCCGCTGCGCACCGTGCTCGAGCAGTTGCCAGCGGCGACACACCCGATGGACGTGTTGCGCACCGGCGCATCGACCCTCGGCTGCCTGCTGCCGGAGAAAGAAGAGCACGATCCCGCCGGCGCACGCGAGATCGCCGACCACCTGGTGGCGAGCTTCGGCTCGATGCTCTGTTACTGGTACCACTTCTCGCACAACGGCCAGCGCATCCACGTCGAGACCGACGACGACTCGGTGGGCGGGCATTTCCTGCACCTGCTGCATCGACGGCCGCCGCCGCCGAGCTGGGTGCGCGCCATGCACACTTCGCTGAACCTGTACGCCGAGCACGAGTTCAACTCGTCCACCTTCACGGCGCGCGTGATCGCGGGCACGGGTTCGGATCTGTACTCGAGCATCACCGGCGCCATCGGCGCGTTGCGCGGTCCCAAACACGGCGGTGCCAACGAAGTCGCCCTGGTCATCCAGCAGCGTTACGACAATCCGGACGAAGCCGAGGCGGACATCCGCCGCCGCGTCGCCGCGAAGGAAATCGTCATCGGCTTCGGCCACCCCGTGTACACGATCTCCGATCCGCGCAACGTGATCATCCGGCGGGTCGCCGAGCAGCTCGCGAAGGAGGCCGGCGACCTGCGGCTGTATAAGGTCGCCGAGCGCATCGAGTCGCTGATGTGGGACATCAAGAAGATGTTCCCGAACCTCGACTGGTACAGCGCCGTGAGTTATCACCTCATGGGCGTGCCCACGGCAATGTTCACGCCGCTGTTCGTGATCGCACGCACCACCGGCTGGAGCGCGCACGTCATCGAGCAGCGCGAGGACGGCAAGATCATCCGGCCGTCGGCCAACTACACCGGCCCCGAGAACCGCAAGTTCGTGCCGCTGGAGCAGCGGCCGTGAAGCGCCTGCTGGTGATGCTGGCCGCGGCCGGCGTCTTCGCCTCGCCCGTGATGGCGCAGCACCCGGTCCCTTACCACGAGATCGTCGACGGTGTGCGCTCGCTGGCCGCGCAACAGATCGGCCGGCCGGCCACCGATATCGACACCATCAGCTCGCTGTTCGGCCAGGGGCTCACCGAGAACGGCCTCACCGAGCTGGTGGTCGCCATCCAGAACGAGTTCGGCGTCGTCATCCCCGACGACGAGATCCATCACGCCAAGTACAACGACACCATCGTCGGCCTGTCCGTGCGCCGGCTCGCAAGCATCGTCCAGCGGCACAGCCGCCCCGAATAAATGTCATCACACGATTACAAGTCGGCCCAGCGGCCGAACCCCGACGAGTTGCTGGTGGCGCTCGCCGACTACGCGCAGAACTTCAAGGTAGATAGTCCGCAGGCTTTCGAAACCGCGAAGTACTGCCTGATGGACACGCTGGCCTGCGGCTTCCAGGCCCTGAAGTACCCGGCCTGCACGCGGCTGCTCGGACCGGTGGTGCCGGGCGCGACCATGCCCGGCGGCTCGCGCGTGCCCGGCACGAGTTACGAGCTCGACCCGGTGATGGGCGCGTTCAGCATCGGCGCGATGGTGCGCTGGCTGGACTTCAACGACACCTGGCTGGCGGCGGAGTGGGGCCATCCCTCCGACAACCTCGGCGCCATCCTCGCCGTGGCCGACTACCTGTCGCGCCGCGCCATCCTGCTGGCCGAGAAGCCTCTGGTGATGCGCGACGTCACGACCGCGATGATCAAGGCGCACGAGATCCAGGGCGTGCTGGCGCTGGAGAACAGTTTCAACCGCGTCGGCCTCGATCATGTGCTGCTGGTGCGCGTGGCCTCGACCGCGGTGGCCACCGCGATGCTCGGCGGCTCGCTCGAGCAGATCGTCAACGCGCTGTCGAACGCGTGGATAGACGGTGGTGCGCTGCGGACCTACCGGCACGCGCCGAACACCGGCTCGCGCAAGAGCTGGGCGGCCGGTGATGCCACCAGCCGCGCCGTGCGCCACGCGCTGTTCGCGCTCAAGAACGAGATGGGCTACCCGTCGGCGTTGTCGGCGAAGACCTGGGGCTTCCAGGACGTGTTGTTCAAGGGCAAGCCGCTGGTGCTGGCGCAGCCGCTGGGCAGCTACGTCATGGAGAACGTGTTGTTCAAGATCAGCTACCCCGCCGAGTTCCACGCGCAGACCGCGGTGGAGTGCGCCATGGCGCTGCATCCGAAGGTGAAGGACCGGCTCGCGCAGATCGAGAAGATAGTCATCGAGACCCAGGAGCCGGGTGTGCGCATCATCGACAAGACCGGCCCGCTCGCCAATCCCGCCGACCGCGACCACAACATCCAGTACATGGTGGCGGTGCCGCTGATCTTCGGCCGGCTCACGGCCGCGGACTACGAAGACTCGGTCGCCGCCGACCCGCGCATCGACCAGCTGCGCGCGAAGATGGAAGTGAAGGAGAACCCCACCTTCACGAAGGAATACTACGAACGCGACAAGCGCCACATCGGCAACGCGCTGCACGTGTTCTTCAGCGACGGCTCTCCGCAGCTCGAGCTGCGCATCGATTTTCCGATCGGCCACCGCAAGCGCCGCGTCGAGGGCATGCCGGTGCTGGTGCGCAAGTTCGAGGATTCGGTCGCCGCGCACTTTCCGGCGAAGCAGACGGAAGCCATCAAGACGCTGTTCAAGCGCCCGGATTTCGACGACGTCCCCGTCAACGAATTCATGGCCGCGCTTGTCGCCAACTGACGTGAGCGGCGCCGAACTCGACGAACGGGCCTGGAAGGAGCGGCTCGATGCCGGCGGCAACGAGCTCGGCATCGACCTCGACCAGTCGCAGCTGACCATCCTGTGGCGCTACGCGCAGATGCTGCGCGAACGCAACGCGCACGTGAATCTCACCTCGATCGCCTCGCTGGAAGGCATCCTGACGCTGCACATGCTCGACAGCCTTTCGCTGGTGCCGCATCTCGGCACGGCGCGGCGCATCATCGACGTCGGCACCGGCGGCGGCTTTCCGGGAATCCCGCTGGCGGTGGCCTGCCCGGATCGCAAGTTCACGCTGATCGACGGCACGCAGAAGAAGATCCGTTTCGTGGCCGAAGGCATCGCGGCGCTCGACATCCGCAACGCCGTCGCCATCGCGGCGCGCGCGGAGAACTACCGGGATGGCGGGGAATTCGACGCCGTGGTGGTGCGCGCGGTCGGCGCGCTGGCCGAGGTTGTACATAACACCGGGCGGCTGCTCGCCGCGAACGGCCTGCTGCTCGCCATGAAAGGACGCGCACCGGACGAGGAAATCCAGGCGCTGCCGCGTGGCTGGCGCGCGCAGACCATTCGGCTGAAGGTGCCCGGGCTCGATGCCGAGCGGCATCTTGTCTCCATTTCACGTCAGCCGCGCGCCGCGAAAGACAGGCCGAAATAGCCGCCGCCGAGCGGTTATGATCCCGGCTCCATGAAGCGCATCATCGCGGTCGCGAACCAGAAGGGCGGCGTCGGCAAGACGACCACCGCGGTGAATCTCGCGGCCTCGTTCGCGGCCACGCGCCGCCGCGTGCTGCTCATCGACATCGATCCGCAGGGCAACGCCACCATGGGCTGCGGCATCGAGAAATCGCAGATCACGCGCGGCACCGGCGACGTGTTGTTAGGCGAGGCCGACGCGGCGTCGGTGATCGTGCCGGTCGAGAACACGCCGGGCATGGCGCTGATGCCGTCCAACCAGGACCTGACCGCCGCCGAGGTGCGCCTGCTGACCACCATGGCGGGACGCGAGCTCAAGCTGCGCAACGCGCTGCGGCCTATCTACCACCAGTACGAAGTCATCCTGATCGACTGCCCGCCGGCGCTGAACATGCTCACGCTGAACGCGCTGGTGGCGGCGCAGAGCGTGCTGATCCCGATGCAGTGCGAGTACTACGCGCTCGAGGGACTGACCGCGCTGGTGGCGACCATCGAGCAGATCAAGGGGGCGGTGAACCCGAACCTCGAGATCGAGGGCATCCTGCGCACCATGTTCGATCCGCGTAACAACCTCGCGAACGAGGTTTCCAGCCAGCTCATCCAGGTGTTCGGCGACAAGGTGTTCCGCACCATCGTGCCGCGCAACGTGCGGCTCGCCGAGGCGCCGTCCTTCGGCAAACCCGTCCTGCAGCACGACAAGGATTCCCGCGGCGCGCTGGCGTACCTGGCGCTGGCCGGCGAAATGCTGCGCAAGGAAGACGACGCGGCCAACGAGCCCGAGGTCACGCCGCCGCCGGAATCCACCGGCGAAGCGGAGCATCCGCTAAATTAGTTGGATATGAGCCAGAAAAAGCCGGTCATGGGTCGAGGCCTCGAGGCGCTGCTCGGGCAGATGACACGCCGCCCCGATCCGCCGCCCGCGCCGGGCGCCGCGGCCCCCGTCGTCAACAAACTTCCGGGCGACGAGCTCGCGAACTTGCCGCTCGACCTGCTGCAGCGGGGCAAGTACCAGCCGCGTGTCGACATGCGGCAGGAGTCGCTGCAGGAACTGGCCGATTCCATCAAGGCGCAGGGCATCGTGCAGCCCATCGTCGTGCGGCCGGTGGACGGCGCCGCCGCCGGCGACTCGCAGCGCTACGAAATCATCGCGGGTGAGCGCCGCTGGCGCGCTGCGCAATTGGCCGGGCTGGCCACCGTGCCGGCCGTCATCCGGCGCGTGCCGGACGAAGCCGCGATCGCCATGGCGCTGATCGAAAACATCCAGCGCGAAGATCTCAATCCGCTCGAAGAGGCGCGTGCGCTCGACCGGCTGATCAGTGAATTCGGCATCACGCACCAGCAGGCCGCCGACGCCGTGGGCCGTTCACGCGCCGCGGTGTCCAACCTGTTGCGCCTGCTGGAATTACCGCCCGAAATCAGCGCCTTCGTGGAGAAGCGCGAACTCGAGATGGGGCACGCCCGCGCGCTGCTGGGTCTGACCCAGCGCCGCCAGCAGATCGAGGTGGGTTCGCTGGTGGCCAAGAAAGGGCTGTCGGTGCGGGATACCGAAGCCATGGTGCGCGCCCTGCTCAGCAAGACCTCGGGCGGCGCTTCGAAAGACGCCAGGCCGGCCGATCCGAACGTGCAGCGCCTGCAGGACGACCTGTCCGAAAAACTCGGCGCTCCCGTGCAGATCCAGCACAGCGCCTCGGGGAAGGGAAAAGTGGTCATCGGCTACCACTCCCTGGACGAACTGGACGGAATCCTCGCCCACATCCAGTGATCTGGGACCTTGGGGCATTCGTCTTGATGCTCGGGGGGTCGGCGTATATAATTCGCGCCCCTTGGCCAAGGCACCGTAAGTCGTTGCAGGCCAAAACAATTTTCGAACACAGCTGATCTCCGCCTGCGACCTCGCGGGCTCGTTTGGTGTGTTCGCGGATTGTCGACTTGCAGTAGGAGTGTCGTGGTCACCCTTGAGTTGCCCCAGGCGAGGCGACTGGCGATGAGCGTAGTGCTTGGCCAGGTCGCCGTTACCGTTGTGGCCGCGATCATTTGTTTCGCGGTGTGGGGACGTACCGCCGGATTCTCGGCGCTCGTCGGTGGCGGCATTTCCGCCGCTTCCAGCGCCGTACTCGCCTTCTTCGGTTTCGCGTCGCCCGCCGGTTCCGAGCCGGAACGCGTGGCGCGCGCCTTCTACGTCGGTGAAGGCCTGAAGCTCGCGGTCACGGTGGCGCTGTTCGTGGTGGTGTTCGTGACCATGAAGGTGTCGTTCGCCGCGTTGTTCGGCGCCTACATCGCCACGCTGTTCGTTTTCTGGATTGCGCTCGCGAATGCGCTGCCGCCGCTCGCCGTCGCAAAACGTTAGGAACCAAGAATAGATGTCAGCAGCCGTCGAACATGCCGCCGAACACGCTCCGACCGGGAGCGAGTACATCGTTCACCACCTGGCGAACCTGAAGCATGGCGAGGGTTTCTGGGTCTTCAACGTCGACAGCATCTTCTTCTCGGTGCTGCTCGGCGCGTTGTTCGTCGGTTCGTTCTGGCTCGCCGCGCGCAAGGCCACGGCCGGCGTGCCGGGCAAGTTCCAGAACTTCGTCGAGACCGTGGTCGAATTCGTCGACATCCAGGTGCGCGACACCTTCCACGGCACCAGCAAGCTGATCGCGCCGCTGGCGCTGACGATTTTCTGCTGGATCCTGCTGATGAATTTCATGGACGCCGTGCCGGTCGACCTGTTCCCGCTGATCGGCGAGAAGGCGCTGGGGCTCGAGCACCTCAAGGTCGTGCCCACCACCGAC
>Ga0315912_10006864_pt1 | contig 10103 bp, 8 predicted proteins | sample VfabasoilMG_FD_204469 | JGI IMG/M metagenome (GOLD analysis project Ga0315912, IMG submission 204469) | Garden soil microbial communities collected in Santa Monica, California, United States - V. faba soil | ecosystem: Environmental > Terrestrial > Soil > Garden | place: USA: California... | reverse complement strand
GCTCCACCGCGGTGGCCGCTCCCGTAGCGGCCGCGTCGCCGGGGGACGGAGGCGGGGCGGCCTGCAGCAGCGCCTGGCACATCCCGAGCATGAGCAGGGCCTGTCGGTCTCCCTTCGCCTGCTGCTGTAGGTCGGCGAGTTCCCGACGATGGAAATCGTGGAACCGCTTGTCCTTCCAGCGTGATGGCTTGAGCGCCTGCTTGGCCAGGAACCACAGGTAGGTGCGCAGCCAGCGCCGCTTCAGGGCCTGGTACTCGGGGCCGGGCAGGACGGAGGGGCCATAGCGAATGGTCATCCGCAGGTCCTGCGGAAGGTAGGTGTTGGCGCTGTGGCAGAACGAGGTCAAGGCCCCCGCGTGCAGGCGGGTGGCGGTCAGCACCTGGTGGACGAAGCCGAGATCCGAGGCCATGAGGACCCGATAGGCCGCCTCGGTGTCCCCGTGCCAGAGGCCTTCGTCGAAGAAGGCGGGGTTCTGGCGCACGAGGTCCGCGCGGAAGAGGAGTGCCGTGGGAGACCCCGTGACCCAGGGCGGGCCGAGCAGGCCGCGGCGGATCACCTCGCGACCGGACATCACGCGCTGGTCGTGGTGCAGGAGGCCGTCGTGGAGGACGAAGTCCCCCTCGAGGCGGAAGGCGCTGACCACGCCGACCGAGGGATTGGCTTCCGCCACCGCCACCATGAGGTCGAGGCACTGGGGATAGAGCCAGTCGTCGGCCTGCACGACCTTCACGTAGCGACTCTCCGGGGAGATCGCTTGCATCGCGCGATTGTGGTTGGCCCAGACGCTCACGAAGGTGTCGGCGCGGACGACGCGGATCCGGTCGTCGCCCGCCGCTTCCTCCGCGGCCACGCGCGCGGTCTCGTCCGTGCTCATGTTGTCGAGCACGACGTACTCCCAGTTCCGGTAGGACTGGCCCTTTACGCTGCGCATGCACTCCGCGAGATACCGCGCCCCGTTGTAGACCGGGGTCACCACACTCACGAGGGGCGCGCTCACGGCTGGGGCTTCCCTTCGGAGCCGGGCGCCGGCGAATCGGCCCGCTTCAGCCAGCACTCGCGCCAATAGGGGTAGTAGCCGCGGGGACAGAAGAACCGCCCGGGCACGTAGTCCCCCGAGCAGACGACTCCTTCGAGGGCGATGCACTCGTTCTTGAGGTCGATCATGCGGCCGCTGCGCTCGTCGATGATCTTCTCGACCCGGCGCCTCACCCGGTAGCTCTTCCCGCTCCCGCAGTAGGGAAACATCTCGCGGTCGAACCAGAGCCCGCGGTGGCGGCCCTTGGGGTTCAAGGTCTTCCGGATCTCGTCCTTCGTCTTGACCGTCACCCACTCGCCGGGCTCGAGGCCGAGCGGGGGCTCGGGCGGGTCCCCCTTGCCCCGGGGGCCGGCGAGGGCGGCCTCGGGGAGCATGCCGAGCTTCCCCATCGGCTCCTCCACGGCCGCGCGAGCGGTGACCCGGAGGAACCGGCCGAGGCGCACGTTGCCCGAGGTCAGCTCGCGGAGGTAGGTGCGGGGGTCGAGAGCCCGCACCTGCTTCGAGGCCCGATGGAGCTCGGTGGCCTGACAGACCCAGGTCGTCGGCTCCTCGCCGTTCTGGGGCCGGGGGCGCGTCGTCCGCGCGGTGAGGGCGATGAGGGCGGCGCGGGCCTTCTCGTCCTCGGCGGCCGAGACGGCCGCGACGGGCGGCTCGTCGGGACTCCGCAGCCAGGCTTCCTTCCAGAACAGTCGGCACTCGGCCTGGCAACCCCCGTGCGCGGCGCCGGAGCAGCGGGGCTCGTTGAGGAAGACCGTTCGGGGCACGTGGCGGCTTCCCGTGAGATGGCTGGTGTCGCAGACCTTCTGGGCCCGCTGGGTGACGGTGAAACGGCGCCCGCAGAACTCGACCATCTCGGGCATGAAGGGAAGGTCCTCGAACCGCCCCTCCGCGTCGAGGGTCGCCAGGATCTCGGCGGCGCTCCGGACGGCGACCTCGTCTCCCGCTCGCAACTCCCGCTTGCGCATGAATCTGGAGCGTAGCACGGGCGCGCTAGGCTTGGGGACCCGCCGTCTGGAGGATCGCCGCCTCCTTGGCCTCGCCGCTTTCGCTTTCGGGCGCGGGCGGGGCGGAGGTGGCTTGGTCCGCCGACGGGGGTGTCGACCTCCATCCCCCCTCGTCGGGGGAACGACGGGTGCGCCGCCGGTCGTTGTAGCGCTTGCGGTCCAGGATCCAGTCGAGGGGAACGCTCGTCTTCCCGCCGAGGGTGATGATCGTGGCCAGGAAGATCTTCACGTCCACGAGGAACGACATGTGGCGCACGTAGAGCAGGTCGTAGTAGATCCACTGGTGGAAGTCGCCGAAGGAGCGGTCATGTCGGCAGACCTGCCACAGGCCGGTGATCCCGGGGCGAACGGAAAGCCGGGCCTCCCGCCAGGGCACGCACATCTGGTTCTCGCGGAAAGGCGAGGGCCTCGGCCCCACGAAGCTCATCTGCCCGAAGAGCACGTTCAGGAGCTGGGGCAGCTCGTCGAGGCTCAAGGGGCGCAGCCAGCGGCCGATGCGGGTGACCCGCGGGTCGCGCTCCATCTTGAACTGCGGGCCGTCCACCTGGTTCTGGCGCTGGAGGAGGAGCTGCTTGGCGTCCGCCCCCACGATCATGGTCCTGAACTTCCAGCACCGGAAGCCCTTCCCGCCTCGGCCCTCGCGCCGGTCCCCGAAGAGGATGGGGCCCTTGGAGTCGAGCCGCACGAGGATGGCGAGCACGATGAAGAGGGGGGACACCAGGATGAGGGCGAGCAGGGCCAGCAGGATGTCGAAGGGCGCCTTCAGTACCGGATACAGGGGCTGGCTTCCCTTCTCCCCTTCCTCGGTGAGGGCGCCCCAGCCGCCCGCCGGCGGTGAGAACGAGAGCGCGGGCGTGACCGCGACGTCAATGGGTTCGGGGTCGTCGACCACGAGGCGATGGTGGACGGTCGCTTCCGCGGCCACCGTCTGGCCCGAGGCGACCAGGCACTGCACCACCGTCGCCTGGCGGCCGACGCGGCTGCCCCGCCCGAGGACGGCGGGCCCGATCACGGTCGCGCCCTCTTCGACGACGACGTCGTCCTGCACGACGACGGGGCCCTGCAGGCGCGCGGTGCTGGCGAGCGAGACGTTCTTTCCGACCGGCGCCCGGCCGGCGGCGGCCAGGGCCAGGCGCTCGTTGAGACCGAGGAGGCCCGACTCGCCCGCGAGGTCGAACACCGCCGCCTTCAAGAAGAGGTCGCGGCTGGGGACGGCGCGGCCGGCGAGCGCCGCTCGCAGCTCGGGGAGCGAGGCGAAGGGCAGGTTGCGGACGATGAGGGCGCTCGACACGGGGAGGAGCGAGCAGGACACGCCGGAGGCGAACGACCACGTCACGTTGTCGTAGTAGCGCTGGATCCGGGAGACGCGACCCTCGGGGTCGAGAAGCACGCGTTCGTTCGTCCCGGCGGGGGGAGTGGCGAGAGCGACGATGTGCCGCACCCAGCGGGGATCGTCGGGGATGGCCGCGATGATCTCGTCGAGGTCGAGCGGCTCGGGAGCCACGCGCCGCGCGTCGCGCAGGAGCAGCCAGTCCGAGGGCTTGAAGCCCTGGAGCCGGCGCGCGAACTGCGAGACGCTGCACACGCCGTCCACCGCGTCGCTCTCCCTGCGGAGCGCCGCTTCGTAGGCCTCGTCGGGCTCGAAGGTCGTCACCACGGTGACGGGGTTGCGCGCGGCCGGGGCGAGGCCGCCGTACAGGTGCTGGAAGAGCGAGGAGGTCCCCGCCGGAGTCAGCAGGAGCGAGCGCGGCGCGGACCCCGCGCCGAGATACGTCGGTCGCGAGTCGATGAGGACCGGGTAGATCCTCAATGGCCGTTACCTGCGGTAATGAGCCGCATGGAGGCGCGCATGGCCGTCGCCGGTGACGCGGCGGGCGCCGCTAGAGCGAGCCCTCGTGCCACGTGGCCGCGGGCTGCGCGATTCTCGGGGTGGACGGGGACGCGGCCACGCCGGCGAACCGGCGCTGGCGCGGAGCCTCCGCGTGGTTGGCGGAACGAAGCGAGCTGAACAGCGACGCTCCCGCCCGCACCGCCGCGTGGTCGGCGAGGAGGCAGCGATCGAGCACGGCCTCGGGTCCGATGGCGCAGCCGTCCCAGACCACCGAGCGGGACACGACCGCGTTGTCCTCGACCACCGAGCCCGTGCCGATGGTGGTGGGGCCGACCACGGTGACGCCGTCGCCGATGGTCACGTCCTTGCCGATGACCACGGGGCCGACGAGCTTCACGTTGGCCCCGAGGCGGGCGCTCTCGTGCGCCATCGCGTCGCCGATGGCCTGGTAGCCGGGGCGGCCGCGGCGCTCGGCGGCGAGGCGCGAGACCATCCACTGGTTCACCGCGAGGTAGGTCTCGGTGTTGAGGACGCGCGGGCAGGCGCCAAAGCCGGTGTGCACGACGACGCGCTCCCCGAGGGAATGGAGCTTGGGGATGAGCGTCTCCTTGATGTCCTGGAAGCCCCGCGCCGGGATGCAGTCGAACGCCCTCCGGGAGAACACGTAGATCCCGCCCGGGTTGAGGCCGGGATCCTCGGTGGTGTCCGCGTCCGTCGGATCGTGGTGCACGACCACGGTGAGGGCGGCGTCGCAGACGGCGTGGGTCTCGAGAAGGCCCTGGAGGTTGACGGAGGGGATGGCCGTGCCGTCCGTCACCACGAAGACGTCGGCGTCGGAGGAGTGCCCGGCGTCGCGCACGCAGCCGGCGGCGCCCCGCGGCATCCAGTCCTCGTAGAAGTCGATGTCCATGCCCGCGAGGGCGGGGTCCGTGAGGGCGCCGCGGACGGCGCGAGCCGCGCTGTTGGCGCAGATGGTGGCGGAAGACACGCCGCCATCAGAAAGCCAACGAAGGGCATACACGATCAGGGGGGTCTCCGCGATCGGGAGGAGAGGCCGGGGCCGCAGGCGGTCGAACAGCGACTGCCCCCACGGATAGCTCCCCGCCAGCACGATGCCCTTGATCTTCGTTGACTTCACGGTGACACCGAACCCACAGCAAGGCGCCCCACTTCGCAGCCCGGGACTCGGCTGCAGGCGCCCCCGCATTGCATGCCCGACAGTTTCACCACCTTCGCGGATCGCGAAGAGGCCTTGACGCGAACGACAGGGCTTTGAAGACCGACCTTGGAGGGGCCCGCCGCGCGACGGCGCGCTGCGGGAAAGGTCTGCATCGTCAGCCGGTCACAGCCTAACCGGCTCATGTGACGGCGGTGAGAAGCCGCGGTGATCGCGTTGTGAGAAGGCGATTCTAGCCCGCTCCCCCGCGAAGTCAAGGGTGTTCTTGCCGCGGCACCGGTCACGCCTGAGCCCTCTGCAGGACGCTGCACTTGAGGTAGTGGGTCTCGGGCGCCCCCAGGAGGGCCGGGTGGTCGCGCGACTGCCGCCGCTTCTCCAGGAGGATCATCGGGGTCTGGGCTTCGGCGGCGGCGGCGACGAGGATGTTCTCGAAGTCCGGCTCGTGGACGTGGTTCGAGCACGAGCAGGTGATGAGGATGCCGCCGGGGGCCAGGAGCTTCATGGCCCGCATGTTGATCTCGCGGTAGAAGCGCCGGGCGGTTTCGACCATGTCCTTGCTCTTGGCGAGCGCGGGCGGGTCGAGGATCACCATGTCGAAGACCTCGGCGCGGGACGCGGCCTCGCGGAGGTAGTCGAGCACGTTCGCCGTCTCCACGCGCACGTTCCACAGGTCGTTGCGGAAGGCGTTCTGGCGGGCCTGCTCGACCGCGTCCGGGGAGATGTCGAGGGCCACCACCTGGTCGGCCACCTTGGCCACGTGCAGGGCGAAGCCGCCGGTGTAGGTGAAGGCGTCGAGAACGCGCCCGCGGGCGTAGGAGCGGGCCATCAGGTGGTTCTCGCGCTGGTCCAGGTAGAGGCCGGTCTTGCGCCCCTTCCACAGGTCGACCTCGAGGCGGATGCCCGCTTCGTCCACGTCGACCTTGGCCGGGACGTGGCCGGAGAGCAGCTCGAGCCGGAGGGGAAGGCCCTCGAGCGTGCGCACCTTGGCGTCGTTGCGCTCCAGGATGCCGCGGGGGCGCGCCAGCTCCTCGAGGAGCTCGACGATCCGGCCCTTCAGGCGCTCCATGCCTTCGCTCAGGGTCTGGATCACGAGGTAGTCGCCGTAGCGGTCCACGATCAGGGCGGGCAGGCCGTCCGCCTCCCCGTGGACCATGCGGTATGCGTTGCCGATCCCCCGACGATCGCCGACCCACAGGGCCTGGCGCCGCTGGAAAGCCTCGCCCAGACGGTCCTGCAGGAACGACTCGGACAGCTCGGGAGACCGCTGGATCATCCGGAGCTGGATGTCGGACTTGGAGGAGTAGAAGGCGTACCCCAGGAAAAGGCCCTGGGGGCTGTGGACACGGACGATGGCCCCGGCGGGCAGACCGGCGGGGGCCTCGACGTCGGGCCGGAAGACCCACGGATGCCCCCGGTGGATCCGGGACTCGCCCTTCCGGCTGACGATGACCGAGCCCTCGGAAGCGATGAGGGGGGTTCGGGCCGCCGGCCGCGGGCGAAGCGGCATCGGGGAAACCTTGGTTCGCTCGTGTGCGAGGGCGGTGTTCATATCGGTGTCCTGTGCCCGTGCCGCATGCAGGGTGGATGCCAGGTTGGCGGGTGGGGATTTCCCGCCAAATGCTCGGGTTTTCAGGGCTTGCGGGCGTTCTGGCGTGTCAGGAAACCGGCAGGCGGCTGATTGTCGGACATCGTCGGCGTCGTCGGGTCGCGGGCGACGAGGAGGGGAATCGCCGCGGTGCTAGAGGATCAGCATGGCGTCGCCGTAACTATAGAAGCGATAGCCGTTTGCGAGTGCTTCTCGGTAGGCGGCCAGGATTCGATCTCGCCCTGCGAAGGCGGACACCAGGAGAAGGAGGGAGGACCGTGGGAGGTGGAAGTTGGTGATGAGCGCGTCGATCCCCCGGAAACGGAATCCCGGCGTGATGGCGAGCCGGGTTTCCCCGGACGTCGGCACGGGGTGACCCTCGTCGTCCAAGGCGGACTCGATCACCCGGGTCGTAGTGGTTCCGACAGCGACTATTCTGCAATGCTCCGCGCGGGCGCGCTCCATGGCCTGCGCAGTTTCGGAGGGCAGCACGAAAGGCTCGGGGTGCAGAACCAGCTCGTCCACGGAGCCGGTCTTGACGGGCTGGAAGGTGCCCGGGCCGACGTGGAGCAGGACGTCGGCCAGAGCGATCCCCCGCGCCTGGAGATCCGCCAGGAGGGCCGCCGTGAAGTGGAGGCCGGCGGTGGGCGCGGCGACGCTCCCCGGCTCGCGGGCGTAGACGGTCTGATACCGGGCCCGGTCGGCGGCGTCGTCCTGCCGGTGGATATAGGGGGGCAATGGAACGTGGCCGATGCGTTCCAGGAGCGGGCCGGGATCGCCGCCATCCCGGGAAAGGATCTGCACGCGTCGCAGGGGGGCGCCCGGAGCCGAGTCCAGGGCTTCCCCCACGACCGCGGAGACGCCCTGATCCAGCAGGATGCGGGTCCCCGGCTTGAGGCGGCGCCCGGGGCGAACCAGGGCACTCCAGGATCCCTCTCCGAGGGGCCGGACAAGGAGCATTTCGGCCCGGCCTCCGTTCGGCTTCTTTCCGAGGAGGCGGGCCGGAAAGACCCGGCTGCGGTTGCGGACCAGCAGGTCGCCCGCGTTCAGCAGGTCGCCCAGGTCCGCGAAACGCCGGTGCTCGATCGTGCCCGTGGCCCGATCGAGGACGAGAAGCCGGGACGCGTCGCGCTCGGGGAGAGGCTCCTGGGCGATGGCGCTCTCGGGGAGGTCGTAGTCGAAGTCGGCGATGTCCATGGGCGTGCGCGGGCCGGACCGGCCGCGGCCGTTCTAGAAAAGCTTACGCTGCGGCGGGTTCTCGGGGGGCATGCGTCCGAAGTGCTCGTAGGCCCGCCGGGTGGCCACCCGGCCGCGAGGCGTGCGGTCGAGAAAGCCGATCTGGAGCAGGTAGGGCTCGTAGATGTCCTCGATCGCGTCCGGCTCTTCGCTGATCGCGGCCGCGAGCGCGTTCACCCCCACGGGCCCGCCGCCGAATTTCTCGAGGATGGTGAGGAGGAGCTTGCGGTCCACCTCGTCGAAGCCGTGGGCGTCCACCTCGAGGAGACGGAGAGCGTCCTGGGCCACCGCGGCCGTGATGGCGCCGCCCGCCCGCACCTCCGCGTAGTCGCGGACCCGTCGCAGGAGCCGATTGGCGATGCGCGGGGTCCCGCGGCTGCGGGTGGCGATCTCCTTGGCCCCCGCCTCGTCGATGGGGACGCCGAGGATGTGGGCCGACCGCGTGACGATGAACTCGAGGTCGGCCTGCTCGTAGAAGTCGAGGCGGTGGACGATGCCGAAGCGGGCGCGCAAGGGCGCCGTGAGGAGCCCGGCGCGCGTCGTGGCGCCCACGAGGGTGAAGGGCTTCAGGGGGATCTTCATGGAGCGGGCGCCGGGGCCGGTCCCGATCATGAGGTCGAGGCTGCCGTCCTCCAGCGCAGGGTAGAGGATCTCCTCGACCCTCGCGTCGAGGCGGTGGATCTCGTCGAGGAAGATGACCTCGCGGGGCTCGAGGGCGGTCAGGAGGGCCGCGAGGTCGCCCGCGCGTTCGATGACGGGACCCGCCGTGGCCTTGATCGGCACTCCCAGTTCGGCCGCGATCACGTGGGCGAGGCTCGTCTTCCCGACGCCCGGAGGGCCGAAGAGGAGCACGTGGTCGAGGGCCTCGCCGCGGTTGCGCGCGGCTTCGATCGCAACCTGCAGGTTGGCCTTGACGAGCGGCTGGCCGACGTACTCCTCGAGCCGCCGGGGCCGCAGCGACTGGTCGAATCCGGCGTCGTCGTCGTTGGGGCGTCCGGAGACGAGGCGGGGGTCCATAGCGGCCACGCGAGCTTATCGCGACGAGAGGATGCGCAGGGTCCGCCGGAGAAGGTCCGCGAAGGCCTGGCTCTCGCCGTCGCCGAGGGCCTTCTGGAGCGCCCGCTCGCCCTCGGCGCGCGAGAAACCGAGGTGAACGAGCGCGGAGAGAAGGTCCTCGTGAGGAGACTCCGGAGGTGGCGCGCTCTCGGGCCCCGGCTCTCCTTCCAGGGACTTCATCTTGTCTTTGAGCTCGAGGACGAGGCGCTCGGCCGTCTTCTTGCCCACGCCGGGCACCCTGACCAGGCGGGCCACGTCGGACTGCCGCAAGGCGGCGACGAGGTCGGGGGCCTCGATGCCGGAGAGGATGTTCACCGCGAGCTTTGGACCCACGCCGGAGACCGAGATGAGGCGCTCGAAGAGGGCCTGTTCCTGGGCGGTGAGGAAGCCGAAGAGGGCTAGGGTGTCCTCGCGCACGTGGGTGTGGATCTCCAGGCTCGTCTCGGATCCGGGATCGCCCAGGCGGAAGAAGGTGGACAAGGGAATCGTGACCTTGTAGCCGACGCCCGCGACGTCGAGAAGGGCTTCCTGTGGGCTCTTGCGCAGCAGCCGCCCGCGAAGGTGCGCGATCACGAGGTCGCGCGCTCCAGGAGCCCGGTGGCGGCGTGGCAGAGGGCGACGGCGAGGGCGTCGCTCGCGTCCCCCGCCTCTCCGTCGCCGGCGAGGTGCAGGGTGCGGGCCACCATGAACGCGACCTGCTGCTTGTCCGCCCGGCCGCTACCCGTGACCTGTACCTTGACCGTAGCCGGGGGGAAGGCGAAGACGGGCAGCCGGGCCTCCGCGCCGGCCAGGAGCACGACCCCGCGGACGTGGCCGAGGACGAGGGCGCTCTTCGCGTTCGTCGCGTGGAAGAGGTCCTCCACGGCGAGGCACTCGGGGCGCAGGCGCTCGATGAGCGCGGCCATGCCTTCGTGGATGCGGCGGAGCCGGTCGGGCAGGGGTAGATGTCGGGGGGGAGCGAGGACGCCGTGCTCCACGAGGCGATGCCGGCGGCCGTCCGAATGGATGGCGCCGTAGCCGGTGCGGAGGGAACCGGGGTCGACACCAAGGATGATCACGGCCGCACCGCGCGCGGGATGAGCGGCCTGGGGCGAGGGGAGAGACTAGCTCGCGGCAGCCGCTTCCATCTCCTTGTCGGAGATCTCGAAGTTGGCCCAGACGTTCTGCACGTCGTCGTT
>Ga0315912_10006863_pt1 | contig 10103 bp, 10 predicted proteins | sample VfabasoilMG_FD_204469 | JGI IMG/M metagenome (GOLD analysis project Ga0315912, IMG submission 204469) | Garden soil microbial communities collected in Santa Monica, California, United States - V. faba soil | ecosystem: Environmental > Terrestrial > Soil > Garden | place: USA: California... | reverse complement strand
GACCCCGATCGCGCGCGGCAGGCGCTGCGTGCCGCCGGCCCCCGGCAGAAGGCCGAGCTTGACCTCGGGCAGCGCGACCTGCGTGCCGGGTGCGGCGACGCGGTAGTGGCAGCCGAGCGCGAGTTCGAGCCCGCCGCCCATGCAGACGCTGTGCACCGCGGCGACGATCGGCTTGGAAGACGCCTCCAGCGCCAGGATCACGCTGAGCAGGTTCGGCTCGGCGAGCGCCTTCGGCGAGCCGAACTCGCGGATGTCGGCGCCGCCCGAGAAGGCCTTGCCGGCGCCGGTGATGACGATGGCCTTCACGGCCGCGTCGCCGAGCGCACGCTCGAGGCCGGTGACGACGCCGAGGCGGGTCTCGTAGCCGAGGCCGTTGACCGGCGGGTTGTCGAGCGTGATGACGGCGATCTCGCCGCGGGTCTGGTAGGTGGCAGTCATGCGGAACCCTCGCGAAATTCAGGGGGATGCAGAAAACGAACGCTCGTTCGATTCTAGGATGCTGCGCCGCGGCGCTCGTGTCGCTGCCGTGACAATACGCCTCCTGCAGCGCCACGTGCCGTGGCGCGCTGCGCGTCACACCTCCAGCCACTCCTTGCGGATGTAGGCGTTGGCGCGCAACTCGGCGGGAGTCCCTTCGAAGACGATGCTGCCGTGACCCATCACGTAGCAGCGCTGCGAGATCTCCAGCGCGATCGTCAGCTTCTGCTCGACCAGCAGCACCGCGACACCGCGCTCCTTCAGCGTCTGCAGGTACTCGGCGACCAGCTCGACGATCATCGGCGCGAGGCCCTCGGTCGGCTCGTCGATCATGATCAGGTCCGGGTCGCCCATCAGCGTGCGGCACAGGGTCAGCATCTGCTGCTCGCCACCCGACATCACGCCGGCCGCGGTGTGCTGGCGCTCCTTCAGGCGCGGGAACATCCGGTACATGTCGTCGTAGCTCCAGCGCGGCGACTTGCGGCCGCGCTTCTCGCCGAGCTGCAGGTTCTGGTGCACCGTGAGCTTCGGGAAGATGTCGCGGTTCTCCGGAACGTAGCCGACGCCGAGATGCGCGATCTCGAACGGCTTGCGCCCGAGCAGCTCATGCTCGCCGTAGCGTACCGAGCCGGCGCCGTCGACCAGCCCCATGATCGCCTTGACGGTGGTCGAGCGCCCCGAACCGTTGCGCCCCAGCAGCGCGACGATCTCGCCCGGCTGCACGTTCATCTGCACGCCGTGCAGCACGTGGCTCTTGCCGTAGAACGCGTGCAGGTCCGTCACCGACAACCGGCTCATGCGTGCGCTCCCGCCGCCTGTGCCTCGGCCAGCACCGAGCCGAGGTAGGCCTCCTGGACGCGCGCGTTGGCGCGCACCGACTCGGGCGCGTCGAACGCGATCACCTCGCCGTAGACCAGCACGGCGATGCGGTCGGCCAGCCCGAACACGACGCCCATGTCGTGCTCGACGGTCAGCAGCGTCTTGCCCTCGGTGACCTCGCGGATCAGCTGCACGAAGCGGGTCGTCTCGCTGCGGCTCATGCCGGCGGTCGGCTCGTCGAGCAGGATCACCTCGGCGCCGCCGGCGATCGTGATGCCGATCTCGAGCGCGCGCTGCTCGGCGTAGGTCAGGTTCATCGCCAGCACGTCGCGCCGCTTGTCGAGCTTGATCATCCTCAGCACCTCGTCGGTGCGGTCGTTCGCGTCCTTCGCGTCGGCGAGGAACTTCCAGAACGCGTAGCGGTAGCCCATGGACCACAGCACCGCGCAGCGCAGGTTCTCGAACACCGACAGGCGCGTGAACAGGTTGCTGACCTGGAAGCTGCGCGCCAGCCCGAGCCGGTTGATCTCGAACGGCTTCAGCCCGCCGATCGACTTGCCGTGCACCAGGATCTCGCCGCTGCTCGCGCCGAAGCGGCCGCTGATCAGGTTGAACAGCGTCGACTTGCCGGCGCCGTTCGGGCCGATGATCGCGACGCGCTCGCCGGCCTTCACCGCCAGGTTCGCGCCGCGGATGATCTCGGTCCGGCCGAAGCTCTTGCGCACGTCGCGCAGCTCGACCGCATAGCGCGGCGCGGCGGAGGCGGCGTCGTGGCTCACAGCGTCTCCCTCCGCTTGATTTCCTTCTCGATCTCGCGCTGCACCTCGCCCCATTCGTAAGCGAAGTGGCGCCGCGTCAGCTCGAACATGCCGCAGCCGGTCAGCAGCACGAAGACCGCGCCGAACCAGCTGTCGACGCGGTGCGCGTTCAGCTCGGCGCCCATGAAGCTGAGCGTCGGGCCGAGCGCCGCGTCGAGCTGCAGGTGGTAGATCATCTCGATCAGCGCGGCCGCGCCGACCAGCATGACCAGCACGCAGCCGCCCAGCGCGAGGTAGGAGGTCCAGAGCCTGCGCAGCTTGCCGAACGCGGCGACGCGCAGGTTCATCATGATCAGGCTGGCGATGCCGCCCGGCGCGTACATCACCATGAACAGGAAGATCAGCCCGAGGTAGAGCAGCCAGGCCTTGGTGTACTCCGAGAGCAGCACGCCGGCGAGCACCATCAGCACCGCGCCGATCATCGGCCCGAAGAAGAACACCGCGCCGCCGAGGAAGGTGAACAGCAGGTAGGCGCCCGAGCGCCCGGCGCCGACCACCTCGGCGGTGGCGATCTCGAAATTGAGCGCGTACATGCCACCGGCGATGCCGGCGAAGAAGCCGGCGGCGATGAAGGCCAGGTAGCGCACCCGCTGCGTGCTGTAGCCGATGAACTCGACGCGCTCGGCGTTGTCGCGCACCGCGTTGAGCATGCGCCCGAGCGGCGTGCGCGTGAACGCGTACATCGCCGCGGTGCAGACGAAGGTGTAGATCGCGAGCAGGTAGTAGACCTGGATCTGCGGGCCGAAGCTGATGCCCAGCACCGGCTTGCCGGCCATGCGGTTGCCCGACACGCCGGCCTCGCCGCCGAAGAACTCCGGCACCATCAGCGACATGGCGAACACCAGCTCGCCGATGCCCAGCGTGATCATCGCGAACGGCGTGCCGGACTTCTTGGTCGTGACGAAGCCGAGCACGACCGCGAAGACGAGTCCGGCGAAGCCCCCGAGCAGCGGGATCAGGCTGACCGGCAGCGCGAGCGTGCCGGCGCCGATCCTGTTCAGCGCATGGATCGCGATGAACGACGCCAGCCCGGTGTAGACCGCGTGGCCGAAGCTCAGCATGCCGCCCTGGCCGAGCAGCATGTTGTAGGACAGGCAGGCGACGATCGCGATGCCCATCTGCGAGAGCATCGTCAGCGCGAGGTTGCTGCGGAACAGCAGCGGCAGCACGATCAGCAGCAGCGCGAACGCGCCCCAGACGATCACGCGGCCGACGTTCCAGGGCTTGAAGTGGTAGACGTTGGCGGCCATCGTCTCAGTCCTCGCGCGTGCCGAGCAGTCCCTTGGGCCGGAAGATCAGGATCAGCACCAGGAACAGGTAGGGCAGGATCGGCGCGACCTGCGAGACGGTCAGCTTCAGGAGGGTGTTGCCCGCGGCCGCCGGGCTGAGCGCGACGCCCAGGCCCTGCAGCGCGCCGGCCAGCGAGTAGTCGAGCGCGACCGCGAAGGTCTGCACCACGCCGATCAGCAGCGACGCGAGGAACGCGCCGGCCAGCGAGCCCATGCCGCCGACCACGACGACGACGAAGATCACCGAGCCGACCGTCGCCGCCATCGCCGGCTCGGTGACGAAGGTGCTGCCGCCGATCACGCCGGCGAGACCGGCGAGCGCCGCGCCGGCGCCGAACACCAGCATGAAGACGCGCGGCACGTTGTGGCCGAGCGCCTCGACCATGTCGGGGTGCGTCAGCGCGCTCTGGATCACCAGGCCGATGCGCGTGCGCGTCAGCAGCAGCCAGAGCGCCAGCAGCATCGCCAGCGCGACCAGCATCATGAAGCCGCGCGTCGCCGGAAACGGCGAGCAGACGACACGCACCGCGGCATCGGCCGACGCGCAGAGCGCCGCAGGCGCCGCGCCGAACACGATGCGCAGCCCGTCGACCGACGAGTCGACCAGCGTGAACGCCGGGCCGCGCAGCACCTCGGGCGGCTGGAACTCGACCGCGGTGCGGCCCCAGACGAGTTGCACGACCTCCAGGATCACGTACGACAGCCCGAAGGTGATCAGCAGCTCGGGCACGTGCCCGAAGCGGTGCACGCGGCGCAGGCAGTAGCGCTCGAACAGCGCGCCGAGCGCGCCCACCACCAGCGGCGCGATCACCAGCCCGGGCCAGAAGCCGGTCAGCCGCGCGATGCTGTAGGCGACGTAGGCGCCGACCATGTAGAAGCTCGCGTGCGCGAAGTTCAGCACGCCCATCATGCTGAAGATCAGCGTCAGGCCCGAGCTGAGCATGAACAGCAGCAGCCCGTAGCTCAGGCCGTTGAGCATCGAGATGGTGAAGAATTCCATCGGGTCGGTATTCTGCGACGCGCGCGCGGGAACGCCAAAGAAAAGGGGCCCGACGAGATCACCCGATCGGGCCCTGCGCTTGCGCGCTCGGACTCAGGCGCCGGGGCGCTTCATCTCGCAGCTGGTCGGCGTGCTCGACACGTAGGGCGGGAATTCCTTCACCGGCACCAGCGTCATGCCGGTCTTTTCCAGCGTGTAGGGGAACTTCGCATCGGTCTTCTGCCAGACCGTCAGGTACAGCGGCTGCTGCAGCTGGTGGTCGGTCTTGCGCATCTCGAGCTCGCCGTTGAAGGTCGTGAACTTCAGGCCTTCCATCGCGGCGGCCACCTTCAGCGGGTCGGTCGACTTGGCCTGCGCCATCGCCTGGCCGAGGATCTCGTAGATGCGGACCACCGAGCCGGTGTAGAAGTCGTCGCTGAACTTCTGGTTGAACTCGTTCATCCAGGCCGTCATCTGCCCGCCCATGTTCGGGTGCATGTAGGCGATCTGGTAGACCCGCCCGGCGCCGCCGGTGCCGAGCGCCGTCGGCGTGCCGGTCACGCCGGTGTAGTAGGTGTAGAACTTGCCGGTGTAGCCGCCTTCGTTGGCGGCCTTGACGAGCAGCGCCAGGTCGGAGCCCCAGTTGCCGGTGATCACGGTGTCGGCGCCGGAGGCCTTGATCTTCGCGATGTAGGGCGCGAAGTCGCGCACCTGGGCGAGCGGGTGCAGGTCCTCGCCGACGATCTGCACGTCCGGCCGCTTGCGCGCCAGGTTCTCCTTCGCGAAGCGCGCGACCTGCTGGCCGTGCGAGTAGTTCTGGTTCAGCAGGTAGACCTTCTGGATGTCCTTCTGGTCCTTCATGAAGGTGGTCATCGCCTCCATCTTCATCGAGGTGTCGGCGTCGAAGCGGAAGTGCCAGTAGCTGCACTTGCTGTTCGTGAAGTCCGGATCGACCGCCGAGTGGTTCAGGTAGATGACTTCCTTGCCCGGGTTGCGCTCGTTGTGCTTGTTGACCGCGTCGATCAGCGCGCCGGCCACCGACGAGCCGTTGCCCTGCGTGATGTAGCGCACGCCCTGGTCGAGCGCCGACTTGAGCGCGTTCAGGCTCTCGGTCGGGCTCAACTTGTTGTCGATGCCGATGACCTCGAACTTGACGCCGGCCGGATTGGTCGCGTTGTACTTCTCGGCGAAGAACTGGAAGCTCTTCAGCTGGTTCGTGCCGACCGGGCCCATCAGGCCCGACAGCGGGTCGATCCAGGCGATCTTGACCACCTGGCCCTCGAGCGGCTTGGTCGATTTGGCGGCGGGCTTGGCGGCCGGCGCGGGCTTGGTCTGCGCGAGCACGACGCCGGCGCTCGCGGCTAGCGCGATCGCGGCGCAGAGGGCCGACAGGCGGACGCTCAGGAAAGGCTTCGACATGGGGGACTGCTCCAGGGGTGGTTTCGGACCGAGGTGAACGGTAGCCAAGCGTGCTGCGCTGCGGGAGAGGGACTTTCCCCGAAGCCTTGTCGCGGACGGGACAAAGTCCCCCCGGTTCGCGCGGCCTTCAGGTGCCCGGCAGCCGGTGCGCCTTGAACTGCTCGCGCAGCTTGAGCTTCTGGATCTTGCCGGTCGCAGTGTGCGGGATCTCGGCGACGAAGGCGACGTCGTCCGGGATCTGCCACTTCGCGATGCGGCCCTCGAAGAAGCCGAGCATCTGCTCGCGCGTCAGCTCGGCACCCGGCTTCTTCACCACCACCAGCAGCGGACGCTCGTCCCACTTCGGGTGCGGGCAGGCGATCGCCGCGGCCTCCAGCACGGCCGGATGCCCCATCGCGATGTTCTCCAGCTCGATCGAGCTGATCCACTCGCCGCCCGACTTGATGACGTCCTTGCTGCGGTCGGTGATCTGCATGTAGGCGTCGGCGTCGATCGCCGCGACGTCGCCGGTCGGGAACCAGCGCCGGCCGTCGAGCGCGATCAGCGGCGACTCGTCGCGCCCGAAGTAGCTCTGGATCACCCACGGCCCGCGCACGACGAGGTTGCCGGAGTTCTGACCGTCCCAGGGCAGCGCGGCGCCGTCGTCGTCGACGATCGCCATGTCGACGCCGAAGATCACCTTGCCCTGCTTCTCGAGGATCTGGTGCTGCGCCTCGGGGTCGAGCGCCGCGTGCTTGGCCTTCAGGCGCGCCAGCGTGCCGAGCGGCGACATCTCGGTCATGCCCCAGGCGTGGATCACCTCGATGCCGAACTCGCCCTCGAGCGTGCGCATCATCGCCGGCGGACAGGCCGAGCCGCCGATCACGGTGCGGCGCAGCGTGCTGAACTTCAGCTTGTTGCCCTGCGCATAGTTGATCAGGCCGAGCCAGACGGTCGGTACGCCCGCGCTGAAGCTGACCTGCTCGGCCTCCATCAGCTCGTAGAGCGACTTGCCGTCCAGGTGCGGCCCCGGGAACACCAGCTTGGCACCGACCATCGGCGCGGCGTACGGCGTGCCCCAGGCATTGACGTGGAACATCGGCACCACCGGCAGGATCACGTCGCGGCCGCCGACGCCCATGCCGTCGGGCATCACCAGCGCGTAGCCGTGCAGCAGCGTCGAGCGGTGGCTGTAGACCGCGCCCTTCGGGTTGCCGGTCGTGCCCGAGGTGTAGCAGATGCTCGACGCGGTGTTCTCGTCGAATTCCGGCCAGCGGTAGATGCCGTCCTCGGCATCGATCAGGTCCTCGTAGCAGAGCAGCTCCGGGATCGCCGTCTGCGCCGGCATGTGGCTGCGCCCGGTCATGAGCACGAAGTGGCGCACGGTCGTCAGCTGCGCCGCGATCTTCTCGACCAGCGGCAGGAAGGTCGCGTCGAAGCACAGCACCGTGTCGGCGGCGTCGTTCGCGATCCAGGTGATCTGCTCGGGGAACAGGCGCGGGTTGATCGTGTGGCAGACCAGCTCCGAGCCCGACGCGCCGTAGTAGATCTCGAGGTGCCGGTAGCCGTTCCAGGCGAGCGTGCCGACGCGGTCGCCGGCGACGCAGCCGAGCCGCGCGAACGCCTGCGCGAGCTTGCGCGCGCGCAGCTCCGCGTCGCGGTAGGTGTAGCGGTGGATGTCGCCCTCGACGCGCTTGGAGACGATCTCGACGTCGCCGGCGTGGCGCGCCGCATGCACCAGCAGCGACGAGATCATCAAGGGCAGGGGCATCATCTGGCCCATCAGGCGCGCCATGGTCGGACTCCGTTCGAGCAGCGGCAGTGGCTGCGACGCAACGATGATAGAAAGCGGCCGCCGCGGTTCGTCCCTGCGGTTTACCCCTAGCCGGAGGAAGGGCCCGTCGCGCTGGCTAAACTGCCCCCATGAGCGAGTACAAGGTCAACAAGTCCGATGCCGAGTGGCGCGCCGAGCTCGACCCGATGCAATACCAGGTCGCGCGGCATGCCGCCACCGAACGGCCGTTCACCGGCAAGTACTGGGACCACTGGGAAGCCGGCAAGTACAACTGTGTCGGTTGCGGCACGCCGCTGTTCGAGTCGGGCACCAAGTTCGACGCCGGCTGCGGCTGGCCGAGCTACTGGCAGCCGGTCAACAGCGAGGTGATCGAACGCGTCGTCGACCGCAGCCACGGGATGGTGCGCGTCGAGGTCCGCTGCAACAACTGCGGGTCGCACCTCGGCCACGTCTTCGAGGACGGACCCGAGCCGACCGGCGAGCGCTATTGCATCAATTCGGCAGCGATAAACTTCGCGCCGAAATGAAACTCCTGTTCGACTTCCTGCCGATCCTGCTGTTCTTCGGCACCTTCAAGGTCGCCGAGGGCCGCAAGGACTGGGCCGCGCAGTTCGCCTCCGATCACCTCGGCTTCATGGTCTCGGGCGGCGTGGTCGGCCCCGGCGAAGCGCCGGTGCTGCTCGCCACGGTGGTCGTGATCGCCGCGACGCTCGCACAGGTGCTGATCCTCAAGCTGCGCGGCCGCAAGGTCGACACGATGCTGTGGGTCAGTCTCGGCCTCGTCACCGTGCTCGGTGGCGCGACGATCTGGTTCCACAACGAGAACTTCATCAAGTGGAAGCCGAGCGTGCTGTACTGGGTCATGGGCCTGGCGTTCTGGCTCAGCCAGGCGCTGCTGCGCAAGAACCTGCTGAAGGCGCTGATCGGCGAGCAGCTCGAGCTGCCGCCACGCGTCTGGCAGCGCCTCAACTTCGCCTGGATCGCGTTCTTCGCGTTCATGGGCCTGCTGAACCTCTACGTCGCCTACAGCTTCAGCACCGACGTCTGGGTCAGCTTCAAGCTGTTCGGCGGCATCGGCCTGATGCTGGTCTTCACGGTCGCGCAGGGCGTCTACATCAGCCGGCACCTGAAGCCGGAGGCCGAGACCGAGAGCGCGCCACCGGCGACGAGCCCGGGCGGTGCACCCTGAGCGTCCCAGCGGTCATGGCCGTCGACGCCGCGGAGATCGAGTCGGCGCTGCGCGCGGCGCTGGCGCCGGTCGCGCTCGTCGTGCAGGACGACAGCCACCGGCACGCCGGACACGCCGGCGCGCGCGAGGGACGCCACTTCAGCGTGCACCTGACCAGCGCGCGCTTCAACGGTTTGTCACGGGTGGCGCGCCACCGGCTCGTTTATGATGCCCTGCATTCACTGATTCCGCGCGGCATCCACGCGCTCGCCATCGAAGCCCGCGCCCCGGGCGAATCCTGACCCACCCGTTGCCGCGCGGCCGCCTTCCCGGCGCGTCGCCTGCCGCACGCATTCACAGCCCCGTTCGATCCGAAAGACCCTTTCCCATGAAGACGTCCACCCCGCTTTCGCGCCTCGTCCTGCCCACGCTGGCGGCGCTGCTCGCCGCGCCGCTGATCGCGCAGGCGCAGAACATCGCCATCGTCAACGGCAAGGCCGTGCCGAAGGCGCGTGTCGACGCGCTGATGGCGCAGGCCACCCGCCAGGGCCAGGCCAAGACCCCCGAACTCGAACAGCAGGTGCGCGACGAGGTCGTGCTGCGCGAGATGTTCATGCAGGAGGCCGAGAAGCGCGGCATGGCCGCGACCGCGGACTACAAGACCCAGATGGAGTTCGCGCGCCAGAGCATCCTGATCCGCGAACTGTTCGCCGAGCACGCGAAGAAGAACCCGGTGACCGACGCCGAGATCCAGGCCGAGTACGACAAGTTCAAGGGCGCCTCGGGCGGCACCGAATACCGCGCGCGCCACATCCTGGTCGAGAAGGAAGACGACGCCAAGGCGCTGATCGCGCAGATCAAGGGCGGCGCGAAGTTCGAGGAGGTCGCGAAGAAGAACTCGAAGGACCCGGGCTCGGGCGAGAACGGTGGCGACCTCGACTTCGCCGGGCCGGGCGCCTACGTCCCCGAGTTCTCGCAGGCGATGGTCAAGTTGAAGAAGGGCGAGATGACCGAGGCGCCGGTGAAGAGCCAGTTCGGCTGGCACATCATCAAGCTGGAAGACACCCGCGAGGCGCAGTTCCCGTCGCTCGAGGAGGTCAAGGGCCAGATCCAGCAGCGCCTCGCGCAGCAGAAGCAGGCCGCGTACCGCGACGAGATCCGCGCCAAGGCGAAGACCGACTACAAGTTCATGAACCTGAACTGAGCGCGGCATCGAGGCGCCCCGCCTCGATGCGCAGCTGACGGTCGCAGCGCGCCGCGATGTCGCGGTCGTGCGTGACCAGCACCAGCGTCGTGCCGGCCTCGCGGTTCAGCGCGAACATCAGTTCGATGACCTTCTCGCCGGTCGCGAAGTCGAGGC
>Ga0315912_10006862_pt1 | contig 10104 bp, 25 predicted proteins | sample VfabasoilMG_FD_204469 | JGI IMG/M metagenome (GOLD analysis project Ga0315912, IMG submission 204469) | Garden soil microbial communities collected in Santa Monica, California, United States - V. faba soil | ecosystem: Environmental > Terrestrial > Soil > Garden | place: USA: California... | reverse complement strand
AAGCGTTGAAGTCCACTGCCAAAATTCAACATCAGTCATAAGGGCAAGTAGTGAATGAATTCTTTCATGGCAACTTTTTCTTCCCTGGTGAGTTTGTTCTCCCACACATCCTGAGCAATAGTTTTTCGACGAACCTTGGCTTCCTGTTCTTCGTAACGTTCCCGCAACTTTCTTTCCAGGTATTCGAGATTCCACTCTTCCATATCGTAGGTCGCAGTTTCATCCCACGATTCATTGTAAGGATCGTGGATGCGAATAGACGGCCCAGTTTCGGTAAGAGTGACTTCAGTCTGAAGGCCGAGGCTGATCGCAAGAGCCTGTGCGGCATGTAGACGCGCAGGGACCGTGAGCCTGTATTTTGCTGTGGCTTCGGCTTGCAATCGCTCTTCCTCCAAGCGACGTGCTGCCCGTTCTTCCTTAGTTTCCTTTGCCATAATCATCCTTTGTATGCGAGTAATGCGTGAGTCAAATCAAGTTGTGATTGTGCTTGTACCACGACACGATCGGCACTCACTCCAACAAAAGCCCAGTTATCCACAGGGCTTCCACCTTTCTTACCAGGCTTAGGAAAGTATCCCTCGACCAGTTCATCAGTCATAGACTCCATGAACTTAGTCATGCCTATAGCAGTTCCACTTGCCTGATAGAAGTATTTTTGGGCACGATCAGACAGTCGTGACACTATGGTGTGAACACTTCCATCCCGTCCTTGATGAATAGTGAAGATAAACTTAGTCATCAACATTTCATTCTCCGGTTTGGTAACCTTCGCCGTATTGGAAATAGACGCTCTTGGAGCGCACCAGCAAACTTGAATCCGTCTTGGCATCGGTCACCAGCATCACTTTTCCTTGAACAGTGATGTTGACAATACGAGCCTGTCCACTCAAGTCGACAAAGGCGATAGAAAGGTTATCGCCAGATTCCATTTGGACAGTAGCATTCGGACCATTACATTCAGTTTGCAGACATTTGATTTTCATTTTTACTTTCCTGGTGTGAATAAAATTATTTTAGCAGTTTTACAGGTTTAGGTCAATAGTCTTTAGTTTTTGAAGCACACCATCCAAAAATTCTTCTTTTGTCCATCCGTGTTCTTCTAATATTTTAAGAATGGTCGGAATATTGGTTCCAGAAGATGCTCTGGTAGAAGTATACTCACCTATAGCTGCATACACCACATCGAATGTAGTCTTTCGCAGGCGCCTGATTATTTCATCTTCTTCAGTCATATTATTGTGGTCGCGAACAAAGAGCAAATATTGTTTATGGTAATGTTCCACCAACCGTGCTTTGGTTTTTACGGGTTATAGCATGTCTTTCGACAGACGGCCTTAGACTTCTTAGTCACCTATTAAGTGTCACCTACCCTCACACCTGTAAAATTGGACGCCGCGCTCAGTGGGTTTGTTGTAGCCGTGAACCCCCGTCCTGTACTCACTTTTGCGTTGCCACCGAGTCTCTTATGCCAGCCTAACAAAAAGTGGACTTTCTTCTCGGGATCGGCCCATGAGCACCTTACTCATATTCATACTGCTCAGAAATGTAAATTTTACAATCCGGAAAGTTAATCTTGAAAACCAATCCGTCTGTGTCTTCTACATTTCTGAGCAAGTAGGTAGATTCCTTATTGGAAACTCCGTTTGTGTATCCATTTCCCCAACTGCCTCCTCCACAATACAAATAATGCAATCCATGCTCCTTAAGCCAATCTGCTATGACTTTTGGTGCGAAGTAATCACATGCTCCATATCTGGAATGGGGCACACTGATTTGGACCGTGTAGAGTGGCTTGGTTTTCATACCAGTTCAAACTCAATGTCATTCACATCCGCCAGCTTGGCCCAAAAACGCACCGGACGAGCAGGCTTCTTCACCATCTCAGTTGTTGCAGCACGATGACTTCCAGAGAATATGGTATACTGCCGTTCAACCATTTTGGGTTGGGTTCGCATACCTTTCCAATAGAAAGTGATCGAGCTAAACTCTTCCGCACCTTTGCGGATGTAGATGCGATCCACCTTGAGAATGGAACCTGCCGGAATGGTGTGCGGAATAGCACCAAAATCTTTATCAAAGGAACCATACGCGGTCTCACGTTGATCATTAATAAACTCCATCAACGTGGAGTTACGATCTTCATTGTAGAGATCGAAAGTCCAATGATCGGTAAGCTTCAGCTCATCACCGATTTCAGGAATGTAAAGTTTCACATGAATCCTTCAGCCATTTTCCTTGCCACATCAGTATCTACAAGGATAATCTCACATCCGCAGGCCTTCAAGTGTTCGATGTAGAAAGGATAATCACGAAGATTGGTAACAATAAGAGTATCCCCCTCGAGCACCATCCATTTAGATCCAGACACACCCATCTTTTCTGGGGTAAGCATACCAGTGTAGACTGTAATCATTTCAATACCAATCTAGGATACGAACCTTCACCACATGTTCTCCATAACGGACGCGGCATTGGTTGATAAGGTCGAAGGCAACTTCTTCCGTGTCCAATGTTTGGATGTCTCCAATGTAAGGAACACGACCAATGACTTTGCGTCCATCCGCAGTGACCATTTCAAAACGGATCATACCTTCACCGAACAGCCTTTTAATCCAATCGAACATTACATGTCTCCGGTGTTATGAAGTACCAGACCAGGAACAATCTCATGCTCCTGGATGGGATAACGATCGTGGTCGGATTCGTAGTTGGGGCAATCTTCCATGAGGCGGATAGCCTCCTCCTTGGTGTTGGCCACTACGGTAATCGAACCGCACCAGCTAAGGTCTTGATAGAAAATCTTCATGATTCTTCATCCTCATCGTCAAAGATAAATCCAGCAGCCTCCAGATCCAAGTCAGCAGGGAAGGTCAGCGTGTCGGACGGACCACCTTCATTGGGGCCCCAAAAGGAATCATTTTCATCGAGCAGTTCATCAACCTTTTTCTTGCTACGAAACCAATGGGTGGAGCAACTACCATCACCATTGTCCGAAATCAGGCAATAAATGGTTTGAGTCTTCATTTATGTCTTTCAGTTAGTAAAGGACCAGATAAGGGAAATAATCCAACCAAGGAATGTCCAGCCAAGCAACAGATTGGTAAGAAAGATTGCTACGCCATTCCTATGATTGCGAAAAATCGCAATGATCGTAGGAAGAAAATACATAGCAATAACAAAAAGAATTTCCATCTTATCTTATGTTAATTGGTGCCCCGAGCCGGACTCGAACCGGCATGACTTTCGTCGAAGGATTTTAAGTCCTTTGTGTATACCATTTCACCACCGGGGCAATTGTTTATTTAGTTTCCGTCTCCACTGGTTTGCGACCGTATGTAACCAGCCATGTCATGGCCAATCTAAAACCGTAAATCAGCAATCCAACGGATGTGATAGGTGTGAAGATTGTCATCATAAGCACCCAGGCAGAAGGACAATCATCCTCATCTATCTTGAACACATATCGAGCTGTCAAAATAGCCTGAATGAGTCCAACAGTCAGATACACGCCATAAAACATAAAAGCTGTCATATTCTTTCTTTAGAAAAGGCAGATAGTAGCGGATTCGAACCGCTGGCTCAGGAAAGGCGGACATATCCCAGTTCCCCAAGTCTATCTATGTTTCAACAATAAGCCACTCTGTCAACCATCTGCCGCACTGCCTTCACACGGTTCTTTTATTTTACACTAACTCTGCACACTCGTCAACAATGTAGTCTACGGTTTTGTCCAGCAAAGATTTGAAGTTTGGTCTATGCTCTTCCATGAAGTCGAGAATGCGATATTCCGGCTTGCGTTCCTTCACCCAAACCTTACACTCATCCTCTGATTTCCAAACAGACTTTGATCGTGCGATTGATAGAAACATGCTCGCATTCTTTAGACTAAGAATGTCAGCACATTGATGTCCAAAAGCTGCTTCTTCAAAAAGATATTGAAGTGCGAAAACACGACATTCAATCGTTGCTGTTTTGGCAGTATGCCCAAATTGGCCAATCGCCCATCCGTAGTTTTGAAGTTTGAGTCTTTTCTCTTGGCCACGATTTACCATTTCCATGGAATGAGCCAGTTCATGACCAAACATTTCATCGTATCCAGGTATTCTCGGTATCTTACTGAGGAAAGGAATTAGCCGTGGAATAGCCTGTTCCATACTTCTATTTGGAATTTGATCACTAAAATGTCTGAATTGATGAAGAGGCATTTTATTCATTCAAAATAAGTGGCAGTCGCGGACCTCTGAAGTTTCTAGAAAACAAAAGATCCCACTGCCGGTTGCAGAGATTGCGGTCCGCAACGTAAATGGTAGGCCAGGTAGGATTCTAACCTACGATCAACGGTTTATGAGACCGCTGCTTTGGGACACTAAGCTACTGGCCCCACGTAATCGATTATCATGCACCAACCATCGATATCATCCCAGAATGCACCAGCATCCCGAAGATCCGCAGCAAAAGGTGCATATTCGCCCAAGTTGCTTAGGTAGATGATATCTCTATCGACAAAGACAAGTTTATGCCCTTCTCCGTAGAAAATCAAGACATCAAGAACTTTCTTTAGTTCGATAGCAGTTGTCATTAAACTTTCTTTAGGAACTTCGGAAAGCCTTGAAGGTCAGCGGGCTTGACACGCTTCAGTTTAGTAACTGTTCCGCCAGGATAATCACTGATGATTTCCGACAACGTAAAAGCCACTTCCTTCTCGACCACAGGGACCTTCTTGTGCTTGACCGATTTCTTCTGGTCACGAGTTTCTTCTTGGTCCAAATACCATTGCAGCAGTTTGAGCTGGACTTGAATGGCTACGTTTCCATAGGCAGGATCGTAGGTAAACTTCAAGGAAGAATCCGCCCACGCCTTCCGCTTCATGAAGTCACGTACGGCGTCACGATGTTCCTTGTTGTTGGGATCAAAAACAACAGAATCAGATTTTTTCAGGTACGACATTTTATCCTCGGTTGATGTTTATATTATACTTGACATTCCTAGATTTGTAAATCGAATGTTTGATAACCTATTTATACCGTGTTAATGTTTTTCGGATGTCTTCTCGTCCGTAATGAACAGGTTCCATCAGAGGGTTCCGTGTGCAGGTATCATCCTCAATCTCAATTGGAACAAAGGAGATTCGAAAGAAACATCTCTTCGTATGTTCCGGAACCTTGGGTCTGCGATGGACAACATAAGGATCGATGAAAGCAATGTGTTTTTCTTTCATTGTTCGAATTTTGTCAGGATCTGCGTTATCTTCAAAATACTGGTGAATGTTATGCTTCATCGGATCGAAATCTTCCGGAATAACAAACTGTTGATCCAAGTATTCGGTAGGATAGCAATCCGACCAAATGTAATTCTGTTCTGGATAATGTGGAACACGCATAGAGAATCCATCCACATGCCATTCATCATCCGTAGTTGAACGGACAACACCGCTTCGAACGGTCACATACGCAAAAGGATGAGCGCGAAACATTGGGCCCTGAAGAACATCAACAGTTTCGATTGTGCTTTTAAGCCATTCCAGTTCAGATGGAATAATCAGTTTTCCACCTGTCTTCGGAGACTTAATCATCATTCGCAAGATGTATTGATCATCCGGAACTTCAATCGGATACATAACCTGAATCAACTTACCACTGACATCTTTGTAAAGGGATGGATTCAGCAAATTTTTCGAACGACGGCAGATGTCCATGAGTATTTCTGTGATTGGCCTGCCCGGAGGGATTCGAACCCCCGGCCTACGGATTAGAAGTCCGTTGCTCTATCCAGCTGAGCTACGGGCAGATTCGATTACCGAAGAAGCCCGCTGATAACCTGTGCGTACATAACCCACATGTGGTAATGGGCAGCTTGGTTCAGAAGAACCCAATCGATATAATCTTGCATTTTCATAGTAATACTCCTTTTGTGTATTTTAGCAGATCACTATGCAGTAGTCAACTATTTATGTCCATAATCCTTCGAAACACTCGAAGGGCACGGCGCTTAAACTTGCGATAATGAACTCTCCCGTCATCATACAAAGTATTGGAAACGGTAGGCCTACGATAACGGCCAGTGAAGGTGGGAGAAAGAATTTTGTATTTTGGATTGTCTTTATTCTTTTCAAGCCATTCATCGGCTTTGACTCGAGCCCAATGTTCAGCAGCCCGACTTGGATCGGTATACCGAGCAGGACGAATCCCTTCTTCTTGAATGACAATGATTTTCTCTGAAGAAACTTTCATAGTAGAATGAACAGAATGGCTTTGAGCAGAAGCGAGAGAAGCCCAACCACAATGCTAGGAAGTCCGAATGCAGCCGAATAGACCAGGACAGTCATCTTCCAGTTGAGATCAGTAAGCCCGGCCTCTTTCTTGAGAATGTGCTCAAACCAGAGTGCCAAGGCCACAATCATCACAATATACAGCAAAAACAGAAGCATTTCCATTATGATTCCTTAGACAATAACTAAATTTTATGATAATTCACAAATTTAGTCAAGTGGTAAAATAAAATATAACCATAAAGGTATTGTTTCGATAAATAAATGTGACCAAAAAGGAGAAAATATCTATGGAAAACACACCAATTTGGGATAATATTGAAAGATTAGTAGTCGAACCTATCTCTAATGGTATTTTAGTCACAATTTCGACTGAAAATGATGAACAACAATATTCATTCAAGTCTTATAGACAGGTATTATATTTTATGAAGAGCTTATCTAAGAAACATGAATAATTTTGAAGCATTTGTTTATGTTTGGACTAATACCAAGAATAATATGTATTATATAGGTAAACACAAAGGTTCAGAAGATGATGGTTATATTAGTAGCGGTAAATATTTTTTAGATGCCTATAATGCCGATCCAACAACATTCGAACGAACAATAGTATTTCGTGGAACACATGATGAAGTTCGTAAAGAAGAAAATAGACGCATAGATGAGGCTATAAGAAATAGTGGTTATGAGAGGATCTATAATCTAACTACTTGGGATAGACTTCGAAGATGGAAGAGAACCTGCCTTCATTGTGGTTCGGTTTGTTGTCCGGAGAATGAACAATGGGCAGAGGCTTTTGAGAAAATACATTTCGATAATTGTTCGAAATCACCGAAAAACTTGCCAATCAACACTAATTGGAAAATTCCTCAATTGACAATTTCATCTAAGAAAGCAAAAATAGAAAAGAAAATTCTAAAAAAAGAAGAAAAGAGTGAGTCTCTCACGAGAAGACAACTTACTCGAAAACAAGAACGTATTGCGTGGTGGAAAGAATACGATAGAAAAAAATAAGGCCTAAGCCTTTATTTCGACGTATTTTGCGTGGCCACTCACATTCCCATGCATCCACAGCAGCATCGGCTCGTTGCTTTGGAATTTGTAGGTTCTATCGACGTAAGTTAACGTATCAGGCCACTGCAAACCATAGCCATTAAAGTTGGAAATGACATACAGATCGGGACCATTCTTGTCAATGACATGAACGTCAGAAGGATGCATTTTCATTCTTAATCCTTTCGGTAAGGGCCAAACCGATTATTCAGGTCATCGTAAGCCTGATGCCATTCATTCGTCATGAAATCGGCCAATTCAAGGGCTTCAGCAGCTTGAACGAAAGCAGCCACTTCCTGTTCAGGAATAGCATACACATTGCCGTCAGCATCCTTCTTCAGGATATTGTGGCGGATTGAAATTGAGATAGTCATAGCTATATTGTATTGACAAATAGTAGGGTGGGCAATCGGTTATTGTCAGGGCTTATTGAACGGATAGAACGTAAACCAACGCACGTATCCAGTCTTTATACCACGTTCCTTGATGGTAATGGGGGCACCAATTGCCCAAGCTAGGAAGATCAATCCAAGGATTCCTAGGAAGAAGGTGAAGATCCAAAAGGCAAAGAAGAAGACAAAGACACCAGTGATGATTGCCAGAGCCAGCAGTGCCAGAAAATTACCGAATGTCTTCAAGTTTTCCATTATCGTGCCTTTGTAGGAACAGCCAATGCCGCATCGAAATCACGCAGCACAAAGGCTTTATTCAGGAAATCCAATGCTTCCGTTTCACTCTCAAATACCGGGCTTGCACGATGCGGCATTGCCCGGTATTGGGTGACATAGATGATTCGAATGAACTTCGGACCATAAACATCCACAGCACCATCCAACACAGCAGCCTTACTGAAAAGGATAGTGTAATGGTTACCAGACTTGATGACATCTCCGCCGTAAGGAGTTGTCATTTCATTGTTGAGAATGAAATTGGCAATTCGTTGGGCGAGTTCTTGACGGGCGCTCATTGCGCCTCCTTTCAGTGTAGGGTTTTGCTTTTGGGTTCAGGGAAAGATTCATCCACGATGGAATAATCATCGTTCTCACCTGGAAACAGGCTTTCTTCCGAATCTTCTTCCAAGCTTTGAATGAATTCATTAGCAATCTGCTCGAACATCGAATTCGCTTCTTCCTTAGCCTGACGTTCATTACGAAGCAGCAGTCGAAGAATGTTGCGGGCGTGCTCGGGTTCCAGATCTTGGACAAGCTTCATGTCGCCTTCCTTGGTGGTCCACACTTCATCGTGGAACTGCTGACCATCCTGAGCTGTATACTTCTTGTGTTCCACCCACTGAATCACAAAGGTTTGATCAACCTTTTGGATCACAGAAATGGCCCACTTCTTTTCAGCCAACAGAGGATTCACGATGGCTTCAGCTTCTTCAAAGGTTGCAGCTTCTTTTTTCATGGTTGGTCCTTAGTAGTTTTCGTCACGCATACGATCACGGAGATCGTCTGCATAATCTGCCCAGCGGTCACCGAGAAGGTGGCCACCTGCGTCATACATGCCGCCAGGGGAAACATTCCCTTCAGCGTCATAATAATCGTCGTACCCGTAGTCGTCATCTTCATCGATTTCGGGGATTTCTTTGAATTTAGGGTTGATTGCCATAGCGTTTACTCCAGATGTGTTTATTGTACTGCACTATTAATGCCTGGTCAACAGGGTGACACACTGACAACATATTTATATATGATGGTCGGTCGATAAAAGGATTTCACCAAGACTCGGCTCGCTGTTGCCCTTGAGCAACAATATTGCCCGAGTTGGTAAGCACTTACTTTGGATGAAAGTTAGTAAGTGCTTACTTTGAATGGAAGTTGTAAGGAAATGTATCCTATCCGTTATCGAGTTTCATCGCTTTCGATTGGAACTCTTTGCTTCAAGTTCCTTGTGGTGCTCGTCACATAAGGTTTTCATCCAGCCACCGTCGCGGAGCTCTCCAGGATTCCCACATATTTCACATGTGCGGGCCGCCATCGCAGCAGCGAAGTTGATATATGCCTGATGAACTTCAGTACCACCGTCTGCATAAACTCTCAGACCACCAAACTTCTCTTTGATCTGAACGATGGTAGGAAGTTTTTCGAGAGCATCAGCAAGTGCAGCTTCAAGTTCAGGAATCGGTTTGATATACTTATTATCAGGATTCTCTAATGCGAATTTAAGACTATAGCGAGCCCTTTCTACATCGCCTGATAGACCTTCAAAAAGGACATCAAGGATAGTATACCAACCGGCATTGACACCGATATAATCTTGTTGCGATTTCTGCATGAGGTCGGGATATTTTTTCGCCAGTTCCTCGAAGTCTTGATCTTGATCCATAATATTATTATGTAGGTTCTTTTCCCATAAGTCTATACCTTCATAGGCCTATGCGTGCGATTTTTGTGTGCGATTTTTGCGCAGGATTTCTACGCAAAAAACCAAATCTGATTTAGAAATCTGAGAATGAAATCTGAAATTGAAAATCTCAGACCGTTATTGGGCAGAGAACGTTATACATAACAGATCCCTTGTCTACTTGAAACTTTGTATGAACTGGATTTTCAGGATATTTTTCACTTGCTATTGGTTTAGATTGTCTTGTTGGCATTGGTTCGGTGAAATATATATCCGCTACTGGTGCTGCTACTCCGGATTCACATTCAATCACTACGGTATGCACTTTACTTCTGATTATTACTGCCTTCTTATCGTTCATAACAATCGTTGGTTTGTCAAAAGAAATCATCAGGTCAGCTACATTAAATCTTCTGCCTTTAGATGTATCATCT
>Ga0315912_10006861_pt1 | contig 10104 bp, 6 predicted proteins | sample VfabasoilMG_FD_204469 | JGI IMG/M metagenome (GOLD analysis project Ga0315912, IMG submission 204469) | Garden soil microbial communities collected in Santa Monica, California, United States - V. faba soil | ecosystem: Environmental > Terrestrial > Soil > Garden | place: USA: California... | reverse complement strand
TACGGGTGCCTGCGCGAGCTGCACGATTTCCTGCGCCACGTAGTCGTTGGGGCGCGCGCGCAGCATGCCGATCACGCGTTTGCGGCCGCGCTCGTCCAGGTCTTCGCCGAACATCGGATCGACGCGCAGTTGCGGGAAGGCGGATTTGATCACCAGCCGGTCGAGCTTGGCGGCCACGTCTTCGAGCGCCGCCGGTTCGCCGCACCACCAGGTGGCGACCGAGGGCATCTTCAGGTCTTCACCGAGAATTTTCCTGGAGAGATTGGGGAGAAAACCCAATAGCGTGCTGGACTCGAGCAGGTTCGAGCCGAGCGCATTGGCGACCAGCACGTTGCCGCGGCGCATCGCATCCACCAGCCCCGGGACGCCGAGCGTGGAGTCGCTGCGCAGTTCGAGAGGGTCGCAGTAGTCGTCGTCCATGCGCCGCAGGATTACGTGCACGCGCTTCAGGCCGGAGAGCGTTTTCAGCCAGACGCAACCCTCGCGCACGGTCAGGTCGCTGCCCTCCACGAGGGGCAGGCCGAGGTAGCGTGCGATATAGGCGTGTTCGAAATACGTTTCGTTGAACGGCCCCGGCGTCAGCAGCACCATCAACTGGGCGCCGGAGGCGCCGCCTTGCGGCGCCCAGTGCGCGAGGCTGTCGCGCAGCGTCGCAAAGAAGCTCGCGAGGCGCTGCACCTTGAGGTTGTTGAACAGTTCCGGGAAGGCGCGCGAGATGACGATGCGGTTCTCGAGCGCGTAGCCGGCGCCGGAGGGCGCCTGGGTGCGGTCGTCGAGCACCCACCAGCGGCCGTCGGGCGAGCGGGCGAGGTCGGCGGCGTACATGTGCAGCATCACGCCGCCGGGCGCGGGCGCGCCGTGGCAGGGACGCAGGTAACCCGCGTGGCCGTGCACCAGCGCCGGCGGCAGCAGCCCCTCGCGCAGCATCCGCTGCTCGCCGTAGACGTCCACCAGGATCTTGTTGAGCAAGGTCGCGCGTTGCGCGATCGCCGCCTCGATCGAGGCCCACTCCTGCTGCGGCAGGATCAACGGCAGCAGATCCAGCTCCCAGGGCCGGTTGGCGCCCTGCGGGTCGGCGTAGACGTTGTAGGTGACGCCGTTTTCGCGCACCTGGCGCTGCACCGACTGCAGCCGCTCGCGCATGCGTTCGGCGGGTTCGGCGGCGAGGCTGTCCAGCACCGGCTTCCAATGCGCGCGCGGCTCGAGCGGCGCGGCGAACATCTCGTCGTAGCGCGCCGTCGCTAGGGGATAGTCGGCAAGGAGTTCCTTGGCCATCGCGCGGCGCAGATTAGCACGTCAGGGTCATCAGGATATCCGCGTACCACGCGCAGTTGAGGTCGAGGCTTTCGTCCTGCGTTGCATCGCGATTCACGACGTCCAGCCTGGAGGAGTGCACGCCGAGCAGCGTCCACGGGAAATCCGAGCGGCCGTCGCCCGGCGCGGCTTTCCGCGCCACCACCGGCGCGCCGCTGGTGCCGCGGTGCAGGCGTGCATCGGTGAGGAAGTAGCCCTTGCCCTGGAAGCGGATGCCGAACGCCGAGGCGATCACCGACTGGCGCGCCACCGGCAGGCGGTGCAGCTCGTCGTGCACGCCGAGGGGGAAGCCCACGATCAGAACCGAGCTGCCCATCTCCACCTGGTCAAGCTTGCCGACGAGGTGCGCCGGCGTGAAGGCGTGCATCAGCAGCGCCTTGGGCAGCGCGGCGCGCTCCAGCTGCAGCGCGACCACGTCGATCGCGCCGGCAGAATCGAGGCCCTCGCGCCACACCGACTTGCCCTCTTGGTAGAGCGGGATCGAGAACTGCACGGTCTTGCCGAGGTTCACCGGATCGACGTGCAGCTCGATCTCGATGCGGTCCGGGTAATGCTTGCTGGCCTCGTCGAGCACCACGTGGCGGCTCGTCACCACGAACAGATTGCCGTCGCGCTCGAAGAAAAAGCCGGTGGCGTTGGTCAGGGACTTCTCGCCGAGCATGGTTGAGACGTGGGTGACCGCGAGCGGCAGCGATTCGATCATGTTCAGCGCCGCAGATCGAGCGTGAACGGGAAATTCGGGTTGCGTTCCTCGGGGCGCACCGCGACGCGGCCGGGCGTGTGCGCGGCAAGGGAGAAGCGCGCAAGGCGCCGGCCTTCGGCGGCATAGGCGTTCACCGGAGAGTCCTCGTGGGCGCGGCCGCCGGGGTGCACCACGTGATACTGGCAGCCGCCCATCGATTTGCTCATCCAGGTATCGACGAGATCAAAACTGAGCGGCGCGTGCACACCGATGGTGGGATGCAAGGCGGACCAGGGCTGCCAGGCGCGGTAGCGCACGCCCGCGACGAACTCGCCGACGTTGCCGGTGGGCTGAAGTGGCAGCGCGCGGCCGTTGCAGGCGAGCACGTGGCGGCCGCCGACCATGCCGGTGGCGCGCACCTGCAGGCGCTCCACCGACGAATCGACGTAGCGCGCGGTGCCGCCGGCGGCGCTTTCCTCGCCCAGCACGTTCCACGGTTCGAGCGCGCTGCGCAGCTCGAAGCGCGCGCCGCGCGCAGCGAACTCGCCGATGCGCGGGAAGCGGAATTCGAAATGCGGCGCGAACCACTCGGCGCGCAGCGGGTAGCCGGCCTCGGCGGTTTCGTGGATCAGGTCCGCGAAATCCTCCCAGACGAATTGCGGCAGCATGAAGCGATCGTGCAGCTCGGTGCCCCAGCGCGCGAGCCGCCGCGGCCGGTAGGGCTTTGTCCAGAAGCGGGCAACCAGGGCGCGCATCAGCAACTGCTGCGTCAGCGACATGCGGGCGTGCGGCGGCATTTCGAAGCCGCGCAGCTCGAGCAGGCCGAGGCGCCCGGCCGGGCCGTCCGGGGAATACATCTTGTCGATGCAGAATTCGGCCCGGTGCGTGTTGCCGGTGGCGTCGATCAGCAGGTTGCGGAACAGCCTGTCGACCAGCCAGGGGGGAACCGTGATCTGTCTTTCCGATTCTTTAAGGGCAATTTCCATTTCATAGACGGAATCATTCCTCGCTTCGTCGATCCTTGGATGCTGGCTGGTCGGGCCGATGAACATGCCCGAGAAGAGGTACGACAGCGACGGGTGGTTGTGCCAGTACGCGATCAGGCTGGCGAGCAGGTCGGGCCGGCGCAGGAACGGCGAATCCGCCGCCGTCGGCCCGCCGAGCACGAAGTGGTTACCGCCGCCGGTGCCAGCGTGGCGGCCATCGACCATGAATTTTTCGGTGGTGAGGCGCGTCTCGCGTGCCTGGTCGTAGAGGAAAGTGGTGTTGTCCACGAGCTCGGCCCAGCTCTTCACTGGCTGCACGTTGACTTCCAGCACGCCCGGATCGGGGGTGATGCGCAGCGCTTCCAGGCGCGCATCGCGCGGCGGCTCGTAGCCTTCGACCGCCACGCGCAGCCCGGTCTCGGCGGCGGTGGCTTCGACGGCGGCGACCAGCGCGAGATAGTCCTCCAGCATGCCGAGCGGCGGCATGAAGAGGTGCAGCACGCCGTTCCTCGGTTCCGCGCAGATCGCAGTGCGCGTGATCCATGCGGCGGACTCGAACGCCACGGGCGCGCGGTCGGGGCCCGCGGCGGCGGCCTTCTTTCCTTCCTGGAAAAGGATTTTCTTGCGTTGCGGCAGCACCTGCTGTTTCTGGAATGGATCCGGCGGGTGGATCACCGGCAGGTCCGCGGCCGCGGCCCAGGGCAGCGAATCGAGCGGCAGCCTCAGCCCGAGCGGTGAATCGCCGGGAACGAGATAGCAACGCTCGTCACGAAGGAACCAGCGGCCTGTCTGCCAGCCTTGAGGGTTTTTTGAAATCGGCAGGACATGCCCTACGGTCTTGTCGAGTCCCTGGTGAAACAGCTTGCGCAGGCGCGCTCGCTCGAGCGGATCGTCGAGCCGCGCATCGAACGGATCCACGTTCGCGGGCAGCCGGCGCTCACGCCACAGGTAGTACCAGGTGTCCTCGTAGGCGGGGAACACGCACTTCACGTCCTGCCCGAGCCTTGTCGCTAGCGCCCGCAGGAACTGCGCGGCCTGCGCTTCGGTCGCGCCGAGGTCCACGCCCTCGTCGGCAAACAGCGCCGGGTCGTTCCACACCGGTTCGCCGTCCTTGCGCCAGAAGCAGGCGAGCGACCAGCGCGGCAGCGGCTCGCCGGGGTACCACTTGCCTTGGCCCAGGTGGATCAGGCCTTTTTCAGAGTATTTTTCTCTTAGTTTTTGAAGAAGCTGCAACCCAAGCTTTCGCTTGTTCGGCCCCATCGCCTCGGTGTTCCACTCGGCGCCATCGCGGTCATCCACCGAGACGAAGGTCGGCTCGCCGCCCATGGTGAGGCGCACGTCGCCTTTCACAAGGTCGGCGTCCACCTTGTCGCCGAGCGCGTTGATCTCCAGCCACTGCTCTTCGGTGTAGGGCTTGGTGACGCGCGGCGCTTCCCAGACGCGATCGACGCGCATGTGGTGCGAGAACTCGACTTTGGCCTTTTCGGTGGCGCCGGTGATCGGCGCGGCGCTGGAGGGTTCCGGCGAGCAGGCGAGCGGAATGTGGCCTTCGCCCGCGAACAGCCCCGAAGTGGCGTCGAGGCCCACCCAGCCGGCACCCGGCAGGTAAGCCTCGCACCAGGCGTGCAGGTCGGTGAAGTCCACCTCGGTACCCGAGGGACCGTCCAACGAACGTTGATCTGCCTTCAATTGAATTAAATATCCAGAAACGAAACGCGCCGCGATGCCGAGATGGCGCAGCAGTTGCACCAGCAGCCAGCCCGAATCCCGGCAGGAGCCGCTCGCGGCGGCCAGCGTTTCCTCCGGCGTCTGGATGCCGGGCTCCAGGCGGATCAGGTAGCGGATGTCCTGCGCCACGCGCTTGTTCAGCGCGACCAGGAAATCCACCGTGGGCTGCGGCGTGTGCGGGATCTCCTTCAGGTACGCCTTGAATAGCGGCGTCAGGGGGATTTTCCGGAGATAGCTCTGCAATTCGAGCTGCTGGGCGTCGTCGTAGCGGAAGGGGAAATTCCCGGCGCCCGGTTCGAGGAAGAACTCGAACGGGTTGATGATCGACATCTCGGCCACCAGGTCCACCTCGATCTTCAGCTCGCGTACCGGCTCGGGGAACACCAGGCGCGCCAGCCAGTTCGACTGCGCGTCCTGTTGCCAGTTGAGGAAGTGCTTCTCCGGCGTGACGCGCTGCGAGTACGACAGCACCGGCGTGCGCGCATGCGGTGCCGGGCGCAGGCGCACCACCTGCGGCCCGAGCATGATCGGGCGGTCATAGCGGTAATGCGTGACATGGCTGAGGGCAACGTGAATCGACATAAGTTGATTGCAGGCGTCTCCGGACTAGGCAGTCCCCAGGTAGGCGCGCTGAATACGCGCGCCGAGCTCATTCATGTCGGCAATGCACTCGGTCAGGTATTCATGCAGCCCGCCCTGGAAGATTTCCTCGATATCGGCGTGTGTCAGGCGCGCGTGCAGCTCGCCCGCAAGGCGCTTGGCGGCGCGGTCGTGCCCCTCGATGCGGTCCATCGCCTGCGTCACCTGGTCGAGGCAGGCGGCAAGCGAGCGCGGCATGCGCCGCTCGAGGATGAGGAGTTGCGCCACCTTGATGGGGAAGATCTGGTCGCGGTACAGCGTGCGGTAGGTCTCGAACGAGGACACCGAGCGCAACAGCGCGGTCCACTGGTAGTGGTCCAGCGCGCCGCCCACGTCCTTCACCGAGGGCAGGTGGACGTGGTATTTCACGTCGAGGATGCGCGCGGTGTTGTCGCCGCGCTCGAGGAAGGTGCCCAGGCGCGAAAAGTTGAACGCGTCGCCGCGCATGATGGTGCCGTAGGTGACGCCGCGGAAGAGGTGGCTGCGGTCCTTCACCCAGTCGAAGAACTTGGTGGCGCCGCCGCCGGAGAGATCGGCGCGGCGCACCTTCTTCATCTCGAGCCAGGTGGTGTTGAGCGACTCCCACATCTCGGAGGTGATCTGCCAGCGCACCGCGTGGCCGTTCTCGCGCGCGCTGCGCAGGCAACTGTAGATCGAGGACGGATTGCCCGGATCGAGCGCGAGGAAATCCACCAGCCCCTGCAGCGTGACCGGTTTCTTCTGCTCGAAATAGCGCTCGGCGCTGTCGGTGATGGTGAGCGGCGCGAGCAGGTTCTGCTCGCGCGTCTCCCTGGTGCCGAACAGGACCATGTTGGAGGTCACGCCGAGGATGCGCGCCATGTTTTCGGCGCGCTCGATCTGGCGGCTCATCCAGTAGATGCGGTCGGCGACGCGGGACAGCATCTATTCGACGACCCAGGTGTCTTTGGTGCCGCCGCCCTGCGACGAATTCACCACCAGGGATCCCTCCTTGAGCGCGACGCGCGTCAGGCCGCCGGGTACCAACTTCACTTCCTTGCCGGAGAGCACGTAGGGCCGCAGGTCGACGTGGCGCGCTGCCACGCCGCGCTTGACGAAGGTCGGGCAGGTGGACAGCGACAGGGTCGGCTGCGCGATGTAGTTGGACGGATTCGCCTTGAGCAGCTTGCGGAACGCCGCAAGTTCCGACTTCGACGCCGAGGGCCCGACCAGCATGCCGTAGCCGCCGGAGCCCTGGACTTCCTTGACGACCAGCTCGCCCAGCTTTTCCAGCACGACCTTCAGGTCTTCGGGCTTCTTGCATTGCCAGGTCGGCACGTTGGCGAGGATCGGCTCTTCCTTGAGGTAGAAGCGGATCATCTCCGGCACGTAGGGATAGGTGGACTTGTCGTCCGCGACGCCGGTGCCGACCGCGTTGGCGAGCGAGACGTTTCCCGCGCGGTAGGCGGCGAACAGGCCCGGGACGCCCAGCATCGACTGCTTGTTGAACGCGAGCGGGTCGAGATAGGCATCGTCGACGCGACGGTAGATCACGTCCACGCGCTGCCTTCCGCTGGTCGTGCGCATGTAGACGAAATTGTCCTTGGTGAAGAGGTCCGCGCCCTCGACCAGCTCCACGCCCATCTGCTGCGCGAGGAAGGCGTGCTCGAAGTAGGCGCTGTTGTATTGGCCGGGTGTCAGCACCGCGACCACGGGTTCGCGCACGCGCGGCGGCGCGGAAGCGCGCAGCGTCTCCAGCAGCAGCGCCGGATAGTGCTCCACCGGCAGCACCGTCTGGCGCTCGAACAGTTCCGGGAACAACCGCATCATCATCTTGCGGTTCTCGATCATGTACGACACGCCCGAGGGCGTGCGCAGGTTGTCCTCGAGCACGTAGTACTTGCCGTCGGAATGGCGCACCAGGTCGATGCCGGCGATGTTCGAATACACGCGGTTGGGCAGCTCGACGCCGCGCATCTCCCTCTGGAAGCCGGGATTCTTCAGCACCTGCTCGGGCGGGATGACGCCCGCCTTGAGGATTTCCTGGTCGTGGTAGATGTCGTGCAGAAAGCGGTTCAGCGCGTCGACGCGCTGCTTCAGGCCATTGTCGAGCTCGTCCCATTCCGCCTTCGGCAGGATGCGCGGAATGGTGTCGAACGGAATCAGCCTCTCGGCGCCGGCCTCGTCGCCGTAGACGGCGAAGGTGATGCCAACGCGGTGGAACAGCAGGTCGGCCTCGCGCCGTTTCTCCGCGACGCGACGCGCCGGTGTCTCGGCAAGCCATTCGGAGAGGGCGCGAAAATGCTCGCGCACCTGCCCTTGCGCGTCGCGCATTTCGTCGTAGTGCTGGCGTGCCAAAAGGCCCCTCATGTGGGGAAACTAAAGCAACCGCCATGCCGACGGCTGCACTATTTCAGTGCGTCTGGGCTTGGTCCCTGCGGGGATGTGCTGCTGTCGGTCGTGGCGCGACGGTACTCGGAGGGCGGCACGCCCACCTGGTTCAGGAAGAAGCGCGTGAAGTTGCTCTGCGCGGAAAAGCCGAGCTCAGCGGCCACCTCCGCGATCTTGCCGCGGCCCGACGAGAGGCGCGAGATCGCGGTCTCGACGCACAGCATGTCGAGGTAGGCGCGCGGCGAGAAGCCGGTGCAAAGTTGGAACAAGTCGTAGAAGCGCGAGCGCGACAGGCCCACCTGGCTCGCGAGGTAGTCCATGTTCAGGTCCTTGTTGGGGCGCGCACGCAGCAGCGCGAGCGCCCGGCGGATGCGGCTGTCCTCGAAGCGCGAGCCGCGCCACAGCGGCGAGGAGGCGCGCCGGCGCGCAAGGTAGGTCTCGACGATGGAGAGGACCAGTTCCTGCAGCATGAATTCGACGCGTTCGGTCGAGAGGAAGCGGTCGTTCAGCACCTCCACGGCGAGCGCGTCGCCGAGCTGGCGGATGCGCGGGGTGATCGGCTCGCGCGGCACCGGGAAGGGCCGGCGGTCCTCTTCGCCGAACACCGCGGGGAAGCTGGCCTGCAGCCACTCGCGCGCGGCATGGAAGGCGAGCAGGCGCGCGGCGCCGAGGGAGACGTGGATTTCACCGGGATTGAGGAACAGGACTTCGTCGCTGCCCTGCTGCAGGAGCACCGCCGGACTGGCGGGCGCCTCCAGCCGGTCCTCGGGCGCGAGCTCGGACAATACGACGCGCCCGAACTTTCCCTCCAGTACCCGGACGATCCTCCCCATGCGGAAAGGATACCTCAGTAGGCGAGCCAGCGGGGCCGCTTTGCCGAGATCACGCGCGTGTTCACGCCGACCCAATTCAGCCCCCCGAACAGGCGCCCGTGCTCGATTTTCACGCAGTGGTCCATGACCGCCTCGAGCCCGGCAGCCCTCGCCCGGGCGGCCGCCTCCTCGTTCTTCACCCCGATCTGCTGCCAGAGCACCCGCGCACCGATCGCAATGGCGTCCTCGGCGATGGGCAGCACGTCCTGGGTCTTGCGGAACACGTCGACGATGTCGACTTTTTCTTTGATTTTTTTCAGCGAATCGAAGCATTTTTCGCCCAGGATTTCGCGGTACCGGGGATTCACGGGAATGATGCGGTAGCCGTGTTCCTGCATGTACTTGGCGGCGAAGAAGCTCGGCCGGTGCCATTCCGCCGAGAGGCCGACCACGGCGATGGTGCGGGCCTCCTTCAGGATGCGGCGCAGCGTGTTGATGTCGTCCACGATGCGAATACTATAATCCAAGCGAATGAAATCCGACCTGAAAACGCGGCACGGCGGAAGGATCCTGGCCGATGCGCTGGTGGCGCAAGGCGTGAGGATGGCCTTCGGCGTGCCCGGCGAGAGCTACCTGCCGGTGCTCGACGGCTTGCATGACCTGCGCGACCAGCTCAAGTTCATCGTGTGCCGCCAGGAAGGCGGTGCCTCCTACATGGCGGAGGCCTACGGCAAGCTGACCGGCGAGCCAGGCGTGCTGTTCGTGACGCGCGGGCCCGGCGCGACCAACGGCGCGATCGGCGTGCACACCGGATTCCAGGATTCCACGCCGATGGTGGTGTTCATCGGACAGGTCGGCAACGAATTCGCCGAGCGCGAGGCGTTCCAGGAAATCGACTATCGCCGCATGTACGGGCAGATGGCGAAATGGGTGGCGCAGATCGACCGCGTCGAGCGCATCCCCGAGTACGTGAGCCGCGCCTTCCACACCGCGATGTCGGGCCGTCCCGGACCGGTGGTGCTCGCGCTGCCGGAGGACACGCTGTTCGCCCAGGCCGCGGTGGCGGATGTGCCGAAGCATCACGTGGTCAGGGCTTCGCCGGCGGCTTCTGACGTCGAAAAAATAAGATCCCTACTTGAAAAATCAAAGCAGCCCTTCATTCTGGTTGGTGGCGGCGGCTGGGACCGCGACACCACGCTTAAGCTGCAGAAGTGGGCCGAGGCTTCAGGCCTGCCGGTGGGAACGTCATTCCGCTGCCAGGACCTGTTCGACAACCGCAGCCCGAGCTATGCGGGCGACGTGGGCATCGGCATCAACCCAAAGCTGGCGCAACGGGTGAGGGAAGCGGACGTGCTGCTGGTCATCGGTGCGCGCCTCGGCGAGATGACCACCAGCGCTTACACGCTGGTCGAGGCCCCGGTGGCGAAGCAGACGCTGATCCACGTGCACGCGGGTGCCGAAGAGCTGGGACGCGTCTACCGGCCGGCGCTTGCGATCAATTCGGGCATGCCCCAGTTCATCGATGCCCTGGCAGGGATTTCCCTTGGAAGGAAAAGCGCCACCGCGCACGACGAGTACCTGGAGTGGACAAGGC
>Ga0315912_10006860_pt1 | contig 10104 bp, 7 predicted proteins | sample VfabasoilMG_FD_204469 | JGI IMG/M metagenome (GOLD analysis project Ga0315912, IMG submission 204469) | Garden soil microbial communities collected in Santa Monica, California, United States - V. faba soil | ecosystem: Environmental > Terrestrial > Soil > Garden | place: USA: California... | reverse complement strand
CCCCGAGGGCGACTTTCGCGTCATCAATCTCTACGTGCCGAATGGACAGGCGCCGGGCTCGGAAAAATTCGCCTACAAGCTCCGCTGGCTCGAGGCGCTCACGCGCTGGCTGCGGCTGGAGGCCGAAAAGAATGCGGGCCTGGTCGTGTTAGGCGACTTCAATGTCGCGCCCGAAGATCGGGACGTACACGATCCGGCGGCCTGGACGGGGTGCGTCCATGTAAGCCCCGAGGAGCGCGCGGCGCTCGCGCGCATCACGAACCTCGAACTTGTCGACGCATTCCGACATTTCGAGCAGCCCGAAAGGTCGTTCAGCTGGTGGGACTATCGCCAGGCCGCGTTTCGCCGGAACAATGGGCTGCGCATCGATCTCATCCTGGTGCACCGGAAGCTCCTGCCACGGCTTGCCGGATGCCGGATCGACGTCGAGCCGCGTCGGGTCGAGAGGGCTTCCGATCACACGCCAGTCATCGCCTCGTTCAGGTGCGACAGCCACTGAATCCACCGAAACGGTGGCGTTCGCCGCTGTAAAGAAACCCGGCGCTTTACAGTAATAAACGCGACGCGGCGATTGTTACATCACTCCACCGTGACGCGTGTCACGCTCGCCCGAGACTCAGAATCCGCCTGCTGGTTTTTGCCTACCCCCGGACCTAGACTCGCCCATCTTGTTAGTGCCCAGCATCAAGGCCCGGACGTGATCGCAGAATCCCGCCGCAGCGACTACGACGTTACCGACACGGTGCTCGTGAGTTCGGCTCCCGACGTGCGTGCCGCGATCGAGGAGCTTTTTGCCAAAGTCTGGCCCGGCGAAAAATTCCCCGCGTTCGCACATGTGTTCGGAGATTTCGAGCGCATGTTCTCGGGTCGCATGCCCGGCTACTACGGCGTCGACACCGTCTATCACGACCAGCAGCACACGCTCGACATCACGCTCGCGACCGCGCGCCTGATCGCGGGCCACGACATGCAGGTTCCCGAAGCGCAGAAGTTCGGTCCGGAACGCGCGATGCTCGGAATCGTGGTCGCCCTGTTCCACGACGTCGGTTACCTGCGCACCACGCGCGATGCCGAAGTGCCGAACGGCGCGGAATTCACCACCGTGCACGTGTCACGCGGCGCGGCGTTCCTCTCGGACTATCTACCCAAGATCAACCTCGGGCACTGGGCGAAGGTCGCGGCCGAAATCATCCACTACACCGGTTACGAGCGCCCGTTCAAGACGATCGTGGCGCCCGATCCGCGCGATCACAAGCTCGGCCACCTGGTCGGCACCGCCGATCTCATGGCGCAGATGGCCGATCGCTGCTACCTCGAAAAATGCCGCGACCGTCTCTACGCGGAATTCGTGCTGGCGGGTGTCGCGTTGCCGATCGGAGAGAACGGGCACGTGAAAGTGCGTTACGCCTCGGGACTCGACCTCCTGCGCCAGACGCCGAAGTTCGTGTTCGACATGCGGGCGAAGCGGCTCGACGGCGAGTTCAACCGCGCGTATCGCTACCTCGAGATCCTCTACGGCGGCCGCAATCCCTACATGGATTCCATCGACCGCAATCTCGAGTACCTGCAGCGCATCCTGCGCAGCGAGAACTGGCGGCTGCTGCGGCGTCAGCCGCCGGTGTTCACCGGCGTCGAAGACTCCATGGCGACGACGCGCACGCTGATGCTCGGCGCGATCAAGAAAGTCTGGGGTTGAGCTTTCAGGCGAGCCTGGGCGCGAGCAGCGCCACTTCCGGCGCCGCATCCACATTGACGACGTAGTTCGAAAAGCTTTGCGCAAGCGAAGCCAGCACCTCGACTTTGCCTTCGATCCCGGACGCGGCCAGCACTTCGCGCAGGCCGTCGACCGACAGCGCTGCCTGCGCCCGCCGTGCGATCGCCGCGTGGGACAAGTGCCAAGGCTCGGGCGCGACGCCGCCGCGATCGTTGGTGTAAGGCCTGAAGAAGCCGAACCCGTGCATGTGCGCGTCCAGCCACCCGGTCAGACGATGGAAGGGGCCGGAGACGCCGTACTCCTCGGGCACCACTCGCAGCTTGTATCCCGGCGGCATGGCGCGGGCATCCATCACGTCGAAGTCCGTGCCCCAGTGGTGACGGCTCGCTCCCGGCAAGGCCGACCACCAGAGGATGGCTTCCACACGCTTCGCGGGGGGTAGTTCGAGGGCATTCAAGGGCTTGCCGTTCCGGTCCTGCATCGGCCGTTCACCGCGGAATTTGCCGTTCCAGATGCCTAACTGGCGGTCGAAATCCCGGAAGCTGGAGAAGGCTGTCAGGTCGATTCCGTCGGCTGCGGCCGCGGCCCGCATGGCCAGGAACGGTTTCAGGACCTCCCGATGGAGCGCGCAGGGCGGGTCCTTATGCTCGGATAGATGGGTCCGGACTCTCCCCGTGAGCTGATCCAGCGTGAATTCCGGGCCTTCTGTCATGCGTCGCTATCCTACTGGACCCTTGGGCCGGACTTTCTGCGGAACTAATCGACATAGCAGCCAAGGTAGCCGGTCAAACTGGCCCCCACCGGAAAGCCCCGGGTAATATGGCCCGCGAACAAGAATTATCGGGATTCCGTGAGCATCGTCAGCTTCAAGAGCAAGTACATCGCCGTCGCCGTCGTGGCTGCCATCGCGGTATCACTCGCGGTCGGGTCGGTGATGGTCTACGAGAACAAGTCGCAGCACGACGCGCTGCTCGACAGCGCGTCCGCGGATGCCCGCGGTCGCGTGATGGGCGAACTCACGCTCCGCGCCGGCGAGATCGCGCGTCATGTTTCCGACCGCGTTTCAGACGCCGCGCTCCGCGACGATCCGGAATTGCTGACCCGGGAGATCGAAACCTTCACGCGCGACGACACGGTGCTCAGCGTGACGCTGCGCGACCTGGCCGGTCACGAAATTTACGTCTGGCAGCGCAAGGCCGACGGCGAGACGGGCCTCACTCGCAGCGCGACCGCACCCGTGCGTACCAACGTGCAAACCGCGCCGGGCATCATGAGCCCGCAAACCGTCGGCGAAGTGGAAGTCGGGATCCGCTCACGCGACGATTCACCGGAATCGATCACCGCGCGCACCGAATACGATTCGATGGAGCGCGTGCAGATGCGCAAGTCGCTGTGGCTGGCGGGAGGCCTCGGACTCGTCGCGCTCGTGATCGGTCTGGCGCTCGCCTGGTGGGCCGGAAGGCGAATGCATGCGCCCATCACCACGCTCATCAAGGGCGCCGAACGCATCGCGCAAGGCGACTACTCGCGGCCGATGGCCGTCGGGCGGCGTGACGAACTCGGCGAACTGCAGGAAGCGCTCGAGCGGATGCGCCAGAAACTGCGCCAGACGACGATCAACAAGAACTACCTGACCAACGTGCTCGGCAGCATGACCGACGCGGTGTTCGTGACCTCTCCCGACGGCGTGATCCGCATGGCCAACCATGCGGCCTGCAAACTACTCGCCTGGGGCGAGGAAGAGCTCGTCGGCCGCACCATCATTTCGATCTTCGACGAACGCGAACGCGGCGAGTTCGACATGCTGCGCGCCTCGCAGGACACGCGCGAGACCGTGGTCAAGACGCGCCACGGCCAGACCATTCCCGTCGCCATCACCGGTTCGCAGATCACGACCGACGATCCGCAGTACCAGGGCACGATCTTCGTCGTACGCAACGTCACCGAGCGCAAGCGCGCTGAACGCCGCATTCGCTATCTCGCGCGTTACGACGCGCTGACGAAAGTCCCGAATCGCATGCAGTTCCAGCACCTGCTGCAGCAGGCGATCGCACGCGCCAATCGCAACAAGACCAGTCTCGCGCTCCTGTACCTCGACATGGATCGATTCAAGGAGATCAACGACACGTTCGGCCACGCGGCCGGCGATCGCACGCTCGAGATCCTCACCGAACGCCTGACACGCGCGCTGCCGCAGGAAACCACCATCGGCCGCCTCGCCGGCGACGAGTTCGCGATGTTCGTCGACGATCTCGCTTCCGACGCCGACAACCGCGGCACCGTCGCGCAGCTCGCGCGCAGCGTGCTCGCCGAAATCGGCCGCGCGTTCCAGTTGCAGGAGCACGAAGTGTTCCTCACCGCGAGCATCGGTGTCGCCTTCTGCTCGCGCGACGCGGACAACGTCATCGACCTCATCCGCAATGCGGACGCGGCCATGTACCACTCGAAGCAGAACGGCGGAAATTCCTTCGCGTTCTACTCGCCGGAGATGAATGCCGCGGCGGTCGAGCGGCTGATGCTGAAGAGCAAGTTGAGGCGCTCCCTCGAGCGCGACGAGTTCCTCATGCACTACCAGCCGAAGGTCGACCTGCGCGACGGCCGCATCGTCGGCGCCGAGGCCCTGTTGCGCTGGCGTCTTCCCGGGCACGGCGATATCCCGCCGTCACAGTTCATCCCGCTCGCGGAAGAAACCAACCTCATCCTCGAAGTCGGCGAGTGGGTGCTCAATCGCGTCTGCCAGGACTATCGCGACCTGCAGCAAACGGTCACGACGCCCGGGCGCATTTCGCTCAATCTCTCGCTCAAGCAGCTTCGCCAGGCGAGTTTCATCCTTCGCTTCCGCTCGGTATTCCGGAAGCACGGCGTGAGCCCGACGTGTTTCGAGCTCGAAATCACCGAAACGACGCTCATGGCGGACTCCAAGCGCACGCTGCATCTGCTCGACGAGCTCTACGCCATGGGCCTGCATCTATCCATCGACGATTTCGGCACGGGCTACTCGTCGCTGTCGGCGCTCCAGCAGTTCCCGATCGGCACGCTCAAGGTCGACCAGTCGTTCGTGCGCGACGTGGACGATGACGAGAGCGACGCCACCATCGTGCGCACCGTCATCGAGATGGGGCGCAGCCTCAAGATGAACGTGATCGCGGAGGGTGTGGAATCCCTGGGTCACCTGAACTTCCTGCGACGCCACCATTGCGGCTTCGGCCAGGGCAAGTTGTTTGGTGAGCCGGTCACGCTCGAAGAACTGCGGCTGCTGCTGGCGCGACAGCAGGAGACCGGCCCCGCGTTCGCCGGCCTGATCGCGCAATCGGCAAACTTCGAAAAGGTCGCCAAACCACGTAGCGTGTAGCGATAAGACAAACCGTCAGGAGGACGTTCAAATGAAAGGATTCATTGTTGCCGCCACCGCCACTCTCGCCTGCACTTCCGCCTTTGCCGACGGCCAGGGACGCCCTCGCTACCGCGTCGAAGAAGTCCGGCCACCGTCCTCGCTGCCGGCGCCCTGCCTGCCTCAGTACGGCAATTTCATGGGGGGCGTGATCAACGACTTCGGCATCGTCGCCGGAAATTACAACTGCACTTCCCAGGTGGATCCGTCCACCGGCACAGCCGCGACGGTCGGGGGTCCGTACGTCTCGTCATCGTGGTTCGGCACGCATCTGCTGCCCGACAGCGACCCGACGACCAGCGGTTCCTTCGCGACTTCGATCAACAACCGCAACGAGGTGTTTGGCTCCGAGGTCGGCAGCACGTTCGTCGGCGTGAAGTGGTCGCTGTCGGGAGGACTGGAAACCGTGTTTCCCAACCAGCCCGAGTGCGACATCATCAAGCTCGACATCGCCGTCGCGGGCAACGGCCGCTACGCGGTGGGCTGGGGATTCCGGCCCGGCCCGGATCTTCCGTTTCCCGGCCTGTGCCTCACACCGGCCTGGCTCACGCGCAATCCGGACGGCACGGTCGTCACGGAGTTCCTCGATTCGAATCCGAGCGACATCAACGCGTTCAATACGGCTGTCGGCCTGTTTGACCGGAACACCGCCGTCCGTTTCCAGGTCGTGACGAAAGAATTGCGCATCCTGCGAACGGGTGATGACTCCCACCCGGTCACCGCCACCGACATCAACGATCTCGGCGAGGTCAGCGGTTACGCGGCCACCGTCGACCCGGCGGGCGGCGGCATCGGAGACGCCTGCTCCATACTGTCGTCATCCGCGCTGCGCTGGGATCGCAACGATCGCGAAACGCGGCTGCCGCTGCTGCCCGGCACCGCATCGGCACGCGCCTGGAACGTCGGCATCGACGGCGAGACCGTGGGCGAATCGGGCCCCGGCCAACACTGCTGGCCGACGAACTCCACCAACGAGCGCGCGGTCCTCTGGCGTGGCGGAAGGGCATTCGACCTGAACGATTCGATCCCGCCGCACAGCGGCGTGACGCTGGCGTCGGCGACCTCGATCAATCGCCGCGGGCAGATCACCGCGTACGGCTATCGAAACGACGATCCGCTCGTCATCTGCCCGCGCTTCGAGTTCAACCCCGAGACCGGCGGGTACATCGACGTCTCGCGGCCGTGCCGGACGCAGCGACTCTTCGTGCTGACGCCCGTCGGACGCTGACGCTAACTACTTCTTGCGCTTCGAGGCGTCAGGCACCGGGGACGGGCCCTCCGGCGGGCATTTCTGGTCCTTGGGCGAGGCGCTGTCGAGTCGCTCGACGATGTCAGCGATGCGGCGTGCATTGCTCGCGTGATCGGAGATGATCAGCGTATTGCTCTGAAAGAACGCGGCCATGTGGGCGGCCTGCGGCATGAGCGGCCGCAATACGGGCACCGCATGCGCCACGCACATGTTCTTCGGGCTCAGCAACACTGTCACGTATTCGTCGTCGAGCGCATTCGCCGGAACTCCGGTGGTGACCGGGATCGGAAATTGCCGCGCGTTCGCATCGGGCATCACCCTCACGACACCGTTCACTTCATAGGCGGCGAACTGGTGTACGGCGAGGATGGCCAACAGCCTGGGATAGTCGATCTTCTCGAGATCGATGCCGGTGCCCGACACCTGGGCACGAACCCGGGGATCCACGATGAATTGCTTGCCCGAGCGTTTCGCAACCTTGTCGATGAGATCGGCCATCTCGATGTCGTAGCTTGGCGCGCTGGCGGGTGCTGCGCAGGGCGGCGCCTTGGTTTCCGCAGCCGGCGCCAGAACGGGCAATGCCAGCGCCACGGCCAGCGCCCACGGACGATACGTTTTCATTCTCATGAACTCCCTTGGTGTGATGAGGCTCAACGCCGCGGAGGCGGCGGCGCGAAACCGAGCACGGATTCATCCCAGAAGCGATTCTTCTGGCTGCAGTCGACCAGGTGCTTGCGGCACAGGGTTTCGCGCCATTCGTACTTGATGAAATGGCGAGTCGGCGATTTATCACTTGCGACGAATTCGACCTGCACCGCGCGATCGATGCGCCGATCTCCGTATCCGGTGCCCGCGGATTTCTCGGCCGCGCTGTCGGAACGAGCCGAACGCGGCGCGCTCGGCGCGGCGGCGCCGGAGCCGCGTTCACGCTCTTCATAGGCACGATACGGCGGAGGCGGCGCCACCTCGCCATACACGGCGACCGCGATGACACCCCGAGCGGAACGATCGCCAAACGCTTCGGCATACGAATCGCTCCAGTCGGTGAAATAGAACTCGTTGATCGCGTCGAGATTGGCGCGCCAGCCGGCGTAGTCCTGGGTACCCCACGCGTCCAGCACGTACATGGGCTCATCGCGCGAAAGTTCAGACTTCGTGCCGTTGATGATGTTGCGGCCATCGACGGCGATCACGAGCCCGAGTCGCTCGCCCGTGTTGTTGCGCACGCGGACCTGGTAGCGCGCGCCCTTCTCCGCCTGCAGGTACGAACGCAGCGCGCCATCACGCGCGTTCACCGGAAACTCGCGGAACACCTGGCCATTCGCGTCGACGATCTCGATGCTCACCGGCGACGAGGCCGCTGGCGCGGCGCTCGCGATGATCCAGATACCGGCGAGCAGCAGCGCGCCGCACAAGAGCTTCATTTGACATCTCCCGCGCACAACGGTGCGCTCATGGGACATCAACGGACCACGTTCGTTTTTCGGGTCAGTCGACTCTTGGCAATACGATCAGGAGGTGACGGATGGAGGCAAAGCCCTCCGGAAAATCGAAGGGGTGCTCATCGAGAAGTTTCTGCCCCTCGGGCCACACAGCCCCATCTACCAGTACTTCGCTCCCCAGTTGTTTGCCGTCGAGCGCTCCCAGGTACACGCGCATCCAATGCGGACCCGCGCTCATGTTCTCCCTGAACAAATGAGCCAGGCGCGGGAAAAATTCCCCGAAGCCTTCGACGCGGGATCCGGCACGCGAGCCAATCAGCAGCAGGGGTCCGGTGCACACACGCCACGAATGCCCGGCGCCCGACCAGTCCTCCCATTCCACCTGGTCCTGTCCGCAGTCGTGCGTCGTCAGTGCCTCGGCGATTACGTGAAACGAGCCCTGCAGGAATTTCGAGAAGGCGTTCTTTTCGGCGTTTTCCGGCGTATCGGCCACACCGGCAAATGAATCGAGAAACGGGAGCCCGGCCAGCCGCGGCGACTGCACCCTGAAATCCACCTGCACCTGCGCGGTGCCGGCCACGGATTCACGCGGAATGACCCGGGGTTCGATCTCGAGGCCGTCCTGCGCACGGATGGCGTCGCCGCCGCGTTCGCAGGCCAGACCGTGACTCGTCAGTGACACCTGCAGGTATTCCAGTAGCTGTTCACTCATGACGACAGGATAGCCGCGCTCCCCTAGAATCGCGCCCCCATGTTGGAACCCATCCATGCTTGAACTTCGGGAATTGCGCCTGCGCAGGGGCGCCGCGGTCCTGTTCGACCGCGCGAATCTCACCATCTTCCGCGGCGACAAGATCGGTATCGTGGGGCGGAACGGATGCGGCAAGTCGAGCCTGCTCGCGCTGCTGCGCGGCGACCTCGGCGCGGATGCGGGCGAATACTCGGTGCCCGGCAAGCTCAACTTCGTCTCGGTGTCGCAGGAACTGCCGCGAACCGAGGCCACCGTTCTCGAATACGTGCGCAGCGGCGACACGCGCCTCATGGCCATCGAAGCCGAGATCGAAAAAGCCCGTGCGGCCGATGACGGCATGAAGGAGGCGCATCTCCTCGGCGACTACGACCTCGCGGGCGGCTACACCTCGGCCGCACGCGCCGCGGAGCTCGCCGACGGCCTGGGCTTCGAGCCGGCCGACATCGAGCGGCCGGTGAAAGTGCTGTCGGGCGGTTTGCAGATGCGCGCCAACATGGCGCGCGCGCTCATGTCGCGCGCCGACGTGCTGATGCTCGACGAACCGACTAACCACCTGGATCTCGACGCGGTGCTGTGGCTCGAGACCTGGTTGCAGCGATTCACCGGCACCCTGCTGCTGGTCTCGCACGATCGCGAATTCCTGGATGACATCGTCAATCGCATCGTGAATCTCGAAAACGGCCAGCTCACCCACTGGACCGGCAACTACACGGATTTCCAGCGCCAGCACGCCGCCAGCATCCAGCAATCGGCCGCGATGGCCGCACGGCAGGAGCGCGAGGTCGCGAGACTTCATTCATTCATCGATCGCTTCCGCGCGCAGGCCAGCAAGGCGCGCCAGGTGCAGAGCCGCATCAAGGCATTGTCGAAGCTCGAAACCATCACGACCTACCAGGAGCTCGACACCTTCGAATGGGAATTCGCGGCGGCCAACAAGTTGCCCCAGCCGCTGGTCACGCTCGACGGCGCGTCCGCGGGCTACGGCGACCGCGTGGTCATTTCGAAGGTCGGACGCTCGGTCAACCCGGGCGAGCGCATCGGCATCCTCGGACGCAACGGAGCCGGCAAGTCGACGCTCATGAAGCTCATCTCGGGTGCGTTGCCTCCTTCCAATGACCATGGCAGCGGGGACCACCGCGTCGCTTCACCCGACCTCATCGTCGGCAACTTCGCGCAGCTCGAGGTCGATCGGCTCGACGCCCGGGATACCGCGCTCATCGCTCTCACCAACCGCATCGACGAAATTGGCGCACGCTCGCAGTGGGACGAACAGCGTCGCCGCAATCATCTCGGCGGCTTCGGCTTTCGCGGCGACCGCGTGTTCGAACCGGTGGTGCATTTCTCGGGCGGCGAGCGCGCACGCCTGGCACTGGCCATCCTCGTGGCCGAGCGCCCCAACCTGCTGCTGCTCGACGAACCCACCAACCATCTCGACTTCGAGATGCGCCACTCGCTCATCACCGCACTGCAGGATTTCGCAGGCGCCGTCATCGTGGTGTCGCACGATCGAGGGCTCCTGCGCAGCGTCTGCGACCAGTTCTGGCTGGTCGCGGATGG
>Ga0315912_10006859_pt1 | contig 10105 bp, 11 predicted proteins | sample VfabasoilMG_FD_204469 | JGI IMG/M metagenome (GOLD analysis project Ga0315912, IMG submission 204469) | Garden soil microbial communities collected in Santa Monica, California, United States - V. faba soil | ecosystem: Environmental > Terrestrial > Soil > Garden | place: USA: California... | reverse complement strand
ATCTAATTACAGCAAATTCATGCAGTATACTCCACCATACATTTCCATTGGTTTGAACGTTGTCAAACAAATTGTGACCTGCGATCAGCAAGCATGAAAAAAGAAAAATCAGTTTTGTTGGAAGATGAATGATGGCTGCAAGGAAAATCATACTGATACCCAGCGACCATATAACGGCCATGTCAATGTTTCTGAACCGTACATCAAAATACCAGGCAAAAGAGATAATGGTTAGCTCAATAAAAACGAGCCATAGTCCTCGTTTTATCAGGAAAACAGACAGCTCATTCTTCGTCTTTCGCCTGCCAACCAGGCAAGCCGATATACCAGCGAGAAAACTAAAGGCCGGTGCACAAAAGTGACTAATCCATCGCGTCACATAAATCGATACTGTTGTGGTAGCGGGATCGGTCAAATCCGATAAACTGGAGGACTGAAAAAAATAATCCCTTGTATGGTCAAGCGCCATGATCACCATCACCAGTCCCTTTAAAAGATCGATGGATTCAATTCTGTTCTTAGAAAAAAAAGTCATTCCGCCTCATTAAAATCTGCCTTCAATGTTACTGAATAACTTTCACTATAGCCAATAACACCACGGCTACACCTTCAGATAACAAGGCGATGCATTGTCGCTGCTATCCTTCACCTGGCCCGGGTAATTTGCTTATGATATTGTTTATAAATTTCTTCTCCAGAATTGAGTTCGTCAGCTGCTTTGCTTTTTCCAGATACATAAAGGCGTTCGGATTGGAATCATTGGCATAAAACCTCCCGATGGTAGCATTTAGCAGGAAGTACTTTTTCATGTATGGCTGCCTCTCCAGTCGATTCAGGATATCGTAGGCCTTGTGCTTTTCTCCTGAAAAATAGAGTGCTATAGCATAGTTCAATTCAACAAATGGGTTGGCATTATCAACTAGTAATTTGTTATACAGCCGGCTTATCAGTCCCCAGTCGGTGTCGTCAATTTTTCTTGCGGAACAGTGAATATGCGCTATGTACGCTTCAATATGAAATCCGCTTAGTTGACTGGATTCTGTTTGCTTCAGATAATAATTTCCCATTAAAATAAGGTCGGCGTTCCACAAACTTCGGTCCTGATTTTCTAAATCCAATAAGTCACCGTTAGCATCAAATCTCGACTTGAATCTTGCTGCATGAAATAACATCAGCGCATAGAGCGAAAAAGTATCTGAATTATACAAGCCACAATCGAGTAACAACTTTGTCAGGATAAGCGCCTCTTCGCACAGCTCTTCTCTGATAATTTCGTTTCCATCAGAAGACTTATAACCTTCATTGAACAGCAGATAGATAACCTTATGAACGATAGGAAGCCTTGATTTCAATGCTGAATCGGAAGGTAATTCCAGTAATATCTTTTCATTTTCAAGCTTCTTTCTGGCGCGTACCAAAATCTTATCCACTCCATCTATACTTAGCGCCAGAACTTTTGCAATGACCTCTACTTTGAGATTGATCACATACTTCAGGGTAATGACTACCTGTATTTTTGGAGACAGATCAGGATGGGCACACGCAAAAAGCAACTTCAATTGCTGATCCTCTAAAATCGATTCAGAAAACCGGGACTCGGGAATAGAAACATCCTCATGGGCAAATAACTCCGTCGTTTTCTGTTGTCGTTTTATTTCATTCAGCGCCCTGTTCTTACAAACTCTATATAACCATCCCGATGAATTAAATGGAATGCCATTCCTCTTCCAATCAATAATGGCTGCAGAAAAAGCCTCTTGTACAATATCCTCAGCATACTCCAGCTCCATATCCCGGAAGGCATAGAGCAATGACGCCACCAGCTTACCGTAATGGCTTTTATAGGTGGCTTCAACTTTTTGAAATACAGGATCCAAATTTTAATCCATATCTACTACTTGTCTTACCTCCCGAATTGCAAAGCCAGACATAACCATAGGACACGATTGAGCTATGGACACTGCCTGCTCCATATTTTCTGCCCATATAAGATCGAAGCCGCTGATTCCTTCCTTTGCTTCAATAAATGGTCCATCCGACTTTACATCATCCTGAGAAACATATCTTCCCGTTACATATAGTGGCTGTCCCATAATGTATTGGCCCGCATTGGTAATTGACTTAAGCCACGGCAACATATCCGGAGACCTTGCAAAGCGCTCTTCAAGGGAATACTGACCTATCTTTTTCAGGTCTTCGCGAACAATCAGCATAAATTTTTCCATAGAGAATATTGAGGTTTAAAGTGTTAAAGTTAAAAACTATAAATCAATCCCGTATTCCAATTGAAACTGGTTCCACTGAAGCCCGTCCAGATTGGTAAAACAGCCTGATAATAAAATGACAGTGGTATTTTTTGAAGGTCCACGCTGCAGATAACTGATGTAAAAATCCCATCCACATCACCTTCAAAATTGAAGTAAAATAGTTGCGGCTGAAGATTGACTTGCACTAATTCGGAAAATTGGAGTACCGTGATAGTACTGCTTAGGTCAAGGAAACTTCCCGACAAAGTTCCGCTGCCTAAGGCATAAATATACTGGTAGGTAAGTGTTAGTGATGCCCGTTCGGACGCTTTATATTGGGCACGCAGTTCCGATGTAAAATTCCGGCTGACGTGTAAAATTTTTACCCCTGAATCAATCCATTCATTTTTAAAAAATAGTGATGGATTGATGCCAGCGTTTAACCTAATTTTTCCTTCTTCCATGAATGTATACCTGAACCAATGGTTAGCCATCCATGGTATTCCATTCAACCCAACGGCCATATCCGGTTCATAGCTAAACCGTTTCTTTTTTATGGAAAGAAAGCCAATTAAAATGGGACTGTTGAACGAAAAGGCAGGAATCGGAGCAAATCCAACCTTGCCGAGAATGATTTTGCCACTAACAACTGGATACCCGACAGTATCCGCGGCATCTTCCACGTCGTTTTGAGCATCCGTGGTTCCAGCAACCAGAAACAAGGTGGTCAGAAAAAACAATTCCTTCATGTCGTAAAGACATGCCAGGTCTCTAAATCCGGACAACGAAATGAAAATATTATTTGCTGTGTTGTTGGTCTCAGGCCTCCCCCACGTCGGGTAATCGATGCGTTAAATTACTCGCTTGTCAATGATTTTATGAGATCAACTTCCTCCTGCTTATACGGTGTTCCGTCTTTGCGAAAGATATCGTGAAACCAAAGTTTGGGCTCCTTTCCATCCGGCTTAGGTTCGTCCCAGGCATATATTGTATTGCTCTTGCCCGCGACGAGGCCCCAGTTGATGGCACCAATGTTTTCAGCTTTTAGAAGGGGCATAATGTCCTTAAATAGGCTCTTGCGCGAACGGGCCATATACTCGGTACAGATCAGCGGACGTCCATAGGTTCTCAACGTGTCGATCCATTCTTTATGCGCTACAGGGTCCATATAATTGTGATACGTAACGACATCTGAGTGATCCAACTGGAACGTATTCAAATCCACTAACTTTTTGTCCCATACACCAACCGATAGCGGCTGTGATGGATTGATCTCCCTCCCCCATTTAAACACCTGTTTAAGTAAGGGCAAGGACTTGTTTCCATAACCACTGTTACCCGGTTCATTGTAAAGATCCCAAAGAACAATACGTTTATCATTGCCAAAATCTGTCAACACATCCTTGACGTATTTTTCAAGCGTAACATTCAGGGAGCTATCCTGATGAATCAGATCTCCGGGGTCGCGTACCCAGCCTGAGTTGTGAATACCGGGTTTGGGATCGGGTTGTTTACCCGCCTGGTAGGTAGGATTCCAGCAGTCGTCAAAGAAAACAAAAATGGTCGCAATTTTATGCCTGTCTGCAATATCAAGGTATTGCCCCACTCTGTTCTTAAAACCATCGGGATCCAACTCCCAGGCCAGATGATGCAGGTACACTCTCATGGCGTTCATACCGATCGACTCCGCCCAGCCTAACTCCCGATTGATGGTAGCCGTGTCGAACGTCTCCGCCTGCCACATTTCCAATTGATTGATAGCAGAGCTCGGAATAAAATCGGCACCTCGCAACCAGCCCCATTGCTTATACCATTCATTGGCTTGTTCCTTACTCCAGATTTCGCGTATTGTTGCCACGGTGTCAGATGCCAGCGGTTCCTGCGATGGACCTGGCTTTTGACAGGAGATAATGGCTATCAAAATTGCCGTGAATAAAAAGTATGAAGTACCTAAGGTGTTTTTCATTATAACTGAGTTTTAATTTTATCCTAAATTATATTATCCACTTCCAGATATTTTTCTTTCATAACGCTCAGGGCGAATGCTCCGGCGGAAGCACTGAATACGGAGTAGTCGAGAGCGCCTTTTACACCCGTCGAAAAGGTCATGGATAAACCAAAAGCCAGCAATAAATACCCACTTAACCTCGCCATCAGTTCTGTTTTATATCCAATAAGTAAAAAGAATGCAAGAATAATCTCTGCTCCGGTGGCAATTGCTGCAATAGCTGGAATTAGTCCATCGGGAAACCACGGATTGATGAGCCGCGTATATTCCAGAAAATTATTCCAATTCCCCCAAACTGAAAAATTCGCACTCCACCATCCAAACCTGTCTGTAACCGCAGATAGAAACCCGGCAGAAATTGAAAACCTCAGGAATAGTTTGATCACTTTATTTGCCATCAGTCTTTTATACCCTCTCTTGTTATAACCTAAAAAGGCAGAGGCGAAATTAACAAAACTAAGCTTTGCGCCAACCATGCAGCGAAAGTTGCAGGCGGGCTGAAAAATTCTTCCGTTGTTTTATTATGAACGCCTTCCTGCTTCTCATTTTCTGTTAAACCATTATCTTTCGAAATGGACCATCCACTAAAAAAATTTATACGGACCGTTGACATAGAGGGATTGCGGCGGGCCCTATCAGAAAACTCTTCATTGGCAAATCGGGGGATTCCACTTGACGACTATGAAACGTTAGCTCATCCACTCCATAGAATATGCGACGGAGTTTTTAATGGGGAGTACTCCGATGAGCAGGCTGCGGAAATGGCGCGTTTATTTCTTGCCAACGGAGCAAAAGTGGATGGTGATCCGCTGCGAGAGCTAAAAGACACTCCTCTGATCGCGGCTGCAAGCCTTCAATCAGATGCTGTCGCACTGCTACTTATTGAGCACGGAGCCAACATTTTTCACCCCGGATGTCATGGAGGAACTGCGCTCCATTGGGCAGCCTGGTGCGGAAGAGACAAGGTGGTGAAACGCCTGCTTGAAGCAAAGGCAGAAATCAACAGACTCTGTGTTCAATTCAAAAGTACACCATTATTTTGGGGTGTTCACGGCTACAAATCCGGAGGAGAAAAAAACAGAAACAACCAGGTTGAATGCGTGCGGTTGCTCCTGGAGGCCGGAGCAGATAAATCCATACCAAACTTTGAAGGATATAAACCAATCGAACTTCTGGAGGCTCAAGCCGACATCGAAATAGTCAACCTGGTGAAATAGCTGTGTAAGCACTTGCCTTATGGCTTGTCTCTTCCAACAAACCGTTCTTCGCCCAGTAAAAATTTTATAGCCTTCAAAACATTTCTATCCACACTCTCTTCGGTTTTCAAATATGAAATGTATCTGACAATTTCATTTCGTCTGGACGGTGCGAGACTCTCAAATTTGGCTTTCGCAGCCTGGTTGGCCTTCAGTGCCTTCGATAATTTTGGGTGAAGTTTAAAAGTACGGTCTGACGGATCAAATTCAATCGTTATTTTTACTATCTCACCAATCCGCTTCGGCGAGTCTTTAAGCATGCTGGTGTTGACGTAGAGTCTCCACGCGCCTCTGAATTTTACCAGGGTTTGTTTATAGGGTCTCGTATTGACAGTTCCATGAATGGGTATAAAACCCCTATCCTTATCCGCTGCTTTGAAAATACGGGCAAGCACGGCATCGGGAACAAACACAAAAGGGTTTATTCCAATAATTTCCAACGCTGCGCTGAATTTCTGCATCACTTCACTTCAGGTTTAACGATTGGTTCGGAAGGTTTAGTCTCTTTGGTAGTCCAATCTAATTTGTACCAAACACAGCGCCGATTAACAAACTCAGGAACCCGGTGATATTGGCTATTTGCCGGTATTGAAAAACGTGGAACCACTTCGCCCGGTATTCCGACCAGTTTGTTGGATAATTGTCGTGCGTCCAGGAGTTGATGATATCGTTGATGGGTAAATTTCCTTTCACCGTTAAGAATGTGTCTATTACCAACGTTATAAATGCTATAGCCGAAGTGATAAAAACTAAACTCCCGGGCTGTCTGATAGTTGAAACTACGAGCAACAGATTGGTGAGCAAAGCGGCATATACCACATACTTAAAATTACTTCTCATACTGAAGTCGATCAGCTTTCGCAGCTCGATGTAGGTTGTTGCTTCAATATTATGCTGCACGTCTTTCAACGCAAGGATATACATGAAAGATTGGCTAACAATAATGCTGTATGCTACCAGGGTAAGGAAGAGAATGAGACTACTTATCATATTTGTCGGGTTTAACGAATGACCACCTGGAGCGAAGTTAATTCTCATTTTTGACAAATTTGATTCCTATTATGACCAGCCAGATCAACCAGAGTGTACTTCCCACAATTCCCGCCAGGTCCCAGGCAGGAAAACCGGGGATTACGGTCGCAAACAGGTCGGCCTGAGCAAGCAAGTAGATAAACGAACTGATACCACCTAACCAGTTTATCCAGTTCGGAAACAGACGTAATTTTGCAAATGTAATGGAGATGATTACTGTCCAAACAATTGTAAAAAGCTGACCCATGTGTTCACCCAGAAGCACTCCGCCATACTGATGAATCGTTTTGAAGCTCATCACCGCGGCGGCTCTGGTTGCCTCGTCAGCGGCATTTACAAAGTCGTTAGCAAGTATGGGTACAACAAAAGTCCAGCGCAGTAATCCAACCATTTGAACGATCAAACCGATCAGGCCAATATTCGTGGCTACCCGTATCCATGGTGATTGGTCTTCCAGCTTCTGACCTAAAAGGATGTAGGCAGGCAATAATGGGATTCCGGTGATGGCGAAGGCAAACCAGGTCCAGATCAGAGCGCTTCCTCCTTCATGGAATTTTGTGAGTACGATCGTTGTATCCTGTCTTAAGATATCTGGATATTCAAAAATAATCGTGAGGACTGTATAAGATATAAATAATGCACTGGCTCCGACACTGAACAATACTCCTATCAATCTATCAGTTTTCATAAATTGTACGCGTTGAACCGATCCGATCATTTGATAAAAAATGAATAACTAATTCCCGGTGTCGGATTTATTTTCAGACTTTCACCCGGCGCGGCCACGGCAATTGCACCTATCCTCAGATTGAGTCCTTTCCATATCATCCAGCGGAATCCAGCTTCCATGCCTACTGCATTCTTACTTTCATAATCGCGGTTAAATCCTCTTAAGTAAGATGCTCCTGCATAAAAGGAAGATGGATTTTCTCTTTTTCCAACTGGAAGAAACCAGGCTGTTGCACCGATCTTAAGAAAACTGGTCGTTTCGCCGGATTCAAAATTCGTTGGATAATACCCGGCATGATAGGATACCAGCTTGTGACGAAACTCAAGTCCTATCGATGGGTTTCTGAAACCGTTGATACTTAGTTCATTTTTTGAAAACCGGCTTTGGGAAAAGGCGGAAGGCGTTGCCATCGCCAGCAGCAAAAGGATCACAGATTTTCTTATTGCGGCGCTAACAAGTGTAAGGATGATTTTTGAAGCTTTCATATCGTCTTTGTTTAATGACGATACAAAGGTGAGCCTGGCAGAAAGGATTCTACTGGACAAATGTCCAGAAATGAAATCAGCGGATTGTACTTCGTATTCTGCTCAAATGGCGCGGCGTAACACCCAGCATAGACGCCAGGTACTGCAAGGGGATTTGTTGTAAGAGGCGAGGTTCATTCCGGAGCATTTTCTCGTACCGTTCTTCTGCGGTAAGCACGATCAGACTGTGCCGGCTGGCATCAATGCCACAAATAGAAACTTCCAGCAAGCCGATATAAAAGTCTTTGAATCCGGGCACCTCGGCTACAAGCTTCTTTAGGTTTTCTTTACTTATCATGAAGATACTTCCTTTCGTCAAGGCTTTAATATTTTCCAATGAGGGAGTCTCGCTAATAAAACTGAGAAGCGAAGCAAACCACGTGTTTTCGATGGATACATAACTTGTCCTTTCTTCCCCATCCTTAAGCACATAGTACTGAAACATCCCGCTGTCTACGAACCCGATATGTTTGCTGACTTTCCCGTACTGTACCACAAAATCATTCTTCTCGAACCACTGCAATGAAAATGAATCCACAATTTTATTCAGGCTGCCGCCGGCAAAACCCAGGGCCTCAAAGTATTTTTGTATTTTCTCCATTTGTATATTTCCAACCTTCGGTTCGAAACTTTGGTTTCCGTTGTTGACCAAGTCCCCTACGTTCTTCACTCAGATTTCAGACTGTTCACCGGGTTCATCATAGCGGCTTTGATAGCCAAAAAACTCACGGTAAGCAACGTAAGCGTCAGTGCACCAATGGCAGTCATCAAGAATATCCACCCGGAAATTTCCGTACGGTACTCATACTTCAATAGCCAGTTATTCATAAAATAATAACCGACCGGTATGGCGATGAAACACGCGATAATTACCAAGATTACAAAGTCCTTCGACAGCATTTGGCTGAGATTCGTTACCGATGCCCCCATCACTTTTCGTATCCCTATTTCTTTCATCCGTTGCTCGGCAGAGAATGCAGCAAGACCAAATATTCCAAGGCAACTGATAACAATAGCCAGCACCGTCAGGACCAAGGCTAACTTTCCGATCCGCTCCTCTGTTTTGAATTTCGCGGCATAGGCGTCACTGGCAAACCTATAATCAAATGGCGCGGACGGAACGACTCGCTTAAATACAGTTTCAATTGAGGATAACGCTTCGCCGGTATTTATATCAGGGTTTGTCCTTACCAGGATCCAGCCCTTATACCCCTGAAGAAAAAAAATCATCGGTTTAGCTGGCTCGAAGGGAGAACTCATCACCATATCTTTCACCACTCCAATGATAGTGAACTCGCCTCCATCAAAGAATTCGGTATCCCATTTTACGGTTTTCCCTACAGGGGTTGTCAATCCCATGTATCTGACTGCAGTTTCGTTAACAATAAAACCCAGGGAATCACTACGTATGCTTCTTTGAAAATCACGCCCTTCCACAAATTGCCAGCCGACTGTTTTTCCGTAATCATGACTTACCGAAACGGTACCAAAGTTCTCCTGTAGATCGGGGTCCTTGCCTTCCCAATCAAACCCTGCATTAAATCCCCATATACTCGTAACGGTACTTGCTGATTCAGCTATTTCAGACACCGCCCCGGAATTTTTCAATTCTGTGCTTAACACATCAGATTTACCCTGAAATTCGGGAGCTGTCTTTCGAATCATAACTAACCCATCACGATAATAACCTACCGGGCGATCTCTGACGAATTGAAGCTGTTGATAAACTATTACGGTGCCTATTGAAAGTAAAATGGAGACAGAAAATTGAACGATAACCAGAATTTTTCTAGTCGTGACCGCTCCGTGGTTAAGCTTGAGGGTGCCCTTTAATACGTTTACCGGGTTGAAGGAAGATAAATAAAAAGCAGGGTAGCTTCCGGAAAGAAGTCCGGTAACAAGAATGAAAGAGATCGCGAGGAGCCAAAACGATTCATTTGTCCAAAGCATTCCGATTTCCTTCCCAGCGATATCATTAAACCATGGTAAACCAAGTTGCACGATCAATAGCGCTATGGCAGAGGCAATACCTACTGTCAGGAATGATTCACTAAAAAATTGATAAATTAACTGACCCTGGACAGAACCCATCGTTTTTCGAAGTCCCACTTCCTTCGCCCGTTTCTCCGAACGGGCTGTACTTAGGTTCATAAAATTGATAGAGGCAAGTAATAAAATGAATCCTCCAATTAAACTGATGAACCATACAAACTTCAACTGCTCGCTTGTAACCTGCTCCCTGTTCTCAAACGTTGAATATAAATGCCATTGATTCATTGGATGAAGGAAAAGCTCTGGTTTGTCCGGAA
>Ga0315912_10006858_pt1 | contig 10105 bp, 6 predicted proteins | sample VfabasoilMG_FD_204469 | JGI IMG/M metagenome (GOLD analysis project Ga0315912, IMG submission 204469) | Garden soil microbial communities collected in Santa Monica, California, United States - V. faba soil | ecosystem: Environmental > Terrestrial > Soil > Garden | place: USA: California... | reverse complement strand
CCTCGACCGGGGTCTGCGGCAGGCTCCAAGAGGCCGGCGCCTCCACGGTTCGCAGGATGGCCGCAGCAGGTTGCGGTGCATCGAACGTGAACCGCAGCGCGGGCAAGGGCGCCGTCAACATGTCGTAATTGGCCAGCGCCTCGGCCGAGGCGGTGACCCCGACCGCGGCATCCTCGAGGGCGACCGACTCTTCGGCCGCCTGCACATTCAGCCCGGAGCGCAATCGGCTCAGCGCGCGCAGCACCTGCTCCTTGCTCCTGCCACGCAACTCGAACAACAGGAAGGGATCCTTGTCGAGGGCCTCACCCAGTACGTAATGCAATGCAGCGACGTGCTTGCAAGGGCTCGCCCAATCCAGGCACGAACAATCGGTTTGCAAGTCTTGCGAGCTGCGCGGAAACAGGCTGCGCTTGTGGGCGCGGAACACCGCGTCGATGTTCTCGGGCATGCGTCCGGCGAGCAGCTCCGCCGCAAAGCTGGCGCGTGTGCTCATGGCGGCGATGGCGGTGTCCCAGATGGCCGCGTCGAAAGGCTCCAGGCGCAGGACCACCTGGTACGGCGTGCTGCTCGAGCCGGTGACCCGGGCGCGTACCTCGCCCGATCCGAAGCGCAGATCATGAACACGCCCAGCACGCGCGTAGGTCCGACCCCGACCCAGGCGGTTCAAGTACTCGCGTGAGAAGCGCTCCAGCGCTTCGATCCAGCGCTGTCCCCACCAGGTAGCCCCGAGCTTGCGCACCTTCAAACCGTGGCGCGGCGGAGGCCGCTTGGCGCGCGGCTTGTCGTTCCAATCCCAGTTCATGCGGGCAGTCGGCTCATGCGGACGCAGCTCATACGGATACGGGGGCGCGGCGCTTGGTACGCGCCACGGGTTCCGCCGGTGGTTCGGCATCGGCCACGTCCTCGGCAATGACTGCATCGGCGGCCAGTGAGAACAGCTCCTGCAGCTCGGCATTGCCCAACTCGGTGATCCAACGTTCACCGGCGCCGATGACCTGGGCTGCGAGCGCGCGCTTCTGCTCGAGCAGGTGATCCACCTTCTCCTCGACGGTGCCGGCACACATCAAGATATGCACTTGCACGTTGCGCCGCTGGCCAATGCGAAATGCACGGTCGGTAGCCTGATCTTCCACGGCCGGATTCCACCAGCGATCGTAGTGGATCACATGACTGGCAGCGGTCAAGTTCAAGCCCGTACCACCCGCTTTGACCGACAGCACGAACACCGGCGGCGCCAGCGGATCCTCCTGGAAGCGGCTCACCATGGCATCGCGGGCCGCGCGCGAGACGCCGCCATGCAGGAACGGCACTTCGCAGCCCAGCACCCGCCGCAGCTCACTCACCAGGCGCTGCCCCATCTGCCGGTACTGAGTGAACACCAGCGCGCGATCGCCGGTGCTGATCAGCTCCTCCAACATCTGGCAGCAGCGCTGCAGCTTGCCGGAGCGGCCAGCGAGCGGGCCCGACTCCCCCAGATACTGGGCCGGATGGTTGCAGATCTGCTTGAGTGCCGTGATCAGAGCCAACACCTGCCCGCGTCGTTCGATGCCCGATGCCTCGCGAATGCGCCGCATCGCCTCATCCAGCACGGCCTGATAGAGGCTCGCCTGCTCCCGCGTCAGCGAGCACACCACGCGCATCTCCTGTTTGTGCGGCAGATCCTGAATGATGCTGCGATCGCTCTTGAGTCGCCGCAGTACGAAAGGTTGAACGATCTGCTTGAGGCGCTCCGCCATCTCCAGGTGACCGTGGCGTTCGATGGGAATGGCGTAGTCGCGGCGGAAAGCGGCCTGCGAACCCAGCAGCCGCGGATTCAAGAATTCAAAGATCGACCAGAGCTCGGCCAGGCGGTTTTCCACCGGAGTGCCGGTGAGTGCCACCCGAAACTCCGCGCGCAAGCAGCGCGCTGCCTGGGCCGTGCGTGAAGCCGCAGTCTTGATGTTCTGGGCCTCGTCCAAGGCAGCCACCGACCAGGGGACGCCGGCCAGCAGCTCGGCATCACGACGCAGCAATCCGTAAGTGGTCAGCACCACCGTGGCCGCCGCCAGACTCTCGAACGTCGTACCTTGGCGTGCGCGCGTGGTCCCGTAATGTCGCACCAGCGGCAGGCTCGGCGCGAAGCGCTTGATCTCGCGCTCCCAATTCCCCACCACGGATGTAGGACACACCAGCAACACTGGTCCCGCGAGCTGGCCCGTCTGCTGCCGATGCAAGAGTAGCGCGAGCAGCTGCACCGTCTTGCCCAGACCCATGTCATCCGCCAAGCAGGCACCGAGTCCGAGCTCCGCCATGCTGGCCAACCAGCCCAGACCGCGTTGCTGATAGGGACGCAGCGTACCTTGCAAGGTCGCTGGCGCCATCACTTCCACGGCTGCGCTGGCGGCTCGCAATCGGGACAGCAAATCAGCGAATGCACCCTCGGGTGTGACCGACACCGGCAGGACCGTTTGCGGTATCGCCGCCGGCACGCCCAGCGACAAGGCCAATGCCTCGTGCGCAGCGAGCGGTCCGGCGGGGGCATCGAGCAAGCGCAGCGCCTCGGCGATCTCGGCTGCGTCGATGGCCACCCACTGACCGCGGAATCGCACCACCGGCGCCTTGAGTGCTGCCAGGTCGTGCAGGTCTTGCGCGGACAGCGGTTCTCCCGCGAGCTCGGCCTGCCACTGAAAGCGCAGCACCTCGGGTAACGCCAGCGCGGCTCGCCCGCTGCGCGCCTCGCCGGCGGGTTGCCCAGAGGAATTCAAGCGCATGCGCATGCGCAAGCGCTGCTGTCCGGAGCGAGTCAGTTGCGCCGGGAGGATGACACCAACCCCCGCTTCGATGAGCTGAGGAGCAGCGTCATTGAGGAAGGTCCATGCAGATGAACCGATCAACATTACGTGCGTGGGCCGCGGTTCGCGCAGGCTCGCCTGGATTGGCGGGAACAGACGCCCAGCCAGCGCCAGTCCGGACAGCAGCGTCTCCTGGGCTGCCTGGGGATGACGTGCCACGCAGCGCACTCCCGGCTCACCTTGGTAGATGGCATCCGCTTCGATGGTCAGGCTCGCATCGCGCGCCGCCTGCAACAGAAATCGCAGGGTGAATGCCGCACCCACCGGCCGATAGGTAATTTCCGCATCACTGCGTTGGCTCGGCAACTCGAGGCGCAAACACAGGCGTGCTGCGCCCCGCTGCGCGCCCAGGAGCGGCCGCGTCCAGCGCTGCAACTCATCGGTGAGGGTTCGCTCCCCGAAGCCGCTGGGCGCAAAGGACGGTTGCTTGCCTGTCAGTGCAGCGAAGAAGCGGTGTTCCCAACCCGTCTTGCGACCTGCCTTGGCGCGCCAGCCTCGGCAGGAAGTGCGCACCAATGCATCGGCGGCAGCGTTCAAGAACTGATCCAGCAACGCCTCGGCGCTCCAGATGCGCCGATCGGCAGCGGCGCCCTCGCGAGGGTTGCTGGTGGCAACCATGGCCACCGCATGTGCTGCCAGCGGAAAGGCTCGCACCAATGTATTGAAGCGCTCGGCATCCTGAGGAATCGCCAGCGATACGCCACAACAGGCGCGCTGTTCGGTTGCGGTGCTCTGAATCCGCGGCACGATACGGCCACGTGCTACCAGGTCCAGGGCCAGCTTGGCGGCCAGGCTCCAAACTCCGACAGAGGGAGAGAGGCGTTCAAGCCGCTGCTGGGTCAGACCGGCGAGTTGCTCGAGCCCGTGCAACAAGTCCACAGCCACACCGCTCACGTTCTCTACCCGATTGCGCGCCGTCAGACAGCGCAATCGCTGTGGTGCTGCCGCGGCCATCCATTCCCCGAGCTGCGCCAAGTCGGCGCCCCAAACGAACCACCGCGGCGTTGCGTCTGGAACGAACAGCCAATGGATATTGGCCAACTGGAGACGGGCCAAGTGCGCGAGGGGACCCGGGGCAGCGGTGGGGAGAACGTCGGGACGCACGCGTCGATCAGACTCCAAATAGACCCGCGGTGGAGCAGCGCGATCGGCTGGCATTCGAAGGCAGCCCATCATCCTGCCCGTCTCACACGCCATCGCAAGAGGCAGGAACCACCAGCCTAGCGGAGGCGAGTTTCACCAACCAATGCGGAACGCAGGCCCGCGCGGTCGCGCGGGCCGAGGCGATTCTTGCCAGAACCGGCGTGCAGCAAGTCCGTCCATGGACTTCCGACGCCTGCAGCGCCGAGGACTGGCATTGCCAGCTACTTCTTGCGTGCTGGCTTCTTCGCGACCTTGGTGGGCTTTGCCGGCTTGGCGCCTTTGCCCGCCTTGGCCTTGCCTCCCTTGACGACCTTGGTGGGCTTGGCGGGCTTGGCGGGCTTGGCGGAGGACTTGGCCGCGACCTTCTTGGGCGCTTTCGCTGCTTTGGCGGGCCGCTTGGCAGCCTTGGCCGCGGCGCGCTGCTTGCTGGCAGGTGCCTTCTTCTTCGCCGCGACCTTCGTAGCAACCTTCTTCGCGGGCTTGGCGACAGCCTTCTTCTTTGGCTTGGCGGGTTTTGCGACGGCCACGGTTTCGGGCTCATCCTCGACCACCACCGGCTCGGGAGCTGCCGCAGTCTCTTCAGCCTCGGCTGACTCGGCGGGCGCCACGTCGGCCTTCACTGTATGCACAGCGAATGCGGCACCATGCGGATCGACGAACTGCGCGATCCAATCGCCACCAGGTACCTCCATCGGGCCATTGGTCAGAGTGCCACCCGCCGACTTGACCTTCTTGACGGTCTGATTCACATCCTTGACGCGGACATAGCCCAACCATGCCGGGCCGCCGGGCACGTTGGCCGGCTTGTCGAACATGCCGCCAAGCTCCTGGCCGTTGCGCCCGAACAGGTAGTAGAAACCCATCGGTCCCATGTCGTGCGCATTGCGTTTTTCCCAGCCGAACAGCTCCGAATAGAAATCGAGAGCGGCCTTGGCGTCGGTGGTCATCAACTCATGCCAGGAGAACTCACCACGCTTCGCCGGCTTGTCGCGTCCCGGATCGGCAGAAGAGGTATACACAGCAAACTGCGCGCCCTGCGGGTCATTCAGCACGGCGTACTTGCCCATGCCGGGGATCTCCTCCACTTCCTTGACCACCTTGGCCCCGAGCTCACGGGCCTGGGCGACGGTGGCGTCGATGTCCGGCGTGCCGATGTAGGTCAGCCAGTGCGGTGCTCCAGCCGGGAGTGCAACGGATCCGCCGAGTGGACCGCTGGACGCCACGAACATGGAATATTCCGGGACCTGCTCGGAGGGCTGGGACTTCCACCCGAGTGTCTTCGAATAGAACGAGTGGGCGGCGGAGGTATCCGGCGTCATCAGCTCATGCCAGACAAATCGCCCACGCACAGTCTTATCCGTCATCATGATCTCCCTCGTGGAGTTGATTGTGAGAGTGAGAAAGCCGACTTGCACTTTTGAACTTGCAAACAAAGTGATTCGAGCATACTCCGCCGCCGCGGCTAAAAGTAGCGCCCGCAAGCACATCATGAGAATAACGTCGCAAGATTCTCCAGCCTCAGTGCGACCCCTCAGCGAGATCGTTAGTAGAAGTGCGGCTATGTACGGTTATCCACATGTACATCCATAGACATCGGGCAAGCCTCTCGGCCGCGACACTTCCGGCACTATGCTGAACGAGTGGCGGGCCTGCGGACCGCCGACGGCCTGCCGACTTCCAATGGACCGGTGGATCCAATGGAACCCGAATGGCCGCATGACCGGATGAGCCTGCTCGGGTTGATCCCGCACGCTCGGACCGGCGGGCCTTGCGATTCGACCGCCCGGACCGCTGCCTTCAAACAGGCGTCTTTGAGACTCTGCCCCTGCCGGCAAGAGATTCAGCCGGTGGGATTTGCGCCGCGGAAGCACTGCCGCGGGCGCTTGCGAACTCGGCGCCAAACAGCCGGTGATTGCGGACCATCCGATCGACGCGACGAACCACCGCCGGTGTCAAGCTACGTCCAGCAAGGGTTGGCGTGCGTCACCCGCGGTGTGATTACCAGTATCATCGGGTCGAGTGCCGACGCTGAGCCCGAGCCCGCAAGCCAGTGTCCAGCTGCAGCCACCCATCTGGCAGCCTGGTCCGAGCCGAGGGCATCGTCGATGACGCCGGCCATCGCCCCCGGGGCCTGGACCGATCAGTCGAGCACCACACCGGGGGCACGCTAGACCCGTCAACAAACTACATGATGGAAGACACCATCCATGAAGAAGCTATTGTGGTTCCTGGTAGCACTGATCGCTGCCGGTGCAGTCGCTGGCATTGCCCTGCAGCGCGGCGAGAGTATCAACGCACTGTGGATCGTAGTCGCCGCAGTCTGCATCTACGCGCTGGGCTACCGCTTCTATAGCGCCTGGATCACTGCACGAGTGCTGAGCGTGGATGCGACGCGCGCCACACCGGCGCTGCGCCTGAACGATGGCCGCGACTTCGTCCCCACCCATCGCTGGATCGTCTTCGGGCACCACTTCGCTGCCATCGCGGGGCCGGGGCCGCTGATCGGGCCGACCCTGGCAGCGCAGTTCGGTTACCTGCCCGGCACACTCTGGATCCTGGTCGGCGCAGTGTTCGGGGGCTGCGTCCAGGACATGACCATCCTGTTCCTGTCGACGCGTCGCAACGGCCGCAGCCTCGGGCAAATGGCGCGTGACGAGTTGGGCCCGGTGGGCGGCTACGCAGCCATCCTCGCCACGTTGATGATCATGATCATCCTGATCGCGGTGCTGGGACTGGTGGTGGTCAACGCCATGAAGAACAGCCCATGGGCCACGTCCACGGTGTTCGCGACCATCCCCATCGCCGTGCTCATCGGCCTGTATCTGCGCAACATTCGACCCGGGCGCGTGCTCGAAGGATCGCTGATCGGAATTACGCTGCTGCTGCTGGCGGTCGCCGGCGGCGGGTTCGTCAGCGAGCATCCCGTGCTGAGCGCCATGTTCAACATGGGCGGCAAGTCGCTGGCATGGTTCGTCATCATCTACGGCTTCGTGGCAGCGGTATTGCCGGTCTGGCTGCTGCTGGCCCCGCGTGACTACCTGTCCACGTTTCTCAAGCTGGGCACGGTGGTACTGCTGGCATTCGCCGTGGTGCTCATGCACCCGCAACTGAAAATGCCGGCCCTCACGCAGTTCATCGACGGTACCGGTCCAGTGTTCGGCGGCGCGCTGTTTCCATTCGTCTTCATCACAATCGCCTGTGGGGCGATCTCCGGCTTTCACGCCCTGGTGTCGAGCGGCACCACGCCCAAACTGATCCAGCAAGAATCGGACGTCAGGCTGATCGGCTACGGCAGCATGATGCTTGAGTCCGGGGTGGCCATCATGGCGATGATCGCAGCCACCTTGCTCGACCCCGGCGTGTATTTCGCCATCAACAGCGGCCCGGGCGTAGTCGGGGCGACACTGGATGCGGCCGTCACCACGATCTCGGGCTGGGGCTTCCCCGTCACGGCCGCACAAATGCAGTCGCTGGCCCAGCAAATGGGTGAAACCAGCCTCTTGGCGCGTACTGGCGGCGCACCCTCGCTGGCAGTGGGCATGGCGAACATCTTCGCCACGGCATTTGGCCAGGGCCTGCTCGCCATCTGGTATCACTTCGCCATCATGTTCGAGGCGGTCTTCATCCTCACCACCCTCGATGCCGGCACGCGGGTAGGCCGCTTCATGCTGCAGGACTTCCTGGGTCATGTGTGGAAGCCCATGGGCCAGACATCCTGGTACCCGTCCGTGCTGATCTCCAGCGCCCTGGTCGTGGCAGGCTGGGGCTACTTTTTATATATCGGCGTCGTGGATCCGAACGGTGGCATCAACATCCTGTGGCCGCTGTTCGGAATCACCAACCAGCTGCTGGCGGGCATTGCCCTGTGCGTCGCGACCGGGATTCTCATCAAGCAGGGCAAGCTGCGATATTCCTGGGTGACGGCGGTACCGCTCGCTTGGCTGGCGATCGTAACCACCACGGCAACCTGGGAGAAGGTGGTATCGCCTGATGTACGCGTCGGCTTCCTCGCCGGTGCCGACAAGCTCGCCGCGAACCTCGCAGCTGGAACACTGAGCCCAGAGCTGGCGGCCGTCGCGCCGCAGCTGATCTTCAATCAACGACTCGATGCGGCACTGGCCATGCTGCTCACAGCCATGCTGTGGGTGGTGATTGCCGATACGGCGCGCGTGACCTGGCGCGTGGTCAAGGGCAAACCCGTGCTGCCGAGCTCGGAAGCGGTCGCCGTTCCGGGCAACGCCTCCACGGCGGAGGTTCACGGATGAAAAACCAAGCCTTGCGTGAGCGGCTGGACTCGCTGTGGAGTTTCGTACGGCAGTTGGCCACCGATGACGCCTATGAGCGCTATCTGGTCCACCACCGCAGTCTGCACCCGAAAGAGCCGCCGCTGGATCGGCGCGCTTTCTATGAACGCGAGCAGCAGCACAAATGGAGCGGCGTCAAGCGCTGCTGCTGATCCACCGAACGGGCAACCTTCGCTTCGAATTGTCCCGGCCATTGCTGCCGCAGATTCATCTTGCAATGCATTTAGAGGTCGCTTACTAGCGTTGATCTGACTATAAAAACTGCTACATTGCATCGCAATATAGTGCGGCGCAAAAAGGAGGTTATATGATCCTGGTAGCAGTCATGTTCCTGATCGGAACGGTCGGCTTGCTGATCTGCACAGCGATGGAAAAGTGATGCCCTTGCAGGCCTTCTAAACCGATCTGCGGGTGCAGTGCCGACGGCGTGCGGCCTGCACCCATTTCGGTAGGTGGGAATACGCCAGGGTGCTCGTGCAATACTGATCTGCAGAGCGTCATCTTTTCATTCCGCCCCCTATCGTCGGGTTGGCCAACGTCTCAAACTACACCTCCTGGGTGACGCATCGGAGACCTCTCTCGGCGAATCGTTTTTCATAGGAGGATGACCATGGCACTGTGGAAAGATCAGTACGGCAAAGATCAAGCGGCGGAAAAGGAAGCCGCTAAAGAAAAAGAAGTCGAACGACCCGCGGCGACGGTGACGACATTCGAACCCAACCGGCAAGCTACGCAGGTGACTCGCGGTGCTGCTGCCGTCGGCGTCGAGGCCAAGGAATCGGTCCTATCCGCCGGACTCTCGATCGAGGGCAAGATCGAAGGCACCGGCCACATACGCATCGCAGGCAACTTCAAGGGTGATGTACGTGTTCAAGGCAACCTGACCATTGAGGCAGGTGCTCGCGTCACCGGCGGAGTCAGTGCCAATACGGTCGTCATCGGCGGCGAGCTGGAAGGCAACATCGATGCCGCCTCGCGCGTCGAGATCCTCCAAACCGGGGTGCTCAATGGTGATCTCAAGGCGGGTTCACTCACTGTCGCAGCCGGTTCCCGAATGAATGGTCGGGTCGAATTCGGGTGGGATGACAAGCTGAAGGCAGCGGTCGGCAGCTAGTCGCCGACCAGCATGAATACCACCCGCTTGGCGGTGCCGGGCAAAACACGGATTTGCCCGCATTGCAAATCAACCATTCTCGAAAGCGCCAGCGTTTGTCCGGGCTGCCACCATCACCTGCGGTTCGATCCGAAGGCGATGCTGGAACGTCGGGCGCAACCGACTTTCTCGGCACTGCGCGTGGAAGGAGCCTTCCGCCATCCGGACAAGGCGGGAGCCTGGGAATACTCCGTAGTGATTTCGATCAAGAACGATCGAGGCGAAGAGGTTCAGCGCCGTGTCGTGGGGGTCGGCGCACTGCAACCCAATGAAGGTCGTTCGGTCATGCTATCCGTGGACGTGCACGCACCACCGAGCTAACGACTCGGCAAGTTCGAACCTGTCCCCGTCGTCGAACGCAAGTCGAGTCGCTCTGAAGCCGCAGCACAGGCAACGGGCGTGAAGCTCATGTGATCAACATGGGTTGCATTGCCCGCTTGCCCAGCAGACGGCTCTGGCGAGTCGCGTCGCGTGCGACCTGAGCCGAACCAAGGATGCCCCGAATCCCGGCCAAGACATCTCGGTGACACTGGCCCATGGCAGGAGTCATCCGCGGTGGTACCTGATAGATGCCGGTATTCGGATAGCAGATGCCGCGACTCTATTTGATCAGGCATGCCAAACCGGCTGCCACGTGGAGCGAAGCGCCCGATCCAGGGCTGGACGCCACGGGG
>Ga0315912_10006857_pt1 | contig 10106 bp, 8 predicted proteins | sample VfabasoilMG_FD_204469 | JGI IMG/M metagenome (GOLD analysis project Ga0315912, IMG submission 204469) | Garden soil microbial communities collected in Santa Monica, California, United States - V. faba soil | ecosystem: Environmental > Terrestrial > Soil > Garden | place: USA: California... | reverse complement strand
CTTTCAGAGTTTTGCCAAATCGAGTTAGTAAGTCTAGGCTCTGTATCACGACCGAAGGAGAACGATCATGGAAGACTTTAACATGGATACCAATGAGGAGGCCGCCCCGCCTCCCGAGACGGCCTCGAATCGAACGTTTATTATTTTAGCGGCCGCTTTAGGCGGTGTGTTCCTCTTGGGCTTGCTCATGCTAGGCGTGTATGTGATGGTTATTGGCCCCGGTAATCGCCAAGCGCAATTAGATGCAGTGAGCACTGCGAATGCGGCGAACACCGAGATCGCCATCGCCAATGCCGCCTCGCCCACGCCTGAACCATCAGCGACGCCAGACGCGGCGGCCACCGCGCAAGCCGAACAGCTTGCTATCCAACAAGCCGCCCAAGCCGCCACCCAAACGGCGCAGGCTCAAGTGACACCTACGGCGCTGATCAAGCCAACCAACACGTCAACCGCGCCACCGACGAATACGCCCCCCCCCAGCGCCACCCTCGGGTCGGGTGCAGAAGGCGTGACACCTGGGGTGAGTGGGACACCTGGCAATAATCCGAACGTGATCGTTACCCCGACTAATCGCCCGGGCACCGGCACGCCGACCTTGCCAGCCGTTAGCCCTACCGCCAGCTCAGGCACACCCGGGGCGGGTAGCACGGCGAGCACCCCTAGCACTACTGGCACCCCTGGCACGGGCGGTACCCAAATCGCGGCGATCACGCCCACCACTGGCTCGGGCGGTAGCACATCGCGCCCACCTGTCGTGACTTCAACCAGCACGCCGGGCGCAAGTGGCACGGTAGGCGCTGGCGCTGGTGGTGGAACGCCCGGCGCTCCGACCGTCACGCGCACGCCCGCCGCTACGCAACTCCCTGGTACTGGTTTCGCAGATGAAGCTGGCGTGCCGACTTTGGCGCTCTTAGCCGCTGGATTAATCGTCGTGATCTTCGTAGCGCGGCAATTGCGCTTGAATTTGCGATAGGTTTCTGCTTGGCGTGCCCATCAGGAGGGTGTGACGCCTGTCAACCCAAACAAACGAACAGGCCAGCGGACATCCGTTGGCCTGTTGCTTTTTGAAAAACTCGCGCATAATAGTTCCATGTCGGCCCCCATCCCCCCGCATCGCCCTACTCAAATTCAAACTATCTTAAACCTAGCCGCACAGGGCGAATGTGTGGCGATCTTTGGCCTAAGTAATACCGGCAAAAGCCCTTTCTTACGTTCTCTGCCACACGCCACTTATCTGCAAACTTACGCCCACAAAGTGGGTCGGTCGGCGATGTTGGTGTATATAGATTGCAATCGGGTCGTGGAACTCACCACCCAGGGCTTTTATGAAGTCGTGTTGCGCGCGTTGTTGGAGACACTGGAATTTAAAACCGATCGCTCGGCGCGTGAGACTGAGCTCCTGACTTTAGTCCGCGAACAACACAGCCGCGTGATCGCCGCAACTACCCCTTTTCAGTCCTCGCTCGCTTTTAACCATGCCTTATCCGAGACCTGCCATGTATTAGAGCAGAACGTCCTCCTGCTCCTCGATGAATTTGATGAGGTCTACGCCGCATTGGACGAGCGGGCGCTGGTGAATTTACGGGCACTTAAAGACAAATTTCAAAGCCAATTGGTATATGTCACGGCCACGGTGCGCCCGTTAGCCGATAGCCGTAAATCTGGCGATAATGAATTCGCTGAACTCTTTGCGGTGCATAGCCTCCCCTTAGGGATGCTAACGGTAGCGGATATGCGCGCCATGGCACAGACGATCAGCGAAGGCAACCTGTCCGCCGCTACCCTCACAGTGATAGAACAATTAGCGGGTGGACATTTTGGGTTGCTCACGGCGCTCACCCAAACGGCCCTCCGCCTAACGGTGGCCCAAACGCCCCTCGCCCCCGAACAACTCAGCCACCACCTCGCCAATGACCCCAACACACGCGCCGAGTGCCTCAAAGTATGGAATCAATTGCACACGCCAGAACAAGAGGCGCTCAAAGCCTTGATCACTGAAGCCGAAGAAGGCCTGCCCGAACGCCAACTCAACCCACTGAAGACCCTAGGGTTAGTCAACGAAGCGGGAGAAATTTTTTCGCCAGTCTTCATTACCTTCGTGCGCCGCCAATGTGCCGCGCCCGCGCAAGAAGTCACCGGGATCGTGGTAGATGACGATGCGGGGGAAGTTTGGGTAGATGGAGAGCGGATCACCGTCCTGACCGATTTAGAATACAAACTCATGCGCTTGTTGCATCAACGCAATGACCGGCTGACGACGAAAGATATGATTGTGGAAACGGTCTGGGGTGGGCAATACTTTGACAAAGTGGATGACGCGCGGATCGAAAAATTGGTCAGCCGCTTGCGCGCCAAAATTGAAGCCGACCCGACTCGCCCGCGCTATTTACTGACCCAACGCGGGCGGGGATATAAACTCGCCAGCCATCCGCACGAAGCGAAAGCTGACGAAGGTGAGTAATGTCGAGGGGGGTATACCGTATGGCCCTTGCTAAAATTTTAGTTGTGGAAGATGACACCGCTCTCCTCGAAGGTTTGCGCGATGTTTTAGAGCTGGCTGGCTTTGGAGTGCTGACCGCGAGCAACGGGGTCGAGGGCCTAGAGACTCTGACGACGCACCCGCTACCCGATCTCATCATCTCTGATATTATGATGCCCCGCATGGACGGCTATGAGTTTTATACGCGCGTGCGTGAAAAACCGGATTGGCTCAATGTGCCATTCATCTTCCTCACCGCTAAAGGCGAAAAGACCGACATCCGGCGCGGCAAGCAATTGGGCGCGGATGATTATTTGATCAAGCCGTTTGAAGAAGAAGACCTGCTCGTCGCCATCGAATCGAAACTCAAACGCCGGGCGCAGTTGGAGAGCGCGCGCGATTTGCAGATGGATGATCTCAAGCGGCGTATCCTCACCACGCTCAACCATGAGTTTCGCACGCCCCTCACCTACATTACTACGTATACCGACATGCTCAATACCGCAGAACCCAATATCAGTTCTGATGAATTTAAACAATTTATGCGGGGCATCCAAGCCGGGAGTGAACGCTTGCGGCATTTGGTGGAGGACTTTATCGCGCTCGTGGAATTGCAAACGGGCGAGACACAACGGGCTTATGAAACGCGCCGCCAACTCATCACCGATTTGTCAGAGGTGTTACTCCGAGTGGTGGAACAGCACCAGCTACGCGCCCTTACGCGCAAGGTGCGCTTAGAAGCGACCGTGCCCGCCGCGCTGCCGCCAGTATGGGGCGAAATCGATCAATTGACGAGCGCGGTCAGCCGCTTAGTGGAAAACGGCATCAAATTTTCTAAAAAGGAGGGGGGCTGGGTGCGCGTCATGGCCCACTCCACTGTGCATAAAATCGTGATCCAAGTCCAAGATGACGGCGTAGGCATTCGTACCACCGAACTGTCAAACTTGTTTAACCCGTTGCATCAAGTGGATCGCGCCAAGATGGAACAACAAGGCTCTGGCTCTGGGCTTGCCATTGCCCGCGGCATCGTGGCGATTCATGGCGGGCAACTCACCGTGACGAGCGAACTAGGGGTGGGCAGTCTCTTCAGCCTCGAATTACCTACTCAGGATATAGCGTGAAATTTAATCAATTCAATTTACATCCGCGCATTCTCAGCGGCGTGGTGCGCGCAGGTTACACTGTCCCCACGCCTATTCAAGTCGCGGCGTTGCCTATCGCGTTAGCTGGGCATGACCTTATCGGCACGGCACAAACGGGCACCGGCAAGACCGCCGCGTTTGTCCTGCCGATCTTAGAGCGGCTGATGAGCGGCGGGCACGGCCACACGCGCGCCCTCATCATCACACCAACCCGTGAACTGGCCGAGCAAATCAACGATACGATCAAAGAATTGGGGCGCGACACCCGTTTGCGGAGCGCCACTGTGTATGGGGGTGTGGGCGCTGGCCCGCAAATTAAGGCGTTGCAATCCGGTGTAGAAATGGTGGTGGCCTGTCCGGGGCGCTTACTTGATCTGATCGAACAACGTCAGGCGCGCCTCGGGGCCGTGGAAGTGCTGGTGTTGGATGAAGCCGACCGCATGTTTGACATGGGCTTCTTGCCTTCGGTGCGGCGCATCCTTAAGCACGTGCCAGCGCGGCGCCAGACTCTATTGTTTTCGGCGACCTTTCCGCCCGAAGTGGAAGAGCTGGCACGCCAATCGTTGAGCCATCCGCAACGCGTGGCGTTAGGGCTCAGCCGCCCGGCGCACACTGTTGAGCATGCACTGTTCCCTGTGCCACCGCATCTCAAGACCGATCTCTTATTGGCCTTGCTTAAAAAGACTGACACTGACTCGGTGTTGATCTTCACCCGCACCAAACATCGCGCGCAACGCTTGGCCCAACAGATCGGGCGTGCGGGCTACAAGGTGACGAGCTTGCATAGCAACCGCACCCAAAGCCAACGGCAAGCGGCGCTCAATGGTTTCAAGGGTGGCACGTATCAGATTATGGTGGCGACCGATATCGCCGCGCGTGGGCTGGATGTCGCGAGCATTTCCCATGTCATCAACTACGATATGCCCGACACAGCCGATGCTTATATTCACCGCATTGGGCGCACCGGGCGCGCTGAGAAGACGGGCGATGCGTTTACGTTGGTGACACCCGAAGATAACGTGATGGTGCGTACCCTGGAGAAGATCATGGGCCACGCCCTCCCCCGCGAGCAGTTGGCGAATTTTGATTACACCGCCGATGCCAAACCGCGTCCGCCGCGCCCAGCTCCCTCGGCCGAGGCGCATCGCCCACCCGTCCGCCGGGGAAACGTACCTTCCGGACGCGGGCGTGGGAAGCCGCAACGGTAAGGCCATCAACCCAAAACCGCACCCGTTTTAAGACGGGTGCGGTTTTTATTTGGCCTGTGCCACACAATTTTGGGTGTCCGTTGAGAAACACTCCAACTTAGTTTGGGTTTCGGTTTGGGTGAGCGTTCCTTCGGGGAAATACCGCCGAACGTCTAGATCACGATAGCGTGCGAATGAATTGTCGCAGTCAGCGAAGATGAGCCGTTAAAAGAGTAGCCGAGACTTTCGGAGATTTTCATCGCGGTGACAATGCCGAGGGCGCTTCTTCAGCTGGCGGTTCCGGCTCTTCGCCAATGCCGGTGCTTTCGGTGGGTGCGATGGCTTCCTCGCCCTCGCCTTCTTCGTCCTCTTCCTCTTCTCCGCGCAATTCAGAAACAGGCGTCCAATCCATCGGGGCAGGCAAGACTTGGGGCGGGACATTCACCGTCACTTGCGGCACGATCTCCATGTTCAGTTCGCGCGCCTTCTTGATGCCTTCGATAATGCCCTCGGTGACAGCGATCCGCATCCGCTCAATATCTTCTTTGCGGTCGGCTTCGGCTTTGGCTTTCGCTTTGATCGCGGCGATCTTCTTCCAGTCTTTTTCGAGCTGGGATTTAACGCCACCCGGGTCCATGATGTTATACATGGTGATCCCAAACGGGGCGGCAGGGCCGCGCAGGGTCAGGTCGCCGATAGTAAAGGGGCGCAAAAACTTGAGTGCCTTCACTTGCGTAATGATGGTGTTGACGATGCCTTTGGTGTTAACTTCGGGCGAGCCTTCGGCGGCTTGTTGGAGCGGGAACTGTACGGTTTCGGGAAGGGTGGGGCTGGGGATGAGCCGTTGGATGATGACCCGCCCATCGCCATTGTTGGCGTCGTAGTCCACAATCATCCGCACTAGGAATTGGCGCGAGAAGCGGATGGCGTACATGAGGATCGCGACAGCGATCGCCACCGGCGCTAGCCAGAAAAACACACTGCCCACCAGGATGAACGCGGCGGTGGAGAGCGCTATAAACACTAACAGCACCAACGTCCACCCCAAAAATTCTAAATTGAAGACCAGCAAGAGCCAGTGCGAATAGATCACCCGCTGGCCGCGCGGGCGATCGTCACTTCCCGCCGGTTTGACTTTTGGAGTCGCCTGCGGCCTTCGGGACCTCCTGGCCCGGCAGGGTGGTCTGGCGCACAAAGAGGGAGCGGATGATGACTAACCCCGTGACCGTAACCAGCCCCCACGCGGCAAACACGAACAAGAAGTTGCCTTGCACGAGGGTCTGCACTATCGGAGCGCTCCAAAAGAACATGGTCCAAAAGAGGAGGAAGAGGAAGACAAGCATGCCGCGATGCGCCTCGCCATTGCCCAACCACGCTAGCCAGTCGGTAGTGAAATCGGTAGGGTCTACAGGGGCACTGGCGGGAGTGGGCGTTGTCGCTGTGGTGGAGGGTGTGGCCGCATTGTTCATCGCGCTGATCAGGCGCAGTACCTGAAAAGCGGTGATCACCACGCCCCCGGTCAAAATGAGGGCGATCAGATCGCTCATGCCACGTTGATACCAGCCCCAACTCCAAATGGCGATGAGGCAAAACATCGTGAAGATGCCTGTCGCAATATAGGCGAGGAATGGCCCTATGTTAGGCCCGGTTGAACTAGTTTTTGGTCGCATCGTACACCTCGTCGAATCGGTTTGGGCGCTGATTATATGGCAGATTCGGCTAAAGAAAAGTGGCTAGGGGAGCTTCAACTCCATGCCGATGGTGATGTAATTCGGGTTGAAACCCAGCGTATCTGGATTGGCGTTGATCAGCGCTTGGTTGGTGATATTGAATTTGCGCGCAATGCTGGACACCGTGTCGCCTTGTTGCACGATATAGATACCCGGCTTGCTCACAGGTTGGTTAGGGTTGGTGTCAAGTTGAGTTGGCTTCTCGACCACCATAGGAGGCAAAGCTGGTTCAGGTAAATTGGCAGGCAGGAGCGCCCCACCGGCATCGCTGATTTCAGCCTGATACGGCCCGTTGGGCTCCCAAACTTTGAAGTTGCCTCGATAGGGGTCTAAAGCGGAGCGGCCTAAAATTTCGTCTATGGTAGCGACTTTGAGTTTGAACCCACTAATTGTGCTTAAGTTGAACATCGCTACGCCATCTACCGTGATGTCCACTTGATCTTCTGAATTCAACTCACGCGCCGCGCCGCCCTTACTGCCCAAGTTGAGTACTAAGCCGCTCAACCAGATCTTGGCTTGGGTTTCATCCAACGGTTGGCGGTTGATCCAAGCATAGATATTCGCCCAGCGTGAGCGCGCAATGGCCTCCACCAAACGCGGGTTACATTTCGCTAGTAGCGTTTTGGCAGTCGTCTGGATGGTTTCGTTGAGATTGGGGTCTTGATAGTTGGCGGCCAGCATCTGATCATAAGTGCCTATGCAATCCGCCGATTGGACTTTCTCTAATAACCATTTGGCTTGAGCGTCGTTCGGGTTTTGGCGTAGGGCTTCTTCGGCGAGCGCTTGGATATCATGTAATTTGACTTTGGTGTAATCGGGTTGCCCACTTTCATTCAAGCCGCGCCAAAACAGCAACGCCCGGGCCGAAGCACTACTCACCACTGGCACAGGTGTCGGCGTAGGGTTCACCGCTGGGGCTTGAGTAGCGACGACTGGTACCGTCGTGGGATTGGCAGTATTCGAGTTGCCAATGGTCACCATGATCGAGCCGGGTTGCACGCCCAAGCCTTCAGCGACCTTGCCGCCAAACTTGCCCCAATAGTTGAAGCTTTCAGTGCGGGCTGTGCGCGCTGTTTGGCCAGCAGTATCCGCCAGGCTATCGCCCAACGGGCTATTGTTGAGATAGGCGCTGGAGGTTAACAAGACAAATGAAATGAAGCAAATTAATCCTGCGCCTAAGATATAGCCCAAGAAATTGTTGACCGTATCTGTAATTTGTTTCATGGCTACCTCTACTTCCTTCCGTATTTAGAGTTGAACACCTAGCGCCAGTAGTTTTTCTGGCGAATAAAAGATCAAAATCCATGCGCGAAACACGCGATAGACCCCGCGCACCGCGGCGCGGTGGGGCCGTAACTGCGGCCCAAGTTCCACCAGCCAGGCATTAATTTGGCCGGGGAAATGATAGGCGCTTTGCCCATTTTGCAAGAGCGCCTCGGTGATCAGCAAACCTAAGATCGGCGTAGACACGTACGTTTCGCGGGTGGGGGTATTTACCGCGCGGGGTATGTTGGCTCGCTGCACATTCGCCGCCAAACTCGCCGCACTCAAGCGCGTCATCCGATCCTGCAACACATCCCAATACCACTGATCTACAGCGCGATCCCACGCGCCCGGGTTATAACTGCATAGCGCCGACCATACATCATTGTTATCCCACCACCGCCCCCAACACCCGTTGGTGGCAAGATAGCGGGTGGTGCACTCAGCGACCGCTTGCGGGTCGTTCCACACATCCATGCTCGGCGCGTCACCACACAAGCCGCCCGGTGCGAAGTGCCCCGGCAAAATTTGGGTGCGCCCCACCGCGCCCGCCGATGACCCATACAAATCTTGCGGGCGGACGGTCTTGCCTGTCGCCCGCGCCAAATCAATCAGCGCCGGATTGCTCGCAATGGCGATCAGCCCTTCACGCTGACGCTGTGCTTCGCGCGAGACCGACAGACCCAAGACCACGCTTTCATAAAAACTGGGCGGCCAACGGTCAGCGACTGCATCCCACGCGCGATAGGCACCATAGGGGCCGGGCTCGGTGGGGTTTACTGTGCCCCAGGCCTCGGTGTTCGTCTCGCCAAAGGGAATGGCGGCGGCGGCTTCGGGCGGGAAGATCTTGCCTGGCTCGCTCGCACCCACTGGCTCGCCATTCGCATCGCGCGGCACGGCGACCATGTAAAACGCCTTGAGCAATTGCCAATCGCTGAACCCAGTCAGGCGCGCCATCTCTTGATAGGGGCGATCTTCAACGGTATAGCTGCTGATCGCGCCTGGGCCTACCGCCCAAAACGGCCCCGCCGAGATGAGGATGACCAGCACCATCCCCAACCACCAGATGCCACTTTTGAGGATGGCATCGAGCGTCAGCCAATCGCTGTGGTTGATCTCATGTGGTGTGCGAGTACGGAAAAACACACCCAACAAGTAGAGCAAGAGCGCAACGATGACGAATAAAAAACTAGCGCTTTGTAAAGGTTCTAAAATCTGCGGCTTAAGGAAGCGCAGTTCCCAATCTTCAGAAAGGTCTAAGCGCCATGCCAAAGTGGGTGGCAGACGCCCAGCTTGAACCAGGCAGGCCGCGTTAACCCAATACCGTTGTTGAACATACCATTGTGGGCAAGGCAGGTCTTGTTTCGCGCTGGCCTCAGCCCAATATCCCAGACTCAAGTGACTGTGATCGTCGGGACATTCATAGCCCACCACCTCACCAGGGGCGACTCGGGTATAGTTACGGTGAGCATCATCTATACTAAACCCGATTCCAACTTTACACAAATGAAAGGCTAGAAATTGCCAGCCTGTGGCGGAACCTTCACACTCCACCGCCACAAATTTGCCTCCGCCAAACGGGTCGCCGCCTTCCAGCGACCACGCCAATCCATCTTCGGGGCAAATGTTATAAACCGCGCCATCGGGCCCCAGCGTGTCTATGCCGGGGACTTCTTGATCCGTCCAGTGGACCTGCCCATCGGGCACATCGGCGCGTGGCGGCGCAGTGAAGACTAAAAACTTTTCGAGCGGCTCGGCGCTGTTATACGGCGACGAGAAAAACGGCGCGTTGCCTTGCGCGGCGGCGGTTGACCAAGTGAGGGCGGCCAGTAGACCCACCCCCACGCCTAACACCAACCTGCGGATCATGGGCCACGCGACCACTACCTCTCTTCTGGTGGATCGATCTGCGCGCCCACATGGAAACCGCTGAGATCATTCGCGGGCAATAACGGTAAACGGAACGCACACAGCGCCCCGCCCACATCAGTTAAATAGCGCATACGTTCATAGGGGGCGGGCAAACGGTTCGCGCCCCACAACTCTTGCTCGAGCAAAAAGAAATTATTTTTAGCTATGTTTAAATCATCACCGGTCGGGCGAAGGACTTCGCCGAACACGGTGCCACTCAATGGGTCTGATTCCGAGCGCAGTGCGAGGCCGGTGAGGGCGCTCCGCACGGTGTATTGCAACGCCACCGGCCCCAACACTTGCACGCGGATCGAATAGATGGGGTGGAGGGTGTGCCAATCATCAAAGTAGCGGATCGCTTCTTTCGCGCGCTCCGAGAGAGGTGGCGTGGCGT
>Ga0315912_10006856_pt1 | contig 10107 bp, 6 predicted proteins | sample VfabasoilMG_FD_204469 | JGI IMG/M metagenome (GOLD analysis project Ga0315912, IMG submission 204469) | Garden soil microbial communities collected in Santa Monica, California, United States - V. faba soil | ecosystem: Environmental > Terrestrial > Soil > Garden | place: USA: California... | reverse complement strand
AAACCAATGCAGAAACGAGGGAGGCCGAAGCGAAACGCACGCCCGAGGAGCGAGCACCGCAGGACTAGCAGCGCTAATTCGAGGAGCGCAGCGACGAGGCCGTGCGTTGCAGCGAGAGCATCACTCGTTTATGGGTTGGTTTCAAACCGGTCGGCGCTCTAGGGAGCCTTGGGCGGGCGGGGCTTGGCTTTCGGCGCTGGGCGGTGGGCTTTGGGCGGGATGATTTTGGCGTCGCGCACGCGCTGGACCAGAGTGCGAAAGACGCGCGCGAGGCCGGCTTCGATCTCCGGGGATTCACCACAGAGGGTGAGCGCCGCCGTCACTGACTCGAGGGTCGAAACGAATTCACGACGTGGTTCAGCGCGTAAGTGGCCGTAGATGGACGGCTGTTTGGGCTTCAAGGTCAGGCGGTTCAGCTTGCTGAGCCAGGGGTTGCGCCACCACAATGTTTTGGCCTTGGACCACGTGCCGTCGAGCACCACGATGCCTTCGAGCGCGCTCGGCGATGTGACGCCCGCGCGCCCCGTGACTTGCTCGCCTTGGGCTTCACGGTCGGGGAACAGCACGGCCCAGCGACGCGGGTCGACGCCTTCTTCGCCCAGGGCCTTGGCAAAATTGGGCCAGCTGAGACCGATCACGATTTTCGCTTTCGGTAGACTCGCGGCCAAGATTTGCGCGGAGCCGAGCACGGCGTCTTGCTCTTGGGGGTGTTGCAGGATCAGCACGCGGCGCTCGGTCGAGTACGACACGATGCGATCGCACACGCAGGCGACGCTGGGGCGCTTACAGCTAGGACAAGTAGAGTCGGGCACGATTCGGCCGGACTATACGCTGTCCCGCGCGCCGGTGCACACGCTCACCTTCGGCACGAACACGCTGCTGACTTCACCGCATTCACAAGGCAAATACACGCTACCCACGAAGGCGCGTAGATTTCTCGAGGTCTGCAGCTGTTCGCCATTGGGGAAGGTCAAGACGAGGTTGCGCTTGCTGAACGTCAATGTCAGCTCGTCACTTTCGTGCGTGCCCGTGAAGGATTTGTGATCGAAGGCGCCCAGCAGCGTGAACAAGCCGTCTTCGCGCAACTTCTTGCGCGCGGGCGAGCGCAAGCCGCGCGACAATTGCAAAATGGGATCGAGCTTTGGTACATCGCCTTGAAGCGGCAAGCGCGCCACTTGCCGGAGTGTTGCGTCGGCGTAGTAGTGAATGCCGGGGCGCCCATACAGGCGAAAAAAGTAGGGAATGTCACCGCGCGCCAGCTGCTCGGCTTCCGCGTCCAGCAGTGGCGGCCAGAGCGAGAGCGGCTTGGAGGCGGCCTGCACGTAGTCGCCGGTGCCACGGAGCAGCACGCGCAGCGGCGCCTCGTGAAGCTCGGGCAACCCCGAAAACACTTCCGCGATCTCGTGCGAATGACGATCCAAAAATGCGAGTGTGCGCCGGTAGGCAGAAACCATGGCGAGCAACTCGTCGACGGCGATGGGTTTACCGAGATAGGGCAGCACGCGCCGCACGCCACTCGCGTGCCGACAAATGGCAGCGTACTCGGGGTCGGCGTCTGGTAGCAGCTTCGTCTCCGTGGGCAACGAGAGCTCAGCCAAGATCATCTCGATGTCCACTGGTCCGAACACGATGCGCTGCTGCGCGTCAACGCCCAAAACCAAGTTTTCCCAGTGTAAATCCGCAACGCCGAGCCAGCTCCAAAGCGAAAGCGATCGGCCGACGATGAGCGCCAGTTCCCGCCGCATGGGGGCGGTGCAAGCGAGCAACGGCTCGAGCCGAAGGCGCTCGACTTCTCCGCCCTCAGCGCCGCGTGAACCGAAGAACCGGAGCGTCGGCAAGAACCCGAAGGCATCGCTCCCCAACGCATCCTGCGCGGCCGCTCGGTCCAACAGCATTCGCAACGGACTGTCACTGGCCAGGAGCAGCCATTCCCAGAGCAGCGTGCGCGGCTTCTCGATGCGCTCACCGCGCAAGGCAACCCGTCGCCCGAAGTTATGGGAGTCGCCGAGTCGTTGCTGCGGGCCGGACATGACCTTCGCAGTCTATCTCGAACTCGAGACCCTTGACGCTTTTGGGCACATCCAAATCCGAGAGTGCGAGCGCCGCGGCACCGGCACAAACCCCACACTGCGGTCGGCCTCGGCCTACTGCGTGCCGCATCCGACCAGGGCAACCCCCACCATCAACACCCACAGCGCCCCCGCTGTACGTCCACCAGGCGTCCAATTCATCATGCTTCTCAGGACGAGCGGCTCCGGCAAATCCGGCCAATCAAAAACTGGAATCGCCAAAGCTGGCCATCCGCTCGCATCAAGCTCATCGCCGAAGTCGATGACCCGATTCACGCGCGCAAGCAGAGCGCTGTGACGGCCGACGCTTGGGACCGCATCCTGGAGGTTGGTTCCTTGATATGTTCAGGTGTCGCTATGAACTCTGGTGCCCTGGGCTCGCCCGCCGAAGGTTGATGGCGAGCCGCTGATCGCGATCACTCACTTCGAGCGGCGCGCAAGTTCGGCTTCGAGTTCGCGAACCCGCGCTTCGGCGACGCGACGGGCTTCAGCCTCGACACGGCGCGCTTCGGCCTCGACGCGGCAGGCTTCGACGACGTGCGCTTCTTCTACGCATAGTAGCCGTTCGCGACCGGCCGAGTCCCGACAGAGTCGCAACACTCGACCGAGATCGGGCGCGGGCTCTACGAGCCAATACAAACCGAGCAAGTCCGAGCGCTCGAGTTCGTGCTTGGAAACTTCACGCTCGACTAGATCTCCCTCGACCCGGTCCCAAAGCCTGAGGGGATTTTTCGCATCCGCCGGATCGAAGCGAACGAGTTCCTTCACGCCCGAACGTTGGTAGGCGGCGACTTTCCGCGCCCACGGACGATCCCGGGTGTCGTGGTCACTGATGACCTCGATGGCTAAATGCGGGGCGCCGCGTTCCCAGACCTTCCAGGACGGAAAAGGACGATCCGGCGCGCCAAACCAAACCAGCACGTCCGGCGCAAGGCATTGTTTGGGATTCGTTGGATCCCAGTACAGAAATTGGTTCGAGCCGACCATCGCCCGATCCCCCAACGCCAGCCGCAGCATCGACCAGAGCGCCGTGCGTACCCGGAGGTGCACGCCCGTCTCAGGCACGGACTCCGCCTCGGGGAAATGCACCGGCACAGCAGCGCGCAGGTATCGGCGCCGAGATGCACTCGACGTTGGCTTGGGCTCGACCACGGCCATGGCAATCTACCACATCTTCTGTTCGGCACCCCTGCGCGCTCGGTTGCTCAGAAATTGCTCCGCCGGCAACACGGCGTGCCAATGCCTCTCCCGCAGCTCGAGCCCCCGTGACACGGGGTGGGGTGCCTCGTCCGCTCTACGCGACACGAACCGACGCAGTCAGCTCGCGGTGGACCGCTACAAAGCCGACCGGCGCCCAAGCCGTCAACGGCTTGTTTGGGTTTCAAACGCCGCGTCCACGTCGCAGCGCAGACTCACGGTCATGGTGCTCGTGGCGTCTCCCCGGTGGCGCAAATTCAAGGTTTGCAATGGGCCGCGCTTCCACTTTTTGCCGGGGACTTTGCCGGGCTTGGGTTTGGTTCGGAAGTCACAGCGCGCGTCTAGAAACACTTCGGCGTCTGCGGCTGCGCAGGTGAGCTCCACCTGCTCGAATTCGGAATTGGTGTCCGAGCCCCGGCTCGTAGACGAGTAGGAGCAAGTCCATGGGCCGGTATCCTTCACGAGCCCTCCCAGCGTGGCGGGAGTGGTGGTGTTCATCCAAGGAGCGCCATTTTTTTCGCCCGTGACCATCAACACCCAGTAGGTCGGCGCGCTCGCGGCGCGAGCTTCAGGGGCGGGCGCGGTCGGTGGGAGCGTGTCCGCGTTTGCTGCCGTGACTCCGAGAAGCAGAGCGCAACCTAGCAAGCGATTCCAGAGCATCCCCACAAGCCTAAAAGCGAAACGGCGGTTGCGCCAGTGCGGCCCTGGAAACGCGCGGCGAGGCGCGTAGCCCTTGGGGCGCTGGCGCGCGTCGTCAGCACCCCAGCAAAATCGCGATGGGCGGCGCTTCCACAATGTCGCCTGATGTACTCCGTTATTCGACGCGCCCACGATGTCGCCGCGATCGAACCTCACTGAGCCCGAGCCTGCAGCGATGTTTCGGTCAGAAGCCCGACTTTGGTCCAAGCTCAATGACCGTCAGCTCGGCGTTTCATTTCGCCGCCCGGTACCCGTCCTCGGCCTCTTCGTCGCCGATTTGGGACCTGCATCTGGCGCGACAGCGGCCCCGCACGACCTCACTTCGAGCGGAGCGCAAGTTTGCGGCTCCGACTCGGCTCAGCAGGCTTTACTGTGCAGCGGCTGGATGGGCGCGGCACGTAAATCCGCAGCGCGCCTGACGGCACTGGCGAAAGCGCGAACCAGGTGCTCGCAGTGACGGCCGACGCTGGGGACAGCGTTCTGGTGGTTGGTTCTTTTGCTGAGAACGCGCTGCGCGAACAAATGACCATCCCTGTTCGTTGATTCGTCGTTACTTGCGAGCAACAATCGGACAGGATCTCAGCGGGCGATGCCAGCGTGAAGTCGGCGGGCCGCCGACAATAACCGCGTCAACCGGCGCATGCAGCGCGCTGATCGGGTGAAGAACATGCAGTACGACGCATTCATTTCGTATCGGCACGCGGATGGAGATGCCGCGCGGGGCGTCGCCAAGTTGCTGCGCGCTTTCAACTTGAAGGTATACATCGACGACGGCATCGCCGCCGGGGCCGAGTGGGCACCCGAGATCTGGTCAGCGCTCGAAGTTTCGAAGACTCTGATGGTGTTGTGGTCGAGGAGCGCGTCACAATCTCCCCACGTGCACGAGGAGTGGACGCGCGCGCCAGCGGGCTGCAACGTTTTCGCGCTCGCCCTCGACGGCCAGACGCTGCCGCCCGAGCTCGGTAAGTTCAACGCCATCACTGGCTTGGACGTCGCGGGTCGTTTGCTCGCCCGCAGTGTGGAGCTCATGAAGAGCGAGAAACTCAGCCCGGCAAAGGCCCAAGAGCGACTGCTCGCCGAGCTGGCCAAAGACGGCATCGTGCTCGAAGAGAAACAGAAGCGCGCGCTCGCCGGGCTCTTGCCACTGTTCGCGGTGACGAGCTGGTGGCTACCGGCATGGCTGACCACAGCTGCGCCATTGAGTGCGGGCGGCGCCGCCGTCTTCGCAGCCGGCTATTGGCTCGCGCAGCCCAGCATTCAGCCCGATTTTCACCGTGCGTTGCCCGCGCCCGAGGTAGCGTCCGCGCACACCACTGAGCCAGCGCCGAGCCCCACGATCCCGGTCAACACGTCGTCAAGCACTTGCCCCAACTGCGATCAAGAGGCACTCGCGCACAAAACGTGCGCGGCCGAGCTCGGCACCTGCAATGAGGCAAAGACCGGCTCCGACGCACGGGCGGCGACATTGACCGGGGAGCTCAAACGCTGCCAAGCAGCGGCTCCCAGCGCGGGCAGTCCCTCGAGCAAGCCGTCGAGCAGGGTGCCACCGACAACGACGACGCCCGGCACCAGCAGTCCCACGAGCAAACCGCCGATCTTGTCGCCACTCAGCACGGTCTTTCTCCCCAAGTCGCTACCCACGGCCGCCCCCGCAAATACCCTCCGCTGATGGTTCGAGCCACCCGTCTGCACGAGCGCGAGCTGCCCGGTGACGCCGGCAGGCCCGCGACGACCGCGGCACCGATCAGGCGGCGTCCCCCAAGCTTCCAGTGACCGCGAGAGCGACCCTCGCCCGCCGCCGAACGCGGGCCCCGCCGCGAGCCCGACGCGCAGCGCATCGAATCTAGAAGCGCTTGATTGTGCGCAGCCGACTTCGAGATTTGACCGCGTGTTGCTTTGAGCCGAGGCTCCGGTGTACCTTGAAATGGGGAATTTTCCCCGACTGTGAGTGGGTCTTCGCATGTCGAAGCATGACGTCTTCATCAGCTATGCTCACATCGACAACGAGCCGGATTTTCCGAGCCAGCAGGGGTGGGTGTCTATTTTTCAAGGGGCGCTCAGGGCGCGGCTGAAGAAAGAACTCGGGCGCGAGGCGGATGTTTGGTGGGACCAGCGTGAGCTGCGCGGCAATCGCGTTTTCGACCAGACCATTCGTGAAGCGTGCGAGGCTTCGGCGCTGATGGTGGCGGTGATGTCACCGCGCTACGTGCAGTCGGAGTCGTGCCGAAAAGAGCTCTCGTACTTCACCAGTCGTGAAGGGGCGAACGCGCGCGACGTCTCGCGGCTGCTCACCATCGGCAAGACTCCCGTGGCTGCTGCCGAGCTGCAGGCTGTCGGGCACCCAGCGCTCGTCGACACGCTCGAGCGCACGCTCGGCTATCGCTTTTATCACACCGATGAGGTCACCAATCGCGTTCGCGAGCTCCACATCTACGATCCGGAGCTGAGTCCTTCTTTTCAGCGATACGTTCAGGATCTGGCGAGTGATTTGGCCGCCCAGCTGCGCGCCCAGCTGCGCGCCCAACCGGATCCCTCCCGGGCCCCAGTGAACCCCCGAGCCTTGCGCACATCGGACGTAGTTCCGCGAGCGCCGGGCTCGAGTGCTGTCGATGCGCCGGGGACCGCTGACATGGTGTTTCTCGCAGCTACGACGTCGGACGTCGCTCCGCTGAGGGATGCAATTCAGCTCGAGCTCAGCGATAGGGGCATCCCGATTTCTGCACCCGCGACCTGGAGTGACGAGCATGAAACCGTCGTGGCCGAGCTCGAGCGCAGCGTGGCTTCGGCCAGCATCGCGGTCCACATTCTCGGCGCCGCCTATGGCAGTCGGCCTGATGGCTGCGATCGCTCCATCCCTGAGCTTCAATTCGATCGGGTCGCGGCGCTGCAACAGCAGAGAGTCAGCGCCCAACCGCTCGTGCGCCTGGTCTGGATCCCAACGCTGACGGCGCCAGTGCGTGAGGCCCAGCAAGCATTCATCGACAGGCTGCACAGCTACGATGGCTGGGCTGAAGAAGACGAGCTCTTGACGGGCACGCGAGAGCAGCTGGCCGCACGTATTCTCGCCAAACTGGAGCACCTGCGCGCGCAGCGCTTGCAGCGAGAAAAACAAGCCGCCAAGCAAGAGGCCCGTCCCGCGGGCAACGGCGGCCGTTCGCTGCTGGCCGAGCCACTGCCGCGGCGCATCTACGTGATCTCGGAGCCACACGATCACGAAGCCGCCCAGCGCATCGAACGAGCGCTCGAGCTGCCTGATTGGGAGGTGCTGTCAGCAGCAGAGATCAGCAATGACGCGGAGACGGAACAGGAGCGTGAACGCCAGCACCAGGAGTACCTAGCGCAGAGCGACGCATTTCTCATCTATCACGGAGACGCGAAGTTCCGCTGGGTCCGCGCCCAGGTCGACGAAGCGCGTAAGGCCCTCGGGCGTCGCGGTCAGCTCGAGCTGCTGGGCTCGGTTTACGTGGCAAAACCTCTGAGCGGGCCCCGCGCCTCGTATCACCTGGCTGGGATCGATCGCGTGGACGACCTGCAAGACGAGCCGCGTGACAACTTGCAGCCCTTCCTCGAGCTGCTCGCGACCCGGGCGTCCAAAGCGGGTGCGGCGGAATGACCCCGCTCGAGCCCTCCGCCGCTGCACTCGACAGCGACTCCGAGCCTGTGCGGCGCGCGCAACGCTCGAATCCGTTCCCCGGACTACGGCCGTTTGGAAAGGGCGAAGCGCACCTGTTTTTCGGCCGCGAAGCGCATATCGAGGGGCTGCTCGCCAGGCTCAAGCGGCAGCGGCTGCTCGCGGTCGTGGGCACTTCGGGCAGCGGAAAGTCCTCGTTGGTATTCGCCGGCGTAGTACCGCGGCTGCATCGCGGTTATCGAACCGAAAGCGGCGGCACCTGGCGCATCGCCACGCTGCATCCCGGCAATGATCCGATCGGGAACCTGGCCGCGGCGCTCAGCGAAGCAAGCAGCCAAGAAGAGGACGAAGAGGCCTACCGCGAGCTCGCGGAGGAGTCTTCGGAACGGACGAGCGGGACCCAGCTCCAGGTTCGCAGCGACGAAGAAGCGTCGCAGCAATCAACTCTCCAGCGCGACTTGATCCGCGCTGAGCTCGAACGCGGCTCGAGCGGCCTGCTCGAAGTCGTGCGTGCCCTCGAGCTCGACGCAGGTGAAAATCTGCTGTTGATCGTGGATCAGTTCGAAGAGCTGTTTCGCTTTCGAGCGCTGGTGCGCTCGGAGCTTCACGATTCCGCGACTGCGTTCGTGCGGCTGCTCCTTTCAAGCGTTACGCAACGAGACGTTCCCGTCTACATCATGTTGACGATGCGCTCGGACTTCCTGGGCGACTGCGTGCGCTTTCCGGGCTTGGCTGAGGCGCTCAACGAGGGGCAGTACCTGGTCCCGCTGCTCCGTCGGGAGCAGCGCGCTGAAACCATCCGCGGCCCGATCGGTGTTGCGGGCGCCGCCATCTCCAACGCCCTCGTCCAACGCTTGTTGAATGACGCAGGCGAGATCGCCGATCAATTGCCGGTGCTGCAGCATGCCCTGATGCGGACCTTCGAGCTTGCCCAAACCTCGCAGCACGGCGACGAGCGGCCGCGCCTCGAGCTGTCCCACTACCAAGCTGCCGGCGCCGTGACGGGCGCGCTCTCTTCACACGCGGACGAGGCCTACGCGGAGGTCGGGGCTGCCCTGGGTGAAGAAGGCGAGCGCGTCGCCGAGCGGCTGTTTCGCTGCCTGACCGATCGCGGAGAAAACGGTCAGGGGGTGCGGCGTCCCTGCACCTTCGCCGAAGTGCTGGATGTCGCCGCCACGGACGCGCAAACCTTAGCTGAAGTCATCCAGCGCTTCGTGACCAGAGGCTTCTTGCTCCAGCAACCCGCAGGCCCGCTCCAGCCCGAAACCACCCTCGACATCACGCACGAAAGCCTGATGCGGCAATGGGATCGGCTGCGCCAATGGACCAGCGACGAGATTGACTTCGGACGCCGCCTGCAAGCTCTGGATCAAGCTCAGCGCGAGCACGCCCAAGGCACACGCAGCCTGCTGCGCGCCCCGGAACTCCCCCTGGCGCTCAAGTGGCAAGCGACCCAGCGCCCCAGCGCACGCGCCGCCGCGCGTTACGGGGTGGACCTAGAGGCGATGACCCGCTTCTTGCGTCTTGCTCAGCAAGCCGCCCGCCGGCGCAAACTCGCGTTATGGGGCACGGGCACGGTCTTCCCGGTGATCGCCGGTCTGTCCGTGCTGGGCTTTCTCCTGGGCACGAAAAACAAGCAGCTCAAAGCCGAGGCAACCACGGCAAAGGTCGCACTGGCCGAGGCCAAAACCGCCAACTTGGTCAATTTAGCCTCGGAGTCGCAGAGCGACTCCGCGCTGGCAGCGGCCTTTCTGCGCGAAGCCGTTCAGCCTCCGGGGACGCGCGGCAGAGCGTGGAGCACGGCGGCGAGTTCGGTGGCGAGACGGCATCTCAGCTTGGCACTCGAAGGGCACATAGGCCCTGTCAATGCGGTGTCGTTCAGCGGCGATGGCAGCCGCATCGTCACCGCTTCCGCTGACAACACTGCGCGTGTTTGGCAGAGCGATACGGGCAAGCTGCTCGCCGAGCTCAAGGGGCACACAGACCGTGTCTATGCCGCGTCGTTCAGCAGCGATGGTAGCCGCATCGTCACCGCTTCTGCTGACAACACTGCGCGTGTTTGGCAGAGCGATACGGGCAAGCTGCTCGCCGAGCTCAACGGGCACACGGGCCCTGTCAATGCGGCGTCGTTCAGCGGCGATGGCAGCCGCATCGTCACCGCTTCCGATTACAGCACTGCGCTTGTTTGGCAGAGCGAGACGGGCAAGCTGCTCGCCGAGCTCAAGGGGCACACAGACCGTGTCACTGCCGCGTCGTTCAGCAGCGATGGCAGCCGCATCGTCACCGCTTCCGCTGACAACACTGCACGTGTTTGGCAGAGCGATACGGGCAAGCTGCTCGCCGAGCTCAACGGGCACACAGAAAGTGTCATTGCCGCGTCGTTCAGCGGCGATGGCAGCCGCATCGTCACCGCTTCCGCTGACAACACTGCGCGTGTTTGGCAGAGCGATACGGGCAAGCTGCTCGCCGAGCTCAACGGGCACACAGACCGCGTCTATGCCGCGTCGTTCA
>Ga0315912_10006855_pt1 | contig 10107 bp, 3 predicted proteins | sample VfabasoilMG_FD_204469 | JGI IMG/M metagenome (GOLD analysis project Ga0315912, IMG submission 204469) | Garden soil microbial communities collected in Santa Monica, California, United States - V. faba soil | ecosystem: Environmental > Terrestrial > Soil > Garden | place: USA: California... | reverse complement strand
CGCTCGCCGGGCGTGGACTTCAGCGTCGAGCTGCACACCAACGAGAAGAAGCTGCACAGCTGCTGGATCATCCCGCAGCGGGGCTCGTGGGTGGAGCTGTCCGTCACCAAGAAGGACGTGCTCGAGATCAAGATCGACCAGACGAGCAAGTTCCCGGCGACGACCTTCCTGCGCGCGATGTCGGAGGAGTACGGCACGGACGAGCAGATCCTGCCGCTCTTCTACCAGACGCGGAAGGTGTCGCTGAAGAGCAGCAAGGACAAGGACCTGCTCGGGAAGCACGTCGTCGGCGACATCGCCGACACGCAGACGGGCGAGGTCATGCTCAAGAGCGGCTCGGCGATCACCGCCGAGACGCTCGAGATGATCCTCGCCTCGGACCTCAAGAGCATCGACGTCATCCTCAACGGCGAGGACGACCCGCTGCTGCTGCAGACGCTGGCCGAGGACGACTCGCGCAGCCACGAGGAGGCGCTGCTCAAGATCTACACGCGCCTGCGCCCGGGCAACCCGCCGAACATCGAGAAGGCGCGCACGCTCTTCCGCGAGCGCTTCCAGGACCCGACGCGCTATCGCCTCGGGCCCGTCGGCCGGTTCCGCATCAACCGCAAGTTCGGGCGCGAGAAGGGCCTGGACGAGATGACCCTGACCGTCCAGGACATCATCGACCCGATCAAGTACATCATGGATCTGCGCGGCAACCGCGGCCAGGTGGACGACATCGACCACCTGGGGAACCGTCGCGTGCGCACCATCGCCGAACTCGCGGGTGACGAGTTCCGCAAGGGCTTCCTGAAGCTGCGCCGCACCGCGGCGGAGCGCATGAACAACCAGGAGACGATCCAGGCCGCGACCCCGCGCCAGCTCATCAACAGCAAGACGATCAGCTCGTCGATCGAGTACTTCTTCGGGCGCGGCGAGCTGTCGCAGGTGGTCGACCAGAGCAACCCGCTCTCGCAGCTGACCCACGAGCGCCGTCTCTCGGCCCTCGGCCCCGGCGGCCTCAACCGCAAGCGCGCCGGTTTCGACGTGCGCGACGTGCACGTCAGCCACTACGGGCGCATCTGCCCGATCGAGACGCCGGAAGGCAGCAACATCGGCCTCATCGCGTCGCTGTCGCTGTACGCGCGGCTCGACGAGTACGGCTTCCTGGTCACCCCCTACCGCAAGGTGGTCAACGGCAAGGTGACCGACGAGGTCGTCAACCTGCGCGCCGACGAGGAGTACGACTCGGTGCTCGCGCCGGCCGACACCCAGCTGGACGACAAGGGCAAGATCATCGGCGACCTCGTGCTGTCGCGCGTCGGCGGCGAGTTCTCCGAGGTCGACCTGAAGGACGTCGACTTCATCGACATCTCGCCGGTGCAGCTGGTCGGCGTGAGCGCGGCGCTCATCCCGTTCCTCGAGCACGACGACGCGAACCGCGCGCTGATGGGCAGCAACATGCAGCGCCAGGCGGTGCCCCTCATCCGCACCGAGCCGCCGTTCGTGGCCACGGGCATGGAACGCGACGTGGCGCTCAACTCGGGCATGGTGGTGCGCGCCCGTCGCGGCGGCGTCGTCAAGTACGTGGACGCCGAGTCGATCGTCGTCGGCGACGACACCTACGAGCTGCGCAAGTTCGTGGGCCTGAACGAGAAGACGTGCCTCAACCAGAAGCCGGTCGTGATGCCCGGCCAGAAGGTGGCGGCCGGCGACCTGCTCGCGGACGGCGCGTCCACCAGCCGCGGCGAGCTGGCCCTCGGGCGCAACGTGCTCGTCGGGTTCATGGTGTGGGACGGGTACAACTTCGAGGACGCGATCATCGTCTCGGAGAAGCTCATCCGCGACGACGTGTTCACGTCCATCCACATCCAGCACTTCGACGTGGAGATCCGCGAGACCAAGCTCGGGCGCGAGGAGTTCACGCGCGACATCCCGAACGTCTCGGAAGGCGCCCTCGGTCGCCTGGACGAGACGGGCGTCGTCATGGTCGGCACCAAGATCCAGCCGGGCGACATCCTCGTCGGAAAGGTGAGCCCCAAGAGCAAGTCCGAGCTCACGCCCGAGGAGAAGCTGCTGCACGCGATCTTCGGAAGGGCCGGCGAGGACGTGAAGAACGACTCGCTCGAGGTGAGCCCCGGCGTCTACGGCACGGTCATCGGCACGCGTCGCTTCACCCGCAACGTCGACACCAGCGAGGAGCAGTCGGCCAAGAACCTGCGCCTCATCCGCGCGGCCGAGAAGCAGTTCCGCGAGTTCCTCCAGGAGCGCGTGACGCGACTGCTCGACGAAGTGAACGAGATGCTCGGCGAGAAGGTGAAGGACGAGCCGTCGGGCAAGGTGCTGAAGGTCGAGGATCCCGACGGTGACGGCCAGGAGCTGCGCCGCGTCTTCGAGGTCATCCGCAAGCGCTGCATGGAGAACTACCGGCGGGGGACGGGCGAGAAGCTCTACCTCAAGTTCCGTGAGTTCGCCGACCAGATCGAGGAGCAGGAGAACGAGAAGAACAAGGTCGTCAACCGGCTCTCGCGCGGTGACGAACTGCCCACCGGCGTGCTCGAGAAGGTCAAGGTGTTCGTCGCCACCAAGCGCACGCTGTCGGTGGGCGACAAGATGGCCGGTCGCCACGGCAACAAGGGCGTCATCTCGGTCGTGCTGCCCGAGGAGGACATGCCGTTCCTCGCCGACGGCAACGCGCTCGAGATCCTGCTCAACCCGCTCGGCGTCCCCTCCCGAATGAACGTCGGCCAGATCCTGGAGACCCACCTCGGGTGGGCTGCCGCCAAGCTGGGCTTCCAGGCCGTGACCCCGGTCTTCGACGGTGCGAGCGAGGACCAGATCTTCGACGCGCTGGCCGAGGCGGGCCTGCCGCGCGACGGCAAGGCGACGCTGTTCGACGGTCGCACGGGCCGGCCCTTCGACCAGAAGGTCACCGTCGGCTACCTCTACATGCTCAAGCTGCACCACCTGGTGGCTGACAAGGTCCACGCGCGCGCGACGGGACCCTACTCGCTCATCACCCAGCAGCCGCTGGGCGGCAAGGCCCGTTTCGGCGGGCAGCGCTTCGGAGAGATGGAGGTGTGGGCGCTCGAGGCCTATGGCGCCGCGAGCATCCTCCAGGAGCTGCTCACCGTGAAGAGCGACGACGTCGAGGGCCGCACACGAATCTACGAGTCCATGGTGAAGGGCACCAACGTGCTCGAGCCTGGGACGCCCATCTCGTTCGACGTGTTGACGAACGAGATCAGGGGCCTCTGCCTCAACATGGAACTTCACCGGGGCCGGCAGTAACCAAGGCCCGAACGGAGAGCATCGACATGGACTCCATGGAGACGAGGAGCCTCAACCCGCTCCGGATGAACCCGACGGACAACCCGTTCGTGACCATCCGGCTGGCGTCGCACGAGGACATCCGCAGCTGGTCGTTCGGCGAGGTCCGCAAGCCCGAGACGATCAACTACAGGACCTACCGTCCGGAGAAGGACGGCCTGTTCTGCGAGAAGATCTTCGGTCCCACGAAGGACTGGGAGTGCTTCTGCGGCAAGTACAAGGGCATCAAGCACAAGAACATCATCTGCGACCGTTGCGGTGTGCAGGTGACGCACAGCAAGGTCCGCCGCACGCGCATGGGCCACATCAACCTGGCCGCGCCGGTGGGTCACATCTGGTTCTTCAAGGCGACGCCCTCGCGCATCGGCAACCTGCTCGGCATCAAGCTGAGCCACCTGGACAAGGTGATCTACTTCCAGGAGTACGTGGTCACCGACGTCGGCGACACGCCGCTCGAGCTCGGGCAGATGCTGTCCGAGGACGCCTACCGCGAGGCACGCCAGAAGTACGGCAACGGCTTCGAGGCGGACATGGGCGCGGAAGCCGTCAAGAGGCTGCTGGTCAACCTCGACCTGCCGACGACCTCCGACGCGTTGCGTGAGGAGCTCAAGTCGACGCGCAGCAAGCAGCGCAAGACCGAGATCGTCAAGCGCCTGCGCACCGTGGAGATGCTGCGCGACTCGCCCAACAAGCCCTCGTGGATGGTGCTGGACGTCATCCCGGTGATCCCGCCGGACCTGCGGCCGCTCGTCCTGCTCGACAGCGGCAACTTCGCGACCTCCGACCTGAACGACCTCTATCGCCGGCTCATCAACCGCAACAACCGGCTCAAGAAGCTGCTCGACCTCAACGCTCCCGAGGTCATCATCCGCAACGAGAAGCGGATGCTGCAGCAGTCGGTCGACGCCCTGTTCGACAACAGCCGGTGCCGGCGCCCGGTGCTCGGCACCAGCAACCGCCCGCTCAAGTCGCTCACCGACATGATCAAGGGCAAGCAGGGCCGCTTCCGCGAGAACCTGCTCGGCAAGCGCGTCGACTACTCGGCTCGTTCGGTCATCGTGGTCGGCCCCGAGCTGCAGCTGCACCAGTGCGGACTGCCGAAGATCATCGCGCTGGAGCTGTACCAGCCGTTCATCATCCGGCGCCTGAAGGAACTCGGCTACGCCGACACGATCAAGTCGGCGAAGAAGATGCTCGAGCGCAAGGAGACGGAGGTCTGGGACATCCTCGAGGAGGTCATCCACGAGCACCCGGTGCTGCTCAATCGCGCGCCGACGCTGCACCGCATGGGCATCCAGGCCTTCCAGCCGGTGCTGGTGGAGGGCAACGCGATCAAGCTCCATCCGCTCGTCTGCGCCGGCTTCAACGCCGACTTCGACGGCGACCAGATGGCCGTCCACCTGCCGCTCTCCTACGAGGCGCAGATCGAGGCCACGGCGCTCATGATCTCGACCAACAACATCTTCACGCCCGCCAACGGCAGCCCGATCATCAGTCCTTCGCAGGACATCGTGCTCGGCTGCTTCTACCTCACGGCGGAGCGCGAGGGTGAGCCGGGCCAGGGCATGGTGTTCGCGAACGAGCGCGAGGTGTTCCGCGCCTATGCCGAGGCCAAGGTGGGTGTGCACGCCAAGGTGCGCGTGCGCCTGACGACCCGCAAGAAGGTGGTCGGCAAGGACGGCACGATGGTGCCGGACAAGGGCATCGTCGACACCACGGTGGGCCGCGTGCTTTTCAACGACATCCTTCCGGCCGGCTGCCCCTTCTACAACATCGAGCTCGACAAGGGCGCCATCAAGCGCGTCATCAGCGAGGCCTATGAACTCGTCGGCAAGGACCGCACCGTCAACCTGCTCGACGACCTGAAGTCGATCGGCTTCAAGTCTGCCACGCGTGCCGGCCTCTCCTTTGCGACGGTGGATCTCATCGTCCCCAAGGAGAAGGCGACGATCCTCGAGGGCACCGACCGCGACGTGCTCGCGATCAACGGGCAGTACAAGAAGGGCGTCATCACCGAGGGCGAGCGCTACAACCAGGTCATCGACCTGTGGACCCACGCTCGCGAGCGCGTCGGCGAGGAGATGATGCGCGAGTGGCGTGCGGCCGTGAACGACGGGCGCCTCGCGATCAACCCCGTCTACATCATGGAGCGTTCGGGCGCGCGCGGCACGATCGAGCAGATCCGCCAGCTGGCGGGCATGCGCGGCCTCATGGCCAAGCCGTCCGGCCGCATCATCGAGACGCCGATCAAGTCCAACTTCCGCGAGGGCCTGCGCGTGCTGGAGTACTTCAGCTCGACGCACGGTGCGCGCAAGGGCCTGGCCGACACGGCGCTCAAGACAGCGGACTCGGGGTACCTGACGCGCAAGCTGGCCGACGTCGGCCAGAACATCGTCATCTCGTGCATCGACTGCGGCACGATCAACGGCATCAGCAAGAGCGCCGTGATGAAGGGCGACAAGGTCGACGTCCCGTTGCGCCAGCAGATCCGCGGGCGCGTGGCGCGCGACACGATCACCGACATCGTGACCGACGAGCTGATCGTCGAGGAGAGCCAGCTCATCACGCCCGAGATCGCCAAGAAGATCGAGGACCTCGGGTACGAGAAGATGCGCGTGCGCAGCCCGCTCACCTGCGAGGCAGGCGAGGGCATCTGTGCCTACTGCTACGGCATGGACCTGTCGCGCGGCCGCCTGGCCGAACTGGGCCTGGCGATCGGCATCATCGCGGCCCAGTCGATCGGCGAGCCGGGAACGCAGCTCACCATGCGCACGTTCCACATCGGCGGCACGGCGAGCCGCGCGCTGGCCGTGTCGAAGATCAAGGCCGGGCGCAAGGGCACGCTCAAGTACGTGAGCGTGAAGCTCGGTGAGAACCTCGAGGGCGAGAAGGTCTCGCTCGACCGCAACGGCATCCTCGTCATCCTGGACGAGAAGGACCGCGAACTCGACCGCTACGACGTCCCGCTCGGCGCGGTCCTGCCGCTGGCCGACGGGGCCAAGGTCAAGGCCAACGACATCCTGGCTTCCTGGGACCCGCACAGCATCCCGATCTTCGCGGACCGGGCCGGCAAGGTGCGCTTCATCGAGATCATCGAGGGCAAGACGCTCAAGACCGAGACGGACGCGGCGGGCGTGGCGCGCAAGTCGATCATGGACCACAAGGGCGACCTGCACCCGCAGATCAGCCTGGAGGACCAGAACGGCACGCCGCTCACCTTCTACCCCATCCCGGAGCGCGCGTTCATCGAGGTCGACGACGGCCAGATGGTGAAGGCGGGCACGCTCATCGCCAAGACGCCGCGAGCCATGACCGGCACCCAGGACATCACGGGCGGTCTGCCGCGCGTGACCGAGGTGTTCGAGGCGCGTCGTCCGAAGGAGCCGGCGATCATGGCCGAGATCGACGGCACGGTGGAGCTCGTGCGCGAGATGAAGCGCGGCAAGCGCACGATCAACGTCAAGAACGACGACACCGGCGTGGTCCAGGAGCACCTGGTGCCGCACGGCAAGCACCTCAAGGTGCAGAGCGGCGACCGCGTCGAGGCCGGCCACCCGCTCATCGAAGGGCCGCTCATCCCCCAGGACATCCTGCGCATCAACGGTGAGGACGCGTTGCAGCAGTACCTCCTGCGCGAGGTGCAGGGCGTCTACCGCTCGCAGAACGTGAGCATCGACGAGAAGCACATCGAGGTGATCGTCAGCCAGATGCTGCGCCGCGTGCAGGTGATCGACCCGGGCGACACGGACTTCCTGCCCGATGCCGTGGTCGACAAGTTCCGTTTCCGGTCGGCCAACCAGGAGATGGTCAAGGCGAAGAAGCGCCCGGCCACCGCCGAGCCGGTCCTGCTGGGCATCACCAAGGCCGCCCTGCAGTCCGACTCGATGATCTCGGCCGCCTCCTTCCAGGAGACGACCAAGGTGCTCACGGAGGCCGCCCTGGCCGGACGCCGGGACCCTCTGCTGGGCCTCAAGGAGAACGTCATCCTCGGCAACATGGTGCCGACCGGCACCGGCTTCCGTGCCCTGCAGCGCACGCGCGTCAAGCACAACGTCGAGGCGCCCGCCGTGGAGCCGGGCTTCGACCCGGGCAGCCTGGACGCCTCGCAGCACATGGCGGGGAACGCGAGCTGAGACCGCGTCACGAAGGTGGGGCGGGGGCCTGAGACGCAGCAGGACCTGCCTCGGATCGACTTGACCGGGCCGCACCGGCTCGGGTGTAATGCGCCGCTTCTCGTCACGGACCGGGAGACCGGATCAGCCACGTCCCATGCCCACGATCAACCAACTCGTCCGACAGGGCCGGAAGAAGCTGCCCAAGCTCTCCAAGTCCCCCGTGCTGGACAAGTGCGCCCAGAAGCGCGGCGTCTGCCTGCAGGTCAAGATCCAGACGCCGAAGAAGCCGAACTCGGCCTTGCGCAAGATCGCCAGGGTGAAGTTGAGCAACGGCAAGGAGATCACCGCGTACATCGGCGGCGAGAAGCACACGCTCCAGGAGCACGCCATCGTCCTCGTGCGCGGTGGTCGTGTGCGTGACCTGCCGGGCGTGCGCTACCACATCATCCGGGGCACGCTCGACGCGGCCGGTGTCGTCGACCGCAAGCAGGGTCGCAGCAAGTACGGCGCCAAGACGCCCCGTTCCTGAGGCTTCGGGAGCGCCGCAGCCCCCAGCCGGATCGCCCGCAAGAAAGCCCCAGACCACCGCACGTCAGCCGCAGCAAGCCAGGCACTCCAGGAAGACCAGCAGACCATGCCCCGCAAGTACACCTCGACCGCGAAGTTCCAGCGGCCCGACCCGAAGTACGGCAGCCTGCTGGCGAGCAAGTTCATCAACTGCCTCATGGTGGACGGCAAGAAGTCCATCGCTCAGAACATCTTCTACGGGGCGCTGGAGATCCTGCGCGACAAGATCCCGGGGCAGGACCCGCTCGAGGCGTTCAGCACGGCGGTGATGAACGTCAAGCCGGTCATCGAGGTGCGGTCGCGGCGCGTCGGCGGCGCCACCCTCCAGGTGCCGCACGAGATCCGTCGCGACCGGCAGCAGGCGCTCGCCTTCCGCTGGATCCTCCTGGCCGCGCGCAAGAAGAAGGGCAAGCCCATCGCCCGCAAGCTGGCCGAAGAGCTGTTCGACGCCTTCAACAAGCAGGGCACCGCGTACACCACGCGCGAGAACACCCACAAGATGGCGGAGGCCAACAAGGCCTACGCGCACTTCGCCTGGTAGTTGCGCTCCTCGCGCGGCTGGGCCAGCCGGCAGGGAGGCCGCCGTCATGGCGCGAGTGAAACGCGAGCGCGTCCGCAACATCGGCATCATCGCCCACATCGATGCGGGCAAGACGACGCTCACCGAGCGCGTCCTGTTCTACACCGAACGCGCGCATCGCATGGGCGAGGTGCACGAGGGCACGGCCAAGATGGACTACCTGGCCGAGGAGCGTGAGCGCGGCATCACGATCACGAGCGCGGCCACGACGTGCACGTGGAAGGGCCATCACATCAACGTGATCGACACGCCCGGCCACGTGGACTTCACGGTGGAGGTGGAGCGCAGCCTGCGGGTGCTCGACGGCGCCGTGGTCGTCGTGTGCGGTGTCGCCGGGGTGCAGGCCCAGTCGGAGACCGTCTGGCGCCAGGCAGACCGCTACCACGTGCCGCGCGTGGTCTTCGTCAACAAGCTCGACCGCGTCGGTGCCGACTTCGACCGCGTGGTCAAGGACATCGCCACGCGTCTCGACGTGATCACGGTGCCGGTGCAGATGCCCTGGGGGACGGGCAAGGACCTGGTCGGCGTCATCGATCTCGTGACCTCCCGTGCGCTGCGCTTCCCGGGCGAGTCGCTCGGCAAGCAGGTCGTCGAGGAGCCGATCCCCGAGGACCTGCTCGAGGAGGCCACGCTCGCCCGCCAGTCCATGCTCGAGGTGCTCGCGGACGAGGTGGAGGGCTTCGCCGAGATCTATCTCGAGCACGAGCTCGACTGCCCGCCGGAGGCCGTGCGAGCGGCTCTGCGCCAGGGCACCATCGACACGAGCTTCGTGCCGGTGTTGAGCGGCGCCGCGTTCCGGAACATCGGCGTGCAACCCGTGCTCGACGCGGTCTGCCAGTACCTGCCCTCTCCACTCGATGTGCCGCCGGCGAGGGGCACCGACCCGCACGACGGCAAGCCTCTCGAGCGCCCCAGCGACGTCGACGGGCCGCTGTGCGCGCTGATCTTCAAGACCATCTATGCAGCGCAGGGCGACCTCGTCTTCACGCGCCTCTACTCCGGACGCCTGGAGGTCTCGGAGCAGGTCTACAACCCGCGCACCACGCGGCCGGAGCGTGTCAACCGCATGTTCGTGATGCACGCCGACGAACGCGAGCCCGTCGAATCGGCGGAGGCTGGCGACATCGTCGCGCTCGTCGGGCTCAAGCACTCGGCCACAGGCGACACGCTCTGCGGGCGGAGCGAGCAGATCGTGCTGGAGGGACTCACGACGCCCGAGCCGGTCATCTCGATGTCGATCGAACCGCACAGCCTCAAGGACACGGACGAACTCGTGCGCGTGCTCGGCCTGCTGGCGCGCGACGACCCGTCCTTCCACTGGCGGCTCGACGACGAGACGGGGCAGATGATCATCTCCGGGGTGGGTGAGCTCCACCTGGAGATCCTGCGGCACCGCATCGAGCGGGACTTCGGCATGAGCATCCGCGTGGGCGAGCCGCGCGTCGCCTACAGGCAGACGCTCTCGGGGCGCGGGGAGGCCGAGGCCACCTTCGATCGCACGATCAACAACCGGGTGCTGTTCGCCAGCGTGCT
>Ga0315912_10006854_pt1 | contig 10108 bp, 9 predicted proteins | sample VfabasoilMG_FD_204469 | JGI IMG/M metagenome (GOLD analysis project Ga0315912, IMG submission 204469) | Garden soil microbial communities collected in Santa Monica, California, United States - V. faba soil | ecosystem: Environmental > Terrestrial > Soil > Garden | place: USA: California... | reverse complement strand
GTCGATGGCCTTCTTGATCTCGTCATGCGCGTCGACCGCGCTCTTCTTCTTCTCGATGACGTCCAGGGACGCCTCGAGCGACATCGACAGCGCGTCGGCGACGCCCTGGATGGACTGACCCGAGACCATGCGATTGTCGATGGTGTGCTTCAGCGTCCCCTGTGTGCTCTTCACCTGCTGCATCGCATAGAAGATGAGGCCCGTCGCGATGGCGAGCGTGACGGCCACCAGTGCGTACAGCTGCAGCGAGAGTCGGATGTTCTTGAACACATTGAGGCGCATACGAAGTTCCGTGCAATTGGTCGGGTCGAGGAATCTTTATCAGGCGGCCTGTTCGGCGACACTCATGGAAGCCAGGTCGGGCGAAGCGACGCTCTCGGCGTTAAGCAGTATCAGCATCTGTTCGTCGTGCGACGTGATGCCTTCGATGTATTCGCTGCTCTGTCCGCCGCCGAGTTGCGGCGCAGGCTTCACGCTGTCCGCCGCGATGTCGACCACGTCATTGACGTTGTCGACGACGATGCCGCATTCGCGCTGGCCGTTCTCCGTGCGCAGCGACAGCACGATGATCACGGTGAGCGGCGTGAACTCCGCCGCCTTCAGTGCGAACCGCACGCGCAGGTCGACGATGGGCACGATGAGACCGCGCAGATTCAGCACGCCCAGCGTGGACGCCGGCGTCTGCGGAATGCGAGTAACGGGCGACCAGCCGCGAATTTCCTTCACGCGCAGGATGTCGACGCCGTAAACCTCCCCGCCCAGCGAGAAGGTCAAAACCTTACGGGTGCCGTCTCCCGAGGCGGCCACCGCTGTTGACTCCTCTTTCTTCATCGACCTGTTGACGCCATCGTGCGGGGGTTCCCGCGATTTCCGGCGTGCCACGGATGCGTTAACGGCGGCGGGCTCTCTTAATGGAGGACGCGTTTCACAATTCACCGCCATTCGCCCCTCAAGAAATAGAGGGCCGGTGCCGTTAACGCCGGCAGTAGACGCGAAAGGCCGAGAGGCCTCGCCGATGTTTAGTTAACTGGAGTACAGAGAAATGAAGAGGATCGTTCCGATTGCAGTTCTGTGGGCCGTGGCAATGGTTCCGGCTTTTGGCTGCGAACGGCCTGCTGCCCCCACCTCGATTCCTGATGGCGCTTCGGCGTCGAAGGAAGACATGCTCGCCGCCAAGAAGGCGGTCGATGCGTTCAAGAGCGGCATGGAGGAGTACTTCACGTGCGAGAAGAGCTCTTCGAAGATCTCTGCCGCGCAGGAAGAGCTCGTGAAGGTGGCCGACCGCTTCAACGTCCAGGTCCGTGCGTTCAAGGCCAAGGGCTAAAACGACCCGTTTCTGAAGACAAGAAAATCGAAGGCCGCCGGACGTGCAGTCCGGCGGCCTTTTTGTTTTGGGCAATCTATCTACCGGGTCGGCGCTACTTCTTCGGCTTGTACTTGAACTTCTGGCCGCCGACCGCGGCCTGGTACATCAGGCCACCCTTCGCCACCGTGAACACGGCAACGCCCTTGTAGTACTTGCCGGCCGTCGTCGCATCCTTCTTGCCGCCGGCCGCACCAGCCGCCGCGCCCGCCGTACCGGCGCTCGCCGTTGCGGAGGCCGTGATGGCCACGGCCTGCACGGTCGCATCGAATTCGTAGCTGCCCTTCGCGAATTCGTCGAAAGCGCGTTTGTCCTGGAAGAAGACGATCTGGCTGAACGCCTGGCCACCCGCCTGCAACCCGATGCTGACCTGGGTCACCTTCACGTCGCCAACGTATCCGCCCTGAACATAGACCTTTCCCGATCCGTGAGCCGCACCCACGCCGAGGCCACCCTTGCCGACGGTGGGAAACACCGCATAAGCGTAGCTGTGGCTGAAGTACGTGCCACTTTCACCCGCGTTCTTGAAGATCGAAACCGTGTCGGAGTACTCATCCGCGACGGCGGCGGTGGCCGCGAGGAGCATCGTCGTGATGAACAGCAATGGCGAGATTCGGGACTTCATGAGTTTTTCCTCTTTGGCAGCCGAAGACGGGGCAATTCTGGCCCTCGGTCGGACAGCGTCAATCGGAATTCCGCGCGAGAACCTTCTCCAGGTAGGCCTGAGCCGCATCCGACTCCGAGTGTGACAGCCAGAAGACGGCGCGCTTGCGCTGCTCACGCGACAGCGACTGGTCTTGCGCAACTTCGATAAGCGCCTTGACCGCCCTGTCGCCCGGCAACTGCGACAACGCGAAGACGGCCTGCTCGCGAACCTCTTCATTCGCATCCTTCCTGATCGCGGACGCGATCGCCTGTTCCGCATTCGCGGCGCCCGTGTGTGCGAGCCAGAACCAGGCTTGGGCGCGGACTTCACCGACCTTGTCCGTGTTGCCCAGGCGGATGAGATCGGCGGCGGCGCGGGGCGTTTTTGTTTGCGCCATCGCGAAGGCCGCGTGTTTGCGCACTTCGCCGTCCTTGTCATTGAACATCACCGAGCTCGTGATGTCCGCACCCTCGCTGCCACGCACCATCGATAGCCAGAACACCGACCACTTGCGGGTCTCGACGCGCGCGTCGCGCGAGAACTGGCCCAGCGCGTCGAGTGCGACCTTGCCCCGGTGCAGCGCCAGCGCGGCCAATGCACTTTCACCCAGGGAATGATGTCGAGTCGGCTCGGCGGCATTCAGTCTGGCGTAGTCGACGAGCCAGCGCGCGCTATCGTCCGTAGCCACTTCACCCAGTTCCTGGACCGGCGTCTTCGTTTCCACCGGGCACCCCGCAGAGAGCGCCTGCAGGCGATCAACCTTTCCGGCCGTGACGCGCGCATACACCTTCACGTTGTCCGTCGTCGCGTCGCGATCCTGGATGCCGAAGCCGTCGGAGATGTCGAGCTTGCAGGCCTTCGGCGAACCATCGCTACCACGTGATTCGTCCCAGCAACACCACGCCGGCGCGTCGTCGACCGCGGAGACCTGCCAGCTCACCCAGCCTTCGCGTGGAAGCTTCAACTCGGCGGAATGTGCGCTGGAGAGAGCGAGAAGCGGGGCTAACAAGAATGCGGAAAACGAGCGATGCATGAATTTCATTTCTTCGGCTCCTGCTTCCTGGGCGCCGGGGGAGCCGCCACGCTGGTTCCGCCAAGCGCCGCGTCGATTTCGTTCAAAGCCGCGTCTCCGTCCATTGTCGACAGCACCCGCAGCAACGCGCGTTTCTCGTCACTCGTCTTGGCCGCGCGGTAAAGCGTCAGGACGCCCTGCTCGTCATCGGCGATCAGCAGGCCTTGCAGTGCAGCTTCCTTGAACTCCGGATCGGTGCTGTTCGTGTAGATCTGGCGCAGTGCCTGGCGAGCCGCATCGCCGTCGATGATGCCGATTCGCCGCACCGCCTCGATGCGTACGGAACGGTCACCCGTGCCTTCGGCAAGCTTGCGGAGACTTTCGAGATCGCCGCTGATGGCATAGGCCTCCAGCAATCCGCTCGAGGGATTCGGTCGATTGCCGAGTTTGCGCAGCTCCTCCGTGGCGCCCATCGCGCCGAGGATGTGAATCACCCTGCTGGCCTCCTCATCTGTCTTCGCATCCAACGCTGCCTGGTACACCGCTTCCTTGCGTCCTGCGATCAGCCACGCCTGCAGCACTTCCTGCTTCACGGCGCCGTCGCCCGTCTTGTAGACCTCCTGCAGCGCGTCGAGAGATTTCTCGTTTCCTCCGATGCCGATATTGCGGATCGCTTCGGAGCGCATGGCCGGGTCCGTCGAGCGGCTGGTCTGCAGGAGGATCTGCTGCGCTTCCGCCGAGTCCAGCTGGCTGAGCACGAACAGGGCCCGCTGCTTCACGAGCGTCGTCTGATTCCCACCTAACACCTTCTTGATGATGGGAAGCGCACGCTCACCGGGTTGCGCCATCAGGCCTTCGAGCGCAGCGAGCGCGAGCTCCTCGTCGGGCGTGGGTTTCTGCGCCTGGGCCAGTCCGCAGACCGTCAGCGCTACCAGTGTAGTTAGAAAGATTTTCAGGGCATGTCGCATGGAGAGTGTCTCCTAAAAGAGAATTGGTTCAAAGGGTGTGGGAGGGAGCCGCGGCATCGGCCTTGAGCCGCGCCTGCATTACCCTCAATTCAAAACTGAGCTGCTCGACGCTTCCCGCCGTCTGCCCGCGGCCGTCGGCCACGCTTTCGAGAACGGGCGTGAAGGCGCGCAGCACGCGCGCGAGCTGCGGCTCGCCCGCACGCTCCGCCGCCAGCGCGTAGATGCGGTTCTGGCTGATGATCGCCTCGACGAGCCGCGCCCTTTCCTCGGGCGTCGCCTCATTGAGTGATGCCAGGCGACGCTCGGTGCTCGCGAGATGCCACTTCAGTCCGTTCTCGTAGGCAGAGGTGTTGGTCGCGGCGGCGCCCGTTTCGGGCGTCGGCACCGGCTTCGGCGTCATCGGCTTCTGGATGCCGAACACCAGCGCGATCACCGCAACCGCGGCGGCGGCCGCGAACGCCTGCCAGCGTGGTTGGGCAAAGGTCGGGCGGCGCGCCGGTTCGACACGACGTTCACTGGCCGCCCGTTCGAGCGCTGCCTGCCATCGCTGCTGAACCTGCGCGGGCACGGGAACCTCGGGCATGGCGGCCGCGGCATCGAGGCGCGCCACGAGTCCGTGCAGGCGGCGCGCAAGTTCGGGCTGTTCAGCCAGGGCCGCACCGATGCGCGCGCGCTCGGCCGCGTCGTGTCCGTCTCGGTAGTAATAGAGAAGGAGGTCGTCATCGGAAATCATGATTCGCCTCGCCAGACGTGGAGTTCGACACGCAGCTTCCGCACCGCGCGGAACAACGCGTGCTTCACGCCGTTGATGGTGGTTTGCAGGCTTTCGGCGATTTCGTCGAGCCGCCAGCCTTCGATGTGTTTGAGCAGGAAGACCTGGCGTTCCATGTTCGACAGGCGTTGCAGCGCCACGCCGAGGTCCCGGCCCAGGGCTTCCTGCGCATACTCGGATTCAGGAGAAGTAGTCGGGGCAGCTTCGAAGCTGTCGTCGTCGAGCTCGTCTTCGGCGCGGGTTTTTCGGCGGCGCGTGAGATCTATGGCCGCGTTGAGCGCGATGCGGTGGATCCAGGAATCGAGCGCCGCCTCACCGCGGAAATCGTCGCGGCGGTCCCAGGCCTTGAGCAGCGCGTCCTGCACCGCGTCCGCGGCCAGGTCGGCATCGCGCGTGATCCGCAGGCAGGCGTTGTACCAGCGGCCGCTGCGTTCGGTGAGCACGGCCTGGAAGGCGTCGGGCCTGACCCAGGATTTGAGAAGAGTGAGCACGGTACTTGGACGGTACTCCCCTCAAAAGGTTAGCAACGCCCCGCTCGGGCCTTGCTTATGTTGCCCGGGAAACCCCGTGCGATCAGGACGTGGCAGGCACCCGGATGCGGAAAACGGCGCCGCCCTCAGGCCGGTTCTCCGCCCATAACTTTCCACCATGCGCCTGCACGATCGTTTGCGACACCGAGAGCCCCATGCCCATGCCCGTCGCCTTCGTCGTGAAGAACGGATCGAAGATCCGCGTCATCACAACTGGGTCGATGCCGGTGCCGGAATCGAGCACGGTCAGGTTGATATTCCCGTTGCCGTCGGAAGCCGCGTGCAGGCTCACGTGGCGCCGGCCGCTGGGCTGACTCGCGACGGCATCCATGGCGTTCATGAGTACGTTGATCAGCACCTGCGAGAGATGCACCTTGTCACCGCGCATCAGCGGCAGCCCGGGCTCGCTCGTGCACTCGAGTTGCACGTTGCGCACGATGGCGTCCGAGCGCAACAGCATGGCCACGTCCTGGATCAGTGAATCCACCGGCATCTGCACGAAGTCCATCTCCCGACTCTTGAGGAATTTGCGCAGTCCATCGATGACCTCGGCCGCACGCCGGTCGTCGCGCGAGATGTCGGCGAGGATGTGCCCCAATTCTTCGAGGTCCGGATTCGGTTTCTTGAGCAGGAGCTCGCCGGTTTCGGCGTTCAACAGGATGGCGGCGAGGGGCTGTCCCAGTTCGTGGGTCAGCGACGAAGACAGCGTTCCGAGGACCGACACCCTGCCCGCGTGAGCAAGCTCGCGACGCAGATCTTCGATTTCACGACGCTGACGCTGTTGTTCCGTCACGTCGCGAAGCACACCCTGCACCGAAACCAGTTTGCCGGCGGCGTCGAGCTCCGAGCGGCCGCGCGCCGAGACCCAGACGATGCCGCCATCCGGCTGGCGAACGCGGAACTGCGTCTCGGCCTCCGCGCCGCTCGCCACGGCCACGCGCCATACGCGCACCACGTGTTCGGAATCCTCGGCGTCGATCATCGAGAGCATTTGCCCGATCTGCAACGACTCGTCACGCGAGACGCCGAACAACGCCCTCCCGCGCTCGCTGACCCAGAGTCGATCCGCCTTCGCGTCCCAGCTCCAGAGTGCGAGACCGGCGGCGGATGCCGCCAGGTCGAGCCTCGATTCGCTCGCCCTCAGCTCCCGCGCCAGTCGCGAGGCGCGCAGCGTGTCGCGGCTCAGCTCGTAGGTCATGGCCGCGAGCACGAGTAGATAGGGTGGGGAGAGAAGCACCGGCAGGTGCGCGCCCTGGTACACCATGATCTGCGCGTACGTCGCGGCGACCGCCCACGAAAGGAACGAGACGCCGCCGATCACGATGACCTTGCGCCGCGCGTCAGGCGTTCCCTGGCGCCAGAGACTGACGGACGCATCCGCCACGAACACCAGCACGAGATAGGAAGAAAGCGTGGCGAACCACTGGTTGGGGCTGGTCACGGCGTTGCCGATGATGGTGACCTGCTCGCCCAGGATCTGGGTGTAAGCGATGCTGTCGATGCGGCTGAAATTGAAGTTCGGTTCGACGAGGAAGCTTGCGATCAGGATGAACAGCCGGCTTCCCACCGTGAGGGCCATCAGCCACAACCTGCCGGTCCCGAAGTAGAAGTAGATGAAGGCCACGAGTGCGGCCGTGCGCATGAACACCGGAACCTGGTTCCAGCGAATCCACTCGCCCAGTTCCTGGGGCGTAGTGGAATACATCATCCCGAGTTCGACGATCACCGCGATCACGATCGACAGTGCCTCGAACGTGAACGCGAGGGCCGCGCGGGCCTTCCGATCGAGAAGCCACACGCATCCGTACATCAACGCCAGCAGCAGCGAGACGGACGCGATGACCGACGCGATGATGGTGATCTTGCTCATCAGTACCGCAACTGCAGCGTCACACCCACGGTGCGCGGCGTTCCCGGCAAACCGATCACCACCCCGGTGCCGGCCGGCCCGACCACGGCCATGCCCGTGAAATATCTCTCGTCGAAAAGATTGTTAGCCCAGAGCGTGAGCTCTCCCCTGTCGTCCGCTGTTCTGATTCCGGCGCGAAAGTTGACGAGGTCGCGTGGCTCGTTCCAGGTGGAGCGCGACAATTCCGCACGGAACCCGTCGGCATGGGAATAGTCCACGAGCGTGCGGAACCGGAATCCTGTATCGGCGATCGGGGCGTCGTAATCGACCGAGGCATTGAGCGTGAAAGGCGGCGCACCGAACACCCGCTCTCCCGTGAAATCGCAGCTCGGCTGGCTATCGAGTTCCGGCGGGCATACAGCGTCGCGGAAGGATTCGTAACGCGTGTCGTTGTAACCCGCGCCGGCCGATAACGTGAGGTTCGCCACCGGCCGAAAGACCACCTCGGTTTCGGCTCCGGCCGTACGCACTTTGCCCGCGTTTGCGAGATAAGTCGCGCCGACGACGCGGTCCCGGATGGCAGCCTGATACCCATCGATGGTCGTGTGGAACGCACTGAGGTTGAACTGGAGCCGGTCCTCGAGCCATTGCGTCTTGAGGCCCACTTCGAAGCCCAACGCGATCTCGGGGTCGACCGTCAGGTCGGCGCCGGCCGGCAATATCGCGGCGTTCACGCCGCCGGATTTCGCGCCGCGCGCGGCGGATAGATAGGCGCTCATGTCCTCCTGGAAATGCCAGGTGACGCTCAGTGAGCCCGAGACGAAGTCTTCTTCCGACCGGACGGCGAATTCGCGCGCGGACCCCAGTCTCCGCCGGGCGTCCAGTGCAGCCGCGTCCTGGGCAGCCAGCATCGCGCCACCGCCAGTACTTTGTTCCACCGTCGAGGACTTCTCTTCGGTGGTCCAGCGAATGCCCGCGGCAATCTCGACATCGCCGCGTGGCCACCAGTACGCCTGCCCGAACACCGAATAACTGTGCGTGTCCGGATCGGCCTGGGTCGCCACCCAGAATTCGTCCAGCGCGCTGGCGGCCAGCCCGGGATATATGTATTCGCTGGCTTCCGAGCCGTACAAGCTGAAACCTTCACTCTGCACGTGCTGCTCGAAGAACTGGAGGCCGGCCAGGTATTGGAACTTCTTATTCTCTGGCGACGCGAGCCGCAGTTCCTCGCTCAGTTGCCGCGAATGAACGTCAATTCCGATCGTGGGCAACACGTCGAGCGCGGAGTAGTCGCCGTCGTTATCCGGAATGAAGGTGAACTTCCGCCAGCCGGTTATGGAGCTGAGGCGGTATTCGCCGATCTGCCAGTCGGCGAGCAATGCCGCGCCGGCGTTTTCGGTGACGACGTTCTGCTCGGCATTCGCATCGTTCCGATAGTTTCCGTCGGCGAACTCGGGCAAATAACCAAAGCGCGCCCCGCGCGTCACCAGGTTGTTAGCCCGAAGCGAACCATCGACGCGGTACATGTTGGGATCCACGAGCTGGTAGCCCGGGCCGGCTTCGTCGTGAGACGAGTAGTCGGCGATGAGTCGCAGCGACGTCGACTCGCTCGACTCCCAGGCCAGCTGGGTGCGAAAGCCGGCTCGCCGCAATTCGCCCAGCCATTCATCGCGCGACGTGTCGTAGATGTAACCCTCGCGTTGGCTAGCAAACCCGCTCACGCGGTACGCGAACGGCGACGAACCGAAGGGACCCGATGCCGCGCCACGCACTTCCTGAAAGTCGTGGTCGCCGGCGGAGACTTCGAGCCAGCCTTCTGTGTCACTGGTGGGCCGCGCCGACATGATGTTGAGCACGCCCGCAGTCGCGTTCTTGCCGAACAACGCGCCCTGTGGTCCGCGAAGCACTTCGATGCGCTCGAGGTCCATGAGATCGGTGATCACCATGCCCGGACGGCCGAGATACACGCCGTCGAGAAACACGCCGACGCTCGACTCGAGCGCGTCGTTGGCAGGATTGCGGCCGATGCCACGGATCGCCAGGCTCGCATTGCGCGGCTGCAGGACATCGGTGCTGACATTCGGCATCGTGCGCACGATGTCCTGCACGCGGACGAGACCCCGATCGCGAAGCTCGTCGCCGCTGATCTCGCTCAGGGAAATGGGGACGTCCTGGGCGTTCTCGGAGCGCTTCCGGGCGCTGACGACCACCTCTTCGAGTGCTTCTTCGGCGGCGCTGGGCACTGCCACAAGTGAGCTGATCGCCGCAATCAGCAAACCGCGCGAAAACAGGTTCATGGAGGCGCGACCCTATCAGAACGACGCAGGGGGCGCGGGTTGGGCGCATTAAATTAAGAGAGAGAGTTTGGTGCCGGCTGCAGGGATCGAACCCGCGACCCCCTGATTACAAATCAGGTGCTCTACCAACTGAGCTAAGCCGGCCTTTAGAGGTGCCGGATTCTAGGCGCGGCAGCGCCCCGGCGCTATTCCGCGGGCAGCGGCCCCGCAGGCGTGGCCTCGCAGGCCCGGAATTCGAGTTCGGTATCGCCAGCCGGGAATTTCTGGCCTTCCAGCGGCGGCGAGTCGGATTTCAGCTCCAGGTCCAGCCAGATGGCGGTGCCGTCCTTCTCGCGGGCTTCGATCTGCGGCAGGAGCTGCAGTCTGGCCACCTTTTCCGACTGGGCGGCAGCGCGACCTTCGTCCGAGAAAATGCCCAGTGAAATCCGGCGCGAGCCCAGTTCGCCCACGGCCTGCGCGTCGGCGACGCCACCCTTCTTGAGGCGGTCGAGCAGACGCCGCTCACCGGCTTCCGTCGGCGGGCTTTCGAGATAGACCCAGTACCCGTCGAACTCGCGCGTCGTGACTTCCCGGGGCGTCGAGGGATAACCGCTGTCGCCCAGCGTGCGTCGTGCGCTGGCTGCCGCTTCGGTGGTCATGAAGGGTCCCACGGTCACGCAGTTGCCGGCCAC
>Ga0315912_10006853_pt1 | contig 10109 bp, 8 predicted proteins | sample VfabasoilMG_FD_204469 | JGI IMG/M metagenome (GOLD analysis project Ga0315912, IMG submission 204469) | Garden soil microbial communities collected in Santa Monica, California, United States - V. faba soil | ecosystem: Environmental > Terrestrial > Soil > Garden | place: USA: California... | reverse complement strand
TGTCAGGCGAGCGGCCAGCTCGCATCCGAGGGTTGCCGTCGTTCAGTGGCCGTGGATGCGGAAGGCAACCCCACGGGCCGCGCTTTGGTGACGTGGGAATACTTCCGCAGAGGCACTGAGCCAACCGACGAGTGTCCGGTACACGGCAATCCGGTCAGCGCCGACCCGTGGCGATCGATCATCGGGCCGCAGAGCCGTGCCTTGCCGGATGGCACGTCCGTGATTCCGAATCGTCGTGTGACTATTGGAATCCCGCGCGCGTCGCGCCCGCCTGCCGAGCCGGCTTCGGCGGCACCCGTCGCGGTGCCCCCGTCGGCGGCTGGTCCATCAAGCCCAGTGGCGCCAGCGGCCGCGGAGCCAAAATCGGCGCCGGACACCCGTCCAGTGCCCGCGGTGTCGCCAAAGCCGTCGGCACCGCCTGCCGCCCAGGTTCAGAAGGCAGGCTTCCTGAACAAGCTGAAGCGCATCCTCACGCGAGACGGGAAAGGCGGGTTCTGACCATCCAGACCAGCACACCCATGTGCACGAACACGGATGCGAGTGACAGGTACCACACGTGACGCATTTCAAACGACTTCTGATGCGAGAGCACGTAGACCGGCAACGCGAAGAGCACCAGTCGCAATGAAGACGCGAGCAGCGCAGGACGCGTGTTGCCCAGGCCCTGCATCGTGCTCGATCCCACGAAGATGATCCCGCTCGCGATGAAATTCCAGGCGACGATGCGCAGGTATTCGGCGCCGAATGCGACGACGGCTGCGTCGCCGCTGAAGGCGCCCACGAGCGCCACCGGCGCAAACCGGCAGGCCAGCGTCGCCACGCCCATCACCGCCACCGACAACGCCGCAGCGGTGGCAAACGTGCTCCGCACGCGATCGAATTGTTTGGCGCCGAAGTTCTGACCCACCACCGGCGCAGCCGCAAATCCGATCGCCACGGCCGGCAGGAACAGCGACTGCATCAACCGCGCGCCAATCCCGAATCCCGCCTGCGCCGCGCTGCCGAAGACTTGAATCACGTGGTAGACGAAGCCGATGTAGAGGCCCATCAACGCGAACTCGCCGCCGGCCGGAAGGCCGATGCCGAGCATCTGCCGCCAGATCGCGAAGTTCGGCCGCCACGTGGAAGGACGGAATCGCAGTGGACTCGCCGGGCGCCGGAAGTACAGTGTGAACGCGATGACGCCGAAGATCACCGCGACGAACGTCGCCATGGCCGCGCCCGCCACACCATACGGGCGGCCCGTGAGCCAGCCCACCGTCAGAATCGGCGCCAGGATGATGTTGATGATCACCGTGCCCACCTGCATCACCGTCGGCATCTTCATGTCACCCATGCCGCGCAGCGATGAGCCGAGTGCCACCAGGCCGAACTGCACGGTCATCGCGGGAATGAACCACGTGAGATAGCGGATGGTTTGATCGGCCGTCGCCGCATCGGCCGCGAACGCGCGCGCGAACATGCCGCACGTCGCGAACGCGATTACGCCGAACGCGATGCCCACGAGCGACGACATGACGAACGACTGATTGAAGACGACCTCCGCGCGCTCGCGGTCCTTGGCGCCGATCGCGTGCGCCACGAGCGCCGTCGCTCCCACACCAAGCGTCTGCGTCAGCGCCAGAACGATAATCGCGACGTTGCCCGCGAGTCCCACGCCGGCGATCGCCTCACGGCCGAGCGTGCCCACGAAGTACAGATCCACCAGGAAATAGAGCGTCTGAAACAGCGTCGAGAGCGCGATGAAGGACGCGAACTGGAGGAGATGTCGGGTGATTGAGCCCTGCGTGAGGTCCTGCATCTGGAGCCGCGGAGGAGGCGGAGAAGGAGATTAGATCACACGGAGGGCACGGAGGACACGGAGAAAACCTCTCCTTTTCGGGGAACCCCGATGCGCCTTCGGCTGCTCAGCGCTCAGCTCACCTGGCTCCCCCCAAAAGTATTGTTTTCCTCCGTGTTCTCCGTGTCCTCCGTGTGATTTGGCTTTTTCTCGCGTGGGTTTGGGGCTCGAACAGAAGATCAGCATTCGCCGACAGTTCGTGGCGGGCCAGATTGATGAGCCCATGGCGAAGGTCAGCATCGGGGCGGCGGCGCCACTGGAGCTCAAACAGGCCGAATTGAAGCTTTATGAGCTGGAAGTGGAGCTGAGAAAGGCCGAGCTCGATCTCTCCGTGGTCCGTCGTCAGATCGACCAGCGCAAAGGCAAATGAAGCGTATGATCCCGCCTGAATGACCACAATTCGGGCGGGCGCGGCGATCGCGTGGGCGGTGCTGGCGGTTGCCGCGATCCGCGCGAATCCACTGCAGCAGTCGCCGCCGCAGTTTCGGTCGGGATCGAACACCGTTGAGGTGTATGCAACGGTCACCGATCGCACCGGCCGGCTCGTGCCCAATCTGACGCAAGCGGATTTCGAGATTCAGGACTCCGGCAGGCCGCAGCCGATCACGGTGTTCGAGGCCGGCATTCAACCGATCACCATTGCCGTCATGCTCGACGAAAGTCCGAGCGTCTTCGAATCATCAGAACGAATCGTGTCCGCGGTGACCGCGTTCAATCGAAGCTTCCTCACGGGCGATCGCGGATTGATCGGTGCGTTCAGCCACAAGGTGAGAATCGATCCCGAGCTCTCCAGAAATCTTCGGCAGTCGATCAACAACCTTGGTGAGGGCCGTCCGCGCTTTCCATCCGGCACCGCCATGTGGGATGCGATCGATGTGGCTGCCAAGGCGCTGGCGGGCCAGGCCGGACGCCGCGTGGTGCTTGTGCTCACGGACGCTGAGGACAACTGCAGTCGTCAGGATCCCGATGAGGTGAGAGACCGCCTGGAGCGCGATGGAACGATGGTGTATGCCGTCGGCGTGAAAGGCGACGGCGGCCTGCCGTCACGTGATCTGCGCGACCTGACGCGCGATTCGGGCGGCTTCTACTTCGAGCTCAAACCCGGCGACGATCTGGCCGCGACGTTTTCGAGAGTCGCCGACGAGTTGCATCGCCAGTACGTGATTGGTTTCTCGGTGCCCTTGCTGGACGGCAAAAGCCACGAGATTACTGTGAAGGTCAAACAGGCCGGCATGACTGTCCGAGCGCGCCGGGCGTATGTGGCGTCCAAGGGTGGCGGGGCCGGAGGGGCCGCCGATCGATGATGCGCGCGGTGTTGTGCGCGATCGGCGTGGCGATGATGCTCCACGCGCCGCAGGAGCGGCCGTCGCCCACGCGTGTCTGGGTCCACGCGACCGTTGTTGATGCCCAGGGACGTGTTGTGACCGGCCTCCGTCAGGAGGATTTCACGATTAAGGACAACGACACGGTCCGCCCGATCGTGGTGTTCTCAACAGATGAGCTGCCGGTAGCGATGTCGCTGATGCTCGACATCAGCGGCAGCATGGTGCACGAACTGCCCTTGGTGCGCATGGCCGCCGAGTTGCTGATCGATCAGTTCATCGACGGCGATCGCGTGAACGTCGGCGCGTTCAAGAGCGAGATCAATCATGAGTTGGGATTCACGGCCAATCGGATGCTCATCCTCAAAGCAATTGACGACGCCATGATGCTGGGGGCCGTGCCGTGCGTGAACGGAACCGGTCAGCCGAAACCCGGCGGTACGTGGATGTGGGACGCAATCGAGTGCGGCATCAAGGTCCTGCGCAGAGACGGCGAGGCGTTTCGCCGCGTGCTGGTCCTTGTAACAGATGGCAAGGAGAACGGCGGCTATGCGACAGGATCGACCGCGATTCAACTCGCCACTCAGTCCGGCGTGCTGATTTACGCCGTGGGCTTGAAGGGCGTGGGCGGAAGGGCGGACGCGTTGTTGCGTGATTTGACCGCAGCCACGGGCGGAGGCTACCTGCCGATCGAACAGCCGAAGGAAGGCGAGAAGTCGGACTATCGACCCGCGTTCAAACAGATCGCGGAAGAGCTGCATGGCCAGTACGTGATGGCGTTTGATTCCAAGCCAGGCGCCTCCGGCAAGCTGTCAGTGACTGTCAACAAACCAGGCTTGAAAGTGCGGGCCCGTCGCGGGTATCAAGTGAAGTAGCCCGATGGCTGAGGTCTTATGGTCCGACATGCGGAGACTGGTCACGCGATAGAAGAAGACATCAACACGATTCTGGTTTGGGAACGCGCGGAGCTAAACAAGCGGTCACCGGCGGAACTGGTGAGCGATCGCATCACGCGCTGGGCCGGCGCCGGCTGGATGCTGATGCTGCACCTGGTCTGGTTTGCCGCGTGGATTCTCATCAACCTCGAGGTGATTCCCGGCTTGCCCGCGTTCGACAAGTTTCCTTTTCCGCTGTTGACGACGGTGGTTTCGCTGGAGGCGATTTTTCTGTCGCTTCTTGTGCTGGCCAGTGAGAACCGGCAGACGCATCATTCGGTCAAGCGCGCGAACCTCGATCTTCAGGTGGACATGCTCGCCGAGCGTGAGATGACCGCGGTGCTGGTGTTGCTGAACGACGTCGCTCAGCACCTGAAAGTGAAGACCTCGATCTCGCCGAAGATGCTGCGCGATTTGATGGAGAAGACCGACATTCAGAAGTTAACCGACAAACTGGAGCACCTGCCTGAGGAATAGCGCCAGGGTCGGTAATCGCCGGTTACCCATCATGGGTCGCGCTGGTGCCTGAAGCGCCCGGACACTGAGTATTCGTGAAACGCCGAAGCCACAGACGTGGCTCTGGGCGCGGGTGTCGCTGGCGTACCTCTTGCTTCATTCATAGACGGAGGTGTGTCCCAGATGTCCTCCTCTTACTGGAACATTTCAGGCATCATGCCGCGGTATCCGCGGCTGGATCGCGACGAACAGACTGACATTGTGGTGATTGGCGGCGGGATCACCGGTCTTACCGCGGCATATTTGCTCAAGCAGGCGGGCAAGCGGGTCATGGTGCTGGAGCGCAATCGGCTGGCCAGCATCGACACCGCATCGACCACCGCGCATCTGACGAGCGTAGTGGATCTGCCGCCGTCGGCGCTCGTCAAGTCCTTCGGCGCCGATCATGCGCGCGCCGTCTGGGACGCCGGGTTCGCGTCGATCGCGCAGATCGCGCACATCGTCAACGCCGAACAGATCGATTGCCGCTTCGATTACGTGAAGGGGTATCTGCACGCGCCGCTTGCCGAGAAGGAGCCCAAAGACCGGGATCGCACGCTCGAGCGAGAGGCTGAAGCGGTCGCGGAGCTCGGATTCGACGCGCGGTTCATCGACCGCGCGCCATTTATCGATCGGCCGGCGGTCGAGATCGATCATCAGGCGAGGTTTCACCCCGCGGCATATCTGCGCCGGCTCGCCGCCGCGATCGACTGCGACAACTGCGGCATCTACGAGGAATCACCGGCCGACGAAGTTGAGTCGGATCCGATCGTCGTGGTCTCCAACGGTCATCGGATCCAGGCAGACTACGTCGTCATTGCGACGCACAATCCGATCGTCGGCAAGTCCACGTTCCTTGGCGCGACACTCCTGCAGACGAAACTCGCGCTGTACACGAGTTACGCGGTGTCCGGCCGCGTTGAGCGCGGCAAAGTTCCGGACGCGCTCTTCTGGGACACCGGCGATCCGTATCGATACCTGCGCATCGATCGCGCTGAAGACCACGACCAGGTGATCTACGGCGGCGAGGACCACAAGACCGGGCAGGCCGGCGACGGCGCGGCGCGGTTCGCCGCGCTTGAAGGCGCGCTGGTGCGGCTGGTGCCGGACATCACGCTCACGCATCGATGGGCGGGTCAGGTGATCGAGACCAACGACGGTCTGCCGTTCATCGGCGAGACCAGTCCCAGACAGTTCGTCGCCACCGGATTCAGCGGCAACGGCATCACGTTCGGCACGCTGGCCGCAATGATGGCGCGCGACTGCGTGACCGGCGTGAAGAATCCATGGGCGGAGTTGTTCGACACAGGCCGCACGAAAGTCGTTGGCGGCCTGTGGGACTACCTCAAGGAGAACGCCGACTATCCGTACTACATGGTCCGTGATCGATTCGCGGGACCGAAGGGCAAGTCGCTGCGCCATCTACCGCGAGGCACCGGGCGCATCCTCGAACTCGAAGGCAAGCGCGTGGCGGCATATCGTCATCGCGACGGCGAACTCACGCTACTGTCGCCCACGTGCACCCACCTGGGATGCCAGGTCGAATGGAACGATACCGATCACACGTGGGATTGTCCGTGTCACGGATCGCGCTTCTCGCCGACCGGCGATGTACTCGCCGGCCCGGCGGAGAAAGCGCTGGAAGAACGGACCATTACCGAAGGAATGGAAGTGAAAACGGCAGACGATAAATGAGCCGGAACGCGATGCGGTGATCGCTCGACTTCACCGGCGTCGCGCTCGGCACAGCCGCCGCACTCGCGCCCTGGAAGACCGTGAACTGTGAATTCGGTCCCTGGACATCCATGTCGACGTCTTCGAACGTGAACGTGGCCTCGGGAACATAGGCGTACTTATAGTCGAGGCTCCAGCTCCACATATCGTTGAACGGCTTCTCGACGCCGAAGCCCAGCAGAATTCCCGTATGCCGGGACTCTTTGGCTGTGGCCACGTACGGACCCAGTGGCCCAAGGTTCACCGTAGCTCCCCCCGGACCTGGCAAACCAGGACCACCAGGCACATTCGTCCAGGTATCAACGGCGATGAGCCTTCGCCCGCCGCCAGTGACCCCGAACGTTCCGTAGAGCAGCAGGTCTCCATCGCCGTAGAGTTTTCCGGCGCGGCCAAATAAAGACCAGCCCGTCGCGCTTTCAGCTTGGCGCGTCACCTCGACCGACGTGATCGGGGTCAACAACGTCGCAGGCACGAGAAACGTCTGTCGTGAGATATCGCTCGAGCCCCAGCCCAGATCCACCCCGCCTTCCAGGCCAAGGATCCACGAGCCGACGGGCCGGTTGAAACCGCCATAGAACGACATCAGAAATCCTGCGTGCTCGTAGTTCTGCCCGAGCACGGAGACCGTGGTCGAAGGCACGACAACGAGCGTTCCGTTGACGGTTTGGTTGGTGACTTGATGAATGAGCTCAGTCGAATCGCCGGCGTCCATGCGGCCGGGCTGCGTGCCGAAGCTGACGGAAACATAGACAGTTCGATATCGCTCTTCGCGCGCCTGCGCGTTGGCTGGCGCGGCCTGCCATAAGAACAAAGCGGCCAGAGTGCTGACAGTCAACAGCCGTGTAGTACGCATCGGTATTCTCCCCACGAGAATCCCCTCCAAGTCGCGTACCAGAGGGCGTGAGCGCGAACGCGCGCGTTTCACGATGGAGTCGCGGGCCTTCAACCCCGCGGAACCTGGTGCTGCCCAGAGTGGGGAATTGATTGCCGAATCGCGTGGAGCCCGGGTCTTCAGCACGGAGCCCGGGTCTTTCTTGTCCCGCCGTAGCCTTGGCGAAGGCGGAAGACCCGGGGCCTACCGCACTCGAATCTGTGTGGTCGCGGACGTCAGTCCGTCCGCGGCCGCCGTCAGCGTGAGCGTTCCCGCCGTGCGCCCGCCCTTAATGACCACAAGCGCCAACCCGTGGAACGCTTTCTGGCTCGCGCGATCGGGCGTGGGCCCTTTGAACGGTTCATGATTCGTCGGATCGCCGTTGTCCACGCCAACGATCGCGCCGCCACCGGATAACGTGAATCGGAGCGGGTGATTGCCATCCGCACGGACCAGGCGGCCTTTTGCGTCGACCAGTCGCACCGTCACGAATGACAGATCCTGGCCGTCCGCGTTGATCGCGTTGCGGTCAGGCGCCAGCTCGATGCGTGTCGCAGCGGTCGTCGTCTCCACCATCTTCTCCGCCACAACTTTGCCGCCTTTGGTGGCGACCGCTCGAAGCGTGCCCGGCTCGTAGGGCACTTGCCACGCCAGATGCAGCTCGTTCACGCCGTTCCAGTTGCGCGATCCGAGCGACTTGCCATTCAGGAACAGCTCAACTGAGTCGGCGTTCGTGTACGCCCAGACAGGAATCATCTTTCCGCGGTACTCATCGGGCCAGTTCCAGTGCGGCAGGATGTGCACCATCGGTTCGCTGCGCCACTGGCTCTGATAGAGGTAAAAACGGTCTTTCGGGAACCCGGCGAGATCGGCGATGCCGAACGACGAACTGCGATTCGGCCAGCTGAACGGCGTGGGCTCGCCGATGTAATCGAGGCCGGTCCATACGAACTCGCCGCCCATCCATGGCGCCTTCCGCATCGCCTGGAACTGCGTGTCCGCGGTGTTGCCCCAGCGCGGGAAATCGGTGTCGTACGACGTGCAGTGGTTGTTGAGCTGATTCTGAATCGTCAGCTGCCCGTCTTTGAGCACCAGGTTGTACTCGTCTCGCGAGCTGTAATTCGAAGACGTCTCTGACGCGTAAGACTTGAACGTCTTCACACGCTCATAAATGCCGAGGTTGTAGTTCACGCCGAACAACTGCAGCGGTTTTGCAAAACCCGTGTCCAGCGCGCGCGCCGGGTTGTTCATGCCGGCGGTGATCGGCCGCGTGGGATCTTCGTCCGTCACGAATCCCGCGAGCCGCGTGGCCATGGCTTCCCCGGCCTGCACATTGCCCTGCTCCGGAATCTCGTTGCCGATGCTCCACATGACGATGCTGGGATGATTGCGATCGCGGCGGACGAAGTCGCGGGTATCGCGTTCGCTCCATTCGTCGAAGAACTGCCCGTAGCCGAAACGCGTCTTGTTCTGTTTCCACTCGTCGAACACTTCGTCCATCACCACAAAGCCCATCCGATCGGCGAAGTCGAGCAGCGCCGGCGCCGGCGGATTGTGGCTGGTCCGAATCGCATTCACGCCCATCGTCTTCATGATCTGCAACTGGCGTTCGATGCCGCGGTCGTAGGCCGCAGCGCCGAGTGCGCCCAGATCGTGATGCAGGCACACGCCTTTCATCGGCACGTGGACGCCGTTCAGCATCAGGCCTTTTTCAGCGACGAACTCGACAGTGCGGATGCCAAACGGCGTGCGGATTTCGTCCACCAGGCTGTTGCGCTGATACACGCGGGTGACAACCGTGTAGAGATACGGATCGTCAATGGACCAGCGATGCGGCCGATCGACGGGTATCGTCGCCGTCACTGTGCTTGACATGCCAGATACGACGTCTGGCCGGCCCTCGGCGACGCCGACAGTGCGTCCACCCTTATCCACGATAGATGTTTGCACGCGCGCATCGCCTGGTGTTTCACCATCATTTCGAACAGTCGTCAAGACTTCCACACTTGCCCTTGCGTTGGTGATTGACGGCGTTCGAACAATTGTTCCCCAGTGGACCACATGCAGCGGCGCCGTCTGTGTGAGCCACACATGGCGATAAATGCCCGCGCCCGAATACCAGCGCGTGGACGGCTGCTGCACATTCACTTTCACCGCGATCGTGTTCGTCTCTTTTCCGTACTTCAGGTGCGGCGTCAGATCGAATTCGAATGTTGAGTAACCGTACGGCCGGTTGCCCAGGCGCTGTCCGTTGATCCACACCTCGGCGTTCATGTACACGCCTTCGAACTCAATGAAGGTGCGGCGGGTGCGCGAGGTCTCCGGCAGCGTGAACGTTTTGCGGTACCAGCCGAAGCCGCCGTTCAGATAGCCGTTGGAGTTGCCGCCGGGGCTGCGCGGATCGAACGGGCCTTCCGGCTCCGTCGGCAAATTGGTGGCGCGTCCGCCACCGGCGCGGCCACCCGGCACCGGGATGTTCTGGCCTTTGCCCTCAATCATGTAGTCGTGCGGCAAATCAATCTTGTCCCAGGCCCCATCGTCGAACGCCTGCGCGTCTGCGCCGGCCTGGTCGCCGGCTTTGAAACGCCAGTCGAAATCGAAGAGCTGTCTGGAGCGTCCGGCCGCCGCACCGGATTGCGGAGCGGCCGCCAGAAACATCGGGGATTGAAAGGCGAGCAAACTGGCCAATGAGAGCAGGGCAAGGGTGCGGGAGCGCATGCGCAAATACTAGTTCCTCCCATTGTCTGTGGCACAAGCAATGCAGGTGAGCGCGCAGAGGTGCACCATGTATTTGCGCGATAAGTACGCGTTGGCGATTGGGACGGCGAAGGGCAAGTTTCACGGCGGCGCCGAAGAGCGCGATGGCAAGCTGTACTGGAAGGGGACAGTGGCCACAGAGGCGGAAAAGAACG
>Ga0315912_10006852_pt1 | contig 10109 bp, 7 predicted proteins | sample VfabasoilMG_FD_204469 | JGI IMG/M metagenome (GOLD analysis project Ga0315912, IMG submission 204469) | Garden soil microbial communities collected in Santa Monica, California, United States - V. faba soil | ecosystem: Environmental > Terrestrial > Soil > Garden | place: USA: California... | reverse complement strand
CCGGATCGTTCTGGCGGCGCGCCAGCGCGACCACCAGCAGCGACAGGGCGGCGATCTGGGTCGTGAACGCCTTGGTCGACGCCACGCCGATCTCCGGACCGGCGCGGGTCAGCATCACCAGGTCCGATTCCCGGACCAGCGAACTCTCCGGCGAATTGCAGATGGCGAGCGCGGCGAGATACCCGCTCTGCTTCGCCAGCCGCAATGCCGCCAGCGTATCGGCGGTCTCGCCCGACTGTGAGATCGTGACGAACAGCGAGTTCTTCGGCACCACGGCACTGCGGTATCGGTACTCGCTGGCGATCTCGACGCGGCAGGGAATGCGGCTGATCTGCTCTATGAAATACTGCGCCACCACGCCCGCGTGGTAGCTGGTGCCGCAGGCCACGATGCGCACGTACTCCACCTGCGGGAAGATCGCCGCGGCCTTCGGCCCGAACGCCGCCTCGAGCAGCCTGCCGTTGGCGACGCGCTCGGTCAGCGTGTTGGAAACCGCGAATGGCTGCTCGTGGATCTCCTTCAGCATGAAGTGCGCGTACTGGCCCTTCTCGGCCGCCTCCGCCGACAGCTCGCTGACCTTGGTTTCGCGCACCACGCTGTTGCCGTTGCCGTCCAGCACCTTCACCCCTTCGCGCCGGATCTCGGCGATGTCGCCTTCCTCCAGGAACATGAAGCGGCGCGTGACCGGCAGCAGTGCCGCCACGTCGGAGGCCACGAAGTTCTCCTGCTCGCCCAGGCCGATCACCACGGGGCAGCCCATGCGCGCCAGGATCAGCCGGTCCGGCTGCTGCTCGCTGAGCACCACCAGCGCATACGCGCCCTCCAGCTCGGCCACCGTGGCGCGAACGGAGCGGAACAGGTCGCCGAGCGTGCGCTGGTGGAAATGGATGCGGTGCGCGATGACCTCGGTATCGGTCTCGGAAACGAACTGGTAGCCCTGCGCCACCAGCTCGGCGCGCAGTTCCTCGTGGTTCTCGATGATGCCGTTGTGGACGATGGCCAGGCCATCCAGCGAGATGTGCGGATGCGCGTTGCGTTCGCTGGGCACGCCATGCGTTGCCCAGCGGGTGTGCGCGATGCCGGTGTTGCCATGGGCCGGCGTGGCGCGCAATGCCTCCTGCAACGCCTTGACCTTGCCCACGGCGCGCAGCCGCGCCACCTTGCCGCTGCCATTGACCACCGCGACACCGGCGGAGTCATAGCCGCGATATTCCAGACGCTGGAGCCCTTCCATGAGGACGGGGACGACGTCGCGCCCCGCCACTGCTCCCACGATTCCGCACATCTGGATCCGCTCCTTACTTCACTTCTTCTTTCGGACCGGCCGTTTCCAGCCTTCGATTGTGACCTGCCGGCCACGCGCCAGGGTCAGCTTGCCGGCCGGCGCTTCGCGCGTGATGGTCGAGCCCGCACCGATGGTGGCCTCAGCGCCGATGGTGACCGGCGCCACCAGCATGCTGCCAGAGCCGATGAACGCGCCATCACCGATCTCGGTGCGGGACTTGTTCACGCCATCGTAATTGCAGCAGATGGTGCCGGCGCCCACGTTCACATTGCGGCCGATGGTGGCGTCACCCACGTAGCTCAGGTGATTCGCCTTCGATCCCGGCCCCAGCGTGCTGTTCTTCACCTCGACGTAGTTGCCGATGTGCACGCCATCCTCCAGCCGCGCACCTGGCCGGATGCGCGCGAACGGCCCGACGATGCAGTCGCGGCCGATGACGGCCTGCTCGAGCACGCAGTGCGGATGCAGCTTCGTACCGGCGGCGATGCTCACGTCGCGCAGCACGCAGCCCGCTCCGACATGGACGCGGTCGCCCAGTTCGACCCGCCCCTCGAACACCGCGTTGACGTCGATGAACACATCGCGGCCCAGCACCAGCTCGCCACGCTGGTCGAAGCGCGCCGGATCCGCCAGCGTTGCGCCCGCGCGCATCGCTGCCGCCGCGCGCGTGGCGCGCAGCGCGGCCTCGAGCTGCGCCAGCTGCAGGCGGTCGTTGACGCCCAGTACCTCGGTCTCGCTGGTGGCGGCCAGTGGCGCCACGACGATGCGCTGCTTCGCCGCCATGCCGATCACGTCGGTGAGGTAGTACTCGCCCTGCGCGTTGTCGCTTCTGAGCGCGCCCAGCCAGCGTTTCAACGCGGCTGCCGGCAGCACCATCACCCCGGTATTGACCTCGCGCACGCGCCGCTGCGCGGCGCTGGCGTCCTTTTCCTCGACGATACCGCGCACGCGGCCGCGCGCGTCGCGCAGCACACGCCCGTAACCCGTGGGATCTTCGAGCTTCGCGGTGAGCAGCGCAGCCGGAGCGCGCAGCGCCAGCAATGCCTCGAGCGTGGCCGCCTGCAGCAATGGCACATCGCCATACAGCACCAGCACGCGATGCGAATCCGGAATCGCCGGCATGGCCTGCTGCAGGGCATGGCCTGTGCCCCGCTGCTCGGCCTGCAGCGCCCATTCCAGTTTCTCGCCGGCAAAGGCGGCACGCACCTGCTCGCCGCCGTGACCATAGACCACGTGCAGCGCAGCCGGCTTCAGCTGCCGCGCCGTATCCAGCACATGCGCCAGCAGTGGCCGCCCCGCGAGCGGCTGCAGCACCTTGGGCAGATCGGATTTCATTCGCTTGCCCTGGCCCGCGGCCAGGATGACCACGGAAAGCGGTGCGGGAGCCGTATTTTCAGGCTTGCGGGAAGGCTTTCTCATGAACTGCAAACGCTAGCACGGCTGGTGCGGGCCCGGGGTCACAACATGAGCTGCAATATGTAGTCGAAGTAGTCATGTGCACCAACACGGAACTGGCGGGTGCCTGCTTCGCTGAACCCCAGGCGCGCATAGAAATCGAGCGCGGCGGTGTTGCGCGAATACACGCCCAGCAGCAGGCGGCGCATGCCCGCCTCGCGCGCCGACTCCTCCACTGCCTGCATCAGTCGCCGCCCCAGCCCGCCCCGCTGGTAACGATGCAGCAGGTAGATGCGGCGGATCTCCAGGTCCTGCTCGCCGAGATCCGGCAGTGGCAGGTCGGGACGTGTCGCGACGGCATAGCCCACTGGCGCCTCACCTGGAGGCTGCTCGCACAGCCAGCAGAAGCTCCCCGCATCGACCAGCCAGCGCGCATAGACTTCCGGCGCATGCTGATGCGCGGCATGCGCGATGATGTCGGCGGCCGGCAGCAGGCGCGCATAGCTGTCGAGGAAGGTCGCGGCGCCCAGCAACGACAGCCGGGCTTCGTCTCCGGGCGCGGCCCTGCGCAGCGTGACTCCCTGCACTGTCGAATCCGGTGTGCTCACGGCAGCGGGGCGTCCACGCCCACCAGCCTTCCCAGCAGCGCCGTGGCGCCCATGGCCACGATGCCCCAGAAGCCCACGCGCAACGCGCCGCGCAGTCGCCGCGCCCCGCCCAGTCGCGCGGCAAGCGAGCCCAGGGACATCAGCAGCAGCAGTGAAATCGCGAAGATTGCGCCGATGCGGATCGCCGACGGAACCAGCAGCGCGAGCAGCAGCGGCGGCAGCGCTCCGGCAGCGAAGGCCATCGCTGATGCCGAGGCCGCCGTCACCGGCCGCGCGCGCGTGCTCTCCGTGATCCCCAGCTCGTCACGCGCATGAGCGGCCAGCGCATCATGCTCGGTGAGTTCCGATGCCACGCGCTCGGCCAGTTCGCGCGACAGACCGCGTCGCTGGTAGATGCCCACCAGTTCGCGCCGCTCGGCCTCAGGGGCCTCGTGCAGCTCGCGCTTCTCGCGCTCCAGGTCGGCGGCCTCGCTGTCGGCCTGCGAACTGACCGACACGTACTCGCCCGCCGCCATCGACAATGCACCGCCCACCAGACCCGCGAGCCCGGTCATCAGGATGGCGCTGTCCGGCAATTGGGCCGCCGTCACGCCCATGACCAGGCTGGAAGTGGAGATGAGCCCATCGTTCGCGCCGAGGACAGCGGCCCGCAGCCAGCCAGCCCGGCCGGTGCGATGTGCTTCGTGGTGGGGCCTCACTGGTAGCGCCTGCCCCGCCACTCGATGTAGCCCGCCGGGTGCCGCCCCTGCGGGTCGTCATGCGTCCAATGCACCATGCCGCCGCGCTCGTTCCATTCATATTCGCCGGCGATGACTACCTGTTCCCCGACGGTCAGGCCCTCCAGCCGCGGCGCCAGATCCAGATTGTGCGCAATCAGGAGGGTTGCACCGCTATTGGTGGCAATAATGAAGCGTTGATGCGGCGATCCGTCACGATCATCGGCCAACAGGCGAATTACCCTGCCCTCGATCCTCACTTGCTCACCTGCCTTCCACTTCGTCGCTGCCGCGGCAGCGGGTTGAGGCTTGGGATCGGCCCCGTAGCATCCTGCCGCGGCGGTAACCAGCAGCATCGCGGGGAGCCAGGCGGAAACACGCCTCATGGCGCGCAAGCTCCGGGATGTAAACGGGTTTCGGCGGCGCCCACCGCCGGAACCGCCACCTGGTTGTGTTGTCTACCAAACAACGGCATCCATGGTCTGGGTAGGGCGTATCGCATATCCTCGCTCGGTTAAGTGCAGGCGGATGCATCGGGGCGACGCAGTGAAAGATTTTCGCATCATTTCAGTACTTGGCGCGCTGCTGGTGAGCGGCAGCCCGGCCGTGCTGGCGGCCGAAGGCGCCGCCACCGCCGCGGCGCCGACCGGCACACCCGCCGCGGGCCCGGCTCACGCCGCGGGCTGGAGCCTGCTGGGCAACTTCTGCACCGAGTGCCACAACACCGAGGACTGGGCCGGCAGCATCGCCTTCGACACGATGACCGAGGCCGACATCCCCGACAACATCGATGTGATGGAGAAGGTCGTCCGCAAGCTGCGCAGCCAGCAGATGCCGCCGGGCGGCCACAAGATGCCGGACAAGGACGCGCGCGCCTCCTTCATCAGCTGGATGGAAGGCCGTCTCGATGCGGCCGGCGCCGCGCACGAGGACCCCGGCTACGTCGGCCTGCATCGCCTGAACCGCAAGGAATACGCGAACGCGGTGCGCGACCTGCTCGGCATCGAGATTGATCCGGCCGATCTGCTGCCGCGCGACGAACCACGCGAAGGCTTCGACAACATCGCCGCGGCGCTGCAGGTCACGCCATCCTTCCTCGACCAGTACATCTCGGCTGCGCGCCAGGTCGTGGTGCAGGCCATGGGCAACAAGGATGCGCTGCCGGCCGGCACCACCTATCGCTCGCAGAAGCCCAGTACCCAGATCTTCCACCAGGACGGGCTGCCACTGGGTACGCGCGGCGGCATCGCCGTGGATCACAATTTCCCGGCCGATGGCGAATACGTGCTGAACATCGCCAACATGGCGCAGGCCCTGTGGGTCTACAACATGGAGTTCCGCAACGACCTCGTCGTGACGCTCGATGGCAAGCTTCTCTACGAGACGCACATCGGCGGCGAAGAGGACATGAAGGCCATCGACCAGAAGCAGGATCCCGCGGTCGAGGCCATCAACAAGCGCCTGAAGAACATCCGCTTCAATGCGCCCGCGGGCGTGCATCACTTCGTGGTCGCATTCCGCCACCGCACCTTTGCAGAGTCCGAGGACCGGCTGCAGATGTATTCGCCTGGCGGCGGCAATGACCGCGTGCTGCGCGTCAGCTCCTTCGAGATCCGCGGCCCGTTCAATCCCACCGGCGTCAGCATGACGCCCAGCCGCCAGCACATCTTCACCTGCTACCCGAAGTCGACGGCAGAAGAGGCGCCCTGTGCGAAGCAGGTCATCAGCACCATCGCGCGCCGCGCTTTCCGCCGTCCGGTCACCGACCGCGACATGCAGGGCCTGATGAAATTCTACGAGGCCGGCCGCGCCGAGGCGGGCTTCGATGCCGGTGTCCGCCGCGCGCTCACCGCCGTGCTGGCGCACCCGGATTTCCTGTTCCGCACCGAAGAGCCGGCGAAGGATCTGGCGCCCGGCACCATCTACGCCATCGATGACCTGGCGCTGGCCTCGCGGCTGTCGTTCTTCCTGTGGAGCAGCATCCCGGACGATGAACTGCTGAACGCGGCGGTGGCCGGCAAGCTGCACGATCCCGCGGAACTGAAGCGCCAGGTGAAGCGCATGATCGCCGATCCGCGCTCGCTGACGCTGGCGCGCAACTTCGGCTCGCAGTGGCTGAACCTCACCAAGCTGCCCGAGATTTCGCCGGATCCGGCGATCTTCCCGTACGCCAGCGGCGCCAGCGACCTGCGGGATGATTTCGTCGAAGAGATCACTCTCTTCATGGACGATATCTTCCGCAACGACCACAGCGTGCTGGAATTGCTGTCCTCGCAGTACACCTTCGTCAACGAGCGCCTGGCGCTGCACTACGACATCAACACGGTGCGCGGCGATCAGTTCCGCAAGATCAAGCTCACCGACAGCTCGCGCTTCGGCCTCCTGGGCAAGGGCGGTGTGCTGATGGCCAGCGCCTACCCGAACCGCACCTCGCCCGTGCTGCGCGGCGCCTATGTGCTCGAGCGCATCATGGGCACGCCGCCGCCGCTGCCTCCGCCGGCTGTCGAGGCGCTGCCGGAAACCGCCTCCGGCGGCAAGGCCGCCACCGTGCGCGAGCGCCTGGAGATGCACCGGCAGAAGCCGCAGTGCAAGTCCTGCCACACCGCCATCGATCCCATCGGCTTCACGCTCGAGGGCTTCGATGCCACCGGCAAGGCGCGCAGCATCGACCGCTTCGCGCGCACCGCCATCGACACCATGGGCGAGCTGCCCGATGGCACCAAGGTGCGCAATCCCGACGAGCTGCGCACCGCGCTGCTGGCCGACCCGGTGCCCTTCGTGCAGAACTTCACCGAGCGCCTGATCATGTATTCACTGGGCCGCGTGATCGAGGCCCATGACATGCCCTTCGTGCGCGAGATCGTGCGCGAATCGGCGGCCGACAATTACCGTTTCGCCACACTGGTCACGAACCTCGTGACCAGCGACGAATTCACCAAGGCCAGGGTGCCGGTGCAGAAGGATGCGCCAGCGCTCAAGCAGGCCGCCGTGGTCAAGTAGAGGACCCGCCATGTACATCACGAAGAAGCATCTTTCCCGCCGGACCATGCTGAAAGGCGCGGGCGCCGCCGTTGCGCTGCCGCTGCTGGATGCCATGATTCCCGCCGGTACCGCGCTGGCCGAGACGACCGCGAAGCCTGCGCCGCGCATGGGCTTCATCTACTTCCCGCATGGCGCGGTCATCAAGGCCTGGTCGCCGGCGGAAACGGGCACGGACTACAAGATCTCGCCCATCCTGAAGCCGCTCGATCCCTTCCGCTCGCAGATGACCATTGTCAGCGGATTGCGCAACAAGGGCGGCGAGAGTTCCGATCCGCACGGCATCATGGCCGGCACCTGGCTGTCCTGCTACGGCATCAAGGGCCGCGAGGGTGACCTGGGCACCACGGCCGACCAGCTCGCTGCTCGGCACTTCGCCGGCAAGACGCCCATCCCTTCGCTGGAACTGACGGGTGAAGGCGGCAACGCCACCTGCGGACAGGGCGCCACTGGCTGCGGCTTCGGCAGCACCGTGGCCTTCCGCACACCCACGCAGCCGCTGCCCATGGAAGACAACCCGCGCAAGGTGTTCTACCAGCTGTTCGGACAGGGCGACACAACCAAGGACCGCAAGCAGATCCTCAGCGAGACGGACAGCCTGCTCGACTACGTGATGGAGGAAGGCGACTCGCTGAAGAAGCGCATCGGCGCCGCCGACCGCGCGCGCGTCAACGACTACCTCGACTCCGTGCGCGAGGTGGAACAGCGCGTGCAGCGCCTGTCGACCAGCAAGAGTTCGCAGATGGACCTGCCCAATGCGCCGCAGGGCGTGCCCGACGGCTTCGGCGATCACCTCGACGCGCTGTTCGATCTCATCCTGCTGGCATGGCAGGCCAACCAGACGCAGGTGGCCTCGATGATGATCGCGAAGGAGGTGTCCATGCGCACCTACCCGAACCTGCAGATCACCGAGGCCTTTCATCCGCTGTCGCATCACGCGAACGATCCGGCCAAGATCGAGCGGCTGATCCAGATCCAGAACTATCACACGCAGGTGTTCGCCAAGTTCGTGAAGAAGCTGTCCACCACGCAGGATGGAGATGGCTCGCTGCTCGACCATTCCATCATCCTGTACGGCAGCAACATGTCGAACAGCGACCTGCACAACAACGATCCGCTGCCCAACGTGGTCATGGGCCGGGGCTATGGCCGCATCAAGGGCGGCCAGCACCTGAAGTACCCGCAGGACACGCCGCATGCCAACCTGCTGCTGACGCTGCTGGATCGCGCCGGCGTGCAACTGCCCACGCTGGGCAACAGCACCGGCACGTTCGCGGAAGTCTGATCTTTCGCGCAAGGAACACCGGTCCGATGAAATTCGTTTCCCGACGCGGCTTCCTGCAGGGAGCCGCAGCAACCAGCGCGGGCGCCACACTGGGCTTGGCGCCGCTGCAGGCGCTGTGGGCGCGCGAGGCGAAAGTACCGCTCGCCGCATCGCCGCTGGCCAATGGCCTGTGGCTGATCACGGGTGCCGGCGGCAATGTGGTGGTGAAGGCCGGACCCGAAGGCGCGCTGCTGGTGGATGGTGGCAATGCCGCGCAGTCCGCCGCGCTGCTGAAGCTGGCGCTGAAGACCGCGGGCGCGAAGAAACTGCACACGCTGTTCAACACGCACTGGCATCCGGACCAGACCGGCTCCAACCAGCGCGCGGGCAAGCAGGGCGCCGTCATCATCGCGCAGGAGAACACGAAACTGTGGCTGGGCCGCAGGATCGTCACCGACTGGCTGCCGCAGGGCTACGGCCCGCTGCCGAAGGAAGCACTGCCATCGAAGAGCTTCTACACCACCGATTCCCTCGACTTCGCCGGCGAGAAGGTGGAGTTCGGCCATCTGGGCCAGGCACACACCGATGGCGACCTGTACGTGCATTTCAGGCAGGCCAATGTGCTTGCCGCGGGCGGGGTCGTATCGAACGCGGGCTGGCCGCTGCTCGACTGGCAGACGGGCGGCTGGATCGGCGGACTGGTGGCGGCCTTCGACAAGCTGCTGAAGGTGGCGGATGACTCCACCAAGGTGGTGCCGGCGAATGGCGCCGTCATCGGCCGCAAGGAACTGCAGGCGCAGCGCGACATGTACTTCCAGATCTTCGACCGCTGCGTGAAACAGCTGGTGAAGGGCATGGGCCCCGATGAAGCGGCGGACTCGCAGCCAGCAAAGGAATACGAGGCCCAGTGGGGCGACTCACGGACCTTCGTGATCGCCGCGTTCAAGAGCCTGTGGGGGCACTATGCACCCGATGCCTGAAATGTCACCTCGCGTGAAGTAACGCGAGTCCGGGCGCCGATCAGCGGGTTCTTGCTCTTCGAAACGCCAGGAACACATTCCCTGCGCGCTGCCCACCAATGATCGCGTAGCCGGAATTCACGAACACATAGCCGTTGGCGGCAACGATCGACGCATTGTCGATCGCGCCGCCATGGCCCGCGACGCCATTGATCCCCGCGTAGGGCCGCGCCGTGTCGAACTTCCACAGCAGCGCGCCCGTCGATGCATCGAAGGCCCGCAGGAAGCCATCCGCGCTGCCTTCGAACACCGCGCCATCGATCACCGTCGGTGCGCCCGACAATCCAATGTTCGCGTTGCACGTGGGCACGCGCGTGCGACGGTCGCCACTGCAATCCGGCGTCGCCGTGAAACTCCAGCGCACTTCTCCGGTGCTGATATCCACCGCGTGCATTCCCGGAGTCTGATTGGCGTCGTTGCCGCTGGCGTCCGGAAACTTGTGGATGGGCACGAACACCCGCCGATCATCCGCCGCCATGCCCCAGTGGATGCCGCCCAGCGGCGAGCCCTTGCCGAACTCCCGGTTCCACAGCAGCTTGCCGGTATCGGGATCCAGCGCCCACAGCACGCCGGATTTCTGTCCCGCCAGCAGCACGTCGCTGCCGTCGGCGCGATGCGCGAGGATGGGTGAGGCGCCGAAGTCCACGTCGAGCAGGCGGCCTTCGCGCGGACAGTTCAGTCCACCCGGGCGGTTGAGACAGGTGGTGAGGAAGATGTCATCCGGCGTCGCCTGGAATTTCCAGCGCAGCTTTCCGGTGCGCATGTCCAGCGCCAGGATGGAAT
>Ga0315912_10006851_pt1 | contig 10110 bp, 12 predicted proteins | sample VfabasoilMG_FD_204469 | JGI IMG/M metagenome (GOLD analysis project Ga0315912, IMG submission 204469) | Garden soil microbial communities collected in Santa Monica, California, United States - V. faba soil | ecosystem: Environmental > Terrestrial > Soil > Garden | place: USA: California... | reverse complement strand
AGGTCATTCTGGCATATGAAATGAATGCTGAACCATTACCCCCTACACATGGCGCACCCTTACGAGTTGTAGTGCCGGGTTATATCGGTGCGCGCAGTGTGAAATGGCTGGAACGCATCACTGTACAGGCTGAGCCTTCACAAAATTATTTTCAGCGCAGAGCCTATCGTTTGTTTGCGTCGTCTGTACGTGTGAACTCGGTGAAATGGGACGAGGGCATGATGCTCGGCGAAATGAATTTATCTTCGGTGCTCTGCTCGCATGCAGATGGTACACAGATTAAAGCAGGAGTTGTGGCACTGCAAGGCTATGCCATCACTGGAGGCGACCGTCAGATCGCGCGTGTGGATGTTTCATGTGATGGCGGCAAGACGTGGATACAAGCCAAGCTGACGAATGAAGCGCACCCTTGGTCGTGGCGCTTATGGAAAGCAGAAATGAATTTGAAACGGGGAAAATATCAATTGATTGTCTGCGCCCGGGATAGCTCTGCCAACTCACAACCGCAGGATATCGCACAGGTTTGGAATTTCAAAGGTTATATGAACAATGCCTGGCATCGTGTGAATATTGAGGCGGTATAACAGCAAGGCACCAACTTATGTATTAGCTTTAACTTTATAAAAAAGCCTGCTCCACTTTGAGAGCAGGCTTTTTCTATCAGATTTCGATTTATTTATTTCGTTTGTAAAACATGCATGGTCATGATTGCCAAAAAGATAGACGAAATGATAAACCATCCAAACCAGAGTAAATCAGCTATCTCGCCAAAGGAGAAGAGACTGATATGCATGCATGAGACAATGACAGTTGTCAGTGTGAATGCCAGCATGGCTGGGACAATCGCACGAACTCCCAATGTTTGTTCCTGTTTGGCAAAGAGGAAACTTCCCAAGCCATACGAAAGCAGCGGACCAGCATACATCTGCGCGAGAACGGGCGTCACTTTCCAAGGCCAGAGGGTGGACATCAATACGGGCGCGAAGAACAAAGCAATGGATAGCAAAGAGACGAGAATGCCTTGAGCAAGTAAAAAGCTTTTTGCCCAGCGAGCAAGTTCAAGTCCAGGCAAAGAGGCGGCGCTCATCATCGTGGGCTGACGAATTGTCATGATAATCGCGATGATAGGGTAAGTAATATAGGATGCAAACCAAATCTGTACAGGCAGAAGTCCCAAGTCAAAGACGCTGAGATTCAAGATGGAAATGATAAAGAGCATCCCTGTCCAGATGCCGATCATTTGTACGCCCCAACGGACTTCAGCTTGTTGTTTCGCGAAGAGACAACCTGCCATAAAGACCGCACCAAAAAGGTAGATGGCACCGACAAAGCGGGCATGGAGCGGCGGGAGCACGAGCCAGGTAAAAATGGAGGCAAGATAAGCAGGGTTGAATAAACCAAGTATCGCAACTAATAATGCCGCTGCGCAAATAACAGCAAAGAAGACTTTTTGAGCTTGAGTGATGGGCATCATGATTTTCTCCTGATGAATAAAAATTTGTATTTCAAACAAAGGGTGTCAATTATTTTCAGCCCGCCAAATGCGATTCGCAAGCCAATGGGCACGATTACTGATACCTGCTCCAGCAAGGACGGTCAATGTACCGAGGATCAGTGGCGCAACCAGAATGGATAAGAAACCCGTGGCAAAACCAGCAGTGCCGTTATTCGTCTCGCGGTTGAGATACCAGACCTTGCCATCAGAGGTCACGGCATAATGCGATTCAAGAAAGATCGCTGAATTGTTATAAGCAACACCAACTATATCGATGACATCCTCAGGCGGCGTCACACCGGGCGCGTTCGAAGTGGCTTGTAGCTCACCCTCGTAGCTTTGAATCAAAGGGCTGGATAGTTCATCTACAGCCTCCCAACATTTTGAGAGCTGTTCAACCCAGCAATAGTAATAGTTGCCATCATCACTACGGACAATCACAACATCCTTACCCGCTGCAGCAACCTGGACAGCTGGTTCGGTCACGGAGGGCAATTCCTGCCAGGCTGCTTGTTCGCTGAATACGAACCACGTGGAAATAACAAGTATCGTAGGCAGAACAATACAAAGCAGGAAAGAACCGAGATAGACGATTAGGGAAATCAATCTGCGGCGGGATGCGTCGGCGATGCGTATTAGCAGAGTATTTAATCCCAGACCCACCATAAGAAGCGCGAACAACATCACACTGGAGATAAGTCCCTGACGCAAAGAAAGCCCTAATCTTGCCATAGGGTCTTCAGGATATTTTGTGATGAAAAATATATAGGCACTTACACCGAGACATACCAAACCAGAAAATAGGATTATGGCAAGAATTGGGAAATATTGTTTAATTTTCATCTGCCGATTGTAACCGGATAGAGATGCAATCTCTGAGCTGACCGACTCTTCTCAACTGGCACCTCAAATTCAACCAGTGAGCGAGAAGAACCGGTCTTTTAAATTGAGCAACGGCTTTTCTATGAAACGATAGCTTAGGGATGCAATTATCAACGTGACAATAAATGCAATAATGGCAGTCAAAGGCTTTGCAATCGTTTCGGATAAATCAAAATCGCGAATACGACCAGAAAACCAAATGATAGGGGCGTGATATATGTATAACCCATAGGATATTTTCCCAAGATAACGGAGAGGGACTGTTTCTAACAGACGAGTGAACATTCCATGTTTCACAACGACATATATAGTGATAGTAAAGAAATATGCCAAAAGACTATAACCCCAGATAAATTGATATGCATCCGCCATCAGCAAGGGATATCCTAGGGCCGAGATTTTACCAATACTTCCTGTAGCAATATACTGCGTAGCAAAGCCAATCACAGGCAAAGCCACTAGCATAACGAAGAATTGTTGTTTTGCTTTAGAAATGGAATATTGGCTGATATAGGCACCAAAGGCAAAAGCGTCAATATGGCAGAACGGCATAGGATAAAGCGAAGTTGCGACTGAGTCTCCAAGAATGCGGAATACCCCCGATCGGTGAATAAAGAAAAATGCAATTCGCAAAACAGGTCCCAGAATAATAATGGTCAGAAAGAATTTCTTCAACCATTTCTCAGGAATCAGTAGAATTAACAAGGGCCAGAAAATATAAAATTGTTCTTCCACAGATAATGACCAAAAATGATCTAGAAAGTACGAATACTTGACCAGGATCGTACCAAAAAAGAAATCGTATATGTAAAAAACGGCATACCAGACCTGGTGCTGGAATATTTTCATATAGGTGATCCTATAAGATATAGAGAGCAACCAAGCAACCAGCCCGCTCATCAAGAGCAGATAAAAATAATACAACGGAAAAATACGGAGAAATCGCCTGCCATAAAATTTGATGAAGTACCCACTGGCAGGCAGGGACTTTTTCATATCGATTAGGATACCGGTAATTAAAAAACCTGATAGAACAAAAAAGAACTGTACCCCCACCCAGCCAAAATCAAAATATTCTGTGTGAAAAGCAAAAACAAGTAAAAATGCAAGGGCTCTGAGGCCGTCTAATCCTGGGATCATATTAAGTTGGATTGAACTACAAAATGACAAAGGCGTCAAATCACAAAGACATATTTCTTATTTCGCTAGCATAATACGTGAGGTTATAGCAGCTAAAAAGATGGATGAAATCATAAACCACCCAAACCACAACAAATCAGCGAGTTCGGTAAATGAAAAGAGATTAACATGCATGAAAGAAATAATAATAGCTGTAACGCTGAAGACTAACATGCCCGGCACTATCATGCGGACTCCCAGTTTTGAAGTCCTTCTTTTCTGAGTAGAGGCGATATTTGCCAGATTTTAATTTCTGTATCGTCTTAACACTCCTAAGTAAAGCATGAAATTGCTGTGCTCACTTTTTAGAGCAGTTATAGAGTGAAGTTATTACGAGACGAATTACTTACTTCTTTCGAATAAGTTAAGGAGCAATCGCTTTGATATATCTCTCTGCGGAGCGCTTCACCGCATTTTTGGCATCCAACACGTGATAATCCCACCAGCCGCCGTAGATGCGCTCAAATTCAAATGGCTCCACAGCGTTGACAATTCCTTCGACGGCACGTTTATTCAAAGGAATCATATTCGGGTAACTATACATAAAGCTGACATAGCGCCGATCCTGCGCGACCTGCATCGTATCACCAGTCAACAACGCGCCACGTCCTTCGGCACCTTGTGCCCAATGTAAAACATCTGACCCGGGGAAGTGACCGCCGCAACGGATTAAGGTCAAGCCATCCATAAGAGATTTTGTCTCACCTTCCCAAAACACAAACGCAGAGTCGGGTCGCATCACCCATTCGCGATTATCTGCGTGCCAATAAATGGGAGCGTTACCAAAAGCATGACTCCACTCCACAAGCGACCCAACCGTGTGTGGATGTGAAACCGCAATCATTGAAATGCCGCCGAGCGCGCGAACTGCTTCTACCGTGGCATCATCCACCAAACTTCCACTATCCCAAAGTACGTTGCCATTTGGTGTATGCACCAATAACGCACTTTGACCGATGGCAAAACTCGGCACAGTGCCAATACCCGTCAAATTAGGAGCGACTTCCTCGATGCGGTTGTGATATTCTTTCTGTAATTCGGGAATCGTCGTCCAGCGTTGACCGTTTTGCCCAATATACTGACGATCATCTTCGCAAATAGGACAATGTTCTGGTGGTACGTTCGTCGCTGCGTGTTGAACTCCACAGGTGGCGCAAATATAGTTTGGCATGGTTTTCTCCTTATTTGGATTATACGAGTGAAAGAAGCGACTTTCAATTCTAGTTTTATTTGGTAAGTACAAGGTCTTATAATCATGCGCAATTGAAATTCCAAGAACGGACTCCCGCGTATTCTCGCAGGAGCAAGGGAAAATGTATGAAACGACCTCTAGATTTACTGCTTATTATTCTTGTACTAAGCACTCTGTTGCTGGATGCCTGTAGTTATTCAGTGCAAGTGTTCACCCCACCCGCTCCGGTTGCATCCGAGCCAACACAACCAGCGCTTGAATTTACGCCGACCTTTATTTCGCCAACCGACATTATCCCATCGGCGACTCCCACACTTATCCCAATTCGAGCTGATACGCTGAGCATGCTTGAGATTTTTAACAATCTTGATCTGCAGGAAAGCGTGCGAACTTTGGCTTTCACACCCGACGGCTCAGCTGTTGCCGCGGCCGGAGGTGACACCGAAGATTTTGCCATCCATATTTGGGATGTGGCAAGTGGACAGCAGCTCGCTATTTTGGGCGGGCACAGCGGCATTGTCTGGAACATAGCATTCTCTCCCAATGGTCAAATGCTCGCCTCGGTCTCTAGTGATGGGGTTGCAAGGATATGGGATTGGCACACTGGCGACACTCTCAAGATATTGAATTTCCCTGACCAGGTTGGAAGTGTCAGCTTTTCGCCCGACGGTCAGACTTTAGCTGTAGGCGGACTCGATGACTTCCAAAATCTGCGTGCTGCCATCTGGATTTTTTCCACAAGCTCCTGGCAGCCTTTGTTAAAAATCCCCGAGTATGTGAATATTACTGCGATGTCTTATTCACCAAATGGCAGGTGGCTGATTGGTGGCGGCGCATCTCGCAATGTGCAAGTGTGGCGGACTAGTGATGGTACATCCGTCTTTACGCTCAACCATGCCAATCAAGCCCTGGATGTAGCCATCTCGCCTGACAACTCCATCGCGGCAACAGCAACTTGCGGATTCAGTGTGGACGATGAATGTACCGAAGGCAGCGTCTGGTTGTGGGATCTATCCACCGGGAAGTTGTTCAATCGGCTGGCAGATTTTCCCGATGTGGTTGAGAGCGTGACTTTTTCTACGGATGGCTCATCTTTGATCGCGGCATCCAGTGATGGGACGTTGCGCGTCTACAACACATCCAAGTATGAACCTCAATTCGAAGCAGACCCTCCAGGCGGGAATGGCGTGATGGCGCTTTCGCCCGATGGCGGGCTGCTTGCCACCGGTGGCGACAATGGCGAGGTGCGTCTTTGGAAAGTTGTGTATCGTCCGTAAAGAAAAATGCGGGGCATTGGCTATTGATTTGCATTGAAGACTTCTCAGCATCTTCCCCTAACCCTAAAACAACCTTCCATGGAGATGAACGTATATAAAGTTGACAAAGGATTCCCAATGCACAAACATAAAAGGTTTCGACACGGTCCTAGGCATTTCCATAGACCTTTCCCCAGTTTATTTTGGCTGTTCATCTTCCTAATGATCTTCTCCAAGGGACATTGGTGGCCCGGTATTTTGGTGTTGATCTGCTTATCAATGATATTTGGATCGCTATTCCGCGAAGAGACACGCCCTCCTGAGCCAAAGCATCCCTCTGCACCGATATTCATTCCAGTAACACCTCCCGTCACGCCTAAAACTACCCCCGCACCTGCGGAACAACCCCACCGCGCGGACTTGCTGCCCGTCACTTGCCCACAATGCGGAGGTCCGATACGCGCCTCCGAAGTTAGATGGACGGGCGCACAATCGGCGGCTTGTCCGTATTGCTTATCAGACCTGCCGATGAAGAAACAATAATAAAAAATACCGGGTTAGACGCCCGGTGTTTTATTTATATTGATTGGGTTTTCGTCGTCATCATCCCACAACAGCGGATTGGACTCGATGTAATCCGTTTTGTTTTGTAGATCGGTTTCGTTACGGATGATGTGTTCGTAATAATTGCGCTGCCAGATGGGTGTTTCTTTCAATTCAGGAAATCTCCAAATGCGCTTTGTTGCGCGTGATTTGAATTGAGACAGGATCGCGCCCAAAGACGCGGGTTTTGGTCCACGGGGTAAGGGCGACCCATCCATGCCAGTAGTCGTGTTGGTTTGCAAAGATTCTGAGCTTGATTGTGAAATTGCCTGACCACGTCGGGTCGCCCCTACGTTTTCATGAATAAACAGAATCCCATGAAAATGATTCGGCATGACCATATGTGCGCCCAATGTGACATAAGATAATCTTTTCTGTAATTCCAACCATTCCCATTCAACAATTTTCCCAACTTTGTTTAACCGCATCTCTTTTTCTACAACCTCCCCAAACAGACATTCCCGCCGCCACGCCACAATCGTCACATAATACGCGCCTGCGCTCGAATAATCATATCCCTTCAACCGAATGGATCGGCGATGATGTTTCTGTGGATCAAATTTGACCATGATCAAATTATAAATCTTTGCATGCGTAGGGGCGACCCATCAATCCCCTCTGTCGTCAAAACTTGCAATGAAACTATACCTGACAATTATCCCATTTGCCCTGACGGGTCGCCCCTACATCATCAACCCATATTCGTTATCCGCCATTATACAAATTCCCCGACTCATCCTTGAATTTACATCCCAATCCTCGTATAGTAAGTAATTACATTGGATATTTTTTCATAAAGAGAGGACTTCATCAATGACACAATCTGTTTTCAAATCATTTCGTATCAGATTCAAGGAGCCGTGGTTCATGCTATCCAAAGCGGAGCAGGATGCCCTGATGGGCAAGCTGAGCGAGGCGATGACCAAAGTCGGCGGGAAAGAGGTGATCAGGTGCGAATCCAGATGGGCATCGGAGCAGTGGTGGTACTGGGGCGTGGAAGAATTCCCCAGCCTTGACGCGCTGCATGAACACACCCGGCTGCTTGCCGAACTGAACTGGATGCGCTACTGCGACTCGGACACCCTGCTGGGAACGGCAATGCCGGAGTGACTCAACCGAAGAATGAATCCATTTTCAAATACAATCGTCAAAAAAACACTGGACTTTTCAGCCCAGTGTTTTCTCGTTACTCGCCCGCTAGCCTCATTCTACATCGCCCACATCCCATAAACTCAATCACTCCCTTATCCCTCAAAAACTGGAATTGCTGCACGCTTCGTTGGCACACTTTTTGATTGCAAGACTCTACTCTTTGATTGGCTCGTGACCTTTTTCTGGCTGGCGGAACAAGCCACGAAACATGCCTTGATTTTTTCGGTCTTTCTCTAATTCATTTACGTTCAAAACATAATTACTTACACTTAAAAGCCTTTCATTTGCAAAGGCTTTCTCTTTTTCGCCTTGATAATCAAAATGAACTGTTGCGACTCTTATGCCATTTTTCATTAATGCCCGTACCAAAGGAACAAAATCACCATCGCCAGTAACTAGAACGGCTATATCTATTTTATCTTCAAGCCCAACTTGTAAAGCGTCAATCGTTAGGGCAATATCAACGCCTTTTTCACCTGACCCTTGCGACATTGGAACATATTTTGGCTCAACGCCAGCGTGCATTAAATCAATGTGACGATTTCGGTCAAGTCGCCGTTGTTGGTCGCTTGATTGCCCAGTGTGGTGCAAACCTTGAAACCAACCTGCATAAACTACACGGTAGTTGAAATAACCTTGCTCTTTTTCACGCAAGAAATTTTCAACCATCACATGAAATGGTGTGAAAACCATCCATCCCAGTTTACGCTCAAAATAAAAATACGATTGAGCATAGGCAAAATACGAACCATCGTAAAAAACGCCAATTCTGCAAAGTGATTTATCGCTCATCGTTCAATCTCCCATGATACGGATTTTTTATACCTTATTGTCACGCTATTGACCTAAAAGAGCGTTGCCTGTTTGGATTCAACTTGCTCATCAGACTCGATTTGGTAAGATGCTTTACAGTTTGGACAGAACAAATAAAACTTGGATTTCTTGGACTTCAACTTTATAACAGGTGTTGAACATTTCCGACAAGGTTGCCCAGCTTGTGTCATTTTTATTGGTTCAGGTGGTGGGTTTTCATAATGTTCATCTGGTGGTAAATCTTTTTGGCGAAGGACGGCATAAGACAATTTATCACATCGCTCATTTTCAGGATTGCCATTATGACCTTTTACCCAAACAAAATTAACTTCGTGTATTTCGCAAAGCGCTGATAATCTTTCCCATAAATCTACATTGATGGCTTGTTCTTTATTTGTGCGCCACCAATTTCTGTTTTTCCATTTCTCGACCCAACCTTCGGTCATGGCATTAACCAAATATTGTGAATCACTGTAAATTGTTACCTTGCAAGGATATTTAAGAACTTCTAAGCCTAGGATAGCAGCGTATATGTCCATGCGGTTATTTGTTGTTAGTCGAAAGCCGCCAGAAATTTCTTTGCGCCTATTTTCAGACAACAAAACAACACCATAGCCGCCTGCGCCAGGGTTAGGCTCACTTGCTCCATCGGTATAAATCACAATTTCTTTTTTTTCATCCGTCATTATTTTTTCTCGATGATTTTATTTTACAGGAGGTGTACCAACTATGAATTATACGGCAACCGCCCGTACTATGGCTAGCGGACAGGGGTGAGTCCAACACTGACCTTCCTCAACCCAGCGTTTTCTCGTTATATTGTAAAATTCAGTTTGCAAAGGGATATACCAATATGGAAGAAGTCGAACTAACAATTGCAGAAGTACAGTGGGCTATAGAAACTGCGCGTGAATCTTTTGCGCGCTGGAAAAGCCAAAAAGGTTACTATAACAATCGATTAAATTCACATTTCAAGGGGAAAATTGGCGAGCTGGCAACCGAGAAGTTCCTAATGAATAAAAGTCTAAAACTCGACTCGCATTTCCGTTTTCCTGACAGAGAGAATCTGGCGGATATTGTTATAAAAATTAAAGGCTATAAAAGAATAGTACGTGTTGAAATAAAAACTTGGAGCACAAACTATTGGAAAGAACTCGGTCGATGTATTGCTGTAGATCAGGTTTCTGATTTAAAAAAGAAATCTGATGTAATTATTTGGTGCTTAACAAACATTCAAGAAATCCCCAAAATACCTACAACTATAAAAATGTCCGTCTATGGCTGGTCGACAATAACCGATGTGGAAAATGCACCCATAAAATTAACTGGTTTGGAAAATATGCGAAAAGTGAGAAATTATCAATTACCTGAGAAAGACTTACGGGAGACGAATACCTTTCTTTCTGACATCTTAAATCTTACACCTTCGAATTGAGTAAAAGCACTATTTTCTTAGCGCGTTCTTCTGCATCTTCCCATTCGTCATAATTTGAACAGACACAAATCTCTCTGCTTTCAACAGAATCGATAATTTGATA
>Ga0315912_10006850_pt1 | contig 10110 bp, 10 predicted proteins | sample VfabasoilMG_FD_204469 | JGI IMG/M metagenome (GOLD analysis project Ga0315912, IMG submission 204469) | Garden soil microbial communities collected in Santa Monica, California, United States - V. faba soil | ecosystem: Environmental > Terrestrial > Soil > Garden | place: USA: California... | reverse complement strand
TTGCCACAGCAAGCGAACCATATAAGACCGTATAGCCGATCAGTGAAATCAGCAGGTCAACATTGGTGAGATTCGGCGAGACCGCATCCTCTACTTTGAGCAAGCCTTGAACGATCCAGGGTTGGCGTCCCATTTCGGTCAAGATCCAGCCACTCGCATTAGCAACATACGGAAGGATCAGAAGTGAAGGCATCCACTTCATCCATTTGGCTTTGGTGATATCGCCGCGCATGTTCATCCATACAAAGAAAGCGGTAATTGCCATCATCAGAAAACCGAATGTCATCATGATGCGGAACGTCCAGTAGGTGACGACCATCAATGGGATGTAATCGCCGGGACCGTAAAGCGCTTCATACTCTTCCTGAATTTCATAGACGCCCTTCACTTCACAATCGAAGTTGTTGCAAGCCAGGAAACTGAGCACACCTGGAATACCGATCTGGCTGGTGCGGAGCGACCAGACCTCACGCTTGCCTGTCAGATCACCGATGGTGAGGATCGAAAAATCGGCAGGCTGGGATGTTTCCCAGTGTGCTTCAATTGAGGAGAACTTCATGGGTTGAGTCTCAAACATATACTGACCCATCGTGTGTCCACCAAGGAAGACAAGCACGCTGGCAACCAAACCAACCACGGAACCCATGACGAACGAGCGCTTGAAGAAATCAACATTTTGCTTGCGGAAGATGTGATAACCGCTCACCGCAATGAGCATTATCGCCGCCATTAATACGCCGTCAGAAATCGTGTGCCAGAAAAAGATCCAGCCTCTTGGGTTACTGACGAGCGCGAAGAAATCCACCAGTTCTGCACGACCGTTGGCTTCGTTGATCACATAACCGACCGGGTTTTGCATCCAACCATTCGCAAGCAGGATCCAGATCGCAGACAGGTTCGAACCGATGGCAACCAACCAGATCGAGGCAAGGTGAACTTTTTCCGGAACGCGTCCTTCACCGAAGACCCAAATCCCCAGAAATGTTGATTCGAGGAAGAAAGCCAACAACGCTTCAATGGCGAGCGGTGCTCCAAAGATGTCGCCCACATAGCGGCTGTATTCGCTCCAATTCATGCCGAATTGGAACTCCTGCACGATACCTGTCACCACCCCGATGGCAAAATTGATCAGGAACAACTTGCCCCAGAACTTTGCCATCTTGCGCCAGGTTTCGTCCCGGGTTTGATAATAGCGAGTTTGCATGAACGCCACGAACCATCCCATCCCCAATGTCAATGGAACGAACAGCCAGTGATAGATGGTGGTGAGAGCAAACTGCAAACGCGAAAGTAAAACAGTGTCCATAGACTCTCCTTGAAAAAATATGTACGCGTCCTCCGTGCGTACGAATGAACTAAACCAGGCTTGGCACCGCCAAGGGAATACCTGCCGCTTCTTGTGCGAGACTTTCGAACGTGATCGCTGCCATCTCGCGCATCATTGCCACCTGAACGCGTCCCCACTTCGAGCGGACGGGGCAATTGGATCGGAATGGACAATCATCCTCGCCTTTGGCTTGCATACACTCCGAAAGCAGGATCGGACCCTCGAACGCTTCGACCACATCCTTGAGGCTGATTCGTGAAGCGGGGCGGGGGAGTGACAAGCCGCCGTCACGTCCAGGGAAGGTATTGACCAGTCCTTCGCGTGCGAGTTGTGCAACAATGCGGGACATCAAAGCGGGGGGGATTTGCATTTCCTTTTGGATGTCCGCACTAGGAACACGAACGCCCTCGCCTCGTTGGGCAAGGGACAATACCACGCGGACGGCATAATCGGTTTGGCGATTGATCTTGAGCATGTTGTTATCCTGTAAAAACCATGACATCAAAAGTAAACGTTGACTCCGATTGTAAGCATTTCCATTATACCGTCATGTGCAAATTGTCACAAATGAGAGGTTACGGATGTAATGAACAGAATCTTCCCGAAATTGTCGCGGCTTTTCCTCTTTCAGCCAATGTATAAGATACGAATGTTATAATCTATGAAAATTTTCTATTGAGGTGTACATGATAGACCCTGTGATTTATACAATTGGTAATTTCTCCCTGCGCTGGTACGGGGTGATCGTGATGATCGGTGTGATCGTCGGCTCGTTGATCGTCGAACGTGAGCTTAAACGCCGCGGCGAGAATCCCGAATCCATATGGGATGCCTTGATCTGGCCCTGGTATTTTGGTCCAAATATGTACCTGCCCCTGATCGGTGATTTCCGCCTCTTTCTTCCGCGCGGCGTTTTGATCCTGGGCATTATCGGCGCTCGCCTTTGGTATGTAATGAATGACATACTGGGAGGCAACACTCGTTATCTCGATGACCCGTCCCAGATCTACAAAGTATGGGAAGGCGGACTTCACATCTTTGGCGGCTTTTTATTTGGCGCCATTACCTTGTTATGGTTCCTTCGAAGCAATAAACTGGACCCATGGTTGTTCCTTGATTCTGCCGGACCCGCGATGTTGATCGGTCAGGGGATTGGGCGTATCGCGAACTTCATCAATCAGGAATTGTATGGTCCGCCGACGACCCTTCCGTGGGGAATCCAGATCCAAGCCGCAAATCGTTTGCCTGAGTTTAGGAGCCTGAGTGAGGCTACGCGTTTCCATCCGACGTTTGCCTACGAGATGTTGTGGAACTTTGCAACAGCCGGGCTACTGTTGTGGTTGTCCCGTCGTTATGAAAAACAAATCAAGCCTGGAACTCTTTTTGCCGGGTGGTTACTGGCGGCGGGTATTGGGCGCACCTGGATTGAATTGTTCTTCCGTCCCGATCAGCCCAAGATTGGAGATTCTCCCATTAGTTATTCCATGATTGTTGCGGCGTTGATGGCGATTGCAGGCGCGGTCATCTTGATGTTGCGCTACAAAGTGATTCAGTGGCAAGCCGCAGAAGGGTGGGAGGAGGAATATCAAATTTCATCACAAGCAATACCTGTGGAAACTTCATCAACCCCGCAGGTCAAGACTGTAAGGAAAGCATCGACTTCAAAGGCAACTGCAACCACAAAGAAACCGCCGCGTAAAAAATCGAAAGAGACGTCGGATGAGAAAGTTGAACCTGCCGCACGTCCGACAAAGAGAACGGTAAAAACTTCTGCAAAAAAGAGCTGAACTTCATAATAATGTGAATGCCCGAAGGCTACAGCCTTCGGGCATTTTTATAGTTTGTGTACTGCTTAACAACTAATCCGTTGCGTGCATGTGAGTCGTATTTGCCTTGATGCCTGCCATCTCGTCTTCGCGTGTCTCAAACCCGAAACGTTCGAAGATATCGGAATATAACTCGACGATCTGTTCGCGGGTGAAGCCCATCTCTTCATAAGAATAAACGTGGTCGCTGTTATAAGCGAGGGTCTCTTTGACGGCTTCGTCTACGATGATCTCCAGACCGGGTTTGTCGGGGTAGCCGAACTGCTCATAGAACGCGCGCAGAACCGCCTCCGGGCGTTGGATCAGGTCGTCGTAGTTCAGGACCAGATGTCGGGGGGAAGGATGCGAGTCTAAATAGTTAAGGGGGTGACGGTACCAGTGTTGGGTCATGTCCACGATCTCGTCAATGTACAGCCAGGTCTCTTTGGGATCGGTGAATTGACGGCGGGCGTAATTGATCCAGGAAACAGTGGAGGGGAGCATGTCCAATGGATTGCGGGCGAGATAAATGATGCGGGCTTCGGGGAAGAACTCGACGAGCGTTTCGATCTTGGCGCTGAAAGCCGGGTTTTTGGCAACGTAATATTTTTTGCCGGTGGCATACATGTGACGCTGCACCATGGATTTGTAGAATGTCATGATGCGGCGTTTATGTTCGGGGGAAAGGGCTTCATCGAAATGAAGGTAGTTGGGATACTCGTCCATGAAGGGGAAGAGGAAGGTGACGAAGAAGCCGTCCCAAATATGCAGGTGGATGTTTTCATCCTCTTCGGGTTGGAAGAAGGAGATGGGATGGATTTTGATCTTGCCCAGCGTGGCGCGGTCGAAGGCGTGCAAGGCACGGTGTAGATGTCCGCCGAGCTTGTTGTCAATGCGGGCGACGAATTGTGTAATCTTCTTTTGTGTGACGGAGGGAGTCAGGTAGATGTCCCAGGTGGTGAGGCTGGTGAAGGTTTCCGAGTCGCGGGAGAGCAGGCGATGGAGGAAGGTGGAACCGCTTCGCAGATTGCCGAGAATGAAGAGCGGTTTGTTGAGTAGTTGTGTTTTATGAGCGGGGAAGATAATGTCGTCAAGCCAGAAGAAGAACCAATGGACGAGGGAACCGAGGGGCCAGACTGTATAAAAGAGTAAAAGAAAAAGGATACGCTTTTTGGTGAGGCGGGCGGGGGTGTTTTTTGAGTTGAAGAAGGAGCGATAGAAGGTGCGCCAGAAGAGGCGGAGGTTATAGTGCATTGACGGATGGATTTCCTTTTATTTATGCCGATTGTCCTAAAGGGTGCTACACAAAATCGGCACTGCATTACTACATGGAAGAAGCCCGTGAAGGGCTTCTTCTTTGGTTATTCTATCAGGAATTGCCAATTCTGGATTAACTATATGTTATGGTTTGGCGCTGTTCTCAACGAATGTTTTGATGCGTTTAAGCATCTCTTCGTGGGCAGTTTCAGCTTGTTTGAATACATAGCGGAAGAAAATATCGGGGGTCGAAATGGTAATCGTCTCGTGCAAGACCACGCCGTTATCTTTGGGAGTAACCGTGGTGATATTCGTTACAGATGTGTTGAGTGATGGACGTGCTTCTGTGTGGACGGTATCACCGGTTACCGAAATGATATCCGCTTGATATTTGGTTTTGAATTTGAACGGTCCCCATTGCAGGCTGTCGGTGATGAAATAACGCCGCACGCCTTCGGGTTCGTCCGTGGCGCGTTCCACCTTGAGGATGAGGGGATGGATCTTGTGATGGTTGCTGTAATCCGCGATGACATTGATCACGGTCGCGGCGTCGGAGTTGATGAAGATCTCTTTTTCGAAGGTGCCTTGTTTCATGGGCTGATTATACTTGGATGAGCTCAGACTTCGGAAGTCTTTTTTGGACTCTTTATAACGAGAATTCCACTCGGAAGACTTCCGAAGTCTTTTCCAAACGGGCAAGAAAAAGTGCATACTATGTCTCTAATTTTTCAGAACAAGATTTTCCCCGCCTATAATCCCAAAAGTTCAATATTTGGAGGTTGCCATGAAAACGAAAACAAAATTTACCGGTCGGCATTGGGAGACAGGGAGCATCCATAACGCTCTTGCCTTGCAAGGTGTAAAGGCTCCGCATACGGGCAAGCCGTATTCCGAAGCGTTATTGTTGGGAGTCAGCGGCGGTATTGCCTTTGGCTATTTCACTTTTGAATACAAGGGATATCTGCCGCATGTTGCGATGCTCACGCGCAATACATTCAATCCTTTATCAACCACTCTTGAAAGACTGGGAATTGCACAGGACATTCAGCAGACGAATAAAGTGGATATTGCTGAAAAGAATTTGCAGAACGTTTTGGATACGGGTTTGTATCCGCTGATGTGGGTGGATTATTTCAGCATGCCATATAGGGGTCTGGATGCAGACAAAGGCATGTGGGGAATGATGCCTGTCCTTGCTGTTGCTTCGGATGGGAAAACAGTGACGGTTGCCGACCGTTCCACTCAACCATTGCAGGTTTCCATGAGTGATATGACAAAGGCGCGTGGACGCGTCAAAGAGGATAAATATAAGCTGATGACTCTCAATGCGCCTCAAACGACCAAACTGGCTGGCGCGGTCCACAAGGGCATTTGCCAGGCGATCAGCCTTTTCACTGAAATGCCTCCCAAAGGTGCCCGTGACAATTTTGGTTTTGCCGCCTACCAAAAACTGGCTGACATGTTGATCAATAAACGTAACAAACAGAGTTGGGAAAGATTGTTCCCAACAGGCAATCGTATGTATCATGCATTAGCGGGGTCGCCTGTCCAACCTGGAGCATATCAATGGGTAAATACTTATTGGGTTTCAAGCGATGGTGCAGACCGTGGCTTATATGCTGACTTTCTTGACGAAGCATCCCTTATCTTGAAAAAGCCTGCGCTGAAGGAAGCCGCGGAAAAGTTCCTCGAGAGTCATCGATTGTGGTTACAGTTTGGTGATGCCCTGCTTCCCGACGATATTCCCTTGTTAGGTGAAAGCAAAAAACTTATTCAGAAAAAGCATGATCTGTTCATCAATGAAGGTGACACGGCATTGCCAGAGATCAAGAAATGCAATGCTCGCTTGCAAAAACTCCTGGAGCAGTCTGAAACAGATTTTCCCCTCTCGGACGAACAGGCGGCAGAATTGCGCTCCAATCTGCGGGATATTCTGTTGAAAATCAGCGCGGTGGAAAAGAGCGCTGTTGATCTTCTTCAATCAGCGATTCTATAAAAACATAATTAACCCCGAATTTAATTTGGACGCAGAAGAACGCTGATTTACGCTGATAAAAGCAAAAGTCAGCGTTTTTCTGTGTTTATCAGCGTCCCGCTAAGGTTTTAAAAACAAACTCACCTCGAAAGATTAATTTCAGGGTGAGTCATGTTTATTGTGGCTTTTCAACTTCTTGAAATGAGTATGGTCAAGTTCAATTTCACTTCGTCTTTCTTTTTGATGTCCCTTTAAGAACCATTCGCATGATCAGTTGTGTTTCGGAAGCACGACCTACCTCCAAAAATCCAATCTTGCGAAAGGCAGACGCAACACCCATATACCCACTGTAACTTCCGAATGTCTGCCCGATGAGTTTTGGTGATTGCATGTCAATGGGATAAGCCTCCACGATCTGCGCGCCGTGATCTTTGGCGTGCGCCACAGCCGCCTTGATCAGTGATTCCATGATCCCCTCCCCTCTGGTTTCCTTGTTTACAAAGAAACACGTGATCGACCAGACGGGTTTGTCATCTACGCGTTTGAGGATACGAGAATTTTCCAGTGCCACCAAATCCTCCCGGGGCGCCACACCGCACCAACCAACCGCCTTGTCCCCGTTGTATGCCACAATACCCGGCTGTTTATCTGACTCTACTACCTGCTTCAGAATTTGGCGATTGCCATCACCTTTTGTCTTTTTGAACATGGAACGTTCCAATCGCCAAAACATGCACCAACAACCTGCATTGGCTCCGTTTTTACCAAACAGGTTTTCCAGGTCGTGCCAACGTTCCGGTGTCGCGGGGTAAAACTTAAGACCAGCCATATTTACCCTCTCAAAAATTCGAGGGTGCGCGTCCATGCAAGCTCTGACGCTTTTGCGTTGAACTCAGGTCGGTCGTCCTCAAAGAACCAGTGACTGGTGTTCGGATAAAAATGAAATTCTGTCTTCAGTCCAGCAGATTGCATATCGTTGTCCATGGCACGGATATATTTCTCGTCCTCCCATTCATCATTCTCGGCGAAGTGTCCAAGGACATCCAACTTCATCTTGGCATACTCCGCTTCGCCAGCGCCGTAGAACATTACGATCTTCCGGACATCTTCCGGGCGTTCACCGGCAAGGACAAGCGACCACGCCGCGCCCATTGAAAATCCGATGAGGGCGAACGGTTCTTTCTGGACCTCGGGCTGATTCCGTAAAAAATCGGATGCCGCCATGACAACGTCATACTTCCGCTGTCCATCCAACTCAGACATGACCTGCTTGGCTTCGTCAATCGTTTTGGCGACCCTGCCACTGTTCACATCTGGGGCGAAGGCGGCGAATCCTTCCGTCGCGAGCTTGTCACAGAGACTCTTGAAAATGGGATTCAATCCCCACCATGCGTGCAGAACGATCACGCCCGGCGCGTCCGTTTGGGATGGCAGGGCAAGATACGCTTTTGCAGGCTGACCATTCACATCGAAAGTAACATCTTTTCCGCTCATAGATTATTCTCCTTATTAAAGTGTTTAAAACCTTTGCGGGTTAAGTCTGAAAGTTCCTTGAACAGTTCAGGTTCGACCTTTTTGAAGTTGAAGCAGGATTTTCCCTGCATGTGTTTTTTGAGTTCCGGGGAAATATCCTTGAGCAGGTCAGGGTACATGTAGACAGGCATAAGGTAGAAGGAGACATAATTCTTCTTGACCTGCGCAGATGCAAAGAAAAGTTCCTTTTTCCATTTCTCGGTATAGGGACCGTCGAGGTAATAGGTGTCGGTTGTATCAGTTTTGAGGGTGAGTTTCGGAGCGAAGGGTGTGAGAATCTTTTTCAAGTGTTCAAAGACCACTGGTAAGTCGTTTTGCTTTGGCATGATTGCTATCCTTCGTTGATTTTCTTTTCCAAAATACCGAAGACAATGCTCCAGGTTCATTCCTGTCGGTGTAGTTTTATTGTTGGAAATTCGCCAGCAAGCTGGCGACTCCATAGTTCATTAGTTCATTACGGAGCGGCGACGAGGATGCGGATGTAAATAGGATCACCGAAAGGGAGACCCGCTGGGTCGAAGGCTTGCCAGGCTGATTCGTAGGTTCCATCCGTGAAGGGAGCGGTGAAGGTGATCTGGAGAGTGGCTTGAGTATTGGAGCGAGCCGGGTAGAGGGCAATCCCTTCAGGTGCGCCGAGTTCCGCTCCGCCGATGTGGAGGAGACGATAGCCTGAGCTCCAGTGACAGGTTCCGCTGTTTTGGACGAGCCATTGTTTATCTATAACGGAGCCGTAGGTGATATAGGTGTTGTCTGGGATGGTGATGTCTTCGATGAAGGTGAGATTATTGATACAGTTTTTTGGATCAACGGTGGGAGGGATGATGATGGTGGGGATCGGGGAGGCTTGGATCTGAACAGTCTGTGGTGTGGGGTTGATAATGAGCGCCGGTTCGATCAGCGGAGCCTGACCTGTGGGCGGAATGAAGGGAGTCTCTGTAGCGAGGGATGAACAGGATGAAGCTAACAGGAGACAGATGCTGATTAAGAGAATCAGTTGTCGGCTAAGAGAGAAGCAGATTTTCATCTTCATCATAATGAAAAAGGGCGACCACTGGGGTCGCCCGTACAACTTTTTATTCTTCGTCGGATGACCCCCCGCCGTCTGAGTCGTCGCCGCCGATCTCGAGGGGAAGGGCGATCTCGCCGCTGAGGGCTTTCTGGCGGATGACAGCATCGATCTCGTTTGCCATATCGATGTTTTGGCGCAGGTAATCCTTGGCGTTCTCGCGTCCCTGACCGAGACGGACATCGCCGTAGGAGAAGAAGGCGCCACGCTTCTGAACGACCTCGAATTTGGTCGCCAGATCGAGGATGTCGCCAGACTTTGAGATGCCTTCGTTGAACATGATGTCGAACTCGGCGGTGCGGAAGGGGGGAGCAACCTTATTCTTGACGACCTTGACGCGGGTGCGGTTGCCGATGACTTCGTCACCGACCTTGATGGCTTGGATGCGGCGCACATCGAGACGGACGGAGGCGTAGAATTTGAGCGCCTGACCGCCGGTGGTGGTTTCGGGGTTGCCGAACATGACGCCGATCTTCTGGCGGAGCTGGTTGGTGAAGATGACCGTGGTCTTGGTCTGGTTGATGGCGCCGGAGAGTTTGCGGAGCGCCTGAGACATGAGGCGGGCTTGCATACCCATACTGGCATCGCCCATATCGCCTTCGATTTCATTGCGGGGCACGAGGGCGGCAACGGAGTCGATCACCACAATATCCACGCCGCCGGAGCGGACGAGGGTCTCGGTGATTTCAAGCGCCTGTTCGCCGGTATCGGGTTGGGAGACGAGCAGGTTATCAATATCCACGCCGACGCGCGCGGCGTAGACGGGATCAAGCGCGTGTTCCATATCAATGAATGCCGCAACGCCACCGACCTTTTGGACCTCGGCAATGACGTGTTGACAAATGGTGGTCTTGCCGGATGATTCTGGTCCGTAGATCTCGGTGACGCGTCCGCGTGGGATACCGCCGACGCCGAGGGCAATATCCAATGAAAGCGAGCCAGTGGGGTAGGCTTCAGTCTGCATGTGTTGGGCTTCGCCCAAGCGCACAATGGAGCCATCACCGTAGCGTTTGAGGATGTCGCCGACGGCTTTATCGAGAACGGCACGTTTGGCGCCGTTGTCATTGCGATTCGCCGCCTGCTCTTCAGCAGTGGCGGTGGTTTTTGGGTTTGATTTTCGAGGGGACATGCTTTATTTCTCCAATAC
>Ga0315912_10006849_pt1 | contig 10112 bp, 4 predicted proteins | sample VfabasoilMG_FD_204469 | JGI IMG/M metagenome (GOLD analysis project Ga0315912, IMG submission 204469) | Garden soil microbial communities collected in Santa Monica, California, United States - V. faba soil | ecosystem: Environmental > Terrestrial > Soil > Garden | place: USA: California... | reverse complement strand
TGACGGTCTTGACCTCGGAGGCCTCCTGGCCGTCGTTCGCCCAGACGTCGATCGACACGACGTCCTGACCAGGATCGTGATCGTCGGGCGCGGGATGTGGAATCTCGTACGAGCCGTCGTCTTTCGACGTGACGCCGGAGCTGGTCCGTTGCGTGCCGCTGGCGAAGACCGCGCGATACTGGATCTTGGCTCCGCCGGCAGGCTTACCGTTCGCGCCCGTGATCAGCCCTCGTGCCATCGGTGGCCGCGCCGTCGGCACGTTCGCGAAGTACGCCGGATCGATCGTGACCTGTCGGGCGACGAGGTGGTTACCACCGCCGACGGTTTCGCTGATCAACATGAAGTGTGTGTCGTCGATCGCGACCACGACTGGATCGATCTCCTTCTCGATCGCGATCGGTGTGTGGCGCGCGTGAGCCGGATCAGCGGGAACGAACGCGAGCTCGAACACGTGCGGGTTCGTCGAGCGATCGCGCCGTGTCCACGCGACGAGTGCACCCGCCTTGGTCTCCGCACCGACGATGTCCTTGGCTGCAGGAACAGAGCGGTGCCGATCTGCGCCAAAGAACGGATGCGTGGCGAGTGTCGGCATGCGCAGCTTCCACAGCTGGTCGGTAACGGCCGGCATCGGCGCACCGAGCTTGTTGCCGACGAGCGACCGAGACTGGCCGGGTGTTAGCACTTCGCACGTTCCGTTGCACAGAACATGGACATTGCCGCTACGCGGCGATTCGCCGGCTAGCTTCTCCGCTTTTCCGACCAACGCGCCAGCGGCTGACACGCGCTGCACGAACGCGTCCTTGCCATCGCCATAGACGACCCAGAAGCGCGCGCCGTCGAAACCGACGCCCAGGCCGATCGTCATCTTGTTCGTGATCTTGAACGTCCGCTTCGTGACCTTGCCGCCGACGACACGTGCACCGACGATGTATTTGTCCACCCCGTAGACGACGAGAGCTCCCTTGGTGCCAGCCGCGACGACCGGAATGCTCGTGATCGTGCCGCACTCGATCTCGACGACCGCCGCGGTGCCGTCCTTGGCGGACACGCATGTCTTGCCGATGGGATCGCTCTTGTTCGTGTAGTTGGTCGCGTGCCAGGCGACGACGACGTCGCGCCCCGCAGCAACGGACGGCTGCGTGACGTGAGCCATCGAAACATCCGTGGGTGCCGCGAGCGTGACACCAGCACCGGCAGCGATCACGACCGGATCGGCGAACAGCACGGACCACGCAAGAGCGAGGATCATCGGCCGTACCAATCATCCTCGGCGCGCCCGTAGTCGCGACCGCGATGCGCGGTGTACGAGGCAGGCAAGTACACGGTCTCACCGACGAGCTTGCCCGTGTGATCGACGGTGTAACGCACCGCCATCGCAGCGCCGTGCGCGAACAGAATCGGCTCGGGCGGCGCTGGGCGAGCGAATAACGTCCGATCGCTCGATGACATCGCGCCGTAGCCGTACGTCGTCCCGGAGTGCTCGTCGCGCACGATGAACAACACCTCGAGCTGACGTTCAGCGGCGAGCCATGTCGGCATCGCGCCGATCACGCGCTCGCGCTTCTCGTTCTCGAGCCGCTTGTGCTGCTCGAGCATCGCCGCGCTGAGGTCGCTCGCGTGCGCAGTGACCGTCTCGTTGAAGCGGCCGCGAAGCTGGCGCAACACGTCCTCGGTATCGAAGTGAGCGGCGTCCGTGCGGTCGAGAATGGTCGCGCCGCTCACGAGCAGATCGGTGCCGCAGGTACCGCGACCGCCGTTGACCTCGAGCTCGACGAGCATCGCGCGCCGCGCGACCCCGTACTGATTTTCGTCGCCGGGCTTGTACGTCGTCGACGCGACGGGGCCACCCGCGGTGCACAGCTGTCGACGATCGAACGACTGACCGCCGCGCTTCGCGCGCCAGTACAGGCCATAGCTCGACGCTCCCTCCGTCGAGAATCGGTAGATCTCCGAATCCGGCAGCGTGTCGAAACCGCGCAGGTTGTTGATGCTCGCACCCCATTGCTGGGGGCCCGCCGCAAACACGACACCGACGACCCGCCCTTGCAGTTGCGGCCAATCGGACTCGGGAATCAGACGAGAGATCGCGACGGCCTGCACCTCCTCGTAGCTGGGCGGACGTGCAGCCCCGACGAGCGAGGAGGGAGCGGGTGGTCTTCCGGTCGTCCTCGGAGCGTCGGGAGCGGCCCCATCGCGATAACAACCGACAACGAAGATCAAGAGCAAGGCCCGCCGCATCGACCGCTTAAGCGTACCGCGGCCCCGGCGGATCGGCGTACAGTAGTAGGTGGGGACCTGGTGACACGCGATCCATCGGATCCGACTTCGCCGAAAGAACCCGCCGACGGAGACGAGTCTCCGAAGCGCGGGGTGCCACCACCACGTCCATCGAGTCGATTGCCGTCGATGGCGCGACCGGACGCACCGGCGCCTCCGCCAACGCGACCTTCCCAGCCGCCGCCGGCGGGGCCACGGGCAGCACCGCGCCCCACGCAACCGCCGCAACCGCCACCGCAGCCGCCATCGTCGCCGGCACTGCGTACCCCGGCAGTCACTCGCACGGGCGGGACTCCGATCGCGCCGATGCCGGCCGGAAGTTCCGGGCCGGTGAGTCGGCCGACGCCAATGCCGGCACCGACACCGCCGAGCCGCCCGTCGGCACCGCCCGCGAGCGCACCGCCCACGCGCCCATCCGCTCCGCCCGCGGCTGCTCCGGCCGTGCCCGCGAGTCGTCCGTCGGCTCCGGCGTGGACACAGCCAGCTGCGTCCGCAAAGCGTGACACCTCGATGGACACCGATCCGTCGGGGCGCGCGATCACCGAAGGCGTCGAGCTCGAGGATGTCGTCGAGAACACGAGCGCGATCTCGGCAAAGGGACTGTCCAAACAGAGCGCAGCCGACGACGACGAACCGAGTCTCGAGCCTGAAGTGCGCGCCGTGATCGCGACCTGCGAATCCGAGCTCGGTACCGCGCCCGATCCGCTTCGCTCCGCGCGGCTCCACTGCGAGATCGCACGCGCCTACGAGCTGGCCGGCGGTTTTACCGAGCAGGCCGCCGACCACTACCAGAAGGCCCTGGAGGGAGCGCCTGACTTTCTCCCGGCTATTCGCGGCGCGCGGCGACTACAGATCGAGCGCGGCCATCTCGACTCGGCACTCGCGCTGTTCGACGCCGAGGAGAAGCTCGCACGCACGCCGGAGCGGAAGGCACAGCTGCTCTACGACAAGGGTCGGCTGATCGAAGATCAGATGCGCGAGCCCGTGCGCGCGAGAGAGCTGTACGTGCGCGGCCTCGAGCTAACGCCGAAGAATGCGGCGCTGCTCAAAGCGATCGAGCAGTGCGATCGTGCGAGTGCGTCGACGCCCGCGCTGATCGAAACGTTTGAACGTGCCGCCAATGCGGTGACCGAGGATCCGCAGCATCGGGCCGCGCTCGTCGTCGCGCGCGCACGCCTGATCGAACGCGCCGATCCGACCGCAGCCACAAGGGCCGCCGAGCTGTACGAATCGGCCCTCGAGATGGATCCACACGCGATCGGTGCGCTCGACGCGCTCGAGCGAATCTATCGCGAACACGGGGAGTGGCGTGCCCTCGCTGTCACTCTGACCCGCCAGGCGGAGCAAAGCCAGGAGCCGCACCGGCGCTCGGCGGCGCTCTACCGCCTCGGTCACATCGATGACGAGCGGCTCAGCCTGCGCGCGGAGTCGGTCTCCGCGCTCGTCGATGCCGTCGAGGCGACGCCGAATGACCCGCTGGTGCTCGAGGAGCTAGCGCGCGGATACGAGCTGTCGCAGACGCATGACCGGCTCGCCGAAGTGCTCGGTGCGCTCGTCGATCTGTCGCCCGATCGGCGGGACCGCGTCACGTTGCTGCACCGGCTCGGGCTCGTGCTCGAGGGACCGCTCGCAGATCCCGAACGCGCCGTACAGCGATACCAGCAGGCGCTCGCGCTCGATCCGATCGCCGTGCCGGTGCTGCAGGCGCTCGGCCGGCTCCTGGCGTCGCGAAAGCAATGGGCGGCCCTGATCGACATGCACGCGAACGAGGCGAACGCGACGGAGGTCGCCGAACGCGCCGCCAATGCCCACGCGCGCATCGCCGAGGTGTTCGAGACGCAACTGCGTGATGCGGCCGAAGCGGTCAATCATCACGCGCGCGCGCTCGCGCTCGTCCCTGGATTCGCAACGTCGTTCAAAGCGCTCACGCGGTTGTACGTGCAGCTCGAGCGTCATCGCGAGGTGGTCGAGCTGCTCGAACGCGCGATCGCAGAGGCGTCGCTGCCGTCGCTCAAGATCGCCTACTTGATGAAGGTCGGCACGATCTGGGAGGACACGCTCGGTGACCCGGTGCAAGCGCTGCATGCGTACCGCCGCGTTCAGGAGCTCAGCCCCGAGGACCTCGTCGCGATCCACGCGATCCAGCGAGTCACCGAAACCGCCGGACGCCACAAGCAACTCGTCGAGGCGCTGCAGCGAGAGGCCGAGCTCGTCCAAGACAGGCCGCTGCGTGTTGGCCTCCTGCACCGCGCTGGCACCGTGCTCGACGAGCACCTCGGCGACCAGGAAGCAGCCCTCGCACGATTCAGGTCGGCACTCGAGATCGATCCGACGTTCGTCCCCGGCCTCGCGAGCGTCGGGCGCATCTACTACCGCGCAGGTCGTTGGGCCGAGCTCCTCGACGTTTACGGGCGCCAGGCCGCCGCTTCCGCGCCGGCGGAGGCCGTCGGCCTCTACTTCAAGATGGGCGAGCTATCCGAGGAGAAGCTCGGCGACAACGAGGCGGCCGCGCGTTGGTACCGCCGCGCACTCGAGGTCGACAAGACGTTCCGCCCGGCGATCCGCGCGCTCGTGCGACGCTGCCGTGAGAGCCGCGATTGGCCCGGGCTCGCCAACGCGCTCGCGATCGAGGTCGCCGCGATCGAGCACGCGCCGCAGCGCGCGATCGCATGGTTCCGCATCGGCCAGCTCCACGAGGAATGGCTGTCCGACATCGACAAGGCGATGGCGGCGTACCAGCACGCGCTGGAGAACAAGGCGAACTACCGCCCTGCCCGGCTCGCACTCGCTCGTCTGTGTGCACACAAGAAGCAGTGGATGCAGCTGATCGACCTCTTGTCGCAAGAGGCCGCAGCCACCGATGACGTCGTCTACATCGCGAACATCCTGATGCAGCAAGGCGAGATCTATCGCGACGAGCTCGCCGACGTGGATCTCGCCATGCACTGCTTCGAAGCGGCGCTCGAGCACAAGGTCGGCGAGATCCCAGCTCTGCTCGCACTAGAGCCGCTCTATCTGCGTACCAGCGCGTGGGACAAGCTCGCCGTTGTGTATCGCGAGCTCGGTAACAAGCTCGCCGATCCGGGTGCACGCATCGCCGCGTTCCGCGAGCTCGCGCGCTTGCAGCTCGTGCACGATCTTGGCACCGCCGATGATCGGGCACGCACGCACGAGGCGATCCTCGCGATCGATCGCGACGACGAAGCAGCGCTGATCGCGCTCGAGACGATCGGCCGCGATTCGAACGACGACACGATCCTGATCGGCGTCTACCGCCGGCTCGCCGAGGTCACCGAGCACGCCGGATTGGCTGCGAGCTTCCACACCGATCTCGGCCAGGCGCTCGAGCGCAAGGGCGACAACAAGCGTGGCCTCGAGGCGTACAAGGAAGCGCTCAAGAAGGATCCGAGCCTGTTGACCGCAATCCGTGGTCTCGCGCGCGTCGGCGACTTGCTCGGCAATGCGCGCGCGATGGCACAGGCGGCTCGTCACGAAGCCGAGCTCACACGCAAGCCGGAGATCGCCGCGCGCCTCTACGTGCGGTCCGGCATCTTGCGCCGCGAGCAGATGAACGACCTCGGCGCCGTCGAGGACTTCGAACGCGCGCTGGAAGTGTGGCCCGACGATCAGCAAGCGGCGGAGCGCATCATTCAACCGCTGCTCGAGACCGGCCAGGTGCTTCACCTGATCGACGTGCTGTCGAAGGCAGCGAACTCCGCGAAGTCAGCCGAGCGCAAGACCGCGCTGTGGCTCGAGTGCGGCAATCTTTACGCGAAGCGACTCGACAACCTCGGCGCGAGCATCACCGCGTTCAAGCGCGCACTCGACGCGACGCCCGGACACGTCGTTGCGCTCTCACGACTCGCCGATGCGTACGAGAAGAATCATCACTGGGGCGATGCGGTCGCCACCTTCGAGCAATTGCTCGCGCTCACCTCCGAGGACTCGGCACGCGCCGATGCGCACCTGCGGCTCGCTGCGATCTATCACGAGCATCTCAACAAGATCGATCGCGCCACCAAGTGCGTCGAAGCGATCCTCCGCACGAACCCCAAGCACGCCGGCGCGCTCACGCGCCTCGCCGATATCCAGCTCCGGTCGGGGAACGAGGCCGAGGCCGTCACCACGACACAAAAGCTCGTCGACTTGGCGGTTGGCCCGAAGGAGAAGGGTGCTGCGCTCGTTCGCGTCGCGCGTATCCAGCGCACCCGCGGCGATGACGCCGCTGCCGATGCGGCGCTCAGCGAGGCGCTCTCGCTCGAAGGTCCCGGCGGCGATGCCGAGCGCGATCTCAAGAAGGCAATCGAGCGCACGAAGAACTGGGCCGGCTATGCTGCGGGCCTCGCGACTTTCATCAAGCGTGCACGGGTCGAGCCCGACATGATGACGCAGCTAACCACTGCGTATCTCGAGATCGCGCGCACGTACACCGAGCACATGGGCCTTCCCGCTCGCGCGATCGATGCGCTCGGCGATGGCGTCAAGGACACCAACGGCGATCAACGGGTCGTGCTCGCGCGCACACGTCTGCTCCGCGAGGCGGGCCGCCTCGACGAGGCACTCGTCGAGCTCAAGGATGCCGTCTCGATCGATCCGCTGCACATCGACACGTGGCGCGAGATGTCGGTTCTGTTCGACCAGGGTGGCCGACGCGACGACGCCCAGCGCGCGATCGCCGCGCTCGGCATCCTCGGTGCCGAAACCCGCGTGCGCACTCCGCGACCGCACATCAGCGCCCCCGACAACTCGCTGATCAACAACGTCATCGCTGGTGCACTCGCGGCCGAGAACTCTCTGTCGACCCCGCTTGCAAACATGGTCGTCTCGATCGCGGACTGCATCGGCAAGATCTACCCGGCCTCGATCGAGCAGTACGGCCTCACCACGCGCGACCGGCTCGGTCCCAAGTCGACCGGCTCGCCATGGGAGCTCGCATCGAAGATCGCGAAGATGCTCGGCGTCGAGCTCGAGCTGTACGAGCACCCAGGCGCCGAACCGATGCTCGTCGTCGAGCCACTCGAGCCAGCGGTCCTGATCGTCTCGCAGACCATCCGCCGCCTGCCGTTCCCGCAGCAAGTGTTCTTGTTGACGTTCGGCATCGCCTCGATCGCTACGCGCCTCCACCCCGCGATCTGGCTACGTACCGACGAGCTCGATGTCGCGATCACGGGCGCGGTCCGCGTGATGCATCCGAACTTCACGCTCGGCATGCCCGGCGATGACGCGAACATCGCGCGCGACACCGTCAAGAAGGTCATCAACCGCAAGTGGCGTCGCCCGATGGAGCTCGCCGCCGAAGAGCTGACGAAGCAGCCGCCGAACGACGTCGTCGGCTGGCAGGTCGCGGTGAAGCAGACGATGCTGCGAACTGCGATGATCCTCGCCGACGATCTAGCTGCCAGCTTCGAAGCGATGCGTTACGTGTGCGAGATGCCGGCCGTGCGTGGTGCCGCCCTCGTGCAAGGCTCCGAGCCTGTCCGCGATCTCATGCGCTTCTGGATCTCGAACCGCGCCGCAAGCCTCCGCAAGCACCTCGGCATGGTCGGCGTGTGATGCGTCTCGCGCTCGCCGTCGCAGTCGTACTGACCGCCTGCGGTGACGACGCAGGAAGCGCCAAATCCGACGGCGGCGGCGGCGGCTCGGGCATCGATCTCGATACGCGCATTCGCGCATGCGCGACGATCGGTGCGTGCGTCGGCTATGCGCTGTCCGAGTGCATGATCCTGCTCGATCGCGTTGCAACCGCCGACCAGATCGCCTGCATCAACACGGCCACCGCCGCCGACTGCAACGCCGTTCGCGCGTGCGTCGGCGTGCGCTTTTCGACCGACGCCTGTACACCCGGTTGCCTCGATGCCGACACCGTTGTTCGGTGCTCGGGCGGCACGCGCGCCGAGTACGACTGCGCCGATGTCCTCGAAGATGTCGGCCCGATGTGCGTCACGAACGGTCGCACCGACTGCGGCGGTGGTACCTGCAGCGTCGACGGCGAGCGCACCTGCGTCGGCAACGTGTTGACCATCTGCGACTCGGGGATCACCGAGGTCACGGACTGCGCCGCGTATGGCGGCGAATGTGTGGCCACGCCGACAGTCCACTGCGCCGGGCCTGCGTCCGGAAGTTGCACCGCGGGCACGGCAGCGAGCTGCGCCGGCGACACGCTCGTCATTTGTGACGGCACGACCGAGCGACGCTATGACTGCAAAGATCTTGGTGGGCGAACCTGCGTCGTGCGTTCGGGCGTACCGACCTGCGGCTTCGGCACCGAGTGCAATCCGATGGACGATGACACGTGCACCGGAACGACCCTAAGCGCTTGCGTCGACGGCATCGCACAAACGATCGACTGCACGTCGATCGGCGCGACGATGTGTCGGTCATCGCCGGGCGACGACTCGACCTGCCGTTAGCAGCCAACGATTGGCAGGCTGCGCTTTGCAACTCGCACAAGATGACGCAGATCGTCGGGATCGCTGGTGATGATCGGTTCGCCGTCGTGTGCAAGCACGACCACTGCCGCGTCGATCGGATCCGACGTCTTTGCCTTGCCGATTAGCTCGCCGCAACGCCGTCCGATGTGATCGTCGATCGCCACGACATCAATCGCACGTAACCATCGCGCGAGTTGCGCTTGGCGGGCTCCGTCGCGCCAGGCCTGCGCAACCACCATGGGATGCGTCCGAACTTCGTCCTCCTCCGCGAGTGCTGCTTTCAGGCGTGCGATCACAGCGCGATCGTTGCGAGCGATCGCGATCAGAGCACCGGCATCGAGCATCATGCGGAGCGCTTCCGCCGACCGCGTGTGTACCCGAGCTCCTCGCGTGCCTTCGCCAGCTCGTCGGCCGTGATCGCGCCGTGCTTGGATTCCCAGTCGGCGAGAAGCTCGGTTAGCGCCTGCCGACGCAGCGCTGCAGAGGCAGACGCGGCCAGCCATGCTGACACGGAGAGCCCTGCTCGTTCAGCCGCGGCGCGGACCTCCTGGCTGAGACGTGGGTCTAGCGAGATCGACAGTTTTTCGACCTTCACGAGACCAGCCTAGCACGAGATTCCTACCGCGGTAGTATTACCTGAGCCCCTGGGCATGGAGCTGAGCGAGCGCAGTGTCGAGACGCACGCCTCCGGTAAGCACGGGCGCGGCGAGATCGCCGTGCTTGTCGACGTGGGCGAGCACGGTGCGCAGCGTGAAGTCGCGGCGAGGATCGTGTTTCGCGGTCAGAGAGTCCCACGGCAGCGGCGTCGACACGGTCGCGCCGTCGGCGGGACGCAGCGAGTACGGAACGACGAGGGTCTTCGCCATGAATTGCTTGTGATCGACGAGCAGGCGACCGAGGCGCTTCTCCTTCTCGAGCTCCATCGTCGTCTTGTCGGGGAGAAGCTTGAGGATCAGAGTCGCGACGGCGCGCGCGAATGCCTCCGCTTGCGGGTACGTGTGGCCGGGCGCGAGCGGCACGAGAATGTGCAGGCCACGCTGGCCGCTGGTCTTCAAGACGCTCGGGAGCTCGAGCAGCTCGAGGACCTTGCGGATGGCGGTCGCGATTTCGACGAGGTCGGCCCACGTGGTCTTGTCGCTTGGATCGAGATCGATGATCACGAAGTCGGGTTCGGTGAGCGAGGCGAGGCGACCAGCGAAGCCGTAGTATGAGAGACCGGCCTGGTTCGCCATCCACAAGAGCGCGTCGGCGTTCTCGATCACGATGCGGCGCACACCCTCGACCCACACCGCACGCAGATAGTCAGGCGCACGCGGCGGCATGCGGTGCTGGTACCAGTCGAACTCGTCGATACCGTCGGGAAAACGGTGGATCACGACCGGGCGGTCCAGCAGGTGCGGCAGG
>Ga0315912_10006848_pt1 | contig 10113 bp, 9 predicted proteins | sample VfabasoilMG_FD_204469 | JGI IMG/M metagenome (GOLD analysis project Ga0315912, IMG submission 204469) | Garden soil microbial communities collected in Santa Monica, California, United States - V. faba soil | ecosystem: Environmental > Terrestrial > Soil > Garden | place: USA: California... | reverse complement strand
TTCAACTCCTCCAGGAGCAACTCAACAAGGCGCCTTCCTCACAGTCAAAAGAAACTGACCGGTACGTCTCACTCCACTGGGAAACCACCATCCAGGAAGGCCTGCTGACAAACGTCGTGGGGTTGATCCCCGGAACCGGTCCTGACGCCATCGTCATCGGCGCTCATCGCGATCACTTCGGCCGACCGGCGGGATTGCTCTTCCCGGGAGCGGATGACAATGCCTCAGGCACCGCCGTGATGTTGGAAGTGGCGCGCGCATTAACGAAGTCAGACCTTCGCCCGCAGCGCACGATCCTGTTTGTATCGTTTAGCGGCGAAGAACGCGACCTGCTCGGCTCACGCCTCTACGTGAACCGCCCGATTGTCCCCCTCCCCTCAACCAAAGCCATGATCAACATCGACCACGCCGGAATCGGCAATGGACGATTGACGATCGGTGTGACAGGGCTCGAAAAAACTGTGGCGCAGCAGGCGGGAGAGCCGGCAGGTCTCGCCTCCAGGCTCGATGTGTTTGGATTCTTCCCCGGCGGCGACCACGTCCCGTTTAAAGAAGCCGGCGTACCGACCATCACCGTCGTCAGCGGCGGGATCCACCCGCACTATCACCAGCCGACCGATACAGCCGACACCGTCAGTCCTGACATTCTCATGGCAACAGCGCGCTACGTCCTGTCATTGGCGTGGCAATTAGCACATGCACCGTGAATGCAATCGGTAGGTACTAAGGAATCTCGTCGAGGAGAGTCGAAGTAATCGATGGCAGAGGACCGGTTTGTCTGGGAGGGCCAGGTAAGACCAGCGGAGTCCCGCTCTGATTGGCGCCCTGGATCAGTCCGATCGAAAGTTGTGGGCCGAACGTCATCACCGCACCGCTCCAGGCCTGACCCGTCGTCGGGTTCCGAAAACTATACGTCTGCATATTGCCACCGGGCTGGTACAAATAGCCCTGGGTTCCCTGCCCATCGAGGTACAGATTCCCCGGCCCGACCAAATTGAACAGCGGCCCCACACCGCCGTCGAATGACCGCACGCCGGACACCGTCTGCGCCGAAGCCGGTCCGCAGTCGACCAGCGTACTCCCTACAGTCAGAGCCGTCGTGACGAGGGCACCCGTAAGCAACCGTTGCATCATACTCCTGACCGGTCGGGTAAGTTGAGCCATGACAATCTCCAGGCCATCAGTATAATATGAGCCCATTCAGCCTGTCGATCAAGGAGGATTCATGAGTCCCCACTTTTGTCTCGTGCCCGGCATGTCCGGATGGAGAAGCGGTATCGCGATCACGCTCGTGTTTCTGACAACCAGCCCCTGCTGGAGCCAAGATCCCGCCAAGACGGCAACCCCGGCGGAACGGCGCGAAGCTATTTCCCTGGCCGACGCCGCTGTGCGGGCACTGCAAAGCAATCTGGATATCTCCATCAGCCGCCAGACCAAAGAAAGCCGCATATTCGATATCACCGTCGAGCAAGCCAAATTCGACCCGACGTTGAGCGTCAATGGCCAGTACAATCGCACTGCTAATCCTTTAAACCGCCCCGTGTTCGGCGGAACCGGTTTCAACCTGAATGACATCCAGATCTTCGACCAGCGCAACTCTTCCGTGACCGTCGATGCAACGCAAAATCTCATCACAGGCGGCAACGTCAACTTGAATTACAGTCCCACCCGAACAAACGTGAATCAAGAGGTCGCCGCCGGATTCTTGTACAACCCTGCCTATACAGGCGGCCTAGCGCTCACGTTGACCCAGCCGTTGCTGCGCAACGCGGGCATCGACGTTACAAAGACCTTCATCAAGGTCGCGCAGAATAATGCCGATGTCGAACAGCACGTCTTCCGCGATCGCGTCATGACCGTCCTCGCCACGGTCGAACAAACCTACTGGGAATTGGTCTTTGCGAATGAGAATTTGAAGGTCGCCCAGGCGGCCCTCAAAGCGGCTGAAGAATTGCTGGCAACCAATCGGGCCAAGACCAAAGCCGGCGTCATGTCCATAGTCGATGTCCTGCAAGCCGAAGCCGCCGTCGCCTCGCGTGTCGAGCAGGTACTGGTGGCGGAGAAATCCATCCGCGACCAGGAAGATCAGCTGCGCCGCCTCCTGAACCCGGGAGAGGAAGACCTGCGGCAGGACATGCGGCTCACGCCCACCGATGCCCCCGTCACCGTCCTGGAGCCACTGAGCTTGCAAGAGACCATCGATATCGCCATCGAACAGCGCCCCGAAATCGTGCAGGCGAAGAAAAACGTCGAGTCGGGCGAACTCAACAAGCAATTCGCCAAGAATCAAATACTCCCCACCCTGTCATTTCAAGGGACAATGGGACTGGCGGGCCTGGGGGCAGACTACCCGCAATCGGTCCAACGAAACTTCAGCGGGGATTTCTATAACTACGGCGCCGGGCTTGTGCTCAGTTATCCACTCGGCAACCGCTCCGCCGTCAGCACCTACAATAAGCGCCAGCTCGAATCCCGCAATGCCGAAACCACGCTCGCCAGCGTGCGCCAGCAAATCATCGTGGGCGTGCGGGAAGCCGTGCGTCGCGTGCAGACCGATTTCAAGCGGATCGAGACCACCCGCTCCGCCCGCATCATGGCCGAGAAGCAATTGCAGGCCGAGCAGGAGCGGCTGAAAGTCGGCTTGAGTACCACCCGTTTCGTGCTCGACTTCCAACGCGACCTTGCCACCGCGCAAGGAAACGAACTCCGCGCAACCGTCGATTACAACAAGTCGCTCTCCAATCTGGCGCGGCACAAAGCCACCACGCTGGACCGGTACAATCTCCAACTGCAATAGTCCTCTATGCCGACGCCTGAACCGAGCGGACTCGCGACCACGGTTCAGGCCAACGAATGGGGAGCAGGCCTGGCGCTGCTCCCGATCGCAGCCACACTCGCTTTCTACACCCTGCCCGCATCGCTGCAAGAACAGCCGCTCATGCAATTCGCTCCGCAACTGCTGGCCTATCTCGCATTCGTCCTGTGGTCAAGACGCAATCGCCCCCTGCTTCCACTTCTCGGCCTGCACCCACACGGATTGAAGTCCGGCCTCCGGTGGGGGCTCGTGATCGGCCTCAGCCTCGGTTGCCTCAACACTATTATGATTCTCAAGGCAATCCCCGCCATGGGTTTCGACATCACGTTTCTGAAAGACACACCCCACGCCCGCATCCCACTCGCCCTCATGCTGCCCTGGTTCATCTGCGGCATTGCCGTTTTCGTCGAAATCAACTTCCGGGGCTTTCTCCTGGGACGCCTCGCCTCATTGGAATCCCGATTCTTCAGCCACCCCCTCACCCCTTACCCTTCACCTCTCGCCTTGTTCTTAAGCGCCATTGCGTTTTCCTTTGACCCCTTCATGGTCACGACCTTCCAGCATCTGCACTGGATCGCGATCTGGGATGGTCTCGTGTGGGGTGCCGTAAGGCTCAAGACGAACAACCTCTATATCTCTATCATCGCGCATGCCGTCGAAGTCATGGTGATGTATAGTGCGGTGCGAATAGCACTCATGTAAAAATGGCGTATGCCATCGGGCCCGGCAAACGATGAACCCCTCATTTTCCAGCTATCTCATTAATGACGTCTTTGGCGATCCCGGTGTCTATGTGGAAATCCGCTGGTCCAGACGAGCCCTGCTCTTTGACCTCGGACACAACGACTCACTCGGTCCCACCCGGCTACTGCGAGCCACCGACATCTTCATCTCCCACACGCACATGGACCACTTCATCGGGTTCGACGCCGTGCTGCGCGTTGCTCTGGGGCGAGGCAAGACCCTGCGCCTTTTCGGCCCGCCCGGCCTCATCGATAACGTGCAGGGCAAACTGCGTGGCTACACATGGAATCTCGTCGACGGCTATCCGCTCGTGATTGAGGTCCATGAATTTCATCCGCAGACCATCAAACAGGCCGTCTTCCATGCCGGCAACGGCTTCCTCCTGTCGGCACAGCCGGATCGTCCAGCCCCGCCTCACACAGGGACAGCTCTCTTCACGGTGCTCGACGATCCAATGTTCACAGTGAACGCCGTGGCCTTGAACCATCGTATCCCCTCCTTCGCCTATTGCCTGGAAGAGCAATTCCACATCAACGTCAACAAACAGAAACTGCATGAGGCGGGTTTGCCGGTCGGGGCCTGGCTCAAAGAAGTCAAACAACATATCTGGCAGGGTAAGCCGGACGACTATCGATTTACAGCCACGCTGTTCGACGAACATCGCCGCGAGAAACTGGAGCTTGTCTTAGGGGAAGTCCGGGAACAGTTTCTGACTATCTCACGGGGACAAAAGATCGCCTACGTCGTCGATGCCCGCTACGACGAGGAGAACGAAGCGAAGATCCTCGCCATCGCCCAGGGAGCCGATGTGTTCTACTGCGAAGCCCCCTACCTGGACGGCGACGCCGGGAAGGCCCGCAACCGGTATCACCTCACCGCCCGACAGGCCGGCCTAATGGCGCGCAAGGCCCGGGTGCGCAACCTCGTGGTGTTTCATTTCTCACCACGGTATACCGGTCAGAGCGAAGCGCTGAAGCGAGAGGCAATGAAAGAGTTTCAAGGAAACTGAGGAGGATCCTCCGTGAACGATCTGGGCAAATATGTCCTCTATTTTCTCTTAGGCGGCACCATCGTCAGCGTCTCGACCTATCTCGGCGCGCAAGGCCGATCATTTCTCGCGGCCTTCGCCAGCACCTTTCCCGCGATCACCGGCGCCACCTTTATTCTGATCTACCTGAACGGCGGCAACGACGCTATCGTCAGCTACGCAAAGAATCTGCTGTGGTTCGTGCCGCCCTGGACGGTCTATGTCGTCTCCATGATCATCGGCGTCCCGCGGTTCGGGTTCTGGCCGGCAATGGCCGGCTCGCTCACGCTCTATATGAGTTGCGTAGGGCTGGTACGGTTGATCATCCGGTAGGATTGGACCGGGTTTACGGCAAGACAATGCCAAAGTGCTCGTGGAGCACACGGGCGTATGCGACATCGCTCTCGACCACTGATTTCTCGTTCTTACCGTTTCGCCTGATACTCAAACTCTGATCGACCAATGTTGTACGTCCCTCTCTCGTCGGAATCGTACAGACCCGCCGCTGCATGAACAGAGAATCCCTGGAATGGGAGTGGAAATAGTTCGCGTAGTGATAATCGACCGGCTGACAAGGCTGAGTCGAGAAGGAATAGAGACTATCCCACTCACCATGAATCCAAGCCTGCAACAGATACTCTCCCGATTCCCCTGAGAAAAGACGAAACCGTTCCTCCAGCTGCCGGGCTTCATGCCCCACGGCCAGCGGGATGGGCTCAAGCAATCCATTCCCGCCGAAGCCGACATCGACCAACCATGGCTCACCGCCGATTCTGACCAGTAAGACCTGGTGACTTCGCGGATAAGGCGGCTTCGCCCCGTACCAAACCCGCGCGATCAGCCGTGTGACATCAAATCCCATGGCTTCCAGGAGCAGACTGAAGAGACCGTTCAGCTCGAAACAATACCCGCCACGGCGCGCTGTCACGATCTTGGCAAATAAATCGGCCGGCTCCAGCGAGACCGGAACGCCCCGATAGCCATCCAGATTTTCAAATGGCACCGTGAACACATGGGCGAGATGAAGCGCGCGTAGCGTGTCGCGTGATGGCGTGGAGTCGCCCTGATAATCAAGGCGATCGAGATACGCGGAGAGATCCATGGCCACCTACCTCAAATGAACCGAGCTGAAACGATTATAAGCAGGATCTGATGACAGATCTATCACAGCTCGACATACAGAATGTGGACTGTGAGAAGTAATGGAATTAGACGGACGCAGGGAAATGCAGCCGGTTCATTTCATTGAGCGTCGAGATCATCTGATTGAGGGCATGAGTGACGGTGCGGCTGGCTTCTTGGGAAGGGCTGTTGGTGCCGGCCCAGATATCGGGCGGGTTGGCAATCTCTCTCACGTTCTGACAAAAGCGCGTGATCGTCTGTTTCCAGTGGAAGGCGTCCGGGCTTGCCTCGAGAAACTGGGCGCGATCATTTGAAAACGGCTGCTCGAATTGCCCGGCACGGAGTTGCCACATCCGCTCCATGGCCTGCTGCCGATCCGAGCCGAGTTCTAGCCCGCTCATCTTTTCGTTCAACGCAGCGAAGAACCCGCCGACCACATGCGCCACATGCGACTCCGGAAACACCCCGACACAGGCTTGCATGAGCAGGAATTTGTGGAAGAGAAAGACCTCGGCATTGATCCGGGCATCGTTAGCGGAAGGATCGTAGGCCAGGGCCAATTCACGCAGGGCATCTGATGAGGCTCCTTCAAGACTGGAGCCGAGGAGCCGCGCGATCTGCCGGCCCAGCCCAAGATATTCGCCATTGGACAACAGTGTCACGACCAACCTTTATTCGACTACGACAGCAGTACCGCTGGCGCTCACCATCAACATACTGCTGCTCGCGCCGATGGTTTCATAATCAATATCGATTCCGACGATAGCATTCGCACCGAGGTTCCTGGCCTGTTCGCGCATTTCGCCGATGGCAATATCCTTGGCCTTCCGCAACTCAGCCTCGTACGAGGCCGAGCGACCGCCGACAATATCCCGAATCGAGGCAAAAAAATCGCGGAAGATATTCGCGCCCAGAATGGCATCCCCGCTGACAAGCCCCAGATATTTGACCGCTCGCTTGCCTTCAATGCTCGGTGTCGTCGTCAGAATCATGCGCCCCTCCCGGTGGATGCCCCCATCCTCTCACTATTGAACGTGATCGCCAAGCCTTTCCCCGTTCCCTGTTGAAGCCCACCGCCCCGCTTGATAGGATCTCCAATTCTCCTGTGAGGAATCAGCGCCGTGGACATCAACCCTCTGCCCAAACCTCCGTCGTCCGACCTGATCGTCGAGGGCGCGCGGCAGAACAATCTCAAGAACATCTCGCTCCGTATTCCGCACAATCAGGTCACGGCCATCACCGGTCTGTCCGGTTCAGGCAAATCGTCCCTCGCCTTCGACACGCTCTTCGCCGAAGGCCAATGGCGCTATGTGGAGTCCCTCTCGACCTACGCGCGCATGTTCATCGACAAGGTGGCGCGCCCCGACGTGGACCGCATCCTCAACGTGCGACCGGCTATCGCCATCGAACAGAAAAACCAGGTGCGCACCGCCCGATCGACGGTGGGCACCACCACTGAAATCTCAGACCTGCTCCGCCTGCTCTTTGCCAAGATCGGCAAGCCGGTCTGTCCTGACTGTCACCAGGAAGCCCGATCATTCCATCCTGACACGGTGGCCACCGAGCTGCTCGAATGCTTTCCCGACGCGCGGGCCATGATTCTCTTCTCCGTGGCCGCTCCCGCGGCCAAGCTGGAGTCGGCATTCCTGCAATCGCTCCTGACCCGCGGGTTTACCCGCCTCAAAGCCGGCAATGAGATCCTTGATCTGCTTGAGACCGCTCATCCGCCGCTCCACACAGAGACGTCACTGCATGTCGTGCTCGACCGGCTCGTGATCCGCGCGGATAATCGAACCCGCCTCGTCGAAGCGATTGAGACCGCGTTCCGCGAGGGGGAAAGCCGCTGCACTGTAGAGGTGATCGGCCAAGGCATTCACTCCTTCAGCACCAATTTCCTCTGCCAGCAGTGCGGTCGCACCTTTGAACCGCTGAGGCCGATCCTCTTTTCTTTTAACCATCCGATCGGCGCCTGTCCCGAATGCAAAGGCTTCGGCAACGTCCTGCGCTACGATCCGGATCTCGTCATTCCCGACCACGGCAAATCGCTCGCCGAAGGCGCCATCGAGCCCTGGAGCAAACCGGGAACGGATTGGTGGGAGAAGCAGATGCTGCTGGCGATGAAGCGGAAAGGCATCGACGTCACGGCCCCGTTTCGCAGCCTCCCGAAATCTACTCAGACGCTGCTGTGGGAAGGCGACAACTCCTTCGACGGCATCAACGACTTCTTCGAGTACATGGAAGGGAGGCGCTACAAGCTGCATGTGCGCGTCCTCCTGAGCCGCTATCGCACGCCGGTGGAGTGCCCGGCTTGTCATGGCAGCCGGTTGAAGCCGGATGCCCGCTTCGTGAAGATCGCCGGCACCGACATTCACGAGATCACTGACCAGACGATTGCGGGCCTGCTGAACTGGATGGAGAGCTTGACTCTACGGCCGTTCGAGCAAGAGGTTGCCGCCGACATCCTGCGCCAATTGAAGGCCAAGTTGGGATTCCTCCTGCGGGTCGGCCTCGGCTATCTCACGCTGGCCCGGCAAACGAAGACGCTCTCTGGTGGAGAAGCCCAGCGGGTGTCGCTCGCCAATCAACTCGGCGCCAGACTGGTTGGCACCCTCTACGTCCTCGACGAGCCGACCATCGGTCTTCATGCCCGCGACACGGATCTGCTCGCCGGCATCCTCAAAGAGCTCGCCGCCGTCGGCAACACCGTCGTCGTCGTGGAACATGATCGCCGTATGATCGAGTCGGCCGACTATCTCGTTGAACTCGGCCCTTATTCCGGCGAACGGGGCGGCGAGATCATCTGCGCCGCCCCGGCCAAGGAATTTATCCAGGACAAGCGCGCCATCACAGCCCGCTATCTCCGGGGAGAGGAACAGATTCCGCTCCCGAAATCCCGCCGCTCCGGCAACGGGAAGGTGCTGGTGATCGCGGGAGCGAATGAACATAATCTGAAAGATCTCGTCGTCCGGCTGCCGCTCGGCATGTTTATCTGCGTCACCGGCGTATCAGGCTCCGGCAAAAGCACGCTCGTCGAAGACACGTTGTACCGCGCCCTGGCCCGCGCCTTTCGGGTGGATGCGCTTCCGATGGGACGCTTCAAAGCCATCAAAGGCATCGAGCACCTCAAAGGCGTACGCCTCATCGATCAACAGCCCATCGGCCGCACGCCCCGCTCCAATCCCATCACTTATCTAAAAGCCTTCGATGAGATCCGCCAACTCTTTGCCTCTGAGCGGGACGCGCTTCGGCAGGGACTGGCGCCGGGACATTTTTCGTTCAACACCGCCGGCGGTCGGTGCGAGCGCTGCGAAGGTGCCGGTGTGGAAAAGCTGGAGATGTACTTTTTCGAAGACCTCTATGTGCCTTGCGAAAGCTGCGACGGAAAGCGGTTCAAGCCGGAGGTTCTGGCGATCCGCTATCGGGGAAAGACGATTTCAGAAGTCCTGGCGATGACGGTGGATGACGCGGTGCAATTCTTCACCGGCGCGCCGAAGCTGCAAGAGCGGCTGCATCTGCTCTCCTCCATCGGTCTCGGCTACCTGCGCCTCGGTCAATCTGCAACGACTTTGTCCGGCGGCGAAGCCCAGCGGCTGAAAGTCGCGGCGGAATTGAAAGACGGATCGGCAAAAGATCTCCTCTATATCATGGATGAGCCGACGACCGGCCTGCATTTCGAAGATGTAAAGAAACTCCTCGGCGTCCTACATAAGCTGGTGAACGCCGGCAATACGCTCGTCGTCGTGGAGCATAATCTGGATGTGATCAAATCAGCCGACTGGGTCATCGACTTAGGACCCGAAGGCGGAGCAGCAGGCGGCCAAATCATCGCAGAAGGCAGACCAGAACAGGTGGCGAAAGTAGCGGCGTCACATACCGGAAGATTTCTCTCACCGCTACTCTAGGAAGTTCACAATCCCGGTCTCGGTTCCGCCACGATGCCGAGTTCCAGGGGAGAGCCGCCGCGGCGGATATCGAGCTTCAAGGACTGCCCCGCCTCGATCTGGCAAACCCGCTTGGCTTCGCGTTCTGATTTCACCCCCGCGAGCGAAGAACCGTTACAGCCGACGACTTCATCTCCGACATGCAGTCCGGCTTTCTCTGCCGGGAGACCGCTCCGCAGTTCCCGCACGGCGTAGTAGCGCGAGCCGCCCGATTCGAGCAGTTCCCAATTCACGCCGATGCGCCCCGAACCGAGCAGACCGGTCTGCGAGCCGAAACGCGCCAGGATACGATGCACGATCAGTCGCGCCGCACTCTCCGCATCGTCGCGGGTGGAGTCGGTCAGATGGCCTTCTCCGTTAAACAGGAGTTGTCCGGTCTCAACGTCGATCATACGCAACGACAGCGACACGCTGCTCGTGCGCGCCTGCTCATACTGCTCCCATTGCTGCACGCCGCCGACGAT
>Ga0315912_10006847_pt1 | contig 10113 bp, 9 predicted proteins | sample VfabasoilMG_FD_204469 | JGI IMG/M metagenome (GOLD analysis project Ga0315912, IMG submission 204469) | Garden soil microbial communities collected in Santa Monica, California, United States - V. faba soil | ecosystem: Environmental > Terrestrial > Soil > Garden | place: USA: California... | reverse complement strand
GGCCAGGGCGGCCTGTACGCCCGGTTCTCCCAGCGGCTGGCCGAGGCCATGGACCGGAAGCTCAGCCTGAACCCGGGCCCCGCGATCTTCCTCGACGACCCCAAGGAGTACGTCTTCTCGATCATGAACGCCACGTACGTGTGGCTCGACAACATCCTGTACATCGAGGACCTGGCCAAGCGGGGCAAGGGCGGCTACGCGGAGTCCTACTACGACGACCTCATCCGGCGGGCCGGCCCCATCCTGAAGGAGCGCCTGGCCCGCGCGGCCGAGGACGTGGGCAGCTTCTGGTACTCGGCGTGGACGGCGGCGGGCCGGCCCGAGCTCAAGTGACGGCGTCGCCCTGAAGATTGACGGTCCGCGGCCGATGCCGGTATCATCGTCGTCCGTTTCCAGGACGGATCATTCCCACGGAACGAGGCGATTGGGCGAGGGGAAGGTTTCCCCTTCCGACGTGGAGCTCATCGAGCGCTGCCTTCGGAAGGACAACTCGGCTTGGGACCTCGTCGTGGCCCGCTTCCGGCGCAAGGTCTTCCACATCGCCTACAAGTTCACGGGCAAGCACGACGAGGCGGAGGACCTCACCCAGGAGATCTTCCTCAAGGTCTTCCGGAGCCTCGACAAGTTCAACCGCGACGCCGACTTCTCGACCTGGCTCAGCAGCGTCGCCCGCAACTACTGCATCGACCGCTACCGCGCGAGCAAGCGCGAGCGTGAGGTCGTGGTCGAGGACCTCGTAGCCTTCGACCTCGCCCCCGCTTCTTTCGGCAACCCGCACCGCGCCCTCGAGGACCAGGACCGTCGCAGCCTGCTCCGACGCGGGCTCGACCTGCTCCCCGACAAGCTCCGCGAGGCCGTTGTCCTGCGCGACCTGCAGGGGCTCAGCTACCAGGAGATGGCGGACTCCCTCGGTCTGCCCGAGGGGACGGTGAAGAGTCGCATCAACCGCGGCCGCGAGGAGCTCTCCCGGATGCTCCTGCGGGCGCAGCAGCCGTCCCGCGGCCACAAGGCCGCGGCCCGGCCGGGCCGGAGGTGAGGCCATGGAACTGACCATCGACGAGCAGGGCGACGTGCGCGTGGTGCACGTCAAGGAATCCAAGCTCACCTACCCGGTGCTCTCGTCCTTCTTCGGCGAGGTGCGGCAGCTCGTGGAGGCGGGGGCGCGCAAGGTCGTGATCGACCTCTCCGCGGTGACCTACATCGACTCCGCTTCCATAGGGTGCCTCATGGACATCCACCGCCTGCTGCAGGAGCGATCGGGCGCGGTGCGGGTGGCGGGCCTGCAGCCCCGAGTGGAGACCATGATCTCGATGACGGGGGTCCACAAGATCGTGGACATCCACCACGACCTCGCGGACGCGGTCGCCGCCTTCTCCACCACGAAAGGTCGGGGGAAGTCCGATGCGTAAAGTGCGTCTCACCACCGGCAGCGAGCTCCCCCTCGACGGCGACCTCCTGGCCCTGCTCGAGACGCTCTACCGCGAGGTCACCCTGAAGAGGCAGCTCAAGGTGTCCTTCGAGGACATGATGCGCGAGATCGAGGGGCTCGTGGGCCAGATGGCGGAGGAGGACCGCCGCCGCTACCTGGTGGAGAGCCTCTTCCTGAACTCCGTCACCTACGAGAACGAGATGCTCGACGCGTACATGCGGAAGCTGACGGGGGGGAAGAAGCGCGGACGCGGCCGGGCCGCGGGAGGGACGCTGTGAGGACGCGGGTCGGGGCTTGGGTCTTCGTGTCGTTGCTGGCGGCGGGTCTGGCGTCCCCTCAGGAGACGAAAGGAACGGGCCCGGGGCCGCGCATAAGGGTCGAACCCGTCGCCTTCGACTTCGGCCGGGCCGCCCAGGACAAGACGCTGGAGAAGCAGTTCAGCATCCGCAACTTCGGGGACAAGGACCTCACGATCGAGTCGGTGTCCACGACCTGCGGCTGCACGGCCGCGCTCCTCGACGAGAAGGACCGCGTGGTCAAGCCGGGCGGCACCGCCCCCCTGCGGGTCACGCTGGAGACGAGGGCCTACCGCGGCCGCGTGGTTCGCAGCGTCATGGTCCGCTCCAACGACGCGCAGACCCCTCTTCTCGAAGTGAAGGTCGAAGCGACGGTCGAGGCGCCGAAGAAGGACTAGGCCTCGGCGGGCCGCAGGCTCGGAAGGGCCGGGTCGAGGCGGGGTGCGCTCGATCCCGCGACGAGCTCCCAGGCATCCGGCGTGGCCAGGAGCTTCTGGGCCACGGCGGCGTGCAGGGCGTGGCCGGCCTTCGACGCCTCCAGGCGGCCGATCAGGGGATGCCCGAGAAGGGCGAGGTCGCCGATCGCGTCCAGCACCTTGTGCCGCACGAACTCGTCCTCGTAGCGCAGCTTGTTGAGGACGCCGCTCTCCCCGATCACCACCGCGTTCTCCAGGCTTCCCCCGAGGGCCAGCCCGTTGCGCCGCAGGGTCTCCACCTCGCGGAGGAACCCGAACGTGCGGGCCGGCGCCACCATCTCCGTGAAGGAGCGCCCGCTCACCCGGAAGGTCATGGCCTGGTGCCGCAGGAGGGGGTGGTCGAAGCCGATCGCGTAGTCGATCTCGAAGTGCTCGGCGGGGCAGAGCCGCGCCCACTTTCCGCCGCGGGTCACCTCGACCGACTTCAGGACCTTGAGATGCTGCCGCGCCACCTGCAACGGCCGCAGGCCCGCCTCGTGGATGAGGATCACGAAGGGCGCGGCGCTTCCGTCGAGGATGGGGATCTCGGGTCCGTCGACCTCGACGAGGACGTCGTCGACCCCGAGGGCATAGAGCGCCGAGAGCAGATGCTCGACGGTGTCGACGGAAACGCCGTCCTGGCACAGGGTGGTGGCGTGGTCCTGGCGCGAGAGGTTGCCGAGCGTGGCCGCGATCTCGACCCCCACGTCGACCCGTCGGAAGCGGACGCCGTGCTCGGCGGGGGCGGGACGGAGACGCAACTGGACGGGCCGGCCAGAATGCAGACCGATCCCCGTACAGCCCACTTCCTGGCGTAGCGTCCGGCGGTAGCTCATGGGTGTGGTCTCAAGGGTGGCGTCTTTAGAGGCTCGATTCCTGGCCACCCACAGAGCAAGAGCGGTGCCGGCCTTAGTGTCCCAGTAAGCTGTTCCATCTATTCATGTTGCTGTTCCGCGTACGGGGTCTGTGGTTCGTGAGCCACGGTCCTGGCGCCGCAGGGCGTGGCTTTCTGGCCACGGACCCCGGGCGCACCTACGCCAGCAGCGGGGCCAGGTAGCGCCCCGTGTGGCTCTGCGAACATCGGGCCACCGCCTCGGGGGTCCCCTGCGACACGATCTCACCCCCCGCGTCTCCCGCCTCCGGGCCGAGGTCGATCACGTGGTCGGCGCTCTTGATCACGTCCAGGTTGTGCTCGATCACGACCACCGTGTTCCCCGCTTCGACCAGGCGACCCAGCACCTCGAGCAGCTGGAGGACATCGGCGGGATGCAGGCCGGTCGTGGGCTCGTCCAGGAGGTACACCGTCCGGCCGGTGTCCCGCCGGGCCAGCTCCCGCGCCAGCCGCAGGCGCTGGGCCTCGCCGCCCGACAGGGTCCGGCCGCTCTGGCCCAGCCGCAGGTAGGAGAGCCCCACCGCGGCCAGCGTCTCCAGGATCCGCGACAAGGCCGGGTGGGCTCCGAAGTGCGCGCGGGCCTCGTCCACCGTCATGTCGAGCACGTCCGCGATCGTGCGGCCGCGGTAGAGGACGCCCAGGGTTTCCCGGTTGTAGCGCGTCCCCCGGCAGGCCTCGCAGGGCACCTGGGCGCTCGGGAGGAGGCTCATCTCGATCGTGCGCTCGCCGTCCCCTTCGCAGGCTTCGCAGCGCCCGCCCTTCACGTTGAACGAGAACCGGCCGGGCGGATAACCCCGCGCCCGGGCCTCGGGCACCAGGCTGAACATCTCCCGGATGTGCACGAAGGCCCCGGTGTACGTCGCGGGGTTCGAGCGTGGCGTGCGGCCGATGGGGCTCTGGTCGATGGCAATGACCTTGTCGACACCCTCGGCGCCGTGGAGCGCGCGGTGGGGGCCCGGGGCCGGCCCTCCCGGATGCAAGCGCTCGCGCAGGGCGCGGTAGAGGATGTCTTCGACGAGGCTGGACTTCCCCGAGCCGGAGACCCCGGTCACGGCGACCAGGTTGCCGAGAGGAAAGGTCGCGTCGATGTTCTTGAGGTTGCGGGCCCGCGCCCCGACGACGCGGATCCGTCCCTTCGCCGGCCGCCGCGCCCGCGGTACGGGAATCGCCAGCTCGCCGCGCAGGAAGCGGCCGGTGAGGCTGCCGTCGATCGACGCGGGCGGGCCCTGGTACATGAGCCGGCCGCCGCCCTGGCCCGCCCCCTCGCCGAGGTCGAGCACCCAGTCCGCGGCGCGGATGGTGGTGAGATCGTGCTCGACCACCACGAGGGTGTTGCCGAGGTCGCGCACCCGGCGGAGCGCGGCGAGCAGCCGGTCGTTGTCGCGGGGATGCAGGCCGATCGAGGGCTCGTCGAGCACGTAGAGGACTCCCTGCATGCGCGCGGCGAGCTGCGTGGCGAGCCTTATGCGCTGGGCCTCGCCGCCGGAGAGGCTCGCGGTGGCGCGGTCCAGGGTGAGGTACCCGAGGCCCAGGGCCTCGAGCATGTCCAGCCGGGCCACGACCTCCTCCCGGATCCGATCGGCCACGGGACGTTCCCGCTCCGGGAACGCGAGGTCCCGGAACGCCGTCCGGGCCTCGGCCAGGGACATTCGCAGCAGGTCGGAGACCCGCCGCCCCCCGAGGCGCACGGCCAGGCTCTCCGGGCGAAGCCGCGTCCCGGCGCAGGCCGGGCACGGCTCCTGACGCAGAAAGGGCCGTAGCTCCTCGAAGCCGTCGGCCACCTCGCGCGGGCCCACGGTGGCCTCCAGCAGCTTGGCCAGACGGCCTTCCAGCTCCTTCAGGATTCCCGGGAAACCCCGCCCGTCTCCATGGAGCAGCACGGCCAGGGCCGCCTTCGGGAGGTCGCGCACGGGAGCCTCCAGCGAAAAGCCGTGCCGCCCCGCGACGTCCTCGAGCGCCGTGCGCACGAGGTGCTTGCCGTGTCGGCGCCAGGGGGCGAGCGCACCCTGGCTGAGGCTGCGGCTCTCGTCGGGGATGATGCGGGCGGGATCGAAGGCGCGCCGCAGGCCGAGGCCGTGGCACTCCGGGCACGCCCCGTACTGGCTGCCGAAGGAGAACGAACGGGGCTCCAGCTCGGGCACGGACAGCTCGCACCGGCGGCACCCGCGGCGGCGGCTGTAGAGCCGCTCGGGACCGCCCTCCGTCGCCACGAGGGCGGTGTCGGCGGCCAGCGCCATGGCGCGCTCGAGCGCGGCCAGGAGCCGCGGCCGGGCTTCCGGCTTCAGGACCAGACGGTCGATCGGCACCTCGACGCGGTGCGGGCGGCGGGGGTCGAGCTTGGCCTCGCGCAGGTCGACCCCCCGGCCGTCGATCCGGACCTTTCTGTGGCCCTTGGCCAGGAGGTCGGCGATGAGCGCCTTCTGCGCGCCCTTGCGGCCGCGGACGACGGGGGCGAGGACGGCGGCCACCGTGCCCTCGGGATGGCCGAGAAGCTGGTCCGCCAGCTCCTCCGTGTCCTGCGGGACCACCTCCTCGCCGCAGCGGGGGCAGTGCGGCCGCCCGAGGGCGGCGAACCAGACGCGCAGGTGGTCGTGGATCTCCGTGGCGGTGCCCACCGTCGACCGGGGGTGGCTCAGGCTGCCCCGCTGGTCGATGGCGATCGCCGGGCAAAGGCCGGTGATCTCCTCGACCTCGGGACGGTCGACCTGGCCCAGGAACTGGCGCGCGTAGGCGGACAGGGTCTCGACGTACCGCCGCTGGCCCTCCGCGAAGAGCGTGTCGAAGGCGAGGCTGCTCTTCCCGGAGCCCGAGGGCCCGGTGATCACGACGAGCCGGTTCCGCGGCAGCTCGCAGTGGAGGCCCTTCAGGTTGTGGACGCGGGCGCCCCGGACCCGGATCGGCTCGTCCCTCTCGGCGCTCATCTCGCTCCCCGGGCCAAATGCCCATGATAGCAAGGGCGGGGGCCGGTCGCGGGGGCTGTTTTTGGCCGGTTCGGGACCCCATGCTATTCTTTCGAGCTTCCGAACAGGAGGCGCTCGTGCCCTGGGGCTCGAGCGATGCGGGGCAGACAGGGGAGGCAGCGGCTATGAGCGAAAGGAAGGCGGCGGCGGTCGATCGGCGCCAAAGCCCGGCCCTCGAGCTCTTCGAGAAGGCCGTGAAGGCGCTCGGGAAGAAGGACTACGAGCGTGCGCTCGAGCTCTTCGATTCGCTCATCGAGCAGCATCCCCAGGAGAAGGAGCTCGTGGAGCGCGCCCGGGCCTACCGGACGGCCTGCGAGCGGGCCACCGAGAAGCGGCCCCACTTCCGGCCCAAGGGCTTCGAGGACCTGCTGAACTACGGCGTCTACCTCCACAACCGGGGCGAGTTCCACGACGCCCTCAAGTACCTCCAGCAGGCCGCGGAGATCCACCCCAGGAACGAGCACGTCCTCTACTGCCTCGCCGCCGCCTTCTCGCGGTCCGGCGACACTCCCCTGGCGCTCAAGGCCCTCCGCTCGGCCATCGGCGTGTCGGCTTCGAACCGCATGCAGGCCAGGAGCGACACCGACTTCGACCCCATCCGGGAGGACCCGGACTTCGTGGCCCTGGTCTACCCCCAGGCGTCCTGAACCCCATCCGTTCCCTGACCCGAGGAGCCGCTTGATGCCGGAGGACGCCGACGTGCCCCACCCGGGACGCGCGGAGCGCATGGCCGCCCTGGTGGCGGCGGGCGTGGCCGTGGAGGACGCCGCGTCCACCTTCGTCGGTCCCGAGGTCGTCGTGGAGCCGGGCGCCACCCTGCGTCCCTTCGTGATCCTCGAGGGCCGGACCGTCGTCCGCCGGGGAGCGGTGGTCGGCCCCTTCGTGCGCCTCGTCGACACCGAGGTGGGGGAAAGCGCCCAGGTGCTCGACCATTGCCTCGTCCGCGACAGCGTGATCGAGGCGGAAGCGAGCGTGGGTCCGTTCACCCACATCCGGCCGGAGAGCCGGGTGGGTCCGCGCGCGAAGATCGGGAACTTCGTGGAGCTCAAGAAGAGCCACGTGGGCGAAGGCTCGAAGGCCCAGCATCTGTCGTACCTGGGCGACACCACCGTCGGCAAGGACGTCAACATCGGTGCCGGCACGATCACCTGCAACTACGATGGGGCGAAGAAGCACCCCACGCAGATCGGGGACGGGGCTTTCGTGGGCAGCGATTCGACGCTCGTGGCGCCAGTGGCCCTGGGCGAGGACTCCTACATCGCGGCCGGGAGCACGATCACCGAGGACGTACCCGCGGGGGCACTCGCCCTGGGGCGGGCGCGGCAGGTCACGAAGCCGGACTGGGCGAAGAAGCGCCTCGCTGCGCTGCGGGCGAGCGGCAAGGGGAAACACTGAGATGTGCGGGATCGTCGGGTACGTGGGGACGCGGGACGCGGTGCCCGTCATCGTGGAGGGCCTGCGCAAGCTCGAGTACCGGGGGTACGACTCCGCGGGCGTGGCCGTGGTCACGAACGGCGACCTGCAGCGCCGCCGGGCGGCCGGGAAGCTCGGAAACCTCGAGGAGAGCCTGCGCCAGGAGCCCCTGAAGGGTGCCTACGGCGTGGGCCACACGCGCTGGGCGACCCACGGCCGGCCGACGGAGGAGAACGCCCATCCCCACCTCGACTCCACGGGCAAGATCGTGGTCGTGCACAACGGCATCATCGAGAACTACCTGCCCTTGAAGGCCAAGCTCGAGGCGGCCGGGCACAAGTTCGTGACCCAGACGGACACGGAGGTCGTGGCCCACCTCGTCTCCCACCACTACAAGGGCTCGCTCGACAAGGCGGTCCTGGCCGCGGTCGCGGAGATCGAGGGCATCTACGCCCTCGTCCTCCTCCACAAGGACGAGCCCCAGAAGCTCGTGGGCGCGCGCCTCGGCCCGCCCCTCGTCGTGGGCATCGGCCAGGGCGAGCACTTCCTCGCCTCCGACATCCCCGCTCTGCTGCCCTATACCCGGGACTTCCTCTTCCTCGAGGACGGCGAGGTGGTGACGGTCACGCCCGACCGCATGGCCCTGACCGACGCGGCGGGGACGCCGGTGAACCGCGCCCCCCAGCGCATCGCCTGGGACCCGGTGCAGGCGGAGAAGGGCGGCTACCGCCACTTCATGCTGAAGGAGATCCACGAGCAGCCGCGCGCCGTGCGCGACAGCCTGCTCGGCCGGATCGGGCTCGAGGAGGGCAACGTCCATCTCGAGGAGCTGGGGGATGCGGCCGAGCGCCTGAAGAGCGTGAAGCGCGTCGCCCTGCTGGCCTGCGGCACGAGCTGGCACGCCGGGCTCGTGGGCAAGTTCCTCCTCGAGCAGGTGGCGGGGATCCCCGCCGAGGTCGACTACGGCTCGGAGTTCCGCTACCGCACGCCCATCGTGGGCCCGGAAACGCTGGCGGTGGCCATCAGCCAGAGCGGCGAGACCGCCGACACCCTGGCCGCGTTCCGCGAGGCCAAGCGCCGGGGGGCCCTGCCCATCGGCATCTGCAACGTGCAAGGCTCGATGCTCACCCGCGAGGCCGCGGGGTCTCTGCTCACCCACGCGGGCCCGGAGATCGGCGTCGCCTCGACGAAAGCCTTCACCGCCCAGCTCACGGCCCTCGCCCTCCTCGCCCTGCACCTCGGCCGCCTTCGCGGGACGCTGTCCGCGGACGCTTGCCGCCAGCACCTCGAAGGCCTGACCCGCATCCCCCAGCTCATGGAGCAGACCCTCGCCGCCCAGGGCGCGGTGGAGGAGCTGTCGCGCTCGCTCATGCAGGCGCGCGACTTCCTCTACCTCGGCCGCGGCGTCAACTACCCGATCGCCCTCGAGGGCGCCTTGAAGCTGAAGGAGATCTCCTACGTGCACGCCGAGGGCTACCCCGCCGGCGAGATGAAGCACGGCCCCATCGCCCTCATCGACGAGAGCCTGCCCGTGGTGGCTCTGTGCCCCAAGGGGCACGTCTACGAGAAGATGGTCTCGAACGTCCAGGAGGTGAAGGCGCGGGGGGGACGGGTCATCGCGGTGGTCTCGAGCGGCGATGCCCACGTGCGCTCCGTGCTCGAAGCCTCTCGCGACCATGTGATCGAGGTGCCCGCCACCGACGAGCTGTGGTCCCCGTTCCTGATGGTGCTGCCGCTCCAGCTCCTCGCCTATCACGTGGCGGTGCGCGCGGGGCGGGACGTCGACCAGCCCCGCAACCTCGCCAAGTCGGTCACCGTCGAGTAGCTCTCTCTTGCCCGAGGGCTCCCGGCTTCTCGAGGGGCTGAACCCGGAGCAGCAGGGCGCGGTCCTCGCCGTGGAGGGCCCCGTCCTCATCCTCGCCGGCGCGGGCAGCGGCAAGACCCGCGTCATCACCCACCGCATCGCGCACCTCATCGAGGCCCGGGGCGTGCCTTCGGACGCGATCCTCGCCGTCACCTTCACCAACAAGGCGGCGGGCGAGATGAAGGCGCGGGTGGAAGCGCTCCTGGGCGGGGCGGCCCTCCACACCTGGATCTCCACCTTCCACAGCTTCTGCGTGCGCGTCCTGCGGCGGGAGGCCGCGGCGGCCGGCCTCGCCCCCGGCTTCGTCATCTACGACGAGGACGACCAGATGGCCGCGGTCAAGGACGCCCTCAAGAGCCTGGACCTCTCGGAGAAGCTCCACCCGCCGCGTCGGCTCCTCTCCCGGATCTCCGCGCGCAAGAACGCGGGCCGCCACCGCGTCGACGACGAGGACGAGTCCTTCGCCTCCGAGACGTTCCGGCTCGTCTTCGCGCACTACACGAAGGCCCTGGCCGCCGCCCAGGCCGTGGACTTCGACGACCTGCTCCTCAAGACCGTCGCCCTCCTCGACGGCAACCCCTCGGTGCGGGAGGCCTACCGCCGGCGCTTTCCCTACGTCCTCGTCGACGAATACCAGGACACGAACCGCGCCCAGTACGAGATGGTCCGGCACATCGCGGGCGAGAGCGGCAACCTGACCGTGGTCGGCGACGAGGATCAGTCGATCTATTCCTGGCGGGGCGCCGATATCCAGAACATCCTCGACTTCGAGCACGACTTCCCCGGGGCCCGCGTCTTCCGGCT
>Ga0315912_10006846_pt1 | contig 10114 bp, 10 predicted proteins | sample VfabasoilMG_FD_204469 | JGI IMG/M metagenome (GOLD analysis project Ga0315912, IMG submission 204469) | Garden soil microbial communities collected in Santa Monica, California, United States - V. faba soil | ecosystem: Environmental > Terrestrial > Soil > Garden | place: USA: California... | reverse complement strand
CTTGGGTGTCTGTGCCGGCACGATAATGCCGTACCAGCTCGCAGCCTCGTAACCGGGCAGTGTTTCGGCAAGCGCGGGAATATCGGGTGCGGCCTGCGAGCGCTTCGTGCCGGTCACCGCGAGACCTTTCAGCCTCCCGTTCCGTATCAGCGGCAGCGCCGACACCAGATTCGGAAAATACATAGCCACTTCGCCGGAGACCGTGTCGTTAAGCGCCTGCGCGGTGGCGCGATAGGCGACTTCGACGATGTTCACACCCGTCATCGAGCGCATCAGTTCCGCGCTGAGATGGCTGGCGGTGCCGCGTCCGGCGGTGGCGTAGTTGAGCTTGCCGGGACTGGTTTTGGCAAGTTCGAGTAATTCCTTTACCGAATTCGCTTTTGATTGAGCGCCGACTACCAGCACGGTGGGAAACGTCGCCATCAGCGCCACCGGCGCGAAATCGCGTGCGACGTCGTACGGCAAATTCTTAATGAGCAGCGGGCTGACGATGATCGACGGCGACGCAATCAGCATGGTGTGGCCGTCGGGCGTGGCGCGCGCAGCGAGTCCCGCGCCTATGGTGCCGGCGGCGCCGTCGCGATTTTCCACTACCACCTGTTTGCCGAGACTGTCGCTGAGTTTCTGAGCCATCTGTCGCGCAACGATATCCGCCGCGGTGCCGGTCGAGAACGCAACAATAATGCGCAACGGGCGATCAGGAAACACCTGTCCGTGCGCGGTGGTTGCGACGCACATCAATACCGCTGCGCGGATGAGAATTTTTTTCATATTGAGAGTGTCGGTCGCTCTCTATTCATCTGTCAACCCACGCGCGGAGGTTCACATGCTGGCGTGGAATTACGACTCGAGAAACGCGCGTAACACTACGTCAAGCGGCGCTTGCAGCAAGCCGCCGAGGTATTGCGCGTAGGCAGCGAGATTCGCGCGTGCTGCTTGTTCGCGGGGCGCTGGCGTGCCGATGTTGGCGGTGGGGAACATCGCAAACAACGCTTCCTGCTGCAGGCGTTCGGCTTCGAGTTCGATGCGCTTAACCTCGGAGCGCAGTGTTTCAGCGCCGCTCACGCCAAGATTGCTTTTCAGCGCACGCCGCACTGCCCGCAGTGGCCGCACGACTTCGTTGCGCCACGGCGCGATTGCGGCATCAATCTTTGCAACGTCATCGCGTGACAGGCTGCACTGGGAATCTGCAAAAAATATCAATAAAAACAATAAGTTAACATCGACGCCCGCCATGTCCTGCAATTCAATGCATGCCTGTGCAACGCCGGGCTGCGCGTAAAAGCGCAACGAGAATTTCCAGAAAGCTGATTCACTCATGCGCGGATGTTACGCGAGCAGAGCTGCGCGCCAAGCGCATGAAATTTGAATGACGAGTAACGCGGGGTTCATAGAGGAAGAACGCAAAGAATTTTAGCACGCGCGTTGCCCGCACTATGGGTCCTTACCCCCGCGCCTTTACCCTCAAAGACCGGGCGCGGTATAGTTCGAGCCGATTTCCCTCGCCTTGCAATTTTTGATCCCCACGGAGAAATCCATGCCTGATCGTGCCACCACGCGCCTGCGCGCGCTGCTTGCCCAACCCGGCTGCGTAGTCGCGCCCGGCGTTGCCGACGCGTTTGCCGCGCGCCTGGTAAAACTCGAAGGCTTTGCAGCCATCTACATGACGGGCTTCGGCACCAGCCTCACGCGGCTGGGCATGCCCGATGTCGGTCTGCTCACCGCCACCGAGATGATCGACAACGCCAGCCGTATCGCCGACGCATCGGAATTGCCACTGATCGCCGATGCCGACACCGGCTATGGCAATCCGATCAACACACGGCGCACCATACGCGATTACGAAAAAGCGGGTGTTGCGGGTGTGCATATCGAAGATCAGGCGTGGCCCAAGCGCTGCGGGCATCTCGCCGGCAAGCGCGTGATCCCCACGGCGGAAATGGTCGCAAAAATCAAGGCTGCGTGCGACGCGCGTCGCGACGCCGATTTTGTGATCATTACGCGCACCGATGCGATTGCCGTCGAAGGAATGGAGGCCGCACTGGAACGTGGTGAGCGTTACCGCGAGGCCGGCGCGGACATGCTGTTCATAGAAGCACCGGTCAGCCGCGAGCAGGTTGAGATCGTGTCATACCGCTTCAAAGGCGTGCCGCTGCTTTACAACATGGCGGCAAGCGGAAAGACGCCCGATCTGCCTGCAGATGAACTCGGCAGACTCGGCTTCAAGCTGGCGATTTATCCCAACTGGGTCATTCTCGTGGCGATACCAGCGATGCAGAATGCATTGCGCGAACTGAAAAAGACCGGCTCCATAGCCGGCCTGCGCGACAAAGCAGCAACGTTCAAGCAATTTGCCGAAATCGCAGGACTGCCGGAAATACAAAAACTCGAAGAGAAATACGGCTTGCCCGAAGATCAGCGCGCGAGCCTATGAACTACCAACTCAGTTTGTACAAAGACGAGGCCGCACCGCAGGCGAAAATTGATTTGCCTGCAGGCAGCGCAGTGCGCGCGATTTACGTCATCCATGGCGGACTGCGAACGCGTGCAGGCAATTTCAGCGGCGTGCTTGGCGGCAACAGCGCATTTCACACCAGCGACGCATTGCAGCTCGCGGCGGGACATCTTGTGACGTGGGCGTTGCGCTGGGAACTCGCTCGCGCAGGTTCGCCCGATGCAGTCGCGAACGGTGAAGGCGTCACCAGCAGGAAATTACTGACTGCGCCCATGCACCTTGATACCGGACGCGAATATCTCTTGCGTTGCGACCGGGTGGATTTTCCGCCCGACGGCGAAGCGCTTACGCACACGCATAAGGGCGGCGGCATTCGTTGTTTACTTGCGGGCGGCATTGACATACACACCAAAAACACGGTGCATCGCTATGTGCCGCTGGAACCTTGGTATGAAGCGGGGCCTGATCCGGTATACGCGAAAGCAGCGCCCGCGGCCGCCACCGGCTTTGCGCGCGTGATGATTCTGCCGCGCGAGCTGCTCGGCAAATCGTCGATCACTTACGTCAATGCCGAAGATTTAAACAAGCCAAAAAATCAGAAGTATCAGGTGTTCATCGACATGCCGATCGCGCTGCCGGTGTAAGACGGTAATGCTAAGATCAATGTGGGGGAAATAACATGAAGCTATTCCTATTCACGCTTGCGCTGGCACTATTCGCGCAAGCGCACGCACAAACCTATCCCACAAAAACGATACGCATCGTCGTGCCGTTCGCACCGGGCGGCAATGTCGATATCAATGCACGCGCGGTGGCGCCGGGTCTCACCGAATTGCTCGGCCAGCCTGTCGTCGTCGATAACCGCGCCGGCGCTGGCGGCATGATAGGCGGCGAGATTGTCGCGAAAGCGCCGCCGGATGGTTACACGCTGCTGATGGCGTCAAACAGCGTTTACAGCGTTGCACCTAATGTGTTTGCCAAGCCGCTCTACAACCCGCTCCGCGACTATGTTGCGATTTCCGGCATCAGCAATGTGCCGTTTGTATTAATCCTGCATCCATCGGTGCCGGCGAAAAATTTCAAGGAATTCGTCGCGCTGGTGAAAACCAAACCCGGCCAGATGACGATGGCGACCGCGGGCACCGGCACCTCGAATCATCTCGTCGGCGAATTGATACAAATGAACGCGGGCATCCGCATGACCGGCGTGCCATACAAAGGCAGCGGCCCGGCGCTGATCGACCTGCTCGGTGGGCAGGTCGATTCGCATGTGGATCAACTTACCGCATCGATGGGATACATCCGCGGCGGAAAAATCCGCGCGCTCGCGGTTACCACCGATAAACGCGCGCCGCTGCTGCCCGATGTGCCAACACTTGCTGAGCAAGGCTTGAAAGGTTTCGATGCGACTACGATAACCGGTCTGCTCGCGCCGGCGGCTACGGCTAAAGAAATCATTGACCGTGTGCACGGCGCGCTGGTGAAAGTCACTGCGCAGCAAACCATACGTGACCGTTTTGCCGGGCTCGGTGCAACGACGCTCGGCAACTCGCCCGCTGAATTCGCGGAGTACATCAAACAGGATTACGCCAAGTGGCAAAAAGTGGTGAAAGCAGCCAATATCAGCGCCAACTAAAATATCGTTTAAAAACAAATGGTTATGAACTCTCAGCTAACCGCTGCCGCTCCGCTGTGCGCTGGTCCTGATCCGCACCCGCGCAAGCCGTTATTCACATTGCCGCGCGGCGCGACCGATACGCACTTTCATATCTTCGGACCCATGGCGCAGCATGGATTTTCGAAGAAGCGTATTTACACGCCGCCCGATGCGCTGCTTGCCGACTGGCAGCACCTTGCGCAAGCGCTGGGCGTTACGCGCGGCGTCATTGTTCAACCGTCGGTGTACGGCACCGACAACACAGTGACGCTGGCGAATTTGAAAGCCATGAACGGAAAGTGGCGCGCGGTGGTGGTGGTTGACGACACCATCACCAACAAAGAACTCGAAGAGATGCATGCGTACGGCGTGCGCGGTATACGCTATAACGTGGTCGATGTCGCCACCGAAAAAGTCGTGCTGCCGATGTATCTGGTGCGGCGCATGGCCGAGCGCATCGCGCCGCTGGGGTGGCATGTGCAGTTTCTGCTGCACGTCGATGATTATCCCGATCTGGAAAAAATGTTCGACGGCTTTCCAACCGATATCGTGATCGATCACTTCGGCTATATGAAAGCTTCCAAGGGCCCAGGTCATCCCGGCTTTCAGGCGTTTTTGCGCTTGCTCAAAGGCGGGCGCTGCTGGTGCAAATTCACCGGCGCTTACCGCATTTCATCGCACGACATGCCATACGCAGATGTGACCCCGCTTGCGCACGCCATCATCGAAGCCAACCCAAATCGCGTGGTATGGGGTACCGACTGGCCGCATCCGAAGCACGAGGGTGCGATGCCCAACGACGGCGAAATGTGTGACCGGTTGCTCGAGTGGATTTCTGACACGGCGATACGCAATCGCGTGTTGGCGGATAACCCAGCAAAACTTTACGGGTTCTGACAATTCGCGCGCTCCCGACCGCGGGACAAGGCGACACTTGAGGCGGAGCAGAGACAAAAGAGCAAAAAGAGAGAGGGTAAAAACATGCCAACACTATTCGAAAAAATATGGTCACAGCACGTGGTCGTGGACAAGGGCAATGAAGCGTTGCTCTACATCGATCGTAATCTTCTGCATGACGGCGCGTTTCACGCCTTCACAGCGCTTGCCAAGGAAGGCCGCAAAGTGCGCAAGCCACGGCAACAGTTAGCCACTGCTGACCACTACGTGCCGACGCGCGAACGCGATAAGGGCCTTGCGAGTGTGAATGATGCTGATGCGCGCGAGATGCTGCGGCTGTTCGACGTCAACGGCGCGGAACACGGCATCCGTTGCTTCGGCATGAACGATTCCAATCAGGGCATCGTGCATGTGGTCGGTCCCGAAACAGGATTTACGCAACCGGGCATCACGCTGACCTGCGGCGATTCGCATACGTCGACACACGGCGCGCTGGGCGCGTACGCGTTCGGCATCGGCGCCTCGCAATTAAAACAGGTGCTTGCAACACAATGCCTGTGGCAGAAAAAACCGAAAACTCTGCGCATTACCGTCGATGGCCAACTCGGCGCAGGCGTCACCGGCAAGGACGTGATCCTAGCGATCATCGCGAAAATCGGTACTGCGGGCGCGACCGGACATGTGATCGAGTACGCGGGCAGCGTGTTCCGCGCAATGGCGATGGAAGGCCGGCTCACGGTGTGCAATATGTCGATCGAAGCCGGCGCGCGCGCAGGCATGATCGCGCCGGACGATGTGACGTTTCAGTATCTCGCGGGACGCGAATATGCACCCAAGGGCGCACAGTGGGATACAGCGTTGGAAATGTGGCGCACGCTACCGAGCGACGGCGGCGCGACGTTTGATCGCGAAGTTTCTTTGGACGGCGGCGCCATCGAACCCACGCTCACCTGGGGCACGACACCAGAAGAAGCATTGCCAGTAAGCGCCGCGATCCCCGATCCGGCATCGTTCAGCGACGTCAACAAACGCGCACATGCCGAATCCGCGCTGCGTTACATGGATTTGAAGCCCGGCACGCCGCTGACCGAAATCAAAATCGACCGTGTGTTCATCGGCACCTGCACTAACGGCCGCATTGCCGATTTGCGTGCAGCCGCAGCGGTGTTAAAAGGCCGCAAAGTCACCGTGCAGGGCTGGGTGTCGCCCGGTTCCACCGTCACCAAGCGCCAAGCCGAAGCCGAAGGCTTGCATCGCATATTCGAGGAAGCGGGCCTCGAGTGGCGCGCCTCGGGTTGTTCCGGCTGTGCCGCGATGAATGGCGATTTTGTTCCTGCGGGCATGCGCTCCGCATCAACTTCAAACCGCAACTTCGAAGGCCGTCAAGGCAAGGGTGCACGCACACACCTGATGAGTCCGGCGATGGCAGCTGCTGCCGCAGTGACCGGGCGCATTACCGATGTGCGTACCCTGATGGGGGGGCGCTGAGATGAAAACCTTTACCAAACTTACCGCTGTCGCTGCACCGTTCGACATGGCGAACATCGACACCGACAAGATCATCCCCGCTCGCTACCTGCGCAAACTGCGCACCGCGGACGCAGGTTACGATCCCTGGCTGTTTTACGACATGCGCTTCGATGCCGACGGCAGGGAAAAGCCGGAGTTCATTCTCAATCAAGCGCCGTGGCACAACACCGGCATCATCGTCGCCGCAGCAAACTTCGGCTGCGGCTCATCGCGTGAAGGCGCCGTTTACGCAATGATGGACTGGGGCATCCGTGCGGCCGTTGCGCCCTCGTTCGGCGACATCCACTATGCCAACGAAATCCAGAACGGCATGCTGCCTGCGATCCTCGCCGAGGAACATTGTGCGGTGCTGCGCGAACAACTCAGGGCCAAACCGGGCTCAACCATCACCATCGATCTCGAACCGCAAACCATCACCGGCCCCGATGGCAAGACCTATCAATTCGAGATCGAGCCGGTTTACAAGGAGCGCCTGCTCAAAGGGCTCGACGACGTGGGCATGGTGTTGCAGGAACTACCGGCTATCGAGGCGTTTGAGAAACGGCATTTCGCGAAGATGCCGTGGATCGCGTGAGTGCAAGACTTTAGCTGTAGATGAAATACTGCAGGTGCTGGAAGCAGTGACTAGTTTCCGCGCCGGCGCTGTCGACACAAATTGCCAAAAATACGCGCCATCACCCTCGATCTGGACGACACGTTGTGGCCGTCCGCTCCCACTATCATGCGCGCAGAGCAGCGCGCCCATACGTGGCTGGCGGCTCACGCGCCCGAGGTCGCCGCAACGTGGTCGGTTGAACAACTACGCGAACTGCGCATGTCCATCTTCAATGCGCGCCCTGAACTGCGCCACGATTATCTGCGCGTGCGGCGCATGTCCATGCACGCTGCGTTTGAGCAGTCGGGGTTATCCGGTACCGCAGCACACGAAATTATTGAACGCGCGCTTGACGTATTCATGGCCGCGCGCAACGAAGTCGAACTCTATCCCGAAGTTCTGGATTGCCTGACGCGGTTATCCCGTCGCTTCCCGCTTGCGTCGCTCACCAATGGCAACGCCGATGTGGCGCGCATCGGCCTCGGCCATTACTTCAAGGCCACGATATCCGCGCACGCACACGGTACCAGCAAACCGGACCCGACGCTGTTTCATATCGCATGCCGCGAACTAGCGTGCGATCCCGATGAGGTTTTGCATGTGGGCGACGACATGGAACTCGACGTGCGCGGCGCGCGTGCCGCGGGCATGCACGTCATTTGGATGAATCGCGGGGGCACCGCCTGGACGGGCGACGACGTGCCTTTTGCGGTGAGTGATTTGCTGGGGTTGGAGCATTGGCTCGACGATTAGCGTGTGTGTATAGGTTGACCAGCCACATCGGGAGATACACAGCCGGTCTTGCCGTTGGCCCCTGTAATACCGCAAAGGAGTGCTCACGACGACATGAAACGTGACTTGATACTCAAGGCGGAACCCGTGTATTTTGTGTAGGTACACGTCGCAAACCGGTTAAAATATTTGGCGTGCACTTGTAAAGGGATACATTCGGATCGGCACACTCACTATATGGTGCAAAAACATGATTAACATGAAGCTTTGGATCGGCAACATAGCGCCGGGGACAACGGACGACGAGATTCGCGAATTCGTCAAGAAATACGCGCCGGACTTGGAGTGCGTGAAAATCCAGCGCGTCGATGGCGACGGTTCGCGCCCGGCCGCGTCGCTCGAATTCGCCGACACGCCTTATGGCGCGGTTGAGAAGATTTCCATGCGCCTGCACGGGATGCACTGGAAGGGGCGCGAGTTATTCGTCCAGACGTTGAGCCGCTGACTGGTAGGCGGGTGAATCGTGGAATGCATGCACCAAAATTACGAGTGCCTGACCACGCGCTGCAAATCGCTGCCGCCAGCGCGGATCGCCGTCGCGCATCCGTGCGACGAGAGTTCGCTGTGGGCGACCGTAGACGCGGCTAAAGCGGTGACCGGTGTTCAATCCTGATCACAATTTCTGTGAGAGTTTTCAGTGTGGTGCTATTGCAGATTCAATCGTTCGTTGACTTCCTGTTAGGTTGGAATGGATGGCAATAGGCTTCGGTGCAATGCATAATTTGTCGTTGGACTCCCGATCAGCCCAAGTATGGAGCTAACCTGACAGTTCCGGGAAAATCGGCAGCCGCCCGCAACGAATTCCCGCCGGTGCGCGTGACGCTCCGCGATGGGCGCGCTGTCACGGTACGCGAAATCCGTCCGGACGATGCGGATGCGATGCGAGCGGCGTTTGACCACCTGTCCGAGGAGGCGCGCTATAGTCGTTTCATGTTGGCGGTCAATCTTACGCCCGCCATGGTCGAGCGCGCCGTCCGGTTGTCGTTGGATCGTGAACGGGCATTGGTGGCGGTCTTGGGCGAGGGTAGCGACACGACTATCGTTGGCGGCGCCCGCTACGTCAGGGGCGCGGATAACGAAACCTGCGAGTTCGCGGTCACGATCACGGATGACTGGCGCGGGGCGGGCCTCGCCTCCCGCATGCTCAGGGCTCTCATCAGAGATGCCCGCGTCCGCGGACTGAAGCGCATGGAAGGATACGTGCTCGCGGCAAACAGCCCGATGCTCGATCTCGCAAGGCGCCTGGGCTTCAAGGTGGGTGCGAGTGACGAGGGGCCATCGGTGAAGCTCGTGCGGCTCGATCTGATGCGCGCCCATTTTGGCGGGAATTGATAGCCGGGTTTCGGCATCGACAACCGCAACCAACGGGCCGCGAGAAGGACGACCATCGTTGCTGGCCTGATCCAGATCAAACCTGGAAGGTGCCGCGGAGGTGACCTACTGTCAGCATTCGTGGGGTTACACGGTAGAATACGGCAGTGCGAATCGGAACGAACCTGAATCGGGAAACAGAGGTACAACCATGGCTAAAGATGGGGGCAAGATGAGCGGCGACGACGGGAAACAAGAAGGCAAGCTGAAGCGGAAGGACTACGACAAAGCGCTGCGCAAGTTGCAGGGTGAGCTGTGCAAGCTCCAGGCCTGGGTGAAGTACAAGGGCTTGCGCGTCATCGTGGTGTTTGAGGGGCGCGACGCCGCCGGCAAGGGGGGCACGATCCGTGCCATCACCGAGCGCGTGAGCCCGCGCGTGTTTCGCCTGGTGGCGTTGCCCGCGCCGTCAGACCGCGAAAAGTCGCAAATGTACGCGCAGCGCTACATGCAACACTTTCCTGCGGCGGGCGAAATCGTGATCTTCGACCGTAGCTGGTACAACCGCCTCGGGGTGGAACACGTCATGGGCTTTTGCACCGAGGAGCAGTACCAGCGAGCCATTAAGCGGACTCCGGCGTTCGAGAAATATATCGTGAGTGGCGGTATCCAGTTGATCAAGATATGGCTCGAGTCGAGCGACAAAGAGCAAAAACGCCGCTTCGAGGCGCGCATTGACGATCCGCTGCGCCAATGGAAACTCTCGCCGATGGATCTGCCGTCACGCACGCGCTGGTTCGATTACTCGCGCGCCCGCGACAGAATGTTCAAGGCGACGGACACGAAACACGCGCCGTGGTATGTCCTGCGCTCGGATGAC
>Ga0315912_10006845_pt1 | contig 10114 bp, 10 predicted proteins | sample VfabasoilMG_FD_204469 | JGI IMG/M metagenome (GOLD analysis project Ga0315912, IMG submission 204469) | Garden soil microbial communities collected in Santa Monica, California, United States - V. faba soil | ecosystem: Environmental > Terrestrial > Soil > Garden | place: USA: California... | reverse complement strand
GCGAGCCCGGATGATGCGGGTTGCCCTCGAGCTTGCGGATGCGCCCGCTTTCTTTCTCGACCCACGCGACGAGGCCGCAGGCCGCCTCGCAGTTGAAGCAGATGGTCGGCACGAGGCTGTAATGCTTCTCGACCTTCCTCGGCCACGCCTTCGCGTCGTACTCGACCCAGTCATCCCACTTCTCGACGGGCGGGAACGACGCCAGCGGCGTCGTGCGCCACGCCTCGCCGGAGGGCGCGACGCGATCGTCGGCGGCCGAGCTCACTGCGCGAGCGCAGGAGGAGCCGAGGCCACGCGCGCACCGCGGCCGGCCACTTGCATCCTTGGGAGCACGAGCCTCCTCCTACTCGGCATCGTGGCTCGCCGACGTGGCCTCTGCCGATCCGCCTGGCGACGCTCCGACTGGCTCGATACCTTGGGTCGCCTCATCCAGGACGGCGAGAACGCAATCGTTGAGGCTCATCCCGCGCGCGCGCGCCATCCTCCTGAGCGAGCGCAGGAGGTGACCCTTGATGGGACGAACGACGATGTTCATCGTGAGACGACTCTACCGGCGTCAGCTACGTCAGACAATCCCTGCGACACGGGCGTGTCTGCCGCTGGCGTCATCCTGCGTCGTAGCCAGCTCGTTCTCCTCCACGAAATGGCCCGCGCCTCGGCGTTGGAAGATGGCGTACGATCGCAGCAAGATGCTCGGCACCTCTGTCCGAGCCGACGCGGAGTCCCGCGTGCGAACGTACACGGCCGTCATCGAACGCGACCCGGAGACGGGATTGCTCGTCGGCTACGTGCCCGGCTTCCCGGGAGCCCACTCCCAGGGCGAGACGCTGGACGAGCTGAACGCGAACCTCCGCGAGGTCATCGAGATGCTGCTCGAGGACGGCGAGCCCGAGCTCGAGGGCGAGTTCGTCGGGATCCAGACGGTGGCGGTGAAGTAGGCGTGGGGAAGCTCCCCGTCCTGAAGCCGCGCCCGTTGGCCCTCCGCCGGCTGGGCCTGCCGTCGCCGGCCGAACGCAGCGTGCCGTCTCAGGAGATGGCGCGCGCCTGACCGTCGAGGATCCATGAGCGTTCGATCGCCGCGAAGCCGACGAGGGCGACCATCAGTAGGATCGCGCCAGCGCCTCGATCGACACCGAATGAGATGAGCGGCCAGATGGCGAGGAGCATCAGGAGGAGCGTCGTCTCGCCCGCGGACTTCCTCGGCCGATGAGTGAACACCGTCACGCCGATGAAAACAGAGGTGGCGATCTTGAGCAGGCGACCCGCGTTCAGCCAGGGTGCGTCCGCTTCGCGCGGGAGGACGGCCGCAATGGCGAACCCGAGGACGAGGGCCTTGACCACGAGCGACACGAACAGCCCCCGCTCCTGCCACGCATCCCTCCCCTTGCACTGCGCGAAGAGGAACGCGCTGTAGCCGGAGGTGAGCACGGCGAGCGGGAGGTTGAGCCAGCGCAGCGCATCAGCGAGCGCGGGCGCGCCCGCCCATCGAGCGACGAGCGCCGCCGTCGTCACGAGGCCGAAGCCCGTCAGCACCCACGCGCCCTTCACGAGCCAGGACTTCGTGTTCGGCGCGAACATGATGCGCCACGCGCGCTCGGGGCGCCCGAGATCGTGGACGAGCAGCACGTTCGTGATCGCAAGGAACGCGAGCGCGACGATTTCTGGGATGAAGTCGCGCGCGAAGCCCGAGGCAACGCCGAGCCAAGCGAGGAACGGCGCGACCATCGCAGCGCCCGCGCTGATGTTCTTCGTCACGAGGTAGAGCCAGACATGCCAGCCCCACTCCGGTCGATGCGGCGCATCGAGGACCGTCGTGATGTCGGGCGTGGGCTCAAAGCCTGGCACCACCGGCGGCGGCTGATCGTGAGGCGCGCGATCGGACCAAAGGTAGCTCGACGGCTCCGCGGCAGCGCCCGGCACGAGCGATTCCTTCAGCGCATCGATGTACCAGACGCGCGGCTTCGTCCCCTTCTCGAGCCGGCGGCGCGAGGTCTCCTGCTCACGGATCAGCTTCGAGATCGGCGTCTCGGGATCCGACGTGTCGCCCGCCACGATCGCCTGCACCGGACACACGATGACGCACGCGGGCTCGAGCCCGACCTCCGTTCGGTGGGCGCAGAAGTGGCACTTTTCCGCGACGCCCCGATCGTCGTTCAGGTACAGCGCGTCGTAGGGACACGCCTGCATGCACGCGCGGCAGCCGATGCACAGGTCGCGATCGAGATCGACGATGGCGTCCTTGCGCTTGTGCAGCGCGTTGACGGGACAGATCTCGACGCAGGGCGCAGCATCGCAGTGGTTGCAGCGCAGCACGGTGAAGTGGCGCCGCACCGACGGGAACTTGCCGGCTTCCGTGTACTTCACCCAGGTGCGGAAGCTGCCGACCGGGACCTCGTTCTCCATCTTGCACGCGACCGTGCACGCGTGACATCCGATGCACTTGCGCTGGTCGATGACGAAGCCGAGTTGCATTCGCGGTAGTCTACTGCGGGGACGGCGGATGGCCATCTGCGTTGTCGTCCGTCGGGCTCGGCTCCCGCAACGTACCAGGGCGTACGCCTTGGTCGCCTCGCCCTCGGCCTCCTAGCATCTGGCCATCCGGCGCCCCCCGCAGTGACATCCCCGGCAACGTAGGAGCGATCGACATTCGTGAGGCCGACAAGCCGCCAAATCGCGATCGCGCCGCTGCTCCTGCTGCTCTCGGCATGCGGAAGGCGCGACCACGAAGGACCGATCCGGCTCGCGGGCACGCTCGAGTCGCGCGACATCCAGGTCGGCTCGCTAGTCGGCGGCCGCGTGACGCGCGTCCTCGTCGAGGAGGGCGATCGGGTCGTCGCCGGCCAGGCTCTCGTCGAGCTCGAGCGCGATCTCCCCGCGCTCGAGGTCGAGGAGCAGCGCGCGCGCATCGCCGAGGCCGAGGCGCGCCTGCGCTTCGAGGAGCACGGTCCGCGCAGCGAGGAGATCACGCGGGCGCGACTCCAGTGGAAGCTGGCCGAGCAGGATCGCGTGCGCTACGAGCGGCTCGCCGACGAAGGCGTCGCGGATCGCCGGCGCGCCGACGAGGCGGCGACCCTCGCCGCCACGCGACGCGAGGAACTGCGCGAGCTCGAGAGCGGCTATCGCGAGGAGGTGCTCGCTGAGGCCATCGCCAACCTGCAGCGCGAGCGCGAGCGCCTCGCCTTCCTCGAACGGCGCCTCGACGAGACGATCGTCCACGCTCCCGCCGACGGCCGCGTGGAGGCGCTCGACTTGCGGCCCGGCGATCTCGTGGCGCCGAACGAGCCCGTCGCGAGCCTCCTCGAGGATCATCAGCTCTGGGCCCGCCTCTACATCCCCGAAACGCAACTCGGCCGCGTGAGCGTGGGCCAGCGCCTGTCGATGAAGGTGGACACGTTCCCCGACAGGCTGTTCCCCGGCCGCGTCGTCTCGATCCGCGACGAGGCCGAGTACACGCCGCGCAACGTGCAGACGCTCGAGTCGCGCGCCGATCAGGTCTTCGCGATCCGCGTCGAGCCCGACGAGGCGCCCGAGCTGCGGCCGGGCATGGCGGTCGTCGCCACCCTGGAGGAGTCGTCGAGGTGAGCGCGCCAGCGAAGGACGTCGGCGTGTCCGTCCAGGGCATCTCGAAGGACTTCGGCAAGGTGCGCGCGCTCGACGGCGTCTCGCTCGAAGTGAAGCGCGGCGAGATCTTCGGCCTGCTCGGTCCCAACGGCTCGGGCAAGTCCACGCTCATGCGCATCCTCTGCGGCCTGCTCGAGCCCACCGAGGGCGACGCCTACGTGGACGGCCTCGACGTGCGCCGGCAGGGCGAGGTCATCCGCACGCGCATCGGCTATGTCGCGCAGCGCTTCTCGCTCTACGAGGACCTCACCGTGGACGAGAACCTCGCGTTCTTCGCCGCGGTCTACGGCCTGCGAGGTAAGCAGGCGTCCGAGCGGCGCGCGTGGGCCATCGGTCTCACGAGCATCGGTCCCTATCGCGACCGTCAGGCGGGCAAGCTGTCGGGCGGATGGAAGCAGCGTCTCGCGCTCGCGGCGGCGCTCATGCACGAGCCGCACGTGATCTTCCTCGACGAGCCGACGGCCGGCATCGATCCTGTCGCGCGCCGCGAGCTCTGGAACCTGCTCTTCCAGCTCGCGGGCCAGGGCGTCACGCTCCTCGTCAGCACGCACTACATGGACGAGGCCGAGCGCTGCACGACGGTCGCCTACCTCTTCCAGTCGAAGCTGCTGGCGATGGGGAGCCCGGAGGATCTCGTGAAGCTTCCCAACGTCACCCCGAAGGGCATGCGCCGCTTCGAGGCCGCGTGCGAGGGAGGCGCCGCCGCCGTCATGGATCTCGCGCGGGCCCTCCCCTATGTGGACGACGTGACGATCTTCGGCAACGCGCTGCACCTGCTCGTGGACGCGTCGATCCCCGCCGAGCGCATCGACGCCGATCTCGAGCGGGGCGCCGGCATGGCGGTGAGCCTGCGGCCCATCGACGCGTCGCTCGAGGACGTCTTCGTGCGCCTGACGAAGGTTGCGGCCGGCGCGGGCGCCGCACGATGACGCGCTCGTTCGTGCCGGTGTTCCGCAAGGAGCTGCTCCACATGATCCGCGATCGCGGCATGCTGGGCTTCGCGATCTTCATCCCCGTGTTCGAGCTGCTGCTCTTCGGCGTCATCGACGCCAACGTCAAGCACGTCCCCACGATCGTCTACGACCAGAGCTCGAGCAGCGCGAGCCGCGCGCTCGTCCGCGACCTGGTGAACACCAGCGTCTTCGAGGTCATGGGAACCGTCGGTTCGCGGGATGCCCTGCGCGAGGAGATCGTCGCGGGCCACGCGTCCGTCGGCATCGAGATCCCGCCCGACTTCGCGAGCCTGCGCTCGACGGGCCAGCCCGCGAGCTTCCGGGTGCTCATCGACGGCTCGGACTCGAGCATCGCGGCGCAGACGCTCGCCGCCGCGAACGGTCTCGCGCTGGCGCGCTCGCTCGAGGAGATGACCGAGCGTGTCGGGATGCGCGAGCTGCCGCTGCAGCCCTTCCCCGTCCTCCTCTTCAACCCGGACTCGCGCAGCGCGAACCTGCTGATCCCCGGGCTCGTGGCGATCCTGCTGACGTTCTCGGGCACGATCCTCGCCGCGTTCGCCATCGTGAAGGAGCGCGAGCGCGCGACGCTCGAGCAGCTCCTCGTGACGCCGGTGAGCCCGCTCGGCCTCATCCTCGGCAAGCTCGTGCCGTACCTGATCCTCGGCTACGCGCAGCTCGGACTGGTGCTGCTGCTCATGGTCCACGTGTTCGACGTGCCAATCCACGGCAGCGTCCTGCTGCTGCTCGCGCTGTCGGCGATCTACCTGTTCACGCTGCTCTCGATCGGGCTCGTGATCTCGTCGCGCGCGAAGACCCAGATGGAAGCTGTCCAGACTGCGCAGGCCTTCCTGCTGCCGTCGATCTTCCTGTCAGGCTACGTGTTCCCGCTCAGCTCGCTGCCGCACGCGCTGCGCTACGTCAGCCAGGTGCTGCCGGCCACGCACTTCATCGCGATCAGCCGGGGCATCATCATCCGGGGCGCGACGCTGCGCGATCTCTGGCCGCATGTCGGCGCGCTGCTGCTGCTCTCCGCCCTGCTGCTGATCGCGAGCACGCGCGCCTTCAAGAAGACGGTGGCGTAGCAGCGCGTCGCACGTCGTCACTCGGGCGCCGGCCTTGCCCTCGGCCACGTTCGGCTGACTGCTCGCCGCGCTGACTCCTGACGGGGCGCCACTCTCGGCCGGCGAGCGGAACTGGCCCCTCCCCGATCCGCCACACGACGCGACTCCTACCCCTCCGCCGCGAGGCCGAGCGGATCGGTCTCGTCGTCGATCGCGGCTTCGATGGGCTCGTCCTCCGCCACGGGCAGCACGCGTACGCCCTCGCCGTCGAGGTCGATCCCCGCTGCGCTCGCCGCCGCGACGATCATGGCGACGCGATCCCGCACCTGCTCGAGGTACTCCTCCCACTCGTGGCGATAGTCGGCCTGGGAGGCGGTGAGTTCGTTGTCGTGCGCGATGCTGCTCATGTCGTGGACTCCTGCTGCTGCTTGCGGCGCATGTCGCCGCGGCGCTCGCGCCGACACTTCGCAACAACGGTGCCAGCGGGATCGCTGGCCGAAGACGCGCGCGATTCCACGGCAATGGCCCTCTCGAGGCCACCTCAGCCTGCAACGCCTGCACGGAGGATGCAGCTCATGCGGGGCCGAATGCCCCGCGGCAGGAGGTCGGATTTTCGCGATCTCGACAAGAGCCACCGCTCCCGGCCCCTCCCCCTTGACCAATGCGCGCAGGCGACCGATTCTGAGCGCCACGCACGTCATCCGTCGAGGTCTGCCATGCGCATCATTCGCCCTAGCTTCCTCCTCCTGCTGTCGGCCGCCCTCGCGGTCCCCTTCGTCGGCGCGGCAGCCGGCCGCGGCGTCGGGCACGACCGCGTGCGACCGCCCCATCCGGTGCACCCGCCGCATCCCGGCCCGGTCGCTCCGCCGCCTCCGGGTCCCATCCTGATGCCACCGCCGACGTGCACGTCCGTGACTTCGGGCGGCGAGATCCTGAGGGCGACGCTGAGCGCGCCGCTGCCGGGGACGATCCTGACGGCCTACGAGCCGGACTGCATTCCGGCCATCGACGTCGTCGGCACGGGCAGCGTCGGCGTCACGCTCTCGGATCTCTACTTCATCATCGACTCGTCCGGCTCGACCGCCGCATGCAGCGGCTTCGACGTCGATCAGGACGGTGTCGTCGGCACCACGGTCTTCCCTGTCGGCTGCAGCGATCCGGATGACAGCGTGCTCGGCGCGGAGGTGCGCGCGGTGCACGACTTCGTGCTGACGCTCGATCCGGCACTCTCGCGCATCTCCATCATCCAGTTCAGCATGCCCGAGGGCGCCTTCGGCGCCGGCGAGCGCCAGCGCGTCGTCGTGTCGCTCACCAGCGACATCGCCACCGTCATGGCCGGCCTCGACGAGATCCTCCTCTTCGGCCCCGCCGGCGCGACGGACTACGGCGGCGCCATCCAGCTTCTCGTCGGCGAGTTCACCGCCAACGGCGATCCTGCGAACCGCCGGCAGCTCTGCTACATGATGAGCGACGGCGTGCCGACCTATCCCGACGGCGGCTTCGGCAACGAGGATCCGGGCGACTCGCAGTGGGCGCTCGACCAGGCGGACATCGCCGCCGCGCAGAGCATCGTCATCAACACGTTCGGCGTCGGCTTCCTGCCGTCGGTGACGCAGGATCCCGTCTTCCCCCGCCGCTGCGTCGTCGGGCTCTCCGAGGTGTCCACGCTCGAGTGCGTCGCGCTGCGCACGGGCGGCGACTTCTTCGCGTCGAACGATCCCGAGGACATCGTCGAGCAGCTCCTGCTCTCGCGGCCAGCCGGCGTCGAGCTCGTGACGGCGACGAACCTCGAGACGGGCGACTCGGCGAGCGTCGTCCCGTCGCCCAACGGCTCGTTCGCGCTGCAGCTTCCGCTCGTGCAGGGCGTCGTGAACAACATCGAGGTGGTGGTGCTCGCGGACGACGGCACGACGTGCGTGCTCGAGACGAACGTGCTGCCGCTCTGCTTCGCCCTGTCGGACGGCTGCTCGCCGCTGACGCAGGGGTACTGGCACCGCCAGTGCATGAGCCTCGGGCTCATCGAGCGATCGGGTGGCGGCATTCCTCCGCCTCATCCTGACTGGGAGCCCCCGCCGCTGCTGGCGATCATGCAGGAGATCGTGGACCCGATCATCCGGCGGCTCGGCTCGCCGACGGACACGACGACGTGCGAGGCGCTGGATGCCGATCCGCCGGACGACATGTGCCAGAAGGCGATCAAGCAGTACGCCGCCGTGCTCATGAACATGTACGGCGGACATCTCGGGCCCGACTGCGTGCTCGAGCTGCCGGGTCTAGGCCAGGTGACGCCGCAGCAGGCGGCCGACGCGATCGCGGCGCTGATCATGCAGGGCCTCGCGGGCGATCCGCGCGCCTGCTACCTCGCCAACGATCTCGCCGACCTGATCAACACCGGGGCGGCGCTGCGCTGACGGCGGTCCCGCTGATCACGGGAGCCGGGATAGACTCCCGGCTCCCATGCGCACCTACAACGACGTGACCGGCCACGGCGGCTCCGACGTGCTCGGGCAGGTCGTCGCGCAGCGCGAGAAGCTCGGCGCTCGGCTCGCGAGCGTGAAGCGTCTCCTAGCCGTCATGAGCGGCAAGGGCGGCGTCGGGAAGAGCTCCGTGACGGCCGGCCTCGCCGCCGCACTGGCGGCGCGCGGCGAGAGCGTCGCGCTGCTCGACGCGGATCTCAACGGGCCGAGCCTCCCGCGCATGCTCGGCCTGCCGAGGACGACGCCGCGCGTGCTCGAGGACGGCATCATGCCGGTCGAGGGCCCGTTCGGCATCGCGGTCATGTCGACGGCGTTCTTCCTCGGCCACGAGTCGGAGCCGATGCGCTACGACGGCCCCGTCGCCGACGCGTTCACGTGGCGCGCGACGGCCGAGGCCACGACGCTGCGCGAGCTCCTCGCCAACACGGCGTGGGGCGCGCGCGATTGGCTGCTCGTCGACATGCCGCCGGGATCCGAGCGGCTGCCGAACCTGCTCGGGCTGCTGCCGGATCTCGCGGGAGCCGTCGTCGTGACTCTCGGCTCCGCCGTGAGCCTCGGCGTCGTCGCGCGATCGGTGACGGCGGCACGCGAGCGCGGCGTGCGCATGCTCGGCCTCGTCGAGAACATGGCGGGCGCGCGTTGCGGGTCCTGCGGAGACGTCACGCCGCTGTTCGGGAAGCGCGGCGCCGCGCGCGAGGCTGCGGAGTCGATGGGGCTTCCGTTCCTCGGCGAGATACCGTTCGAGCGCGACCTCGCCGCGCGCCTCGAAGCGGAGCAGCCGATGATCCTGTCGCGCGACGAGCCGGGATTCGCCGCCTACGACGCGCTGGCCACGGCGCTTCTGAGAGAGTTGCCATGAAGTTCCTGTGCCTGACGTGCGACACGCAAATGAACGTCGCCGAGAACCGGCGCCAGCGCGAGGACGGCACGCTCGCCATCGTGCTCGAGTGCCCCGAGTGCTTCGGCCAGATCGGCATGCTGACGAACCCGATGGAGACGAGGATGCTCGACGCGCTCGACGTCAGCGTCTGTCCCGTCGGCGGGAAGAACCGCGCCGCGGAAGCGGCAGCCGCTCATGCGCCCACCGTCTCGACAGCTACTGCCGCCCCCGCGGCGTCGAAGTGTCCCGTCGCGGGAATGAGCGACGCGTTCACCTCGGACGGCCCGGCGCTCGAGTGGAGCGACGCGGCGCAGCGCCGCCTCGCCAACCTCCCGAGCTTCGTGCGCCCGATGATCCAGGCCGGCATCGAGTCCTACGCCCGCAAGAACGGGCGCGCCCTCGTGGACGACGCCGTCATGGACGAGGCCCGCACGGTGATGGGGATGTAGGCCGGGCGGCTCCAACTGCGCGGCAGGGCCTCGGTGCGAGCGTCGGCTCACGGGCACGGCGTGCCGCGCGGGCGCTCGCGGCCGAAGGAGTCGCGACCGAGCGAGCTGTCGCGATCGAGCTCACGCGCGACGACGAGCAGGTAGGCGTCGCCCGGCGGCGACGGGATGACGGCCTCCTCGAGCGTCAGGTCGCACGCGACGTCCGCGTGATCGTACGAGCCGCCGAGCAATGCCGAGAGCGTTCCCTGCGCGACGGAGTAGAGGCCGGTGGTCGCCTGCCACGTGAGCGCGAGGCCGCCCGGCGCACGCGCGACGCGCAGGGGCTCGGCACCGGGATCCTCGTCGAGTGCGGACGGCTCCTGCGGCTCGCACGCGTCGCCGCGCCCGTCGCCGTCGGAGTCCGCCTGCGCGGCATTGGGCGCGATGCGGCAGTTGTCGCACGCATCGCCCGCACCATCGCCGTCGCGATCCGACTGCCGGGGCTCGGGGACGAGCGGACACGCGTCGCAGGCATCGCCCGTTCCGTCGAGGTCGCCATCGGCCTGCGCGGGATCGGCGACATCAGCACACGTGTCGCAGGCGTCCGCGACGCCATCGCCGTCGCTCTCCTCCTGCGCAGGATCCCTCGCGAGAGGACAGTCGTCGCATGAGTCGGGGATCCCGTCGAGGTCGG
>Ga0315912_10006844_pt1 | contig 10115 bp, 11 predicted proteins | sample VfabasoilMG_FD_204469 | JGI IMG/M metagenome (GOLD analysis project Ga0315912, IMG submission 204469) | Garden soil microbial communities collected in Santa Monica, California, United States - V. faba soil | ecosystem: Environmental > Terrestrial > Soil > Garden | place: USA: California... | reverse complement strand
CACGCGGGAGTCATGGATGCGGCGTGAGCTTCGTCGCGCGTCTTGCACTTCGTTGCTCACTTTCATCTCGGCGGCGATAGTGCTTCGTCCGGAAGTCACGCCTCGCTTGAGCGTAGCGATCTCGTCGAGCTTTTGCGTGGCGAACGCGAGCCAGCTCCGGATCTCGGGGTCCATGGCGCGCTCTTCGCCGAGATCGCAGGGCGAGTGCAGCAGCGAGCAAGACGGGCCGACGGCCACGCGTTCCTCGCCGAGCACCGCCGCCGCGCGCTCCACGGCCGCGAGCGAGCGACCGAGATCGTTGCGCCAGATGTTTCGCCCGTCGATTACGCCGAGCGACAGCCGCCTATTGGCAGCCACCGCGGCTTCGATGCTGGCCTCGAGCTGATCGGGAGCCCGCGCCAGGTCCACGTGCACGGAGCTCACCGGCAAGTTGAATGCCAGGTGACGGTTGTCGTCCAGGTCTCCGAAGTAGGTCGTGAGCTGGAGCGCGAGCGACGGCGCCGCCTGCGCCAGCGCGCGGTAGGCCTTCGGGTAAAGAACGCGCGCCTCGCGGCTCAAGTCGGTCACCAGGCACGGTTCGTCGATCTGCACCTGGGTTACCGACTGGTCCGCCAGTTTCTTGAGCACCTGTCCATACACGGGTAACAGCTGATCCGCGATGCGTGCGAGGTCCGCGCCCGCGTACTTCGCTTTGCCGAGCAATAGATAGCTCACCGGCCCGATCAACACGGGTGTGGGTTCGATCCCGAGCACGCGAGCCTCGGCGAGTTCATCGAACAGCTTGGTGCTGCCGATCCGGAAGCGCGTGCTTTCCTCGAACTCCGGCACGATGTAGTGGTAGTTGGTGTCGAACCACTTCGTCATCTCCATGGCCGCGGCGGTTTTCGAGCCGCGCGCCATGGCGAAGTAGGTGTAGAGGCCGACCTCGTCGTCCTGCCAGCCGAAGCGCTGCGGCACGCAGCCGAGCAGGCAGTTCATGTCCAGCATCTGGTCGTACAGCGAAAAGTCGTTGCACGGGATGCCGTCGATGCCCGCATCGGCCTGCAGCCGCCAATGCCGCGCGCGCAGCTCCTTCGCAGTAGCTAGCAGCGCTTCACGCGTGCCGGCGCCTTTCCAGTAGTTTTCTTCCGCAAACTTCAGCTCGCGCTTCACCCCCACTCGCGGGAAGCCGAGATTGATGGCTCGTATCACAGTAAATCTCCTTCGTGTCGGTGGGATCACGAAAGAAGCACGGAAAGACGCAGGGCGGCTGCGGAGCAGCCGTGCGCAATTCCGGCCGCCCCTCCCGCGAGAGCCCAAGAGCCGTGCATCGCACTTGCGTACGACGGCCGCGGCAGGTCTTCGGGCTTCCGGGCGAGGCGCTTGCGCGCTGGTCCTACTGGGCACCGCTTCCCGGATCGTCGGATCCAGTGCTGATGGTGTCGGTCGTTCCCGGTTACCGCTGCGGGGCAGCTCCGGATTCGGTTGTTCCCAACCTCACCGGATTCCCTATTAAGCCAACTTGTTGAAGGTTGGCGCCGCTGGCGGAGCGGAAGATAGGGGTGCGCTGGCTGCGCTGTCAATTATCAACGGGAACGGTGGGCGGCGCGCCCTTGTCCTTCACCATGTACACGAGGAATTTCGCGGGCGCGCTGCTGCTGGCGTTGGCGGAAGTCACGTGGATGTCGCCGGGCTTCTCGAAGAAGGTTTCGCCCGCGTGCAGCGTGACGGGCGCGGCTCCCGCAACCTGCATGGTCACCGCGCCTTCGAGCACGTAGACGAACACCGACGCATCGTGCCGATGGGGTTGCGAAACACCGCCGGGCGGGTATTCGACCGTCAGCACCAGCATTTCCTTGCCGGCGATGCCTTCGAGGTCGCGAGTCATGAGCGGTGTGACCTTGGCTGGTGGCGCAACCTCATCGGCGGAGGCGACGCCCAGCATCATCGAGACGGCAGCAAGCGCGAGGGCTTTCATACGGCCTCCGGGTTCGGACTTCGATGGCGCATTGTAGTATCCACGCATGAAAAGAATATCCGGGCCTGTCGTCATTGCGCTCGCGTCGAGCGTCTTGCTACCCGCCATCGCGATTGCGCAGACGCGGGAGAAGGGGCCGTGGTGGCCCAATTCGCAGTGGGGCGGTGCGGATGCCGCCGGTGGCTCCAATTGGATCACGCCCGACAAGGTGCTGAAGGCCACGGCGTTGGTGAAGACCGGGCGGATCGTCGAACTCGGGCACGTGTATGAACGGGGCATGCCGCTCAATGGCAGCCGCAGCTACAACATTTTCATCCCGTCCTTTCCCACGCACGGGCCGATCCTCGAGCGCGGCGTCGTGTTCAACGACGAGTATGTCGCTGCGGAAATCGGCCAGGTGGGAACGCAGTTCGACGGGCCGGGCCATGTCGGGCAGCGCGTGAAGATGGCCGATGGCACCGAGACGTTCGTGTTCTACAACGGCGTGCCGGCCGCGGAGATGCGCGGGCCCTACGGCCTCGCGAAGAATGGCGTGGAGAACGTGAAGCCCATCCTCACGCGCGGCATCTACATCGATCTGGCGGCGTACAAAGGTGTGGCGGCGCTTCCCGAGAAATACGAAGTCACGCTGGCGGACGTGCGCGGCGCACTTGCCAAACAGGGCCTGAAGGAGAGCGCGATCGAGCCCGGCGACGCACTCTTGTTCAACATCGGCTGGTGGCGGCTGTGGCCCGACCCGAAGATCGAGAGTGCACCGCACGCGTATGCGGGCCGCGAAGTCATTGACTGGATCATCGCGCGCAAGCCGTCGATGATCGGCTCGGATTCGAATTTCGATGGGCCCGAGGCGCTGGTGCACACCGAAATCACGATGAAGAACGGCATCTGGAATCTCGAGAACATGAACTTCGCGACGATGGAGAACGAGAAGACGTACATGTTCATGTTTGTCTTCACGCCGCTGCCACTGAAGGGCGCCACTGGCTCGCCAGGCCGTCCTGTCGCGGTGTTCTAGAACGTTACCGGCCGCGCCAGGAACTCGTTCGTGCCGAAGAACATTTCGAAGCCGATGCCGACGCCCCAGTTGGTGATGCGCTCCTGCGTGAGTTCCTCGCGCGGGAACGTGCAACTGATGCGTGTTTCCATCACCAGCCAGTCGCGGGCGACGCTGCGGCGGTAGGCCACCTTCACGCCGTAGTTTTCCGTCGGCACCGGGGCGTCAAACTCACCGGTGGTAAAGACCTCCGCGGCGACCGCGCGGCGGTTGGGCAGGCCGCGCATCAGCGTCAGTGCCGTGTAGCCTTTGCCCCCTTCAGTTTCCTGCGACACCGTGCCCGAGCCGGTCCAGCGCAGGAGCCAGGTGTCCTTGAAGATGCGCTCGATGTCGGCGCGCGTCGTGAAACCGAAGCCCTCGCTGTTTTGCCAGAAAATGGTTTCGCGAAAGCTGTAGAGCGTGCGTTCCGATGCGCCGCGCATGAAACGGTAGCTGCCCTTGACGAACGGATCGATGGGCGAGCGCAACCGGATGCCCGCATCCGCCGACCAATGGCCGCCTTGCGAGGGCTCGCGATAGCGGATGCCAAACAGGGTTTCGTCTTCTTCGAGCGGACCATATTGTTTGGCGAAGGCGCCGGAGGCGGGCGATCGCTCGGTGACGTACTCGTCGCGATTCACGCGGCCTATGAATGCGTGCAGCCGCTTGTTGAGATGCGGCAGCGGCACGTCCACGTTGAATCGCAGGCGCGGTGTCAGGCCATCGAACCGATCCCAGAGAAGGGCAGGTGCGATCGAGCCGCTGGTTTGCATGTAGGTGGCTTCGTCCGACTCGCTGCCGAACTTGCTGTCCATGTACATGGCCGAGCGCCACACCGAATTCCATACGCTCACGTGCACGCGATCGACGAACGGCACGGGCACCGGGGCCTCGATCTCGTAGGCAAATTGTGGCGGCTCGGCGGGTTTGCCGGGGTCGTAAGTGGCCTGCCCCGGATCATCGCTCAGCGGATCTGGCCGGTTTGGCGCGAGGAGCGTGGGATCGGGCGGAGTCGTGTCGGCTGTTCCGGGTTCATTGACCTTGGGCTCTTCGGGCGTGGGTGTTGCAGGCGCGTTAACGGGCTCCTGCGCCAACGCGAGCATCGGCACCAGCAATCCAAGAACAGCCTTGGTCCGCGACCATTTCCACACCTTGCAGCCTCCGTGCGGAGAGCATGGCAGCTGTCGGTGGGCGAAAAGGTCGGAGGATTACTGCGCGGATGGCAGACGATTCCCACAAGCAGGCTCAACCTGCTTTTCGTGCGACTTGATTCCGAAGATGGCTCGCGTGACCGCGAAGCGGCGCAGCACGAACTCGTAGAGCAGCACGCAGGTGATCAGGGTCGCGACTAACACGATCCAGTACTTGGTCCACGGACTCCACGGTTGCTGGATGACTTCGTAGGCGATCAGAATGATCACGGTCTGATGCAGGATGTAGATCGGGTAGCTCGCATCACGCGCCCAGGTCAGCAGGCGATTGCCGAAGCTCAGGTGCTGGCGGCCGTAGCCCAGGAAGACCATGAGCCACAACCACGTGAAGATGTTGGCACACACATAGTCCGTCACCGAGTCGTGCTGGACCACGCCGAGTTCGAAGAGCGCGAGCAATCCCGATATCACGAGGAGGCCGAGCGCCAGGGACCAGTGCCGCCGCCGCGCCATCCAGTCCCACGCGCCCGGCGTCGATGCGATCACGTAGCCGTAGATCGTGAGCAGCAGGTAGTGGACGAAGATGTACCAGTCGCGGACGAGGTTGTGCGTCTCGGGGAACATGGGCTTGAGGAGCGCTTCGTTGATGCCGAGCGGCAGCGCCAGCGCATAGATCCAGATGCCGGGCTTGAGCTCGCGCTTCGCACTTCGCCACCAGAGGAGCAGCGGCATGAGCAGAAGCACGTACACATATAGATAGATGATGAACCAGAGGTGGTGCCAGCTGAAGTTTCCCTTGGGGTAGGGCTCGAACTGGAACACGCGCTCCCACATGAAATCGAGGTAGCCGCCTGACCACTGGTCGTGAGCGATGCGCTCGATGAATACCTGCGGCGGCACGATGAGGAACATGCCGACGATGGCCGGCACGAGCAGGCGCCAGGTGCGCTCGGCGATGAAGGCCCTGCCGCTACGGCGCTTCAGCGCAAACCACATGCCGGCGCCCGCGATCACGAACAGCAGTGGCATGCGGAGCCGATGAGCCAGGTCCATGGGCAGCTCGAGGCCCGGAATCGTCTCGCCATTCGTGATGTGCCAGCCCCAGCCGACGAACAGCATGCCGGTGTGGAAGAAGAGCAGCAGGAAGATCGCCAGGACTCGCAGCCAGTCGAGGAATTCGTAGCGCGTGTTTGGGGTGGTTTGGTTCATGGCGGGATCGTGGCGCCAGGGCCGCCAGTCCGCGCCGGAAATGTGGCAAGCGGGACAAGACCTGAAGTGATCCGGAGGTGTTTGACGGTTAGCTAGTCGCGTGATGTAGTGAAAACAGACACTTGCACTTGAGCTCAACCGTTAGAGGTCCTGGTGGCAAAGTACCGCGCAATTGTTGAAGGCAGGAATTTCCTGTTGAGCATCGACGGCAAGGTCAGGCGCTGCGGGTTCTACCAGACTGTTTTTCTCGATTGCGCGGATCAATCGAAGATCGAGGCCTCGGCAATACAAGTTGTCAGGGGTGACGCGGAGCTAAAGCAGTTGGTGCAGAACGTTCAAGCGGACCCGCCAATGCTTTTCCTTGACTCATTCGAAGAGCTTGACGATACGGAACCGCTGCCCACCGCAAGGGGGCGTAGCTACTATGACGAAAAGCGCTGGTGGCAGTTCTGGAAATAGAGGAGGGTTTGTAGGGTGCGACGTGTAAAAAACCTGACGTCTTGGGAAATCTGGGCGTTCATCGCGGGCCGCGTGCTTGCGGCCTTCGGCCTCGGCATCCTGGCGGTCCAGTACTTTCCCCAAGCCTCCTTGCCGCTTGGATTGCCAACACTAATCGCGGGCATTGTGCTCCTGGCATTTGCCGCGAAGGGACTGATGCGCAAGCCTGTTTCCAAAGGCTAGTCGTCATGGGAGCGCAAGTGGAACCAGTGCCAACCATCACCGTTCGCCACACGAAAATGGATCTCGCGCGACTCGGCTTCTATGCGACGTCCCGAAGCCCCGCGCTGCAATGGACATTGTTTGCATTGTCGGTCGTCATCGTCGGGATCAATCTGAAGCAGCGTGGAGCACCCTTGAATCTCGTCGCGCTGATTTCAATCCTCCTGACAACAGCGATCTTTGTCAGCGCGGCTTACGTTTTCATACTCGCATTGTCCACGCTCGCCACCGTGCTTCAGAATGGCAAGCGCTCACCGGCGGCAGAGACTCATGCATACCGATTGTCCGAGGACGGACTCGTGCGCGCCTCCGCGTCCTCTGAATCCCTGCTCAAGTGGGGCGGCGCGCGTTCACTTCACAAGAGCAAGGCCGCCATTTATGTGGGGTCTTCCTCGTCCGCCTACTTCTTGCTGCCGCGGCATTCCTTCGGCACTGACGAGGAATACGCTTCCTTCTGGAATGCCATTCAAAGGCTCGCTCCGCAGGCACGAGGTGCAGACTGATGATCAGAGCGATTCCGTGTATTCTTCTTGCGGGCCTCGCCTCGTTTGCGCTCATTCTGGTTTTCCTTGCGCTCGTGCCGCGCTTCGCGGCTGCTGACAAATCCGGCACCGGCGCACTCATTCAGTGGTGTTTGATCCTGGCACTCGTTATTCCCGCAATCTTTGTGTCTGCTCTCGGGCCTTTGTGGCTCTTTGAGGTCACCGCCGACGGTCCCACAACAAGAGAGCACCGCTTCTGGTTGTTGGTGTGCGGGGCCGTTCTGCTTGCGGTCAGTTTCCTGGGTGCCGCACTCAGCCCTGTGGGTCGAAGATATTCGGTGTGGCGATCGCGCGTCGGATGAGAATCCGCGACATCGACCCGTCGCTTGCATCCCGACCGAAACTGGATTCGGGCGTCTCGATTCGCGCGCGCTCCCTGGCTGATCGTCACCTGGAAGACCTCACCCCAGGCGAGATCGCGTTCTGTTTGCGGCAAGGAATCGCGGTCCCCGCAGTCATGGACCGCGCCATCCATCTACTGGCGTCGCAACCGTTCGTTGAGGCAGAGCTTTATCCTGGCGATCTTCTGGGTGCGGCGATCCATGCGGAGACGAAGGGTTGGCTGAATTCAGATCAAAGCTCCGCGCTTCGTGCGATCCGCTCTGCTGCTGACGAAGATGAGAGCGCCGACTCAGGCGGAGTAGTCCTCACGGTGGAGGATTCGGAAAAGATCCTCGAAGTTTTCTGCGTCAAGTACGGCTTCTGCCTGACCCCGGAGTGGTACGACCGTCTTGCCAATGCGCCACCCGATTCCGCCAAGGCGTACGTCGATGCGGCGATTCTTGCTTACGGCCTCGACCCGGAAGGTGTCGACCAGCGGATGCGTTCTGAAATGCAGGACGTCGTTCGCCAGGCCGTCGAGCGGACGAGGATTGCTGGTGCGGAACCCAAACGCTAGTTACTTGCGCGCGGCTCCCGTCGCGGGAGCCTTCTGCGTGCTGGTTTCGACCATTGCTCTCGGTGCAGGCGACCTCGAGCCGCCAACTCCGGCGGAGATTCAATTCATTGAATCGCGCATTGAGCTTCCGGATGGCGCGCATCCACTCAACGAATACGTTCGCTTTTACTACGTCGTCGATATTCAAGGACAACGCACGATCGAAGGCGGATACGTTTCCACTCCCGACACCGCTCCATTCAAGTGGACGGGTCCGATAGTCATCGTGCGCAACTACGAAGACGTTCCCGCGCCATACGACGCGGGTTGTGGCGTGATCAGGATTGCATTTGTTCCGGGCCTCTCGAAGGGCGTGAAGGCAAGTTGCGATCCAGCCCTGGAGATGTTCCCGCCGTCACTTGCGCCGACCTGGATGTACGCGCTCTTTCCTCTGACGCCCTTCGCCGCGCTCCTGATATTTGCGATCTATCGTGGGCTGGCCAGCCGTCGCGCTCAGCCCGAGTCGCCGCTCGCGATAATTCCCCAGGCACTGTTACGCCGATGGAAAAAGGAGGGCATCAAGCTACTCCCTCCAGAGCCTGCGCAGGCGATTGTCGACGCATTCGCGCGCGTCGGATCCGTGGCGTCGCGGGACGTCATCGAGTTTTACTCGGAATTGGGCGGCATGGAACCCATGGACAACAGCGGCCTCAAGATCTGGTCGCTTGCCGAAATACTCGCGGACAACGAGGAGCGCTCCGAGTACGGCCCGATTTTTGCGGACTACATGATCAGTTGTTGGTCCTTCAGGCTCAAGCAAGTGGATGCGTCTACCTCGGCGGTCTATGTCGACTATCACCGCGATTCTCAGCCTCCCGAGCTCGTGACTAACAGCCTTGCCCAATTCCTGGTGCTCTACGAGCGCGATCCGCGGGCCGCCCATGCTCACTAGGAGAAGATAGTGCGACCGCTTCGCTACTCAATCAACGTCACGCTGGACGGTTGCTGCGACCATCGCGCAATGCTCGCGGACGAAGAATTGCACCACCACGCCGCCGGCATCATCGCCCAGGCCGACGCTCTGATCCTTGGCCGTGTGACCTACGAAATGATGTTGGTGTGGAAGGTGCCCGCGGCCAACGAAGCCTGGGCGGACTGGATGGAACCGTGGATGGAACCCTTCGCGCGGACCATTGATGCTGCCAAGAAGTACGTGGTGTCGACCGCCCTGGATCGCGTCGACTGGAACGCGGAACTCGTACGTGGCGATTTGGAAGAGACCGTCCGGCGCCTCAAGCGCGAGCCGGGGAGGGGCCTATACGTGGGCGGTGTGAAACTCCCGCTCGCGTTGACGGAGATGGGGTTGATCGACGAATACGAGTTCATCGTGCACCCCAGGCTGGCGGGCCACGGCCCGACGTTGTTCGCGGGGCTGACCAGGCATGTCGACTTGAAGTTCGTGAGCCAGCTGCAGTTCCGCTCCGGCGCCGTGGCGATGCGCTATGAGCTGAGGAGATAGAGCATGAATCGGGATGGCTGACTACTACCGGCGCCCTTCGTAGGAAATGGCTTCGTTCCGGAACAGCAGCGCAAACAAGACCAGAACGATCGCGGCAAACCCGGCCGGATACATCCAGATCTGAAACCAGTCGTGCTGGCCGCCGGCATTGAAGCGATCGGTGATGGATCCCGCGACCGAAAATCCGATCAGCATGCCGACGCCGTAGGTCGCCAGCGTGATCATGCCTTGCGCGGCGCTACGGTAATGCTCGCCTGCTTTCGAGTCGGTGTAGATCTGGCCGGACACGAAGAAGAAGTCGTAGCAGATGCCGTGCAGTGCGATGCCGGTGATCAGCAGCACAGAAATGTTTTCAGCCCCGCCATACGCGAACAATGCGTAACGAACGGCCCATGCGAGCATGCCGAGCAGCAGCGTCTTCTTGATGCCGAAGCGCAGCAGGAAGATTGGCAACGCCAGCATGAATGCAACTTCCGACATCTGCCCGATGGTCAGCTTGCCGGTGGCGTTCTCGGTACCAATCTCGGTCAGGAACGGACTGGCATTCTGATAGTAGAACGCGAGCGGAATGCAGATCAGCACCGACGAGGCGAAGAACACCAGGAAGTTGCGGTCGCGCAGCAGCTTCAGCGCATCGAGCCCGAGAGCTGCGCGCAACGAGAATCCGCCCGCGCGATCGACGGTTGGCGGCGTGGCGGGCAACGTTGTACTGAAGATCGCGAGCAGCAGCGACATCACGGCGCCTAACAGGAACGTTTCGCGCAGTTCGCCGGCCGCGACCGCTTCCTGCGAGTCCCAATGGAATACGAAGCTGATGACGAGCCCGGCGGTGATCCAGCCCACCGTCCCCCACACGCGCACCAGCGAGAACTGCTTCGAAGGATCCGAGAGCTGGCGGAACGAGATCGAGTTCACGAGCGCCAGCGTCGGCATGTACGCGATCATGTACGCCAGCACATACGGGTAGAACTGCGCGAAGTCCTGCGCCTGGTACATCCGGTACATCAGCACCGCGCCGATGAAATGCAGCACGGCGAGGATGCGCTCGGCGTTGAAGTACCGGTCCGCGATCAACCCGATGATGAACGGCGCGATGATCGCGCCCCA
>Ga0315912_10006843_pt1 | contig 10117 bp, 11 predicted proteins | sample VfabasoilMG_FD_204469 | JGI IMG/M metagenome (GOLD analysis project Ga0315912, IMG submission 204469) | Garden soil microbial communities collected in Santa Monica, California, United States - V. faba soil | ecosystem: Environmental > Terrestrial > Soil > Garden | place: USA: California... | reverse complement strand
CGTCGAGCTCGGCGAGCGATCGTCTCCAGACTGGTGGCTCGTGTGGCCGTGCCGCCCGGTGGACGGACCGGGCCACGAGTCAGGCTACGAGTCAGGCTACGAGCCTGCTTTCACCACGGGCTGCTAGGTGCTGCTTACCTGACAAGCCTTCAAATCAGTCCTTGCTTACGACGTACCTCATTCAATAGCGCATCCATATCTGCCTTGTCCGCTGCGAGCTCTTCGTCGGTGGCCGTCACAGCACGCAGTTTGGCGGCGTGCGCCGCACGCATTACGTGGGGAGGAAGCTCATGCTTCGCATGACGAACCCAACCAAAGACCTCGTTGGGGCGAATCTTGATCTCCCCATCAGGAGACTTCTGCTTGACCCGCTCCCAACGCGACCATACATCTTCTCTGAAACATCTCAGCATGAAGGCCAATTGCGGATTTGCGGCCTTCCATTCCGTGGAGCCGTACCTCTGGAGGTTTTGAGGCGCTTTCGCTGGATCATCACCGCAGAGGGCAGAGAATACTTGTGGCCACGTCATTTCTGGGCGCCGCAGCCATTTTTCCAGATATTTGGTAAACTCGTCATCCGCCGAGGCCGGCATGTAGCCAGATTCTACAGTCGTTGCAGCGCCGGCCTGCGGTGAGGCGGTCCTGTCCTTGGCTTTCACGCTCGCCGGAGGCACCTGCCCCAACCGCCACTGCTTGCACGCATCATCGCAATCGAGGACCCACGGCCACCCCACGCTCTCGTCATCGTCCTCGTGCACGAGCTCCCGCCGGATCACCCCCCTTGGGTCACCGCCGTACTTGGCTTTCATGAAGTCGACCGCGTCGAGGAACGCCCGCTCGAGCGGCTTGCTTCGTAGCCCTGCGTAGAACCGTCCCGCCAGCTCGGCCGCGGCTTCGTCCAGGATGGCATCCGTGGTCGCCACCACGGCCCGCACGCCTTGGCGCAACCGCCGGACTTGGGGAAGCGTCGAGCAGCCATTGAGGAACACCAGCACGAGCCCGTCCTGCCGTCCCAAGAACCCGGCCAGTCCTTCGGCGTGGGCATTCACGGGCGCACCGGCCTCGTTCTCGAACGCCAGCCAGCTCCCGCTTGCGTGCCCAGCGAAATGGAACACTTGGACGCGCCCCTCGATCGATTCGTCGCCGAACACGTCCCACACCTCCTCGAGGAGGGCATCGGGTACCACACGGACCTCCGCACGCGCAGTGAGCTGTTGCTGGATGGCTCGCCGCTCTGCCGGAAGGTTGCGAAGTGGGCGGCCGCCTACGGCGCGGTCGTTGGCCAATGCCAGCACCACGACCGGTGTGACGTCCTTGGCCTCAGAGGCTCGCTCCGGACCGAGCTCGGGCGATCCAATCCTCGGTGCGTCGCGGCCATCTCTGCTCGAGGGCGACTCATTGGACGCAGGCGGGCTCACCGTGATCCCCTCGAAGGTCGCATTCCCCTGAACGATGATCTGCTGCCCGATGCTTGCCCGCCGGTTGTCGATTCCGGCTCGCTCGAGATGGCGCGGCCGCTCCGGGCTGACGGGAGACCGTGACGGCTCCACGGGCCGCGGCTCGACACCGACTCCCGCCCGTCCGTCTCCCGGCCCCGGTGGCCGCCCTGTGATCCCCGCGACCAGCCGCTCGAACCCATCCGGTTCTCCGAGCTCGACCCACGTTCGCAGGCGCATGAACCCGCCGACGTCCGCCTTGCGTGCCCCCGGCAGCAACACCGGAATCACCCGCTTGCCGTGCTCCTCCGCTGCCAACACGAGCGCGAGCTGCGACTCCTGGTCGTGCCAGACGCCCCTCCCTTGCGGGCCGAAGAACACCGCGACCGTCGTGCTGCGCTCGATCGCTCGTTCGAGCGCGGGCATCCACGACTCCCCCGGTACCAGGTGCCACTTGTCCAAGAACGGCCGCAGCCCCGCCTCGTCGCGAAGCCGCACCGCGATGGTCTCCACCGCCGGCTTGTCCGCGGAGCTGTGCGAGAGGAAGACGTCGTATCCCTCGGGCGCCCCGGCAGACGTACCCGGGATCTGCGTGCGGCCGTGAGTCGCTTGCTGCGCCGACGACGTGGTCGCGGGCGTGGAATGCAACGGCCTTTCGGGCCCCGAGCTACCAGGAGCATCCCCCTGCGACGTCGCCACCTCCTGCGCCCGATACCCAGCGAAGACCAGATTCCCTGGGTACCGCTTCGCAGCCGCGTCGACCACCGCTCGCACCCCACCGACGAGCTTGCCGTCGGCCGCCGCTCGGATCACCCGGCTCCAGAACACCTGCGGAACATCGAAGACCGGAAGGTCCGCTGCAGGAAAGCGCGCTCGTAGCACGAGCACCCGAGCGCTCTCGGGTTCGTAGATCACCCGCGCGAGCTCATCGATGAGATCTTCGAGGGTGATGGCACCCGGCTTCGCGTCCACGGTCGGAGGATACTCGATGGGCTCGACGGCGGATATCGCGCTCTATGCCTCCTGGTGTCCCGTTTGGGCAGCGGCTCGAGCCCGCCGAGATCCAGCAGCGCCCGGTGCGTTCCCACGAGCTCGGCCGGTTGCACGTCCTTGTCGTGCAGGCCTGCTCGTAGCCCATCTTCGACGATGGCCACGGCTCAGATCTCCCGCGCCGCGGCTTCGATGCCGGGGGCAGGTCGCCCACATCGCACTCCCGAAGGACGATCGCGAGGGCCCTGTGGAGCTCCGCGCCCCTCGTGCACAGCCTGTCGGCCGCGGTGATGATGCGGACGACCGGCGAGAGCGGCAGCGCGAAGGCTCGCTCATCCCTCATGAGCCACCCTGGCGGTCGGTCGCCTCGGGACGCCTCGAGCGCCACGGCCATAGCCCTATGGCACCGAGTGTGGCGCGGAGCTCCCTCGGCCGTACGTGGAGCACGCGCGAGGCCTGGTGGATGTCACCCTCGGCGCGCAGCATCGCCAACGTGATCGGGACGTGGGTGCAGCTTCGACGGAACACGCGTAGCGGCGGCAGCGGGCCGCTGAACAGCGGCAACCCGGCCAAGCACCACGCGATCCAGCCGCCGACATCGAGCTCGCGCACGATGGATGGGATCGCGTGGCTGCACATCGCTGCGGCCTCGCCCGGGGCGGGGACGTGGTGCGGTAGGCTGAGCATGCTTCGCAGGTTCGCGGCCAGATCCGCGGTGTCGACGTCGCGGTGCTCGATCCCTGTCCCGCCCCGGATGAGACCCACAGCGGGATCGTGGCGAGATACCAGCGGCGAACGGGGGCGCGAGGATGCGTCGTCCTCGACCTCCTCGAAGCCGGCGCTCAAGCCCGGATCCTTTCCGTCATTGAACCTCCGAAGTGTCGTGCTCAGTGCGTTGGTTCCCACCGCGAGCGCCCACGCGGCCTTGGCCACGAGCGCCAGCCCAAGCCTTGGCTTGTACACGAGGAGCGCAATACCCAGCGCCATGCGTGGCGAGCAGCCCCGGGCCCGTAGGGCGTCGGCATGCTCGAGGATCAGCGTGAGCGCCTGCAAGACCTCGGCGGTCTCGGTGCCGCTCGTGGTGCTCACGCCCCACCCCCTTGCTCGTCGGAACCATTGGTCCTCGTGGTGCTCCCCTCGTCCGCGTGAGCGCCGTCCACTCCGAGCATCGCGCACCACGTGACGCGGCACGCGAGCTCGGCCATCGGCGACACCGAGTGCTCGCGTAACGCAGCGTTGATGGCACCCTGGGTTGGCAACCCCCAGCGGTAGCGAGACACGGCCCCGACGAGCACGAGGGCGAGGGTGTCGAGCATGCTCGCCATGGAGATCATCGGCTCGCGCGGCGTGGACGGTGTACGGCCGTGCGTGGGCTCATGACCGACCTCCTTGCTCGTCGGGCTCCTCGAGCGCCGTCGTGCTCGCAACGAGCCCACGCGGCAAGGTACGGCAACACCAGCGGAGTCGGAGCACCGATTCCCACCACAGCCTGCCCCAGAGCCACTCGATGGCAAACAGGATCGACAACTCCGTGCTTAGACCTCGACGGACCATGAAGCGCAGCGAGAGCATGACTACTCGCCCCCCTTCAGGTCGAACCCCTCGAGCGTCGTGACCGGGCGTTCCTCGTGCAGCGCAAGCGCCCACGCGGCTCGGGCAACTCGCGCGAGCGCAAGCCTTGGCTGATGCTCCGCCAACGCGGCAAGGATCGCAACATCAGGTGAGTAGCCCTCGGCGAGCATGGCGTGGGCGTGCTCGAGGATCCGGGTGAGCGCTTGCAGGATCCTCGTGGTATCGGTGTCGGGCTTCTCATGCGTATCGGTCATGGTCGGTCCACTCGATGCGGGGTCCGTTCTTGGTAGCCGTCATGAGCTCACCTCACTCTTGACGCCCGCGGTCGTCCACGTCGACTAGCCACGCTGGGTCGATGGCTCGCTGATGATGGATTCGTTCCATGCTACTCCCCTCCCTTTGCGGCGTCGGCCGTAGGAGTGCTGGTGTCGTCGTCGCTCGCGTTCGCTGCGTCGTCGTTGCTCCCATCGTCGCTCTCGGCGGAGTCGCCCCACGGGTACAGGCCCGCACGTTTCAAATCTTCGCGGAGGGCTCGGCGCGACGTCCCGAGTGCGATTGCGGCCTGCGTCAGGTTGCTGTCGTGCCGGTACATGGCGATGACGACGGCGACACGCCGAGCCTCCCTCACCACCACGCGGATCGGTGGGGCCCATGGACGGCTGTCCTCGCCTTCGACCTTCCTCGTGGGCAGGGCGCAGGCATAGAGGCCGGCAAGGGCCCACCCGATCCAGGCGTTGGCGTCGACGGCACGCGGCGCCGGGCGCTTGGCACCCACGGTGCTCTCGCCGTCTACCGGTGGCAGGCCCACGAGGGCACGGAGAAACGCGGTCACCTCGGCCTCGGGCAAGTTTCGGAGGATGGGAAGATCTGGGGGTGGATTGCGGGGTTGCACGTCTCATATAGTATACGATAACGTCTCATAAAGTACACATGGCCGACGGCGTCGGTACGCTGCCCGGGTGGACGTCACGCCCGAAGAGCTTCGCGCGCGCATCGGCGCGAGGATCCGGGAGCTGCTAAAGCGGCGCCACATGACGATCACGGAGCTCGCCGCTACCGCCGAGGTAAGCCGAGCCCACGTGTATCGCGTGATGATCGGCCGTACTGCACCATCGTCCGACGTGCTCGCTCGCCTCGCCTCCGCTCTAGGCATAGACCCCTCGGCGCTCGTCCGTCCCTATCGTGGCAAAGCGCCTGCCCCACCGGCCGACGAGGAGTAGCGCGCGCTCGCTCGCGCGGCGTGGTCGTGCGCCTCGTGGTACGAGCTCAAGGGAGCATCGGCTCGTAGGTGTGCACGTGCAGCTGTTCGAGTGCTGGTTCGCGGTGCGTAGCGTCGTTAGCCTCGGATCGGTCCGCGTCACGGGCTCATCAACTCCCCTGGATGCTCGGTTGTCGCAGGCCCGACGAGCCGCCTCCACGAGTAGCTCTCTGGCGTATCGGGAATGGTAATCTTATAGCCGATGCCAACTCGCTGCGCTCGAATCACCTCATGAGCTATTGGGCCTGTGTAGTGATTTACAGATTGCGTATATGTGCAAATGCAGTCTGATTGAGGCGTGTGGTTGATGCGTATTGAGTCATCCGTGCTGCGCAGTGGCACTTGCTCCCGCTGGTGATTTGATCGTTCGCCATACGATTGAGAGCTGTAGATCTCCGATCTGGGCGGGGTGCCACTTGGTCGATGGACAAGGTCCTGGATCGTGTTCCTTTTCGCGGGTGGGGTGGTTACGTGTTGAGTCAGGTTCGTGTGTTGAGCCGGGATCGGGTTCGTGTGGTGTGTCGAGTCGGCCGTGTGTCGAGCCGGCTGTGTGTCGAGCCGGCCATGTGTCAAGTCGGCTGTGTGTCGAACCAGCCATGTGTCAAGGCGGCTCGTGTGCTGGGTGTGTCGAGTCGGCTCGTATGTCGACCTGGCCGTGTGTCGAGCCGACTCGTGTGCTGGTGTGTCGAGTTATCTGGCGTGTCGAGTTATCTGGTGTGTCGAGTTGTCTGATGTGTCGGGTCGGGTCATTGGTCGATCACGTCGTTCGGTATCGGTCGACTAGTACCAACCAGCTCGATTGGCCCGAAGTTGTAGAATTTCGATAGTTAGGCCCATTGATATTGGGCTCACTTTCGTGAGAGGCTTAACGGGCCATGATGTTCGGTTCTCTTCTATCGGCCCGGCCTCGCCCCGCCGACGATTCAACCAAGGACGGTCCCGCCCGACTCGAGTAGCCCATCCCATCGAGCTCGGGCTCCGTGGACACGCCCTCGCCGATCGACGGCCGGGCCGTGTCCACGGCTCCCAAGACCCGCCGATCTCGATCGGCGGCTCGGGCGGGCTATTGCCCGGCTCCCGTTCCCTCGCGCCCGCGCGCGGCCCAGTCCGGCCGCGTGCATGGGCGGGTGAGACGGGCTCGTGGCCGTACACCCTCGACACCAGGAAAGGACGCGTGACGACGATGATGGTAGCCGACGACGGCCAACGATTGGCCTTCGACAAACGCGAGCTGGCCGTGCTCACGGGCATGATGGCCAAGGAAGATCGACCCAACCTCGCGGCGTTGTGGTTCCACGGCGGCCGAGCTCAGGCATGGGCAACCGACGGGCACCGGGCGGTGATCGTCGACCGGGACGACAAGCCGCCGCGTGGCGACGCCACGGCGCGGCCGGTGGCAATCCCGGCGGTGACAGCCTTGCACGTGGCCAAGACGGCCGGCGCGCGAGACCTGGTCGTGATCGACTTGGGCGGGCCCGAGGTGAAGATCGAGCTTCGGGAACGAACCAGCCGAACGACCGAGATCAAGAGCTTTGGCGACATCGACGCGCGGACCAAGCCCAAGCACGTGGTGACGTGCAAGCGGCACGAGGGCGGGTATCCGTCGATCGAATTCGCGTTCCCGTCGTATCGGGAACGGGGCGGCAAGGGAGCCGTGGTGGCGTTCGATCCGGCGCTGCTCGGGCCCGTGATGGCGCTGGCGAGCGTGGCCGAGGGGTTCGTGTGGCTCAACATCAGCCACGATGACGGGCCGCTGCTCTTTCTGGCGACCGCCGAAGATGGGGCGGTGTGGCGGATCGTCGTGATGCCCAAGCGGGCAGGGGGCCTCGTGCCTCCGGACCGCCAGCCACCGCCGATGCCGGGGAGCAAGACGAGCGGGCGGGCGCGGGCCAAGGCGTCCGACCCCGGCAAGCCCGCCACGCCCGCGCCCACGGCGGGCGCGTCGACCAAGCCGCCCGAGCTCGCCGGACACGAGCCCGCCAAGGCGACCGAGCCCACGGGCGCGGTCGCGCCCGCGCGGCCCCGTGGACGTGGCCGCGGCAAGCTTCGCGCCGCCTCGTGAGCACGAGCCACGACTCCGCCCCGGCTCGCCCGGGGCGGCGTCCCGTGACGCTTCGCCGATAGCCTCCCGCCCGCGCGTGAGGCCATCGGCGGCGCTTGACGGCGCCAGGGAAAGGAGGCCGGGCGATGACGCGCGGCGTAGTGTTGTATCGAGGGCCGTCGCTGATCGATGGCGGCCCCATCGTAGTGGTGGCCAGTCTCCGGTCGAACAATGCCAAGACCGGTGATTGCGCGCAGACGTGGATCCTCCGCGAGGACATGCCGCCCGTGCAGGCCGCCAAGTCGGGCGCCGATCGGTCGATCTGCGGCGATTGCCCGCTCCGCGGGCGCGTCGTCGACGGCCGAAACGTCGGACGGGCCTGCTACGTGGTGCTCCATCAAGCCCCATCCTCCGTGTGGCTGGCGTATCGGCGCGGGGTCTACCGCGAGGTGAGCCGCGGCCGGCTCCGCCGATTGCTGTCGGGGGCGTTCGTGAGGATCGGAGCCTACGGCGACCCGGCGGCGTGCCTATCGATGTGTGGCGGTCGATGCTCGCCGATGCCCGCGGGTGGACGGCCTACACGCATCAATGGCGGGCCTTCGAGCTGCAGGCGCTCGCGATGGCCTCGTGCGAGACCGACGCCGATGCACGCGAGGCGCAAGCCCTGGGCTACCGAGTATTCCGCATCGTGGCCTCCGGGGCGGCGCGGCTGCCCGGGCACATGCCGTGCCCCGCGTCGGACGAGCAGGGCCGACGGCTCACGTGCGTGGAGTGCCGCGCGTGCAACGGCCGGGCATCGGGCGTACCGATGCCTCACGTACAAATCGAGGCTCACGGGCACGGCCGACGCCACGCGCTGCCGCTTCTGGCCCGCACGGAAGGGGGTCACGCATGCGCCCCATGAGCCCACGCCACGCCGGCGATCCTGGACACGCTCACCGCGGGGCTCTCCGACACTAGCCCGCGGCAGACGTTCGACAACGCCCCCGGGACGTTCATGGCCGCCGTGGTCGAGAAGATCGGCCCCACGCGCTACAGCGTAAGCCTGTTGCGGACGACCTCCCGAGAGGTCGCCCACGAGGAGACCGTGATGGTGTAGCGCCAGGCGTATGAGTACGAGGAAACGTCATCGGTCGACGAATGAGTGGAAGAGCTGGGTGGAGCGATGGAAGGCGAGCGGGTTGGGAGGCAAGGCCTTCGCCGAGCAGCACGGTCTGGGCTACAGCTCCTTGTATCGGTGGGCACATGTGTTCGAGGGCAAGCCTACGGGGACGCTCGGCTTCACTGAGGTGCGGGTTCGAGAGACGCGCTCGAGCACGACGCCCGAGGTCGGAGTGATCGAGATCGTTGCGCGTACGGGTTGGGTGGTTCGCGTGACGGGGACCGTGGATGTTGCACGGCTGCGTGCGGTGCTCGAGGTGGTGGGCTCATGCTGACCATGGCCTCGGGCGCTCGCATGTTCATGGCGACGCAGCCCATAGATCTGCGGCGGAGCTACGACGGGCTGTGTGCGATCGTCGAGGGTACCTTCGGACGCTCGGCTCGCTCGGGAGACTTGTTCGCGTTCATCAACCGTCGCGCAAACCAGGTCCGCATCCTCTTTTGGGATCGTGACGGCTATTGCATCGTGATGAAGCGGCTCGAGGTGGGCACGTTCCGTCGCATCACGGGACAGGGCGACGAGGATCATGTCGAGATCGATGCCGGCGAGCTCGCGATGCTGCTCGCGGGGATCGACGCGCCGGTGATCAAGCGACGCAAGCGATACCGGACGCTCGCGCCGGACACGAATGTGCACGCGGGCGCAAGATAGAGCTTGCGCTCGCAATCGCACGTGGTACCTCACCATGAGGTGACGAGCTCACCAGGAGCTTCGGGAGCGAGCCGAGCGTCGCGCAGCGACGATGCACGGGGACGACTCGCGGAGCTCCTGGCGAAGGGGGATGCCGGTGCGGTGCTGGCCATGTTCGAGGAGCTCGCGACTCGTCATGACGAGCTGGCCGCGAAGCTGCACAAGCGCGACGAGGTCATCGCGTACCTGCGACGGCTGATCTACGGGCGCAGCACGGAGAAGCTGACGGCCGAGGAGCTCGGGCAGCTGCTCTTGGCCTACGGCGCCACGCTGGAGGAGGCGACGGCGGAGGACCCCGTGGTGCCCGTGCCCGAGCAGGTCGATGCCGAGCCCGAGGAAGAGCCGCCGCAGCCGCCCAAGAAGGAGCGCAAGCATCCCGGTCGCACCAAGGTGCCGCCCAACGTCGAGCGTATCGTCACCGAGACGCGCGTGCCGGAGGCGGAGCGCTGCTGCACGTCGTGCAAGCAGGAGATGACCGTGCTCGGCTGGGTCGAGCACGAGTGCATTCATTACGTGCCCGCGAAGCTCCAGAACCACGTCGAACGCCGCGAGGTGCTCGTGTGCAAGACTGTGGGCTGCAAGAGCGACGCGACGACGGCCGAGCGCGAGCAGCCGCCCGCGGTCAGGACTCGTGTGGGAGCATCGTTGTTGGCAATGCTCATCGAGAGCAAGTGCGACGATGCGCTGCCGATCCACCGGCAGTGCGACCAGCTCACACGGTTGGGCTATGCGGTCCCTGTCGAGACCATGTACGGCTGGTGGCGCTACGCCACGTCGCTGCTGTTGCCCGTCTGCGATGCGCTGCTCGGCTCCATCCTCGACGACCCGTGGTACGTGGGCGTCGACGACACGGGCATCGACGTGCTCGACCGCAAGAGCAAGGGTGGCAAGTACCGCGGCCACTTCTGGTGCTTCCGCGGCAGCCGAAAGCGCGTGGCGTTCATGTTCACCAGGACGTGGGAGGCCGA
>Ga0315912_10006842_pt1 | contig 10119 bp, 12 predicted proteins | sample VfabasoilMG_FD_204469 | JGI IMG/M metagenome (GOLD analysis project Ga0315912, IMG submission 204469) | Garden soil microbial communities collected in Santa Monica, California, United States - V. faba soil | ecosystem: Environmental > Terrestrial > Soil > Garden | place: USA: California... | reverse complement strand
ACTGCAGACGCCCACCCGGGACTGGGCGACAAGCTCGCCTACTCCGGCCCCGCCCATCTCACCATCCTGGCCCGCCCGCTCGCCCTCAAACGGGCGCTGACAAACCTGGTCACCAACGCCGTCAAATACGGCAACGCAGCCCATCTGGCGCTGGCCACGTCCTCCGGTCATGCCGGCGACGGCCGGGATCCACGAATTCCTGCGGCCACCCAAACCATCACCCTCACCATAGAGGACCAAGGCCCCGGCATTCCCCAGGCTGACCTGGAGCGCGTCTTCGAACCCTTCCGCCGCCTGGAAACCAGCCGCAACCGGGAGACCGGCGGCACCGGCCTTGGCCTTCCGATCGCCCGCAATATCCTCCGTGCAATGGGCGGGGACGTCACGCTCGCTAACCGTCAGCCCCAGGGATTGGTGGCCACCATTACCCTGCCTGCTTAATCGGTGCGCCTTCGGCTACTTGCCTTCTTCCACACCGCCGGCCTTGCGCGCCACCTCCATCCAGCGCTCCACGTCGCGGTTCACGATCTCCAGCATCCGCTGCCCGCCCCGGTCCGCCGGCGGCGGCACGGAGCCGCCGATATCCTGGAACTTCTGCTGCACCATCGGGTCATCCAGCGCCTTCACCGCCGCCTCGCGCAGCTTTGCCAGGATCGGCGCAGGCAACCCCTTCGGTGCGTACAGCCCCAGCCAGCTTTCCGCCTGGAACCCCGGCAGCCCGCCCTCAATGGAGGTGGGCACATCCGGCAGCAACGGCGTGCGCTGCGCCGCCGCCAGTCCGAACCCGCGTACGGACCCACCCATCACATGCCCGCGTACGGACGCCACAAGGTCGCACGTCCCGTCGATCGCGCCGGAGAGGATGTCGTTGATGGTCTGCCCGAAGCCGCGGTACACCACATAGGTCGGCTCCACCCCGGCCTGCTGGAAGAACAAAAGGCATGTCAGGTGGGACAGGGAGCCGACTCCGTTATGCCCCATCTTCAGCTTCTTGCCGTTCGCCTTTGCCCAAGCGACGAATTCCTGCAGCGTCGCCGCCGGAAAATCCTTGCGTACGATGATCATGTTCGGCGTCGTCAGGTGCACGCCGAGGTAGTCGAAATCCTTGCGTGGGTCGTAGGGCAGCTTCGGATTGGTCGCCACGGATGCGGCATGCGTGCCCATGTGCCCGAAGCCGATCGTGTAGCCGTCCGGCGTCGCGTTCTTGCCGCGCAGGCTGCCCGTCGCCCCGCCGGCGCCGGCGACATTCTCCACCACGATGCTCTGGCCCAGGATCTTTCCCATGGACTCCGCCATGATGCGGGAGGACACGTCGGATGCACCCCCCGCTGCGAACGGCACGATCAGCGTAATCGGCCGCTCCGGATAGTTCTGTGCCCGCGCGGTCCCCGCCAGCAGCACCAGCCCGAGCAGTGCGGCCATCAGTCTGTCAATCCGCATAACGCGTTCCTCTCCCTGTTGCGTCCGGCGATCCGCCGGCCGGTCGTTACTCCACGAACGCCTGTTCCCGCCCGCGCCGGATCCGCGGCAGCGCCACCACCACGATCGCCAGCGCCGCCAGCGCCAGCATCACCGCGGCAATGCGATGGTCCCAGAACGTCCACAGGCTGCCCTGGGAAATAGCCAGCGCCTGGCGCAGCTTCTCCTCCAGCAGCCGCCCCAGCACGAAGCCCAGCAGCATCGGCGCCGGCTCGAACTCCAGCAGGATCAGCACATAACCCAGCAGCGCGAAGGCGGCGGTCAGGTACACATCCACCGGGTTGTTGTTCACCGAATAGATGCCAATGCAGCAGAACAGCACGATGGTGGGAAACAGCAGCCTGTATGGCACCTTCAGGAGCCGCACCCACAGCCCGATCATCGGCAGGTTGATCACCACCAGCATCAAGTTGCCGATCCACATGCTGGCGATCATCCCCCAGAACAGCCGCGGCTGCTTGGTCATGATCTCCGGACCCGGCACCAGATTGTGGATCGTCATCGCGCCCACCATCAGCGCCATTACCGCGTTGGGTGGAATACCCAGGGTCAGCAGCGGAATGAATGCGGTCTGCGCCCCGGCGTTGTTGGCGCTTTCCGGCCCCGCCACACCCTCGATCGCACCCTGCCCGAAGCGCGCGGGATCATCCGCCAGCTTCTTCTCCACCGAATAGGACGCGAACGGTGCCAGCACCGCGCCATTCCCCGGCAGAATACCCAGGAAGGACCCCAATCCGGTGCCACGCAGGATCGGCATCAGGGACTGGCGAAATTCCGCCCAGCTCGGCAGCAACCGCCCGATCTGGCCACGCACCACGTCGCGCGCTTCCGGTGTCGCCAGGTTACGCAGGATCTCCGCGAAGCCGAACACGCCCATGGCGATAACCGCGAAATCGATCCCATCGTCGATCTCGCCCCAGCCGAAGGTCAGCCGCTCCTCCCCGGTCTCCAGGTCGCGCCCCACAGTGGAGAGCAGAACTCCGGCCAGGATCATCGCCAGCGCCTTCGGCACGGAACCGCGCGCCAGCACTACCGCCAGCATCAACCCCAGCACCATCAGCGCGAAATAGTCCGCCGGCTTGAACAGCAGCGCCAGGCGCGCCATCGGCACCGCCAGCAGCGCGATCAGCACGGTGGCGAACGTGCCGGCGATGAAGCTGCCGATCGCGGCGATGCCCAGCGCCGCGCCGGCGCGGCCCTGTCGCGCCATCTGGAACCCGTCCAGCGCAGTCACCACGGATGTCGCCTCGCCCGGAATGTTCACCAGGATCGCCGTAGTGGACCCGCCATACTGCGCCCCGTAGTAGATGCCGGCGAGCATGATCAGCGCCCCGACCGGGTCGATCCCGAAGGTGATCGGCAGCAGCATGGAAATTGTCGCCACCGGCCCCACGCCCGGCAGCACGCCGATCAGCGTGCCGATCAGACAGCCCAGCAGGCACAGCCCCAGGTTCTTCAGCCCCAGCGCGACGGAAAAGCCCAGCAGGATGTGATCGAACAGCTCCATCAGTAGCCGAGCACCAACGGCGCGAGTGGTATGGGCAGCCGCAGCACATATTTGAACAAACCGACGCACAGCGCCGTCAGCACCAGCGCGTAGGGCACGATCTCGCCCAGCCGCTGCTCGCGGTCCGCCAGGGCGGAGACGAGCACCGCGATCGGCCCGGCGAAGGCGAGGCCAAGTGTACGAATGGAAGCCGCGAACGCGACGACGGAGCCGAGCACGAAGATCGGCCCGCGCCACGCCAGCCCGGCAATGCGCGTGTCGCGGTCGAACAGCCCCAGCGCGGCGACCAGCATGCCAAAGCCGCCCAGCAGCAGCGCCACGCTGCGCGGCACCAGCCCCGGCCCCGGCTGTCCGCCGCCTTCGGTCATGGCCAGGTCCGTGGTTGCCAGCCATGCGCCCAGGGCCAGCACGACCAGGAAAATCCCAGCCGCCAGATCACGCGGCACACGTACAGCCGCTCGAGCGGCGTGCCCTGTCATTCCCAGACTCTCCCCCTGTGCCGCGCCCATGGTGGCGCGTGCTTACTGCGCAATAGCGCAATCACCGCCCTGCGTCATCACGCCCGCGCACCGCCTCAGGTGGCTTACAAGGCGTGAATCCGTTTTCACCCGCAGGCGCGTATCCTCGCACGCCGTGATCGGGTAAAATCACTATTCGCCGTCCGATCCTTCCGTGCAGCGGCAGGGTGGTAGCAAGCCATCACCCAACCGGTCGCCGACCCGGTCGTAATTTCGCCGAATTCGAAACGAACCATACTCCCGAGTGACCCATGAGTGAATTCTCCGCCTCCGACATCTTCGCCCCCGACGGCGGCTGGCGCGTCCGCATCCTGGACCTTTCCGGCGGCGCGGAGGACAACATCGTGGAGGAGATTTCCGGTTTCCCCACTCTCATGCAGGCCAACGCCTTCGCCCGCGCCTATGTCCGCGACAGCATAGACCGTTGCCGCGCTCCCGGCATGGACGCCAAGCAGGTGCTGGACACCTGGTTCGCGTTCGGCGAGGACGTGGAGGTGCTGGACGCCGGGGAGGGGGCCTGGCGCAGCGCCACCGAACTCTCCGACTTCGTCGCCCGGGCGGGGGGGCCGGACGAACGCAACTGGCGCGCCTACGATCCCCGTCGTGAGGGCGATGAGGAGGACGAAGAGTGACCAGTCGGTCTCTTCTCCCTCTCCCTCCGGGAGAGGGGCAGGGCGAGGGGGCTTGAATGCCCGGGAAATCCCGCCTCGCCCTCTCCCCCATCGTCCCGCTCACGATTGCCCAGGCCCGGCTCGTCCTGGCGAACTACGCCCTCGCTCCCGCCCAGACCACCCTGCTCCTGCTGGACACCGCCACCGACCATCCGGGTGCCGCCGAAAAGCTCCACCAGGACCTCGCTTGGCTCGGCATCACATGCGCCGCCGAATATCGCCGGAGCGAGCGCACGGAGACCTACGCCGGACCCATCGAAAAGCTGCAACGGTCCGGCCGCTTCTACCCCTGCTTCGAAAACCCGGACGAACTGCGCGTCAAGCAGGAGCGCGCCATCCAGGCCGGCCGCAAGCCGATCTACGATCGTGCCATGTTGAAACTCACCGCCGCCCAGCGCGCCACGGCGGAGGCCAAGGGCAAGCGCCCGCACTGGCGCTTCTTGCTCTCGGATACCACGGAGTCCGACCCCGTGCTGATCGCTGCCGATGGCACGATCCATCCCACGCTCGCCATCGCGCTGGATGACATCGCGCTCGGCATCACCCACCTCGTCCGCACCACGGACGAGGAACTCACCAGCGCCATCCAGCAAGACATCCGTGCCGCGTTGGGTGCGAAGCCGCTCGCGATCACCCACATCATGCCGCTGACGCAGAAGGGCGCCCGCGCCCGCGACATCGCGAAGATCACCATCCGCCAGTTGCGCCAGGACGGCATCGAGCCCGCCGCCCTCGTCGCCACGCTGACAGAAGAGGCGGAATGGGACACGGACGCGCTGCTCCGCCGCAACCGCGCCATCCTCGCCGCGCTGGACTACGCAACCGTCGCACCGCGCCTTCCCAAGGGCTCCACGGAGGAATTCTGGCTCGGAATTCGCGGCAATATCGACCTGCTCAGCGAAGCCCGCGAACGTTGGGACGAAGCGCGCGCTTAGCCCGCCTCATCCCGCGGCATGATCACCCGCTCGGATATAACAAAGCTCTTGATCGTGCCGATGAACAGCGCGCCATCCGCATGCAGCGCCTTCAACTCCGCGCTGTCCCGCGCCGCGATCATTGCCGCCTCGCTCTCCCACCAGATCTCCGCGATCCCGTCGATGGCGATCTGATGGTCCGGAATATCCGGCCGCGAAGGCTCCGCCACGATGTCGTTCTGCACGTAGCGCTTGATCCCTGGCACTGCGTAGGCCAGCGGGCCATGGATGTCCTTCCAGTGCTTGATAAACTGCTCATGCGTCATTTCCGGACGGCGGGTCAGCAGGCCGATCGTCTTCATATGTCCCTACTCCTAACGAGGAATGTCGCCAGCCAGCGTGATCCGGTGCATGATCCGCCGGTATCCATGATAATCGTTCAACGGATAATGCAGCGCACAGCGATTGTCCCACATCGCTACGGACCCCACGCGCCAGCGGAACCGGCAGGTGAACTCCGGCCTTATCTGGTGCTCATGCAGGAAGTCCAGCAACGGCTTGCTTTCCTGCACCGTCCAGCCGTCGAAATGCGTCGTGTGCGCGGTGTTCACATACAGCGCCTTGCGCCCTGTCTCCGGATGCGTCCGCACTGCGGGGTGCCTGGCGATTAGCGTTTCCTTCGCCTTGCCGGTATTCGTGCCGTCGGACTGGATGCGGTCCTCGCGGGTCTTGCTGACATCCGCCTTGGCCGAACTGGAAACGCCGACCAGCCCGTCCAGCACCTTCTTCAGTCCCGCGGACAGGCTCTCATAGGCCAGGTAGCCGTTGGCGAACATCGTGTCGCCGCCCTTCGGCGGCACCTCCCGCGCCACCAGCATGGAGGCCATCGGCGGCTTTTCCAGATAGGTGGTATCGGAATGCCAGACGCCGCCGAAATTCACCTTCTCGTTCTCCATCTTCGCCACGGCGATGATGTCCGGCCAGCCCTCAAGTCCCTTCACGAACGGGTATTCCTGCGTCTCCCCGAACTGTCGGGCGAAGGCGTGGAAGCGGGCAGGGGGCAAATCCTGTTCCCGGAAGAACAGCACCAGGTGCTCCAGCCACGCCTTGCGCAGCGCCGCCACCGTCTCCTCCGGCAGGTCCCCGGAAATGTCGATGCCGTGGATCTCCGCCCCGATATTGCCCGCGATCTTGCGGACCTCGAAGGGTTCATTGCGCATGCTGGCGGCTCCGTCGCTACTCACCGGTAGCGTAGCCGAAACCCGCATGGCCGCAAGTCGCGCGAATGAGTTGCCTCGCCGCACCCATTCGCGGCAAAACCCGTTCCATGCACATGCTCACCCTGCACAACTCCCTGACAAGGCGGAAGGAGGAATTCCAGCCGCTGAACCCCGAGCATGTGCGGATGTACGTGTGTGGCCCGACCGTGTATGACCTGGCCCACCTGGGCAACGCGCGGCCGGCGGTGGTGTTCGACGTGCTGTCCCGCCTGCTACGGGTGCTGTTCAAGCGCGTCACCTACGTGCGGAACATCACGGACATCGACGACAAGATCAACAACCGCTCCAGGGAGAGCGGCGAGCCGATCGGCGCAATCACGGCGCGGACCACGGCCGATTACCACGCCGACATGACCGCGCTCGGCGCCCTGCCGCCGGACGTGGAGCCTACCGCGACCGGGCACGTGGCGGAGATGATCACGCTGATCGAGAAGCTGATCGCCAACGGCCATGCCTATGCGGCGGAAGGTCACGTGCTCTTCTCGGTGAAGTCTTTCGGCAAATACGGCGCCTTTTCCGGCCGGTCCCCGGACGAGTTGCTGGCCGGGGCGCGGATCGACGTGGCCCCGTACAAGGCGGATGCGGGGGATTTCGTGCTGTGGAAACCCTCCGGTCCCGACCTGCCGGGCTGGGATTCGCCATGGGGGCGCGGGCGGCCGGGCTGGCATATCGAGTGCTCGGCGATGTCCTGGAAACACTTGGGCGAGAATTTCGACATCCATGGCGGCGGCCAGGATTTGATCTTCCCGCACCATGAGAACGAGGTGGCGCAGAGCCTGTGCGCCTTCCCTGGCAGCGTCTTCGCGCGGGTATGGATGCACAACGGCATGCTGCTGGTGGACGGCCAGAAGATGTCCAAGAGCCTTGGCAACTTCTTCACCGTGCGGGACATGCTGGCCAAGGCGCCGGGAGAGGCGATACGGCATCTGCTGCTGCGCACGCATTACCGGGCGGCGCTGGACTTCACCGATGCCGCGCTGGCGGAATCGCGCCGCGAACTGGACCGTTTCTACCGGGCGCTGGAGAAGTTTCCCGACGTGCCGGACGGCGATGTGCCACCGGCGGTGATGGCGGCGCTGTGCGACGACCTGAACACGCCGCTGGCGTTCTCCGCGATGCACGGGCTGGCGGATGCGGCGCTGGCCGGGGATTTCGACGCGGCGCGCGGGCTGCGCGCGGCGGGCAAGATTCTCGGCGTGGCGCAACAGGAACCGGCCGCCTGGTTCCGGGGCGATGTCAGCGACACCGCGGAGATCGAGGCGGCGATTACCGAGCGCCTGGCGGCGCGCAAGGCGAAGGATTTTGCGCGGGCAGATGCGATCCGCAAGGAATTGTCGGACAAGGGCATCGTGCTGGAGGATGGACCGCAGGGCACGGTGTGGCGGCGCGCGTCCTGATGACCGGCCGTGACGGCGGTGCCCCCATCGCACCGATAGGCAACAGCCCGGTCGTCATCCTCGTTCGCCCGCAACTCGCCGACAATATCGGTGCCGTCGCCCGCGCCATGGCGAATGGCGGGCTGTTCCATCTCCGCCTCGTCGCGCCGCGCGATGGCTGGCCGCAGGAGCGGGCGTGGCGCAATGCGTCCGGCGCGGATCGCATCCTGGATGAACTGACGCTGCATGAGACGGTGGCGGACGCGGTGGCCGACCTGCACCATGTGTTTGCCACCTGCCCGCGGCCACGCCATATCGTGAAGCCGGTGTTGACCGCACGCGGGGCCGGGGCGGAATTGCGGGAAATCTGCGGTCGCGACCTGCGGGCCGGTTTGCTGTTCGGGCCGGAGCGTGCCGGCCTGGACAATGACGACATGGCATGTGCCGACGCGCTGATCCGCTATCCGCTGAACCCGGCCTTCATGTCCCTCAACCTCGCGCAGGCGGTGATGGTGATGGCGTACGAATGGTGGACGGCCGCCGAGGCCACCGTGCCGCGCACGCTGATGACCAACGAGACCCGCGTCGCCACCAAGGGGGAGCTGGAGAATTTCCTCGGCCACCTGGTGCGCGAACTGGACGAAAGCGGCTTCCTGCGCAACCTGCCCAAGCGGCCGGGAATGGTGCGCAACGTCCGCCATCTGTTCCAGCGCGGAGAGGTGACGGAGCAGGAACTGCGCACCCTGCATGGCATGGTGACGGAACTCGCCCTCGGCCGGCGGCAGCGCGGGCGGGTCGAGGAATGACGGAGATCTACGTCGATGCCGACGCCTGCCCGGTGCGGGAGGAGATCTTCCGCGTCGCCACGCGCCTGAACGTCACCGTCCACGTCGTCTCCAACGGCTCCCGCCCCATCCGTCCGCCCGGCCTCCCGAACGTCCATATGGTGATCGTGTCCGCCGGTGCCGATGTAGCGGATGACTGGATCGCGGAGCGGATCACGGCCACCGACGTCTGCGTCACGTCCGACATTCCGCTCGCGTCCCGCTGCCTGGCCAAGGGGGCGCGGGCGCTGGCGGCGAACGGCAAGGTGTGGACGGCGGACAATATCGGCAACGCCCTGGCCGGCCGCGCCGTCTCCCAGCATATGCGAGAGATCGGCATGGCCACGGGCGGCCCGGCGCCGCTGACGCAGGCGGACCGCTCGAAATTCCTCAGCGCCCTGGATACCGCCATTCATGCCGCGCGGCGCCCGGTAGTGGTCGTTCGGCGACCTCCGGAGGCGGAGAGCGGTTAGGCAAATGGTATCCGATGTTTGATCTTTGTCATTGATTGGTCATAAGTAGTTAAGGCTTAAGGGACGGCACGCACTTCGGTCCGGGCCTGGGAGCGGTTGAACATTGGCGCGAGGAGACGACATGGTGCGCCTTTTGAGAATACCTCTGCTGCTCACAACCCTGGCTGCCATGCTGGCTTGGTCCAGGCCGGCGGGCGCCGCTTCCCTGCAAGGCGTGACCGTGCCCGAGCAGGAGATGATGGACGGTACCAGGCTGCGCCTGAACGGGATCGGCGTGCGCTCCGTCTCCGTGTTCCAGATCGACGTCTATGTGGCGGGGTTGTTCCTGGAAGAGCCGACAAAGGATGCAGCGACGATCCTGAAGTCACCCGGTAAGAAGCTGTTGGTCATGACGTTTCTGCGCGACCTGACAGCGGACAAGGCGCGCCAGGCCTGGGTGGAGGCGTTCGAACGGACCTGCCGGCCGCCATGCCAATTGGCCAAGGCGACCGTGGACCAGTTCATGGCCGCGGTGCCCGACGTGAAGAAGGGCGACGTGGTGAAGTTCCAGTTCAGCGTCAATACGTTGCGCGTCACCGTGAACGGGCGGGAACTGGGAGTGATCCATGATCCGCTATTCGAGCAGGTGATACTGTCCAGCTTCCTCGGCGCGTCCCCCACATCCCCGGCGCTGAAGAAGGGGCTGCTGGGCCTGGGCGGGGAGTAGCCTAGCCTAGCCTAGCCTAGCCTAGCTGGCGAGCGAGCTTGCGCGCCAGGACCCAGCCGGGCAGGGCGCCCGCGGGTGCGGCGGGCAGCAGTAGGAACCACCCCCAGGGCTGGCCGTAGACTACCAGGTTCATGCCGATGCCGAGCATCATGCCGCCGACCAGGCTGCCCATGACGCCGGCGGCGACGCCGAGCCAGATGATCTCGTTCGGTTGTACCATAGCTGGGGATGTGGCCGGTCCCGCCGGATTTGACAACCCACACCCCCTTACCTATACGCCGCGCCACTGCCGGGAACGTGGACGCGCCTTCGGGGCGTGCGCCCGTCCTTGCCGCGTTGGCAAGGGCCTACCGGTGCAACAAGCCACCCGA